>Ga0179593_1630770_pt1 | contig 10604 bp, 10 predicted proteins | sample CZODoug2_1_08_16_FD_185931 | JGI IMG/M metagenome (GOLD analysis project Ga0179593, IMG submission 185931) | Vadose zone soil fungal communities from Angelo Coast Range Reserve, California, USA - CZODoug2_1_08_16fungal (PacBio error correction) | ecosystem: Environmental > Terrestrial > Soil >... | reverse complement strand
ATGCGTCCCTTAATTTCTGCCGGGAAATTCGCCGCGACACGTTCCATTTCTTGATTTCAAGTCGCCTTGGCGGCTCCCGTGTGAACGCACGGCGCGCCGTTCAGCAAAGTTGATTGAGCGTCACCCTACTCCCTCTCCGCCTTTCCCCCGGAGATGGCGTGCTTCATGGTTCTCTCGGCGCCTCGCCATAGGCTTGACTTTTTCCCTGTCTGTTCCGGTGTCGAACAGAGTAGAACAAGGTCCCCTCGAGAAAAAGAGTCAGGAACCACACTTGACCATGCCCCTTTTCCCCGCAATCTTAGATCGACCTTGTCTGTAGGCTGTACCGGTAATCTTTCGGGCTTATCCCAAGCAAACTCGGGAGCGCCCCCCGCTACCTTCCCCTCCGGAGCCATCGCATGGGCTAATTATTGGTGACGCGCCCGTTCAAGTATTCACTTTTTTCCCTGTAGTTTGAGCCGGTTGGTTTGGTGGAGGGGGAAGACGGAAGGGCCCTTGCTCGCGGCCTCCACTCCCCCGGTCGCAAGCGGTAGCCGCTCCGAACGGCCATGATTTGCTTCTTCGTGGCTGGAGGTGATGCTCGACGGCAATTCAGGGACGTCATGGTCATTCTTGCTTACGCCCGGATTCCCTTAAAAGACCCCTGGAGCATCTACTATATAATTCCCGGTGAAGACCCTTCCCTTTTTTCTCGGGTCGGTGTGGATTCGGGGTTTCCGGCTGTTTCCCCTTTTTACTGGAATAAATCGATCTATTAGACGTCAAAAGAATTCCGAATAGATGACGTTGCGTGTGCCCCTTCGATCCTTCTCCCGGCACGTCACGCTCGATGTCTTAGTTCGTCTCATTCCAGATTTCAGTGGGTCTGATCGAGGAGGGAAATCGCGCCCGTCCCCGTGGCTGTTGCAGCGGATGCAAGGCATTTCCTATTTCCGCCAGAAGCTGCGCGAGCTGCCACCGGACATCGCTCGTCTCTCTTCTCTTCTGGCGCTTGTTTCCCTCATTTCCGTTTTTGTCGACCTGCAGGTTCCCCCCCCCCCCATTGGGGTATGACCCCCCCTAAACAACTTGCACGTCCCCTTGTTCCTTTTTGGCCCTTCGAGACCGGCAACATCCACGGGGTTAACGGTGTCGCACTCTTGTAAACCTGGTTCAGAACAGTAGTGCGGCGCTCGCCGACACTGTTGCGGAGACGCGAACCCCTTCCGCAATGTTTTCTTTTCCGTCCCGATGATCTCAAGAGTACTCCGCCTGACATAAAACCCCCGCCGGGCTTTTACCCCCCGAACGGTTTCACGACCAGCCTTTAAACCCCCTTCCTTGCCTCACGACTTACCCCACCCACCCCCGGTCCTCCCCTTCGCCAGATCCCCCCCACGGGAAGATCTTTGTTTTTTTTTTTTTTTTTCCACTGTAGCCTCCCCCGCTTTCTGGCGCGAGGATCTCGGAACCTCCCTTTCTGCCTGACCCTCCGCTGCAGCTGGTATTCTGCGTGGTCCATCCTAGACCTGGGACGTTTTTGAACGGTAGCAGTCACCGCAGCGACTGTCACGGCTTCCCCGTAAAGAAAGTCGACAACCGTCACCAAAGCCGTATGTTTTCTTTCGCGTATTTGCAAGCCGAATCTCCCGATCCTCATCTGCCTCCATCTTTCGCATTGCACCACGGACCGTCCTCGTGCGACAGGACAAGAATCTCTCTCTTTCTCTTGAGATCTGATTTCGGCCCCCCCTTTTGATATCGGCCTTTTTTGTTGCCCATGCCCAGCCGCCCAGGACGTTGTTTTTTTTCTTTTCCTTTCGAAATAGCGATATTTGTTTCGATCGGCTCCCTCTGACCACGACCCTTCCCTTATCGGATTGTTTTTTTCCAAGTTTTTTTCTTTTTTTTCTTGGCTGTTCCCTTGCGTGCCCGCTAAACCTTCGCCTTCGAGTTTCGCATTTTGGAGAGGTATGGACACTTTCCCGAGAGACAGGCCCTACGCTCCCCTCTTCCTACCGACCAGAAAAAGATTTTCTGTTGCGGCGTCCGCTCTCATCCGCGCGGCCTGAGTGTTGAGATAGAACTTTGAGTATCCCGTCACACCGTCCTGTTCCCTTGGAGTTCCGGTATTTTATTCATACCGGTCGGTCTGATGGGGTTTTTTGTACAAGTTGAATCGATTTGGGGTGGAAAAAGTTCCCTTTGGATATCAGCGCCCTGATTGCTTCGTTTTTCTTTTCCCCTGATACGTGCTGATGTCCGAATTGCTGCAGGAATGACTTTTTCTTCCTATCGCACTGTTGCGAGCCCTCGTCCTTTCCCCCCTTTTTTCCCTGACAAGCCCAGCTAGTGTTTTGTATCCCTCCTTTCAGGGGCAGTTTCCCCCTGGCACAATAGACTGGAGTGCACGTGTGTGGTTTTTAATAATCCATTGGTCCTTACTCGGCCCCCCCCCCCCCCCGCTGAAACCTTTCCCCCCTTCCATATTCGTTCAGACCGAAGAGGCAAGTCTGATATCTCCGAGTGGAAAGTCTCGAAGTCAGTTCTTCAGCTGGGCATGCTGAACCTAGAGAAAAAATCCAACCCTTCCTGCCGGCCTCCCTGGAGTTCTCCCACCCTACTAAAGACACTGATGAGTCCTTGAAAAAGGCCTAAGACATCGCGTGCCCTTGCCAATCTATTCCCTCAAGGGGAGGCAACTGACCTCATTCTTTTAGAATTTCGACCCTTGCCACTGGTCCATGTGAAAAGAAACTGCCTCCTCCCTCATTTCTTTGGCTTCCCCCCCCTCGCCCCGAGATGAGAAGGGATTTTTTCTTTCACCGTGGCGCTGTGCCTTAAACGATGGAAGCTTCAGTGATCTTCCTTGTACGGAATTATGTGAAGTACTTCACGACATCCTCTCATTGAACGTCACCTTCTCCCATGGCACTTTCAGAAGATCTAGTCGGACAGCTCTCTGAGCCTTCATGGCATTTCCGTCGGGGCGCGCTTGGTAATAACACTAACAATTCCCAGGGGAACGCCTTTTTCGTCAGCCTGAGCCATTGTATTGTTGGATTTGCCCCATGGACGTCAGGATACCTCTGGGGATCTTCAAAGAAGAATCTCAACGACAATGCAGTCACCAGAGATCTCGATTTCTTGGGCCCCTCTTTTCCCCTTTTCAAGCCTCATTTGTGGTCGGCGGGTGTTCAGGTGTCCCCTTCTTTTTTATCGACTCTCCCCATTTGACCCTCCCCCTTGACGAAGATGTATCGCCCTTTCTTCCCCCTTGAAGAAGTCCTAAGCCCCCCTTCCCTCGAGGAGGCGATGTCCAAGGTGGATTTTCGAGCGAGTGAGGTGCTGCGTCCTCACCTGTCGTTACGGCGAGCCCGTGTAAACTGCGAACCCTTACTTCCCGCCCCCTCCGTCCAGAACAGTCTGCGCTTTCGTCCCTCAACCCTGGATGACTGCAGTTTTTCTCCCTCCTCCTTGTTGTGATTCTATTCATATCGCGGAAAGGGACCACCTTGATGGGGAAACAAGCTCCGACATATGGGGCAAGACCTTCCCCCGGGCGATCACGTCCTGCCCCAACAGGTTTCTGCCGTAGTAGTGCAGTTCGTGTCTTCCTCTTCCCCCAATAAAATACTCCCGACCCGTAGGATCACGCCTCATCGCTATTGTTCGTTTGCTCACTGGCGATCGACATAGTCTCTTCCTTCCCAGAGTAGGAGAACAGATCCTCCTTTCCCTGTGATCGCTTGACCCCGTTTTCACCCACAAGATCAGTCTACACCCATGCACGTTTACTCCTAGGGGACCCAACGGCCCTCTGAGCCCGGCATGTCGTCCTTCCATCATGATTACGTCCCTGTATAGCCCCCACTAGCCCTCGTTTGGGCCGAAAGCCTTTTCCCACCCCATCGCGCCATACCCCATTTCCTCTGAGGCGGCTGACGGGCCTTAACTTTCCACCTTGTGATGTTCGTGGAGCCGGTTTTCTGCCGTCCGGCAGGACTTTCGGCGCGCACGTCCCGGTCGACCTTAAATCGGAGACCTAGGCCCTCCTCTCCCCGATGCGTCCTGCGGAGGAGATTCTGCCCTTACCCACGTTCCCCATGCGCGTCCTCTTGTTTTTTGTCACCCCCCCACGCCCGGACTTTTCCATAGTTCCTTGACCTGCAGCCGCCACGGCTGGTACAAACGTAAGCTATAGAATTGCGGTGACAAGCAATGTATTCGGGTTCTACTTTTTTTCCTGCAAAGGTTATGGAATGATCACCCTTCTCGATTTCTTTATTTCTCCGGACATGCCGGCCCCCTCTTCTTTCTAAGGTTGAGTCTCCCCGGTTTCATAATATGTGCCCCGTCCCTTCCCAGTACCTAGGGAAGATCGCCGCTCAGTTTTTGACTCCGTTAGGTGTTCCTTCCACAGGCCACGGCCTGATTGGTGTCGGCGGTTTCAGGCTCCCCTCTTTGCAGTCTTTCCCAGGCGTGCAACCATCGGATGACCGAGCTCTTCGAGGCGGTCTTTATGCGTGGCCTGTTTCAATAATTTTTTGTTTCTTATTTCAATGTCCTCATGAGTCGTAACTTTGAACACCCTTTTCCCCTCCGATTTTTTTTTTCCCCCCTTCTGCAAGGTGAGCTTATCCCGGCAACACTCCGGGAACGGGTCTTTTGAATCCGTTTCCAGAACCGGATTGGAGTTCTTGTCTCTGCCGCCCTTTTCGACTTAGAAACTGCCCTCATTCCGCCCCGGAGCCCCTGCCATTTCCCATCCCAGCGACGCTTCCGCTACCTTCCCAATTTCTGCTGACACCAGTGACTAAAACCAGAATTATAGGAAGCTTGCAAGCTTGCTCACCACGCTACAGGGTGCTTCCACCCCGTACCGCCACGTTCGCGTCCCGAAGACTGGTGTCCAGGTGATTTCTGGCGAATTAATCATCCAGGATGGTCGAGGGATGAGCACCCTACATACGTGAGGTTGGGGTGGGGGGGTGGGTTTTTTTTTGCTGGGGTTTTGTGGTTTTTGGGGTGCGTGTGTTTTAGGGGTGGGGGGTTTTCGTGGGAGTTAGCTCTTCTGGACCCTCAGCTGATCTTCTCTTTCATCCCCCAGTGATCCTTTTCCAAACATCAGAAATACGAACCGACTCCTCAGGCGCTACCCCACTTCAACCCCTCCGGCTTGACGCACCGACGCCACCCTGCAATTTCCCCCCCAGCCCGTACTGGATACATTGTTTCCTTTGGCCGCCGATAGAATCGCGCTATTCGACGAGGTCCAACGCAATCTGGCGGCTTCAACCCGGCACGTGAAAGCCATGCCAATCGCCAATATATCTTCCCCCCTTTTTTGAGAGATCATGAGTGGGTTTTGATGGATATAGAGCCGTTTTTTATTTACCTCTCCGAGACTTGGATCCCAGTAACCAATAGGAGGTGACGGCATGCACGGACAGAAATGGTAAACATGGGATTGTTTCCCGCGGGTCTCTTGGATTATGTCTGCACGATCGTGGACTGGCTTTCTTTCCTTTCAGCGTTGTTGCTCGGCGGGTATGGACATTTTCCTTTCTTTCCCATTTTCCTCATCCCATGACAGCCCAATTGCCTAACTGCTCAAATTTCTTCCCTGGAGACTCGCATCGGCGCAGAAATCCCTTCGATTCGGTAGCCTGGATTAGCATACCCAGGTCGTTCGCTGTCTTTCGAACTGTCTGTACCAGGTATGTTTCAGACAACCTTTCGAGGACCAGTGCTAGGTGGCCCCCCCCTTTTTGTCAATCCCATTTGTCTTTTTATTGACTGTCGCCGGGTCCGGGGTTTTTCTATCTAGACGAGCCTTCTTGGTGATCCGTGCACGAGGAAGCCTTGAGGAATTGAATGAGGCTGCGTCTATTCTGTTATCCTTTCTGCCCGCCCTAGGTTTTGCACATCACGTTCGAAACCGTTCCCCGGTTGGTTCTTCTACTCCTTTCCTTACTTTGTCCTTGGCAACAAAATCGGACCCCCCGGCGGCGTCGGTTTTTTTCTCTTCTTAGTGAAATATTTTTTACCACACGCTTGTCCAACCGTCTCCCCCCTCCTGCATCTATCACCACCTCCTTCGCAGAGTTCCCCTGACTTCTTGTTGTGCCTGCTCGAAGATTCGTCACAAGCTGAGTGGACACTTGCATCCGCGCCCCGGCCGCAACCACAAGCCGGGTGCCTTTCTGAACCATACTACAGCACCTGATCGGTAAATTAACCCTCTACATAGAGTTGAAATTGACTTCTAGACCAAAGTGGGAGCCCTCCCCCCCCTGCCTCAGGCGTTGAAGGCTTGAATTGAAGTGCTCCAGAGAATCTCCTCTTAGCATTTCCGTACATTGTCAAGACCAAGGCCCAGCCGGACTTCGATGGTTCAAAGAGCCAGATAAGATGAGCCCGTTTCGGAATGATGAGAACCGTTTCTGTCGTTAATTTCCCCCGCATTTCCCCGGCGCTTTCAGTAAGAGAATGACCTTTCCTTCCTGGCATCAGAATAAACTTTCCTTATCACTCATTATGGCCTATTACCGACGCCGATTGACCGATTTGGGCAACTCATTCCTTTTGAGCGGATTCAATACCCCCCCTTTTCCTGACCCTTCTTCTTCCTCATGAGCCCCTGCCCCCGAGGCGCATATGGCGGGCCTTGTTCGGCCTATTCCTAGTTTTCCTTTCTAACGCCAAGCTCCCCCCCCTCATGATGTGACCCTCTCCTCCGCAGGGCGATATACGTTTGTTCTGGGACTCTCGTACTTTTTTGACCTCATCTTGTGGTTCCTTCGTGGGTTCTCGCTGGTGTGACCCTTTTGGTAGATGTTATTCCTGAATGATTGCATGCTCTCCCAGATCCCTTTTTCTTCCCCCTTGCAGCGACAACCTGAAGCCTTCGAGTCCCACATCTGGGTGCGTGTTCCCCAGCGGTGGAGTTTCGAGGCCTGAGGTTCGGTGGCTTTATAACGAACAGATGCGTTCAACTCTTGTGATCGAGTGCCTCTCTTTCCCTGCAACGGTACCGTGCGCTTAGCTTTCCCCGCCCACAGCTTGGAAGCTATCTCTTTCTTTTTTTCCTCATCTTTAGCGCGATACATCGGAAACATTCCCGTGTGTTGAAAGCGAGAGCCACTGGGTCCTTTCGGCGTTTCTTATTGTCCGGTAAGTACCCAGGGATCACGCGTGAATTTTTAAGCCTTCTTTCAGTGCATCCCCTATTTCTCACCTTCCCCTATCGCCCACCTCTTCTCCGACCTAGGCTTAGCTGAGAGGATCTGCTTCATTTTTCTTCGACGTGACTCTCCCTCCACGTGACAGTTAGTATTACAGATTAGACCCACCAAGGTCACTGATTCTCACCCGTACCCCAAATCTCACAATGAAACGGTACTAGAGGTTACAGGCCCCTTCATATCACCTTCTTTCTTCTTGGTCCATTGCGTTTGTAATCGCTTTCTGCTTTCTAGCCCGTTCGAAACTGGGAGGCCGAACCCCTTTGCTCAATGCCGCCCCCATCCCCAGGGCCTGAGGGGGCTGCCGTTCGTTTCCGTCAGTGAAATGTTTTCCCGTCTTGGCAGTGTGCGCCGAGGACTGGCCCTATTTGCGCGGCCTTGCCCTTTCCCTACGGTTAGGCGATCTGTTAAACAGAATCCTTCTCCCGATGCCTGTACCTTTTCGGTGGGTATGGACCGAATTGCTTCGCTCTTTTTTCCTGCCCTGAGCCGGTTCCCCTAGTGTATTCCTTTTGCCCGCAGCTTCCGGCAGCATCCGGCTAATCTCCGATAATCGCGTTTACATACGCGTCCGAATTTACCTTGCCGGTTTTAGGGAAAAATATGTATTTCCATCCGGGATAGGCGGGGCTTTGATTCGTTGATGCGCGTGCCTCCAGATAGTAGGTCCCTCCCCCACGGTAAGATTTCCCCATTTCCCAGCCTTCCCCCTTGAAGGGTATAACCGACCTTTTTCGTAGTTAGGTGTTGCCCCCCTTTCCGGCGAGGTTGGCGTTGCCCCGTGCAAGGTGGCCGAAGCTTTATGACCAAAAGTCCCGGCGACTTTATTTTCGTTTGTCGCCAGGCGCTTTTACGTGTTCCAATCTTTCAGTTTCCCGAGCCTTTCCCCACTATGCAACACTTGCGTATGAGAACCACCCCTTTTCCGGCTTGATTTGAGATTGTTTTGCCCAATCGCCCTCTTTTTTCTAGATCGCCCCCTTCCCCCCCCCCCCCTCTTCGGGAAGGTGTCGCACTTTGCTCCATAACTGTGCAGAACCGGTTAGGATGTTCGCCGCCCAGGTGCGCGTCGCCGCATCCTCCATTCTTGACCCTCCCTCCAAGGGATCCTGCATGAGCCGGCTCGCTACTACCCTTGCCCGTAGAGTTGACCAAATGCGATGCCTTGACCGGACCCCACACGAGCCTCCCCCAGAACATAAGGAGCCACGTTTGAAGATATGGGGTGGCCCCTGTTTACCCAAGTTCAGTCATAATAAAATCGGCGGCTTCTGCGGCGGTTTTTCTTGGCCGAAAGACCCCCCTTTTTAGAGCCACCTGCATTCTTGAGGCCGGACAATTTCCCCGAACAGGCCTCTGGACGCTGGAACCCCCTCTCAGTTCTTGACCTTGCCTGACATGTAAGCTTCCCTACCAGCATCGCCAAGCAAACCCCTCCCCAACCCAACCGATTTTTTTGGAGACCACGTCTGTCCTTTTTAAGTAATCCCCCCCCGTTCGGCTACTCTCCAACTCACGGCGTCCTTCCCCACGGCTGTGACTTTTCTCTCCCGGCACGACAAGCATATTTTACTCCCTCGTTTTTTTGGTTGAGTGCCCCCCCCTCTCTTGGATTTCCATCGAGGGCGGGAAGGTGGGGTTTTTTTCCCATGCAGCCTCCGGAGAGATGACTCCCCTAGATAGGTTTTTTGGTGTAGCTTTCCCTCGAACCTAGTTCCCCCAATACGTGCGGTCGGTTTTCCGGTTGGAGTGCTTTAGTCTCAAGCGCCCTGAAAGTATAACTTCGTTTCTGGCAGCTTTTCCGCTTGTATGTAAAGGTCAAATGGAGTAACCTGCCGACGAGGAAGATCATACGCCCTTCTCGATGGATTTTTCCTTCGACTTCGACTGAGTCCACTCGAGAAGGGATTGATGTCTCTATCCTCTTTATCCCCTTCAAAGGGAGTCTTTCTTTCCTCCCTTTTGCTCGGTTCTGTGGACGAAAAAGTCGTTCAAGGATCGGGGTGTTTCCAAGGCGGCCCCTTCCCTCCTGAAAGTAGTGGTATGTCACTTTTTTGTTCGGTGAAATATTTTTTTTTTTTCGCGACGCTTCGTGTGTGTAGGATACCTGTTTCTTCCCCCGGTAGAGGACATGATGGAAGGTGTCTCGCGGGCACCCTTGGCGTCCAGACGCCTACTCACCCGGGGAACTTTACCCTCCGCGACCGCCGCTTCCCCCCCCCCTCCTTTGCCTTTTTTATCTCTCCTGCCTTCTATTTTCTCTTGGGTCCACCACCTTCCTTCCCCCCCCCCCCCCTTTCTGGCTGTGGCACGTTGTTTTGTCATTATGTGCAGAGTGACAATACGGCACTTCCAATGATTTTTGCCCCTTCAAGCCTCCCCTCCCGCCCCTCGAATCTTGCGCCGGACTGTGCTCTATTTTTAGATCGCCGCAGCTCCATTGTTCCAGGACCTTTTTTCCTGCGCACCGCCTCCCCTCCCGGGCTCTTTATGTTTGAACCCTTACAGCACGACCCGGCCTGACCGTTGACCTTTCTCGTCGTGACTTTCCCTTCGTCTTTTCAAGACCCAGGTCGAAGTCCCAACAAGGCGCTTGCGGCGCCGCCTTTCTCAGCCTTTTAAATAGTCGGATGGACCTGTACCCCAACCTGTTCCCGAACCGGCAGCCGAAAGACTTTGACCCTCTGGCTCCCGCGAATTTAGCCGATCATGAGGAGGCGTTTCTGCGCGTTTTGTCCGTTACTTAGATGGAACCCTAATTTTTTCGAAGTCCCTGTCATTTCTTTTTCTTCTTTGCAGCATCAGCCTCCCCTCATTGAAAGCAGAATTCTTTCTTTCGCCCCTACCTCTTGTCTACAATGGGCAAGGTCTTTTTTCCTATAATTTTCTTGGGCACACCGGCAATAAAACCAATTCACCTTTCCTGCGGAACGCGCTCCCCCCCATAATGTTGCCTTTTTCAGAAAGGGCGTTTGACACGGGGAATTTGTAGGCCTCCGCGGGCTCGACGCTTGTCTCCCCTCGAATGATCCCACCCTTATCCATTCGAAATGCAAAGCAAGGTCCCCCCCCTCTCTCAGGGAAGTTTTCCTGTATGCATTGGTTTGAAATTATTATTGAGTTCTGTGTGTCTCCGATCAGTGCTTGATGTCGACTATTTCGACTAACTCTGGCCGGAGTCCTTATGTCTCTCTCCCGCGAGCTGTCCTCCCTCAGCACCGGAGGAGAGCTATTCATATTTGTGAGTTCGAGCGTGGTGATTTCTCTCCTCACTTGCTTCCCTTTGAAACGGCCCTCGTTTTTGCGTTCAAAAGACAGTTTCCGTCGATTTTCTTTCCTAAGAAACTGCCTACTCCTTTTTCGTTCCTGCAACACTGG
>Ga0179593_1538260_pt1 | contig 10604 bp, 16 predicted proteins | sample CZODoug2_1_08_16_FD_185931 | JGI IMG/M metagenome (GOLD analysis project Ga0179593, IMG submission 185931) | Vadose zone soil fungal communities from Angelo Coast Range Reserve, California, USA - CZODoug2_1_08_16fungal (PacBio error correction) | ecosystem: Environmental > Terrestrial > Soil >... | reverse complement strand
GTGGTTGTGGGGGTCCCACATGTTCCTTTGTCTAGTATTAAGGATTTATTCCCCCCTTTTTGTTCCTGTTCCATCTCACGTGTCTTCGTTGTGATTCCCCGAACCCCCCCTTTTTGACTTGTTTCGGCTTTTCTTTTTTTTTTCATCCCAGACTAGGGCCCCTCTTTGTGTAACCGCCACCGTTCCACTGCTGTTCGACCCATTTCAGCGAGTTGTCATCCCTGCTGTGCCTTCCTGACAGCACCTGTCCCCCTGTACTTCGTCCTACTCTATCCCTTCTAGCCCGGCGTCTTCGTGAGACTAGTTTTTGCTTTGCCTTTGAGTATGTTTTTTTGTTCTTTTTTGTTATTTTCTGACTATTCACTCGCATTTTCTTTCTGCCTTGTTTTTTTCCCGCGCTGTCATTCCCTTTCCCCCCCCCCCCCTCTGCTGATATATACTCTCCCTTTCTTTGTTCCCGTGCTGGCTCGTCCCCCCACACTCCCCTTTCTTGTGCAGACGACCCCCCTATCCCCCTTATTGTGGCCCAGGTCGAGCTTTCTTTGCGACTCCTCTTGCCTCTTTTGCTCTATGCACCTCTTTGCTCCTCCGTGCTTGTCTTTATTTGCTTGTTTTTTTTTCTTTCCCTTCTCCTGTCTTTTTGCCCCCCCTTCTTGCCCCCCTCCCTTCATAATGTGTTTTTTTTTTTTTTCCTTCCTCGCCCTTTTCTTGAGTAGCCTTTTCCCTTTTTTTTTGCTTGGTCATTCTCTTTTCTTATTTTCGTTTACCAACACTTGGTGAACACGTGAGTTATTACGAGTTCACGGGAGAGAACGAGCCCCCCCTCACTCGACTTCATAATAGGACGGCCTTTTCTGCTTTTTTCTCAGTTAAGAGTGTTTTCATTTTAGTCCATTCTTTCCCCGGCGGGCTGTTTGATCCAGATTTCCTTCCCTGTTTTCCCGTCCTCCCCCTGTTCCTTCTCCCCCCCTGTTGTGGCCCCACCTACGCATGCTTTTCCCCTTTCTCACATGGTGTTTTCTGGCCACTTCCATCCATCCTCCCAAGACCTTTACCTTCACTTCTTTACCTCTTTATTCTACCTCCTCGGCTTCTGTTCTCTTTTTTACTGACGACTAAACGCAAGATTCTAATACGCCCCCTAGACAGCAGCCTTGTCTAACTGTAAGTTAGTAACTCTTCCGGCTTTTTATTTATCAATTTTCTTCGCCCGCCCTCAGGCGGGTTTTTGTGCATTTTTTTTTTCCCCCCCATGATACCGGCGCTGAAAGTTTTTGTTTTCGCTGCATCCCCTAGTTTCCCCCGTCGCGACGTGCATCTTTCTTTTTTCACTTATTTCCCCCCTTCCGCTGTCGATCGCTGACTTTTGCAGTCCCTTCCTTCTCCCCTTGGGTTCCAACTTCTTCCAGTTTTTTTCCCTCCGTCTATCTCCCTCTTTGTCACAGTTTTTTTTTTCTTGCCCCCCCTCTGGCCCACCCTGACGCCATTCCTTCTGTTCTGTGACACCTAAGTACTGTCATTGACTCTTCTCTCGTTTCCTCCCCCCCTTCCATGCCTTTCCACTGCTGGCGTGGCGTCGACTCGTCCCTGATTCCTTTTCCTTTTCTTCTTTGCTTTTTATTTTTTAGTGACTTTTTTTTGACACGCCACACAAGGCTGACCTTTCGTGACAGACTTCGTTTTCGCGCTCTTTTCCTCTCTACGCGGTGTCAATCCTCGTTTTGTTTCCCTCCTCCCCCCCCCCCCCCGGGCCGACCCCCCCCCTTTTTTCCGACGTCCCCCTCTTTGACCCGTTTTCCGATGTTCCGGCACACATCTGCGGTGCACCACGCACACAAAGGACTTCTCCCCGTACCCCGGCACGAATCAGCTTCGGCTGACTCCCTTTTTTTTCCCGCCCCACCCCCCCCCCCCCCCCCCCCCCCCCCCCCTTCCCGCCCCCCCCCCCCTCCCCCCCCCCCCCCCCCCCACTCTGGCCATGTGTTTTATCTTGCAGTTTCCTTTCCTGCGAGCTTGTTGCCACTCTGTTTTTTAGTTGCGCTTGGAACTACTCTTTTTTTCCCCGGCAGTCTCCTCCCCTCACCCCCCCCACCAGCCCCCCACCCACAGGTTGCACCCACGCTCAGTTGCATATCGTGATCGTGCCCTGAGTCTTTCCCTTTTTTTAAGCCGCCTCCCCTGTCCCCCCCTGCTCTCTTCCATCAACGCCTTCCTTTTTCTTCCTTCTGCACGTAGCAGACGAGCCGTGTTTTTTTCCTTTCTGTCATCCACGCACGGTCTCAGTTTTTTGTACTTCTCCCCTGCGCTGTCTGGTACGCTGATGCACCCCTCCTTCCGACGGTTACTTTGCTCACTCCGTCTTTTCTTTTTTTTTTTTTTTAACTGAACGCCTGCACGCTTCTTTGTCGTTCCCCCCCTCACGCCTACCGTTTTTCCTGTCCTTTTTCTGACTGACCCATTCCCTCCCTCCTCCATTCGTTCTACGCTTGCCTTTCATACTCCCCTTTTTTGCCTATTGCCGAACTAGACATCTTTCGCGTCCCGCTTGTCTGGACGTTTCCTGCCATCCACCTTATTCTCGGCTCGTCTTCCCCCTTTCCTCTTGCCCTGCTCTTGTTGTCCATCTTCCTGGCTCGAGAAATAAGAGTTTTCCGAGTTTCCCTCCCGTTCTCAATTCTTCCTTCACGTATCAGAGACACCTGGAGATCACCCTTCCTTGTTTCCGTCTCCCTCGAGTGTTCAGGACTTTTTTTTGAGTTTTTTTTTTGCTTTCGTTTTCTCATTGTCCTGAATAGGCCACTTCCTGTGATTTCCCCCAGAAGTCCTTGCAGACCCGTATATTTTCTTTTTTTCCCCCGCCCAGGCACAACACACGACCCCAAACTTCCCGGGAGAGAACCGGTGCGTATTAGGTTTGGTTTTGGCAGCGACTTTCTAGCGGCCCCTGGCTCCACCACCGTTTTACAGACCCCCCCCCGCCGTTCCCTGCTGTTCTCTTACACAGACCTCTTTTCTATTTCAATTGCCCCCCCCCCCGTCGACTTCCCTGATCCTGGGCTTGAGCTCCCGTGTCGGCGTAACCCTTCCCCTGCCCACTCCTTCTAATGCCCTTTGTCTTCTTATCCGGTGTTAACTTTCACGGCAGGATTTCGTCTACCTTTTTCCTTCCCCACGGTGTTCTTCTTCCCCCCCGGAATTAAACGGTCGCTTTAGAACCCGGTTGATGTTGGGCTCTAGCCCCCCCCCCACAAGGCACTACCCCCCCACTTTCTGCAGTTCGCCACGTTTGTTGCACCTTGCGACCCCCTTCTAGTTTTAAATTCAGTATAGTTTCCCCCCCCACCCGGGTTGGTCACCCGTCTTCCCTGGCTTTTAGACCATTGTCCCAGGCTAGCCTTATCCCCGTGATGTTTTTTCCCCTCTTAGTAGTTGAATGTCCTCCCCTTTGTCTTACCCCTTTTTCGCCACCATTGCCCCTCCCATTTCCACAGGCGAGCTCCTCAACAAGATTCCCCAAGGCCTCTTCCTGGCCCACCGATTCCTAGTTTTCTTTTTCGCATCTGGTTGAATCTTGGCTATGTGTGGCGCGACTCGTAGCCCGTGTCATATTCGGTCTAGAGCGGGTACTAATTGTTGGGTTGTTTCAGTCCTTCCCCCGCATGGACCCCCTTGGTATTTCAGGGACCCCTCGTTTCAGAGCGTTCGTTTTGCACTCGCAGAGGTGTACGCCCTCATTGTCTGATCCTGCGTACTGCCCCTTTTTGATTTCTTTTTTTCCTCTCGGTGTTGAGTTGCCCTTTCGAATTTTTTGCGCCGCAGAGTCTGGCCCGGGATGTCTGGGGGTATTAGCCGAAGACACTTTTTTTTGTTATTGACTACACCTCGCGATGCCACCCCCGCTCCGGTTCCCCGCCACCTGTCTTTTTTCATCGTTTCCGAACTTTTGAGACGTTCCCCCGGTGAGTGCCTCCCTTGACTTTATGTTTTGCCTTTTCTTTCTTTTAGCCTGGAACCTTTTGGTGCTTAGTTTTCCCGTCGATCCTTTCTATCTTTCTCAAGTTGTGTTTTTTTGATGTCCACATTTGTGCTGAGTTCTAGCTTTTGCGCGATTACGTCCAAGCTCAACAACCCGCTACCAGCCCGTGGTCGACACATAGTGGGGAGAAGAATTTTTTCCTTCATGAGCTCTTTGTTGATATAGTTTTCCCCGTCCGGGAGTACGCCCACACTGACGATGGGCAGCCCAAAGGTTCTTGGGCCAACAACCATGTGGAGAGCCCTTCCATCTTGTTTGGATTAGGCGATCTTACAGGTCAAATTTTTCCATTTTCCGAAGGACCATCCACCCCCTGTGATCCCATCAACTGGCGGTTCGGTACGACCAGGGTGGTTTTTTTTGGTGGCTAACTATTTCGATTCCCCTGTCCCCCCACGATTGTCTCCCCCGAGACTCCCCCCAACTAGCGCTCTCAGGTTCTTTTTTTAGCGGTCGATTCTTCGTCTGCTTTTTGCTGCGCCCGTGCCATTTCGGGGTTTTCTTTTCCGGACCAAACCTTCCTTCTTGCCCCAGCTTCAACGGTCCCCCCACTCCCAGCTGTCTACACTCACAACTCATGTTCCGCCCCTTCCATTCGGCAGCAACCATTTTATTTTTGACTTTCGTAGAAGACCCCCTCTAGTGGCCCCCCGGTGTTGAGTGTTCTAAAACGCCCCTCCAGTTTCAGCGTCATTTTGTGCAACAGGCAAGCCAGTTGCGCCTTGGACCTCCCCCTCCCTGGGTAGTACAACATTTCTTTTTTTACACTTTTCTTTTTTTTACACCATGTTCCTCCGTGACCCCTGTCCGATGTTTTTATCTTTGGTGTGGATGTCCCTCCTGGGCGTTTCCTTCCCCACCAGTCCCCAGTTCCCAATGTGCATAGTTGTTCTTTAGGGCCCAAGTTCCCCTTGGCGACTCCCAGCCCCCCGTCCCCTTTGGCTTAGAGGTTGCTTTTTCGCTGGTGACCATGGGGTCCCCCCTTTCTCATCCTTTTCCGGATAATGCGGACCCCCTCCCGGTTCCTTGCCGGGTTATTATTTAATAGCCATTGGAGGAGAAAGTGGGTCAAAACTGTCACCCCCTTTAGGTATCCCCCATTCCTACATGGTACCATAGCCCCTGATCCCTTCTTGTTAACTTCCACGCGTTTTTTTTCCTAATCGAACCCCGGCCCGCAGTGTGTTTAACATTGTTAACGACTTTACGCCAATCCCGTAAGGAGTAGCGCCTGGATTGGTGGGACCTATTGGCCCTGCGCCACAGCAAATTACAATGGAGACTACCGGTAGAGGCCCCTTCTGGTGGTGGGGCACACATCCATTGCGAGAGGACAAACCCCCGGAAGCCATCCGAACGGCAGCCCACGGCAACGCCGACAAAGGATAACTGTACCCTACCCGGGGAGGTCCCCTCCGGAGCTTGATTTAATGTTTTTTGCTGCATTGGTGATTTGGGTTATTTTCTTGTCTCTCCCTATAGTTGCCTCCCCCCTTAGTCAATTTTTTCGTCGTAGTTGTTCCGCATGATTACATCTTTTTCCTTTTGCTTTTTGTCCCATCCACTTTCTTGTTGTTAGTACTGTCATGTCCTTTTCTTGTCAAACAATTCTTCTGGTTTGATTCGGGGGTGTACTTCCCCCCCCGAGTTGGTTTAGATCTATCCCTCGGTGCGCGGCAGGACCACTCAATTCTTTTCAAGCAACTCTTTTTTTGACAGGACCGTAGTACTTTACCTTGCTTTTTGGGCCCTGCCTTTCATTAGTTCCCGCCTTGTTGGATGTCCCTTGTATGAAAATCCCACCAGCGGTACCCCCCAGTCCCCCCCCGTAAGAACGTGGTCACGTATCGGGATGGTTTTCTAGACCCTACTTTTTTTTTTCGTGGCCCTTTATTTTGTTCTTGGATCCATTTTTTTCCAAGCTGCCCCTCGGCTGCCCATGGGACTTGTTTTTCATTTGACGGACTATTTTCCAACTGTGTTGTAGGGCTGCTGACTCTGCTAGACCCGGGGTTCGGTTTTCCTCTTCCCCGCGTGGGCCATGTTTTAACACGTCTTTCTCCCCCGAGTGCTGAGCTTTTTTAAGCTTACCGTTCCGCCTTACCCGCCCGGGGTTTGGGGGACTTCGCGCCCGGAGATCCCCCTTTTTACGTGTCCCTAGAAGTCCGACGAGGTTGTCGGACAAGTATTCACTGACCACATTCGCCAAGGACCCAAGAAACTTTTAGGTGGCGAACGAAGAGTTCCTGCCCTTTTTAATATTCTTTCTCCTCCTCTTTGTTTTGTTTCTTTTAGATGAAAGATCGTTTTTCCTACCCGTTTGTAGACGGCTAGCTCTTTCCCCCTCTAGGTGCTGTTGGTAAGGTTGACTGCTGGCAGAGACCTGACAAAAGTATTGTAATCCCATCCTTGATTCTCCCCTTTGTGACAGCGGCGTGCTGCTGAAGCTTGTCACCCCTGTAGACCAATTACTTCCCCTTCTTTCTCCGCAATTTTTTTCTTTTCCGAAACTTCCCCGGCCCCAACGTGCAAGGCGTAGCCGCTCGTCCACGGAGAACCCGCCCTGGCCCTGAGGGCTTGAGGCTTTTTACTTTCCCTAAACTTTCCGAACACAAATTGTACGCGTTAAGGATTGTAGTTTCCGCGTTTTCTTTCTCCGGGTATTTCCCGCTTCAAGAGGCAGACAAGAACCCTCCCTTAGGAGAGACTGACCCTCGTCGTCTGTAGCGACCCGCCGCGATCCCCAGCACGACGTCCCTTTTTTTAGTGAACAGGCTGCGTGTTTCGCGTTTTCGGTGCCTCCCCTAGAGTCTTGTCCCAATTTCCCCTGCATGCATCTTGTTTTCGCCAGTCCTTTTTTTGGTTTGTTTGTTCCTAATTCCATGCGCTCTCCCCCGGATCATTTTTGTTTGTACAGATACTGACTCCTAGGCCGGATTTTTTGGCGCACCACAGTGCGTTGGTTCCTTAAACCCGCTTTCAGTATTACCAGCGCTGGTTTTCTACCTGCTCTCTCGTTTCCTTTGTTTTAGCCGATCTTGTTTTTTTTCAGCGATCCTTGGTAGGGCACTTACCTCAGTTGCGCTAATCGCCGTTCTGGCGGGTGCCGTGTTTACGCTTTTGTCTTGACTTTCCAGGTTTTTTCGATTTAGTGGAAAGGCCGTTGGCGCCCCCACCTGGTACTCTACTTCTTTTCCGTTTATGTTTGTTTGGTCTTTCCTTCCCTTTTTTATCCAACGCAATCTTCTGAGGAGTATGTTTTCCATGTTTTGCCCTTTCCTGCGAGTCCCTGTGTTTGTCCCCCCTCTCATTTTCAGAAAGACCCCCCTCAGTTTAAGTTCGAGCGAGTGCCGCTGTTGTTTTGCCGTTTTTCAACACGACACTCCCCCTTGCAGGTTTTCTCCTGTCCTGCTTGATTTTTGTGTTCACCGTTGCTTTCTTCGGGCTACAGCGGGTATAAAACCCCTACGGCTTGTGTCCTTCGACGCCTTTGTCCTTCCGACTGGCGTTTGGCGAGCACTTTAACTTTTTGGCCCTCCACACACGCCCCCCGAAGCCCCTACTTGCGCCCCCTGGCACCCCCCCTTCCCGCGATTCGTCTTCCATTTTAGCATTTCCTTGGCGCCTCAAAGCCTAGATGTCACTCAACACCGTTCCTTGTCCTCCCAAACGGGTACCCCACAAGTTATGCTATTGGACACAAGTTTTGCTCCGTGATCCCTCGCGGAGCATGTTGTCTTTTCCTTGTAATAGGTGTCAGTCCTTTGCTTGCCCGCACTTACGGGGGGGGTTGCAAACCACCCCCCATGGTTGGGTGTTTTTTCCTTTTCCCTAGCAAACCCTTGATTCACACGACGGAGGGCAGTTTGGTTTGCTCATAAAGTTGAGCACTCCTTTCCTGGTTTTGTTTGGGGTTGCAGGGTTCGTTTGCCGTTTTAGTCTCGGACCGGTTTTTTTTGACCTTTTCAGTGGAGTTGCCCCCTAAGTCGGACCTCGTGTCTATCCAATCTTTTAGGTCTTGCCCGCCTTCCCCCTTGGTTTTGGGCCGTGATGTGCTCTCCCTTATCAGATTGTCGATTCTTCGAGCCCCCCTTGACGACTTTTTTTCTTGTTCTTTTGAACGTAAACATCTCCCTGCACGTCTCTCGATTGCAAGGACCCCTTTTGCCTGTTTTGTGGTCATTTTTTGACCATTCATTTTTTTGTAGAGAGCCCTTCTTTATTTTCTGACGTGTTATACTGGCTTGCAACCCTACACCGCCACGTGGGTTCAGCCCTCTCTTTTAATGTATACTTTTGCCATTTTTGTCCCGAGTGCCTGGCCGTGGACGACGAGCGAGCGTTCACGTGAGAAAGCCCCATCTTCCCCCTAGAGATATTTGAGATCTCCGGTGACTCGGTTTTTATTATAGTTTGTAGTTTTCCCCGTCTTTCGACATTCGTGTGCCGGTTGACCCATTGTTCCCCCTTCGTCCCTAGGACCCGTTGTTTCTTTTTGTCCTTCCGTGCCCCCCCCACTTCCAGTTCACGGCCCCGTTGTTTAGCCGGGGGCTGTTTAGCGTTAGCCCTGTGACCCGGCCCTCGGATGTCATAGCCCCCAGACTTCACAGCCTGGCAAGTTACAACCAAAACTCGGGCTTTTTATTCGGAACGCGTTCCGTGGGGGGAACGGTCTTTTCAAATTCCCGGACCGACCCCCCCCTCTGCACGACATGGCCAACCGACTTGCGGCAGTGCGTTTGGGTTGTTTTTGTGTGTGTTTTACACTCGATCGAATGGGGTTGGTTCCTTCTTCTCTCGTCCATTAATGATTCGTCTTTAATCCGTCCGATGAATTTCCCCCTGTGGACCCATCACTTCCCCTCCCCATGCCCCTGCCCCCGCCAGCTTTTCTCCCCGGAAAAACGTCGTTTGTCATCCCCAGATGTCAAGACGATCACTCGTCCACGACGAGTCTAGTCATTCTCCTGTGTTCCCTTCCCGACCCTGATTCTTTTGTAGTTCTTCACTTGGTCGGCACCAAGTCTTTTTTTACAGGTCCCCCACTCTGCCAGCCGCGTTTTTATTTTTTCCAGACCGCCTCTCCCAGCGCAAGTATTCGCTTCCTTCCCTGATCGTCCACCATTTTTGCATAGGCAGGTCTGGGTTTTTTCCGTACTCGTGGGCTGAGACTTTTTGTCAACTTGCTTTTTTGTTGGTGGGGCCTCTGTGACCCCTTCGCATTTCTCTCCCCCGTCGCATTGGCTCCTTCCTTTTAGGCTCACCTGCGCTGGTGAGACTCAAAATCGCATTTTCTGTTGTTTGCACTCCTGCGGGTTAGCAGTTTCCCTTACTCTTAAGCCCCCCCCTATTGCAAAGGTGCCAGTTCCCCTTGAAGATCCCGTAGCCGTAGAGTGGAGGATCACGAGACATTTGGCGCCTGTAGGGTTCTCTTGTATCCGACTTGTCCACCTGGCTTCAGAAAACGCGCCCTGCATGGGCAGAACTTGACCCTGACTCTACTTCATTGGACTTTCTCCCCCCCTGTTGCCGCTCTCCTGTTCACTTCCATGGAGATTGCCCTTCCAAAGAAGTTTTTGTCTACCCGTTAGTGCTCTCACCCGGGAGCACCAAGTCCTCATGAGACTGTTTCCGTCTTTTCCTCCTGTTGTTACTCCGCCACCTTCTTTTTCCCCAAACCGAAGGGAGCACAAGTCAGCTTTTGCCGGGTCTTTTTTCCTGAAAGACCATTCCCCATCCGACTTTATTCGGTGGCCACGTTTCCCTTCGAACACGAAATCGGAAAAGAATCAGCAAAAGAACTTAATCGAATTGTCCTTCGTCGAGGATTTTCCTTCCTAGAGATAAATTCTCCTACTTCCCGGTGATGCGAGCGTTCTCACTCACAAAGAACCTTTTTTTTCTTATTCGATGGTTTCTTTTCTGGCCATTTTTCAAGTGTCGGTCCGTCTTTAACCCCCCTTTCTCTGAATGTGATCACGTTTTTGCAAGCGTGGCTCTCCCGCCGAGCCTGCTTCTATTTCCTTTTTTAACGTGATGGTTTTTTTCTCCTTCCTGAAGATTTCGCGAAGGCAGACTGTCATCTTTCTTCATTCTTCACCCGTACCTTGTCCGAGTATGTAGCCCCCCCCTTTTTTAGTAGCTATTGGTTCGTTCGGCGTTCCCCATGGCTTCCCTTTTGCTTGCCCTTTTTTTTTTTTCTTGGACTGCTTTTCTTGATAAGTTTTCTTGCTTCTATCCAGACTACATTTCTTGGTTTTGGTCCTTTTTGACGACTGCTGTGCACTAACCCCTACTTCCCGGGGACCCTTCAACCCTGCGGAGACAATGCCCATTTTCAGCTCTTGTTTATTGCTATGAGTACGCTCTCTTCATCGACCTCGTTGCTTTCAGCAGGGCTCCTTACCGATTCACTTCCCCCGCCCCCGTCTTCCCTGCCTCTCGATCCGTCCACCATAGGTTCTTTTTTTGCACAATGGCAAGGGAAAGGACGTCGAAATCAGAGAAGAAACACTCCCTTTCGACACTCAAAAACTCCATGCCAAGCCCGACTGAAGCCTGAGGGAAA
>Ga0179593_1534951_pt1 | contig 10604 bp, 15 predicted proteins | sample CZODoug2_1_08_16_FD_185931 | JGI IMG/M metagenome (GOLD analysis project Ga0179593, IMG submission 185931) | Vadose zone soil fungal communities from Angelo Coast Range Reserve, California, USA - CZODoug2_1_08_16fungal (PacBio error correction) | ecosystem: Environmental > Terrestrial > Soil >... | reverse complement strand
TCCTGTCAAAAATCCAAGCTGGTGGCTGTCCATGCGCGGTAAATATTCATTAACAGTCACTTACTTTACCTCCCCCCTTTTTTCCCCTTTTCATGCACCCTCATATCCCCTGTTCCCCCCCTTCCATGGCAACACGAATGGATTAATGACTCCCCCCAACGTTTCCGACGGACTTTGTCCCTTGTCAGGTTCACCATGGTCCACTTTCATTTTTTGCTCAGAACCTTCCCTTTAACTCCACGCAGATACTTTCTTTCCTTGGGACACTGAGCGTTTTCAGACTGCGAAACCGACCTCCTTTCTCCGGGACGGTAAGAGTTGCCCGGCCTTCTTGAACTTTTTTCCCCCTCTAGAGATAACGTTTTGTGTTTTTTCCACGGTCAACTTGTTTTTATTTCCCCCCAGCAGTCACAGAACCACCTTTCGTAGTTAGGGATCCTTTCTTGGCGCTGCTCCCCTCCTTTTTGGACCAAAAGATATCTGGGTCCCTTCAGGGCCTTTGGGTTCCGATCCAAATTTCCCCTTACGACGGAATGGCTGTTGTCCCAATATCACTTCTTCAGGCATGGTTGCCGTCTCCCGTCCTTTGCCGCAATGGAGTTTCCTCATAAGGAGCTCAACCGGTCACTCTAAGCAGGTACGTGCCACCGATTTCTCCCGAACGCCAGTTTTCCACAAATTTCTCCCCGTCTGCTTTTTTCCTAACCCAAAACCCTTTTCTTACTCCTTTTCCACCTGGGTTGTTTTTTCCGTTTTTTCTCCCCATCCCAGAGATGCAATGCGTGGGTAAGGAGTCAAAACCGTACATCCCCTTTATTGTCATTGCACTTTTTCCTTGTTTAAATGCCTTGGTTTCTTTAATCAAGAGGTTTGCCTTGGCACCCTTTGAAAGACTTCGCATGTGCGTCAGCATCCCACAATTCGTATCCCCCTCGACAATCTCCCCCAGAAGCGCCCCCTGGGAGGTGGACTTAATCTTCCTTTCCAGGGATATTTCCCCTTTACCCCTCCCCCACCATTGCTCCCCCCCCCGCAACTCATTCTTCCTTTCTTCATTCGGAAACCCCTTCTAAAGGCCAAAACACGCCGCGCCTTCTTTCCTGCCTAACTGAGCTTTCCAACCTCAGCAGAATTTGACCCTAAATAGTCTGGATTATTGAGTTGGAGATATTGATTACTTTTGTTTTTATCTCTTCTTTTCGGTGGTTGTTGTCATCTACCCTTTCTCCTGTTGTTCTGTCTGTTTGTTTAGACTGACTCCCTTCCCCTTTTTACACTACCGTTTAAAATGTTCCCCTTCCCATACTCACCCTTCCTAGCTCCTTGACTGAGAATCATTTCATTTGTTGATGAAATTCCCTGTGGAGAGTCTCCGTGTCTGCGTCCATTATGTCACCTTTGACTATTCCCTTTTGGGTTGGTCTCACTTACCTGTTTCTAATTTTTCCTTGACTTTTCCTTCCCCCCACGGCTTCTAGGTTTTTCCAACCCCTCCATTTTAGCATTATACGGGTACGGTTAACTGAAGAGTCTCTTTAGAACTTCAATGTTCTCCCTTTTACCCTTTGGAACCCGTTTATCTCCCTCCCTGAATGAACATCAAATTGTGTCTCCCAGTCTTCAGTTCTTTAATTGGTAGTTAAATAACGCCGCTTTCTCCTATTCCTTTTGGTTGTTGTTTTTAAATCTATACTTCCTGTCATTACTGCCCCCCCCCGACTTGGTTTTCTGACCTTCCCTCTCTCTTCTAGCATAGGAAACGCCTTTTTCCAACCCTATTTTTTAAGAGAGACACGCCACTATCCTCGATTATTTGATTTCCCTCTTTTTGGCCCCCTCCCCCTTCTGGGCCGCCGCTTTTTTTTCACTCGGGACTGTTAATGCTTTTGAACTCTCGTTAATCCAAGATTTTGCCTTCCTTCCCGTTTAGCTCCTTCCTCCTTTTTTCCGCTCTTTCAAGTTGATTGCTGCTACCCCTTGTTTAAAATGCCAGAATCGGCTTCCCTTTTCATTTTGCAAATTAACCCCAGCAAGAAGACACACCTGCCATCCTAAGGAGGGGCCTTCTTTCAGTCTTTTCTTCAAACTCCTCATTATCCTGGACACCCCGTTTGGGGCCACCACGGCGGTTCTTCCTCACAATGAATGGGCCCTTTCGTCTCCCCGAAATGGGCGAGCCCTTCGACTCTTTTGCCCCTGTCTTTCCATGTTCCCTGAAGTACTTCGATTCCGGTTTGCCTCGCCAACCCCTGTAATCAAAAATCAAGGCCGACACCTACCCTTTGAACCTTTACGCCTTGCCGTCCTTTTTGGCCTCTGACATTAACTGTGGTTCTTGGTCACTTACCCTTCCTTCTGTCGTTTTTCCGTTTAATTTTTCTTCTCCCTATGCCGGAAATATAGTGTCCCTTCCCAACACAAAAACCTCTTGTAAAAGTTCACACACAATTTCCATTGTTCCTCCCAAACTGACTGTTCCCTCCAGCTACCGGGCACCTTTCCCTTTCTTAAAAACAGAACTTCCTTTTTTCCTCCTCTCGTTGTTGTTTTTTAGTCTCTTCTAGTATTTTGTCGTGTCCCGTTCTCCGGTTTTCCCCCGGTTTTTCTTTTCTGCATGGAAATTTTTGTGTGCTTATTTTTATTTTTTTGTCTATACTTTACTTTTTTTTCTCTGTACCAAACCCACCATCCAACCCCAAATCAAAGTTAAATTTTTATGAATCCCCTCAACCCCATCACATTTATTTCCTCCAGCCCGCAGGCATTGATTTTTCTTGGGGATTGGGAGGTCTTTGTCGGCCTTCTTTTGTTCTATTTGCCCGTTCCCCGGGGAATTAGAGGAATTCTTTGACCTGGGTTGTTGCTCTCGTAGATTCTCCGCCATTTCATCTTTCATGTGTTTATGGCCATTTCATGCCCTCTCAAGCCCCGCCGGGTTTAAAAACGCGTGCTGCCTTTCGATCCATATGCCCTTTTTTAGGCCCCTGAACCAACCACCCCCTTCGGGCCACTTTTTTTGGTCTTTTAAAAAATTTGACCTGGAAGTTCCCTCTAGGGTCCTTTTTTTCAAAGGGAAAGATCTCTTCCTTCCCTCTGGACGAAGTTCTTCTCCCCTCTTCTGACTCTTCCGCACTTGAGTTTGCAGTCAACTTCTTCTCCCCCCGGAAGGTAATGTCATCACTGACCCCCCCCCTTCAAAGTATGGGAGAGGGCCTTCCCCTTTGAGGCGTGCCACCCCAGAAAGGAAAATCCATACCCCCCCCTCCTGAACGGGGCGTGATTCTTTTCCCGCACCGCGCTTACAAATCCAAAACAGCGGGTTCCTTTTTCCTCTTTCTGGCCCCCTTTGGCAGCTCAAAGAACTATTTTTTTTTCGGGGGCCCTCTTTCGTGATTTTGTGTCAAAACCGTAAAAGACGCTTTGGGCTCCCCTCCACTCTTTGCTTCTACTTGAACTATCTCCAATCTCTCCCCGTCACAGTTCGTTCGTCTTGTAATTTACGTTTTACTCGAACTCTGTCCACGCCAAATGAACTTAAAGTCCGGGTCTATGGTCCTTTTTCTTTTTCTATTCCCCTTCTCCCGGCTGGATATTTTAAGGGGAAATCCTGTCATTCTTGATTTCAAAACCCATAATTTGTTCTGTCCAAAACAGAAGTGCCTCTCCGGTCCCCCCTCAACTGCACGGATCCCGACTCATATTATTTTAAATTCCTCCCCCCCCCCCCCCCCTGATCTTTATCCTTTCTCTACGTGGTTTTTCTTTTTCCCCCTTTAAGCTTTCGTTTTTAAACCCATCATTGTTCCTTATTCCCCAAAAAACCAAAAAGCGTAGTACACTCAATCTTACCCCCACTAACTCTCTATATGCACCCAACTTAATCCCCCCTTGACTTCCATAATAGCAACGCTACCTTACCTCAGTTGTGACCACTTCTAGGTTTGTCTGTGGAATGGTCTCGACGCCCTTCCGTTGGCCTGTCTAATTTTTTTTGTGCGAACATTCTTCCCGATGGTTCTTCTTTTTTTTTTGAATTGAAAGGAGGCCATGTTTTTTGTGGTATCTTTGGTAAGGGATTTTTTATAATCCTTTTCGATGAAATCACCTGTCAAGTTTAAAATCTCTTCTGTCCGCGATGCCCTCCTTGAATTTTGTCTTTTAGGGTCTCTTGCGATGGTTAACACATTCTTTCGTTTTTCCAATTTCCTTGCAGGCCTTTTTGAATTAACATTTTGCTCCCTTTCCTTGCCGTAAAATTTTCTTATGGCCGACAGGTCTTTAAGTTAACCCCCCAACAAAGAGGGGACGGTTTCCAGACTCGTTTCAGGAGACCCCTCCCCCACTTAAAAACCAAACCTTTGAGGCAAATGAGACATACCCCCGGGCAACCGGGTGTTTTGTCATTTTGGCCATTTTTTTTGTCTCCCAACTAGTTTCCAAAAGTGGATGGAATTGTTTTAACTTCCGTTTCCCCTGAGAACCACGATTCGTGGCCGGCTTCCTTCCCCCCCCTTTCCCAGCCTTTTTGTCCTTAGCAGGGAAAGCCTTGCTTTAAATAGTTAACAAACGGCCCAATTCCTTTCATTTCTGGACAAACCAACCCCGGTTCCTTCTTCAGAGTTGTTTGCTTTCGTCGCCTTTTTTCTGGGGTGCGGCTTATCAGGGCTCTCTTTTATTTCGGTCTCCTCTGGAGCGCGAGCAAATCACCCTCCTTACATTGCTTGGTTTCTTTGGACCTTCGTGGCCCCAAATCATTGAAAAAATTTTTTTTTTCCTGGTTTTTTCTTCTCCTCCCCAAGGTCTATTCCTGCGGGCAAATGTAATACCCTCCCACTCTTTCCCTCCGGATTCACGCGGCTCTTTTCCTGTCGTGTTTTCTCCTCTTTCCCGTCAAGGCGCTCCAAACGTGTCTGGACTTTTCGCCCATTACTTCTCAGCCTGCCTCCCCCCCCCCCTCCGGACCAGGGATCCGCCACTGCCCCACCGGTTTCCGCTTTTTTTCCCTTTGATGGAAGTCCTTAAGCAAGGTATCCTTGTGCTTTTGTTGTTACGCGTGGCCTTCTTTTCCCCGGACCACGTTGTATGCTCTTCCTTCAATAGTTCACTTTTTCCTTTACTCCCTCAATTACTGACCAGCCGCCCTTTTCTTTTGTACCATTCAATACTCGTTTCCCTTTTCCTCCTTTTGTGCTCGAGATCATGAACTTTTCCAAACCGTAGCGTTGTTCCTCTGTCGGTCTTAAATATTCTTCAAAGTCACCGTTTTTTTCCATATCATCCAATATTCCTGGTCCCTGCAACCCTCCACTTAACAACCGGCCCCTCCTTCTAACCCTTTACCTTGGCAACCCTTTCTGGCCAGATGTTTTGCGGGTGGACATCCTTTTTTTCAGCAATTGCGAAAAAAGCTCCTTCCGGGCTTCCGGATGCCGTGAACTGCTGTTTTTGTTTTTCTCTCCCCCTTTTGTCCGGAGCTTCTGACTTTGACACCAGAAAGACCTGCAAATTTTTTTTTTTGTCCCCAGCATCTCCTCGCACGCCAGCCCGCAATTTTTACGTAAGTAATAAGACTCTCATTTTGAATAAGCAGACACGTCACTGTCTGGTTTTCAATGATGGCCCCCGCTCAAAGAACCGAACATGTTTTTCTCTTCTTCTCTTTCGTTCGCGCTCAGAAGGCGGCTCCAGTGACCGCCTGATAAGCACTTGGGGGGCTCACGAATCAACTTCATTTTCCTACGACCTGGGTTTCTTTCCAGTCATCATAACCTTTCTTTCATGTTTAGTTATCAAGGCTTCCTACTCGGTCCCTGGACCGCCCAATGCTATTTCTTGTTAGAAGCCTTCCTCTCCCGTCGTTGTGTCTTCCCCGAATTTACTCCCTTTCTCCCTGTCCTCTTTTTGGCTTTTATAAAACCCCCACCCACCCCCCTTTTGCTTCCCTCCCTTTTCCCCCCCCCCCCGCCCTGTTGGTTTCCATTTTTTTCTTCTTCGACTCAATTCGCGTGACAATTACAAGGTTTCCCCTTCTTTCCGAAAAAGTTAATACCTGTTGCCCCTGGTCCTTCCTTTTACCCGGTCAACTTTGCGATCTCGCTGCATGGAACTTGTTCCGACTCTGTTTACCCTCGCCCCCAGGAGCATCCACCATGCGACCTAGAAGACCTTTCCCTCTGGCATTACCCTTGTACCCCTTTGCGTTTGGACTTTTTACTTGAGTTACCCCCCCCTCTTCCCACCTGGCTATTCCCAATCCCAAATGAATTGTCATACCCTCCCCCTTAGAATTCTTGCTTTCCCCTGAGTAAAGTTCCAACCAAAAAAACGCTTTGATACTTCCGAAATTTTTTCCCGTTAACAGAAGTTTCCTCCGGGCCCATTTTATTTTTTCTGTTCAAAGACATTTCTCTGTCATCCTTTTGTGGCATGATTATCTCTTGTTCTTTTTTTTTTTTTTTGTAAGATTTTTTTCTTCTTTCTTTTTTTACTCAATTGATTATTTTTAAACCTACTCGAAAAGCCGGCAAACTACGCCCCATCCTCGGAAGGATCTATGAATGTTTTCTCCTTGTGGACTTCTTTTTACCTGCTGGCTAGATGCCCTTGTCTTCCTTCTCTCAATGCGTTTGAATGACCGAATCTTTGTTTGGAAAGTACAGGTATGTACAGTCTCCTTTTTCCCTGCCCCTTCTTTCTAGTTTAAAATAACAATCAACAATCTAGTCCCCCTCCGCACTTTTCTCACAATTCCCGGTCTTGGCAAAGTTCTTTGCTTCTCCTCCACTTTCCAGTCCTCGATGACCCTTTTTGTTTACAATTGTACTTCCTTGACTCTCCTTCTTCCTGGGACACAGCTTCCCTTTCTTTGAGCCAGGTAAAACCCTCGCCTTTTCCGGTCAGGTTTTTTTTATTACCTCTATTATTTCCCCTTCTGATTGAAATTCCTTTTTGCATCCATTCAGGATTTTTTCAGCTAAGGGTAACCCTTTTTTTGACTTTTTTTCGCGTTGCGACACCTAACCCTTTCCCATCGATTGTTTGCTTTCCGCGTAATGCTTTCTCTTTTTTTTTTTCCCCTCCCCATCCTGTGCCGCCCCGTTGGGCCTTATTCCTTTTATTGTTTCATTTCACCCTTTGTAATTATCCTTGATTTTTGAATTTTTCAACTTTCCATTGCAGCCTTCCTTCACTTTTTTTTCTTTTATCCCATGAATAAGTTTCTCAATTCGATTCATTTGTTTTTTCAATCCCATTCCCCCGGATTAACAGGGCATTCTTTTAAACCGAATTTTTCCTAAAATGGTCAAAATACCAGCGTTTTTTTTCTTCCTTTTATAGATTTCCCCCTTTCTCTCTGGTCATATTTCTTGGGTCTGCACCAGTCCTTGTGGTGTAGAAACTTCCTGGGGGGTCCATAAACATTTGATCCTAGCGATCGCAGTTCCAATGCTCCCCTTAGTCGGGAATGCCCAACATTAAATGTCATCATTTCATCCTCCGGAAGGGCCCCCTTGCCCTGAATTCAAGAGCACCCAATCCTGCACGAAAACCTACCCCCCATCGCCCCTCCGTTCCCCGAGGCCTTCTATCTGCCCCATTCTTTTTTTCTGGATTTAATAACCCAATCCTTTTAGGTTTCGAAATGTTTTGATGATACCCTTCCTAAAAATATAGTCCCGTCCCCCAAACCAAACGGCCACAACAGGTCTCCCCCCCTTAAAAAAAGAACCCACTTTGCCATGGTCCCTCTGATTACCGGCAAGGCATCTCTCCAAAACTTAGCTATTTTTCCTCCTCCTAAGTTGTTGTTCTCGTTCTCTTTTTTTTTGGTTCTATTTTATTCGGCTTTGCCTTCGGCTTTTGACCAGGCCCCCAGTGGTTTTTGTTTTTTTGTCCATGGAAAGCTTTTATTTTCTGCATTCCTCTCCTATGGTCCTTTTTTTGGTAAAACAATTCCCTCACAAAACTCAACCGCGTCCTTTATGTCATAAAGCACCCACCGCATTTAGTCAGATCTCCGCCGACCGCCCCTTTTTTTCTCTTCGTGGTGGTTTAGTGGGCTTCCCCTTATTTTCTTTTTTCAGGCATTGTCCCCCGACGGTTTCAAACTAATGCTTTACCCCTTTTTTTAGCGCCCCCGTCGCCTTGTTCGCATTTTCCCCCTCTCGTCTTCCTGTTGTTTCTTGTCAAATTCATGTCTGCTAACCCCCGCCGGTTTATCCCCCCAGTTTTTTATGCGTTCTCGATGGGCCTCGTCGACCGGTTTTTTTTTTCCCCCCATAATGGATATTATCTTTGCCATTGCGTGCTGTTTATTTTGTAAATTCTTTTCAGGTTTGAAAACACCGGTCTTATTATCGCACTCTGAAGCTTCTAAAAATCCCCTGCTACAGTTCCTTTGGAAGGCCCCCCAACTAGGGGAAGGACCCCCCCCACCTTGACCAGGTCGGATCAGAACCTTTCCCCTTACGTACTGCAACTCTCTTTCGGTCCCAAGAATGACGGAGTTTCACCCATGAAACGTTGTCCTCAAGAATTCCCAGCGCAATCAAGGTTTCCCCTCTTAGGGTCGTGATTTTCCGCAAGCGCTTCCCCCCCCCAAGGTTCCAACCAGCGTTAGGGAGCAACCTTTTTCCTGTCCTAATCCGGGAATGAAAAGACAACTTAGCCTGTAGGCATTTTGACCCTCACCTAGCAAAAGAATGGCAAAGGATCCCGGTGCCAATATCCGATCCCCTCCGGTCTCTCCCAAGACGTAGCCATGCTTGGCCTCAACAGCTAGATGTTTGGCCCTGGTCTTAAAGAATACAGTAAAATCCTCCCTTGAATGAGTTTCCTATCTTAACTCTGTCGGTATATCCCCAGAAACGTCGCGCCAATTAACCGAGTACCTCCTGTTAGGACCACACTGTAAGGGAGTTGGAAAGAGGGGGCCCCCCCCTCATAAAGAGGTAGGTCCTGGCAAAGCATCACGACGGGATCCTTTTCTTTTCTCTTCCTCCCCGAAACCATGCATGGGGAGATTGCACATCGACATCCCTGACTGAGACCATTGTAATTTGAGTCCCAAACTCCGACGCGTTATGGTCCCAGGCCATGCCTATCCGGGACGACGAAGGCAATCTCAGAGTTATTTACAGGATACTTTCCCAACCAAATGGATCACAACCCTGGAGGGAGAGTCTCTAGGATGTTTTTTTGCCAGGGTAAGGTTTTTTCTTAAGTATTTTTTTTTTTCCCCCTCAATTGCGTCATTGTGCAGGCCAATATAGAACAAAGTCACATCTTCCCCCCCCAACCCCCTGACTTCTCCTCATGCCCAAAATCACTTTCGACCCTCTCTCCGGACCTCAAGCGCCCTAGCGAAGGGTACCCCGTCTTTTTCAAACTTGTTTTCACTCTCCATGGGCCCGGACGGTATCGCGGCTTTTTTTTTTTTTCCCTTCACCTTTTTTTTTTTATTATTCTCATTCTTCGCCAGATGTATTCCATCTTCTTTCTTGGCAGTTCTCAAATTTTTCCCCCCCCCCCCCCCCCCTGGTGTGCTATATTGTTCAAGGATTTCCCCCACTTCCATTAACTTCCGATAAGAGTAAACGCACCCGGTTTTAACCTTCCCGGTCTTTTCCCCCGTTGGCAAGCTTCTTCTCATGTGGTTTTAGTCGCTCTTTGCGATTTACTGCGTTAGTGCCAAGTGTCCATGCCTCCCTATTAAAGCTCCTTATCTTGAACCGCCCCTTTGCTGAAAATTTCCCCGGGACAGATTTCCCGCATGAAAAACCCTCTTTGGACGGTGGTCAAGCGATGGGTGATCATCCGTCCCGCAAAAGTCACCAACAACCTGGAGTCAATCCAACGTTTTTTTTGTTATGTGTCCCCCCCTTCAACCCCTCTCAACGTCTTCCCAGTCTAAAACTTTGATTAACTCTGGCCTCTTAATCGTCATGTGGAAGCGGACTATTTTCCCCCCCCAGCAAGTTCTCCCCTTCTTCCTTAACTCCCTGGTAGGCTATAATTCTCTTCCTGTAAACTGGAATGGATCAATTTTTTTTGATCCAAAGCTCCATAGCCAATTTTTTCGTCGCCCGCGGGCTGTATGGCTCCCTTCCCTATATCTTTTATGGAAAACCTCTTTGTGGCGTCGCGCCGAACAATTATTAGCCTGCCCGGTGCGGGTTCTGTTCCCCTGCTTTCATGTTCAAAGCCAGCTCCATGGTATGCCTATTTTTTTCCCCCACGTTACTAACTACTTGCACTGGCCCCAGGCCTTCTGGTAAGTATTACTTGTTTTCCCGCCTAACGTCCCCATTAAACGCAGGTTCCTGTTTTTCTCGCGGGGTCAGAGGAAAGTCCTTTTGCGCGACCACCAAAAACCAGCTCTGACTCTTTTCTGGGCCCTTGAGACCTTACTTAATTCCCTTTTTGCAATTTCCCTTTTTGGATGCGCCACCCGCCTCTTTCCGCGACACTTGAGCACTTCATTGGGGCTTTGTTTGCCTGTTGTTACCTTCTCTCTTGGTGTCCCAACGGTTTCTTTCCCCCCAGTCGGGACCCTTTTTCCTAATGGAGAAGACCCCTTACAAGCCTTGTACGGTTTTTTATTT
>Ga0179593_1513186_pt1 | contig 10604 bp, 7 predicted proteins | sample CZODoug2_1_08_16_FD_185931 | JGI IMG/M metagenome (GOLD analysis project Ga0179593, IMG submission 185931) | Vadose zone soil fungal communities from Angelo Coast Range Reserve, California, USA - CZODoug2_1_08_16fungal (PacBio error correction) | ecosystem: Environmental > Terrestrial > Soil >... | reverse complement strand
ATGAAATTTCTCTCCTCCTATACTTTTTTTTAAATCTCCCCCTTTTTAACGGATGGACGATGGGATTCCTCCGTTCATACGTGTTCCCCCACTCTCTAACTTTCTGTGCGGCTTCTCCCCTCCCAACAGGATTCTCTATCGGGAATTTGCCCCATTTCCCCTCCGTCACCAGATTCGACAACTACCCCTCCTCCCCTCGTCAGATCGTTTCCCCCCCTCCCCTCCTCGACCGTCCTCCGTCCTTCACAAGCGTAAAGTTGATTCCGCTCCCCACATGCCTTTTTTTTACGGTTGCACTCCCCCGATAGTAGAATCATTCTTCTACCCCTTTTCCTGACACTACGTGAATTTTCCCCTTCGTTATTTAAAGAAACCTCCTCTACGGCCTTGCTTAATCCGTTTCTAATGTTTCTAAATTCCCCCCTCGATTTCTTCCCCCATTTTCTCCCCATGAAGAGACCTACGCGCTTGTACACACACATTTTTTCCCTTTTCCCCAAAGTCCCACACATTACTTAGCCCTTGGTTTTGCCTTATCCGAGGAATAACTGGCCTTCTCTTTTCTATTAATGTCTGTTGAATTGGTTGGAGGTCCTGCTTTTTCATTGGAATGATGGTTCTCCCGCCGATGGAGAGTGCCCTACAGTTCCGATTCCTCTTTGCGTGATGCGGTGTAATTTTGTAGCGGTGGTTGACGGTCCTCATTTCACTTTCACCCCAACTGGTCAATTGTGAAAGGCAGTCTTTCCCCGCCGTCCTCCTTTCCCTTCCATTTTTGACAAGGCAGACCCATTTGTGACGAATAGATATTCATATCTTCAGGAATTTCTTCAAAGGAAACCAACCCCCTGTGTCCCGGCTTTGTTCAGTTACGTCCAGGGGTCCCGGCTTCCACATCTGTTTCCAAATTTTTTCCTTTCACAAGAACGTTTTTCCCCTTCCTAATTCTGTCCTCAGCAATCCTAGTCTCCCTAGATGTTTGTCATCCCCTTGTCCATCGTACTTGTCCGGGAGTTTTTTCCGTTACCCTTCCCAGACCTTCTTATTGCCTGGCCCTGCCCTCTACTACTCCCTTTAAACCTACGAATCTGCTTTCCTCTCCTGCGTTTTAAGAACACTCATCTATTACCCGTCCTTTCGACTACTTTTGATTGTCCAGATACAGCGTTATCCCCAAGCACGTTGGCTCTTCACACCGTCTCTTATCCGGGCTCAACAAGGGAGGCCTCCCTTTTCCGTATCACCCCCGTCCACTTCTCTCATACTTCGCTGAGTAGCGTTTTGTCTCTGCTAAGTAGGCGTAGACTAACTTCCCCTGCGCACTTACTCATCATGTACTTTTTCGGGCTTCCAAAAGCTTGGCGGTATCTGCTCTATGTGAGTCCCTCGAAAGACATACTCGGGTCGTGGGCCCCTTTTCCCTACCCCCAAGGTATTCAACCCCTCCCCCCCCGAGGGAATAGGTTTTTTCCTGGCCTTGACTCACGTCTCCTTAAAACCTACGGGCTACCTATCCCAGCAAGATCTTTGACACATTCGACCCTACTTCTTCTCTGGTTTGTGTTTTTAATGCGATAGATCTTCCTTGGAATCGATGCAACCTCCTTGAATGTTGATAGCGATCGGGGACCGATTTAGTCGCGCAGCCTTTCAAATCCGGAATTCCAACTGGTAAAGTGACAGCACCCCCGGATCTTTGACACTACTGCTAAATCCGATTGTGGTCGGCCTTCCTACTTTATTAGCTGCCTTCGCCCACCCCCCATGATGGCTTTCTCCCGAAGGCTGACCGCTCTTTCCGAAATCGCCTTGTTTCCTTTCCCGAGCTCTTCTCCAACCTGCGTCCCATGTTGGACGAGTGGGGATTTTTTTTCAAATGAAGCTCTGACCCTTGCCCCTGGCTATACATAGCGACCTTTCTGTGTTTTTGCTTGTCGAATCTCTCTTTGATCTCCCCTGATCGACCCCCCCCTTGCCTGCGGTAGTGGATAACATCCGGGAAGAACCTGCTCCATTGTTCTTAATCAATGGCCATTCACGTCCGCTCTCCCCATTCTGCGATCCCTATTATTTCTTTCCGTTTTCCGGAGGGTTTTTGATGAGTCGGTTCCTTTTCAAAGAGTCCTTCTAATCCCCCCCCAAAAAACCCACCCTCCAAGCTGCTGCATGTAGGACTTCCATTCCTTCTTTCCTCCTCCTTCCGTTTTGGCTCTTTTCTTTCTTAATGCATCTCATCGTTGGAGTGTTGGTTTTGGCGGCGATCGTCGACGGTGATTAATTCCTCCCCAGCACTCACCTCCCGTTCGGACTGTCTCCATCTATCTGACTTCTTCGGCGCCGGTTTTTTTTTTGGTTTAGTGGATACAGTCTCCGGGGAATTCTCCAAACCGGTGTACCGCCCTTTCTTCTCAAATACCGAACCTGGTCCCCATCGAGCGCAGTGGGCTTATTTCATCGCTCTGCGGCGGAGTCCTCCCCCCGCGTGGGAGCCAGGGCATCCATGACCAGGCGGTCTAAAAAATATCGAGGCGCACCCCAGTTTCAGATTGGTGCCTCCTTAAGCTTCGTTCATTCCCCCCCCCGCCTTTTTTTTTTTAATATTCTTCAGTGATCCACATCTTCTCGTAGCCATTAAGGATAAATGGATTCTCTGACGAAGCCCGTCTGCAGATGGCACCATGTTGTCGTCCTTGGACCTCTCCTTTTGAACTTTATTATGGCAGTTCCTCTTTTTTAATACAGATGAGAACTCGTCCCCCCTCCTCGATTTTTGCTCCGAGAACCTGTCGGTTTTGTATGCCTCGTCTCTCCTTGCTTAGTACACAATCCCTTTTTGGCTGTCATTTGGTTCGCGTAAACGATAGTGCTCTTGCCATTTAATAATTTCTCTTTTTTTCAGCTTCTTCCGGTTGTCCTCCGTTTAGCCCTTACTTTCTTTAGTTGGGCAAGTGGAAGGGCCCTCCAACGGAGTATGTATGAATCTCAGCTTGTCTATCCCTAGCCTCCAACCCTTTCCCGCTTTTGCATACCCCCATCATTCTAAGAATGGTTCAGCGCCGTATAAGCTGAGCCGAATTTAATCTCTCTCCGACACCCCCGGATTTCCCTCCAGGATAAGGAGAAATTTTGAGATTTTCCAGTTTTCTATGCCTGGGTTAATCTGTTGGGTTTTTTTGCTCCCCCTTGGTACAACTGTCCACGCTTGGGGACCCCACAATATAGCTTACATCGCTTATTGTTTAAGGAAATTCTCCCCTCGTGTTCTGATTCTTTCTTTTTCGTAGTAGTCCGAGTGTAAAGTCCTTCATCTGAAGCCTAAGTAAATCTTCCGTTTCGTCTTTCCTTCCCCAATTCTGAAGTTTCTGATGGCTGCCGGGAGTGACGAAAACGTCCCTCTCTTTTTTCTTAGCCTAGATTGTATGACAGTTCTCAAGTCAGCGTTCGATTCCCAGTCTTTTTCGGCCCCTTTGATGCCGATTGGCAGCTTACTTCTAGCTTAAAAGCCCTCTCTTCCTACGTTTAGCGTGGAAGAACCTCGGTTTCCTTTATCCTAAACCGTGTCACAAGCAATCCGCGAATCGTTCTTTTGCGACGAACCCGGCCCGCCAACCTCGGCCCTTTCTTCCCTTTTTCTTTTCATCTGCCCTCCCGATCAAAAAATCTTTAGATTCGCCCCCTTCGAAGCTTTCGATGGAGGCCTTCTGAGGTGACCTCCCTTCTATCCTTTGAGCCCCTTTCTTTAAAAGGGGTAAGGGCCTTTTCCTGCCCGCCGCCCAGTCCCCACTTGTTCCCCTATAAATACTGAAAGAAGCATTAGGATCTCGCGCAAGCCCCAACTGTCACCAGTCCGCGCCTGGGACTTTTTTGCTCTTTGCCTTGGAAGGTCCACCCACTTTGCCCCCGTTCGGATAGGGAACGGATACTTTTGGTTTACTTAGGTCTATTATAGACGCCCTTGCGTGTATTGAAAGGCCGGCTGATCTTTCCTAAACTTACTCTAAATCGAAGATTGATCATGTTTTACTAGGCTCGAAGAAGAAGGTCTCTCTGCTTTTTCCCGGCAAGTTTTTCCTTCTGTGAGGGAGTCGAAGGCGACGTGGATTTCTTTTGGACATCTCGCGCGTCGATAGTGGGGTCCTATTGCGAAATGGGCCCGGATGGTCTCTTTTTTAGTGGGAGGCGCATTGGTCCCCCCCCCCCCAAAACTCCCGACTGATGCTCCTTTTTGTTTGGATCAGCCGACTCCCCCCGTTTGTCCGATTGCTCGGGTGACAGTTCAGCTCATTGGCTTCCAATGCCACTACTCCTACACGGCCATGTTCTTGAGAGTTAACCTAGATGACTCCCTTCCATATCTCATTTCCTTCCTTTGTGGGTTTTGTTTTTTTCTCCTTCCCCCTACTCTCCCATCGCGTGAAGCTCACATTTTTAGGAATCTGGCGGCCCTCCTCCTCCGTGTTAGCCGTTCAACTTTCTCACAGGGGAATTCGCTGATAGAAAAACGTCCAACCCGTTTCTACGACAGATCATTTTGGCCCCAGGGCCCCCCCTATGCAGTTCCCTCCCATAATTAGGCTTACGCGTCCGCTTCGCCCCGCATATCCCTTTTTTTTTTTCCTTTCCTAGGCGACCACATGCGTTTACAGCCCTCCTTCTTAATCGTCGAAGCGGGCTAGCCCCCTTCGGGGGCCCCCCTGGAAATCCATCCTTTTCTTGAAGCGTCATTTTTTCTCAAGATATTCGTAAATTCCGCTTTAATCAGCTGCGGTGTTAGGCTTCTCTAAATCCCCCCATCGCTATAACCGAACCCCAGGTCTCCTTAAATCTTCCTTTTTTTACCCCGTAACCTTTTTTTCTCTTACAATGCCCAAATTTTTTCAAAACCAACCTTCCCTCTGAAGGCCCGGCCGGATGGCTCTTTTTTTGCTAGGATACATTGATGCTGGATATTAATGTGCCCCGCTTCTTTTTTTCCCTTTTTTTGAGGTTTATGGCCGGGTCATTGTTCCGACCCCTTTTGCGAAGGATAACAAACTTTCGCAGGTAACCCCCTGATCGCCTCTGACTGATTTTGAATCGTATCGGGTGTTCCCCCTTTTGTTGCGGGAAGTAGGGCTCTCCTGCACCAGGGCGGGCGAAGGCGCAAGCTTCTTGAGGTCCCCCTTCAGAGGCGAAGGAAGGCCCAAGACGGCTTGATTCGTGGAAAAAGACTGAGAATATTGGCTTGGGGCAATGGTGCTTAACCCCCCCTGACGACGAATCTCTTTCCGATATCGCTGTCCCGGGATTTACCCTTTTCCGCAATCACTTTTCATCCAGAACCATTCGAAACCCCCTTCTTGTTCAATTAAGAAGAAAATGGCTCCCAGTTCCAACCTTATTGCACTTTAAAACCTGGCTTCTCCCTCAAATTGTGGCGTTCCCCGAAGAAGGTCTTTCTTTCGGTGTTATTCCCCCCCTGGCCCCCCGATCACTACGATCACGGTCAACTGACCTGCGCCCGGCTGCGTCATGATGGAAACAAGCGATGGTACTCAGAGAGCACTGAATGATTGTCACTACCGGTATACAAAGCGTTCAAATGTAACCCTTTCTCCGATTACCGAGCCCGCACCCCCATGTCTGTGTAAGAAATTTGCACTACGTACTAAACTGTTTCCTCTCTTTCTAGCCGTTATGAGAGCGCAGAGCGCGCTTTCTTCCCTCGAATTTCAAATATTAGCTTTTTTTTCCCCCCCCAAGAGGGGCAGGGGTTATTGCTTTTTCTTCCCCCCCTTCTATGACGACATCCCTTTGATGGCATACCCAGGACGTTCCACCCCTTCCTGACTCTTTCACCGGATTTGGATCACCTCCCTCCACCGTCCGTCTGAAAAAAAGGGCATAAATCTTTCCCCCATTAAAGGGATCCCGTCGTCCCGTCCGGACCATGATTCTGGTTTTACTCCTTTCCCTCTACGATTCTTCGGGTAATCGGTCACCGTCATAGTTCCGAGAGCCCCTCCACCGTGGGCCGGGTCCGTGGTAGTATCATCCCCCCGGACCTGTATGGACTGAAGCACATGATCTCTCATGTCGATAATAGCCAATTTTTTGTGCCAATCTCGTTTTCTTTTCAGCATATCCCAGCGTCGATCCCCTCCCTTCCCTTTCTTGTTATAGACTGCTGTGCATCTGACCCCCCAAATATGCAGGTTTTTTACAGTGAAAGCTTTCCCCTTCCTCACGGCCCATAGCGTGGTTTTGCTTTCTTTTCCACCCCTCGGTCAATGGCTTGCCCTTGCTTTCTCCGCGTTTGGCTCCCCTTGTTGATGCGCCCGCCGATGGCCACGCTATTAAGGCAAAATCGCATTCGCCACTGCTTTATTTGAGCATTCCAATTCGGCCTTTCCTTTTTTTTTGAGTCTCCCAAGTGGATGGACGGTTCTCATGTTATCCCATCCCGGGCCACGAAAAGAAAATTACTTATCTAGATGGACTGTGAACTCGTTCAAGGGAGGTTGCGTGATGCTTTCCCCTTCCTCTGCGACGTCCAACCAACACGCCAACGGTCCTCTTATCGGGTCCAGGAAATGCGTGCAGTACTGTAAATCTTCCTTTTTCGTTTTTTTTTGTTGATCGCAGAATTTAGTTTCCTACAGATGCAGTCCTCTTCCGTTGGCTTTTGCATTCGGGCCGCCGCTTCGACGTCGACGCACGCCGCCTTCTCCCCCTTTTCCAGTCAAGCTAGTGCCTCTTTGTCGTCGGTTTGGAGAGCGGACAGTGGAGAGGGTTTTTTTTTTTTATTCCTTCGAACCCCTTGCTTAGTATCCCCATCTGTCTCATCGAGCGATCTTATTGTGGGCCTTCCCTCCTCTCTTCGTAAGGGGGTTTGGTATCCAACGCGATCGCAGTCCGGACATTTCCAAAGGCATCTTTATTGAATTTTGATCCCATATGCGCCCCCCCGGCCTTAAGACTTCAGCTCGTTTCATTCCCTATGGCAGATTGTCCTTAGTGGTTCCGCGCGTCCTCATCAGATATAAAGTCAGTGACCCTCGGCGCAAGCCTTCACCCTCTTTTTTTCTTCATATAGCCCGACTGCTTGCCCAACTGTTTATACTTCTTGGACGCGCAATTGTGCTTTCGCACTCCAGTTACGACAGCTAGGTGAACTTGAACTCTCTCTCCGACACGTAATTTTTCCAGCGATTTTTAGCGCTTTAGCCCTTCGGACGTTTTTACTCCGGATATCTCCCCCCTTGACTACACCATAGCGAAGTCATTTCGAATTTTTTTTTCAATTTATTCCTCGACATTTAGTCGTTCATGTCCCTTTTTTTGCCCTCATAATTTTGTCTTACCCGTAGAGTGTTGGGCTGGGCACGACTTGTGCCGGCCCGTCCCCAACGGAGTGTGAGCTAGTTTGGCCCCTATCGGTCTACCTTCCCTCTCGTTCTCTCATCCATGATTCGCATTATTCTCCTGGCTCCCGCTAGTTGACCTCTCCCTCGCTTCTAGGATACCTCAGTTTCCATTTCTCAGTTTGAGACCTGTTACTTTTTTTTCTTGCGATCCAAACGTGCTGACGCCGCCCTTGGGTTCCTCTTTTTGTTTTAGTTCCGACCCGGTGGTACATTTCGCAAACGCTGGACCGTTCTTTCTTACTTTAGACCTGCAGCTGCTTTCCTGATTCAGTTGTTCTCAGGAATCTGGTGAGCCTTGTTGGTACCGGAATTTGTAGTCGGGGTCCCGAGGGCCCTATCCCTTTCTCCGCGCATAACCCTCGTCCTGTACGGCAAAAAGCCTTTCCCAAGTTTTCGGATGGGCTGAGACCGTAATGCCGGCCCCATGTCTAGCTGTGACTCCTTAGTGTTGAATTTACGCAAGTTTCAGTTTTTTATGACCTGCCCCTTCTGTAAGTCACCCCCCCTCCACCTCATGGTCCCCCGCGGACGGCCTAAAAGACGATATCTTTTTCCTTTTTTTCCAGCATGGGTTCACTTTGAATCGTCTCCAGAAAAGTGGTCACACCTTTCCTCTCCTAGTTTCTCCTTGCCTCTGCCGGACTCGAAGGCTGCGCACCTGCGCTTTCTGTCTTTTTCCCTTTCAATGTCCTTCCCACTCCCGCAGAAAAACCCCCCAACGCATTCGGACGATTCCTCCATCGCCTGGCGATAGGTTATCTTTTTCCCCCCTTTTTTTCGGATGTCCCCCTTTTCTTTTTTTAAGCACAGCATTCCAAGGTCACTAAACCTTAAGCCCATAGAAAGACTTGTCCAGTTATTGCATAAGTCCTCTTTTTCACACTTTTTTTCCATTTTATGTAATTTGGGTATGCGCTCGTTGATTTCTTACTCTTCCCCCAACCGTGGTTACCCTTTCTCCCTGATCGGCATCGTGTTGTTTCCTTTTGTTATTCCCTCTGTGGTCTAGATTAGACGGACTTGCGTGAGGCGCGCTGAGTCACCTCTCTTTCCGAATTACGTGAGAAATGACCTCCTCACGAAGTCTGCGCATTGATAATTATGTGCAGCCTCCCTCTTCCCGATTGACGACCTTCTTTGGTTGCTGGCAACCCCCCCCCCTTTTTTTCCCACCCCCCCCCCCCCTTAATCCCCCCCCCCCCCCACTTTTCCCCCCCCCCCCCTCCCCCCCTCCCCCCCCCCCACCATTGTCATGGAGACGCGATGGTCCCGGCTCATTCTTTTAGAGCTTTTTGGGAATACTTGGGTGGCGTCGAGTGGAGTGACGAGTTTTCCTTCAGGCATGTTCTCTTCTTTTTATCCCCTGCGAAGTGTCGTTCCTTGCCTTTCCCAAAACTACCAATCTCGTTTCTTCCCCCCCTTTTTCTGTTTTCTGGTTTGCATCAGAGCTTTTTTCCACTTTTCTGGCTGTGACCACGTATTGATTGCCGCCAATCTTTTTCCCACCTCAACGTACGTTAGCGTTCCACTCTCTTTTTCTCTCCTTCCTTCATATACTTTATTTCCTCTCATTTGTTTTGTTTTCTTTTTGATCCTCTCCTTTGAACGATAAAACCCAGGCTTCCTGGGAGGCTTCAGGTCCCCTCTTGTCAGGTCAATTCCCTCCTCATACGGGTCACCAGCCTCTTAAACTCTCATCTGTGTATGGCTTTCATCGAAACAAGAACTCGCTTTCAATCTTTTGGTGTTTAATGGCTCACCTCCAAAGCCGCTTTCATCCTCGCAATCTTTACATCCCCCTCCCCCCCTTCTCTCTGCCTCCCAAGTCAGCGATTCCAAAGTGCGCTTCCCCGTGCTGTACCCTTCCTTCCTGAGGTCCTTCGGACTTTTCCTCCCCGACCATAGATCTCCCTCCCATGCGGCTAAGAACCTTCGTCTTTTTGCACTCCGGTTGGAAGATAATGCCGTTCTTTCCGAGTAAGTTTCTACTCCCTTTCGACCCGCGATTCCCCTCCTCGCGCCTCCTTAGTTTTCACCTCTACACAATTCGAGACCAAACTTTCCTCCGAACGCTGAGAGACGCCACTGTGTGGCAGCGTACAAATAATTTGAGAGCGCCCCCACCCCCCTTCCATAATAACAGGACCGGCTGACTGTGACCCTCCCTCGGCGTACTCCGATCCCTTAACCAATGCGTCTTTTGGCTTATAAGTGCTCCGTGTTTTTTTTATTTTGCGTTTTTCTCTGCATTTGATTCACCCCCTTGGATGTCCTGACCTCCTGTCTCAAGAGCTCTCCCCCAAGCTGCATCTTTCGATTGGCAATTCCCTGAATGCGTTTGGTTGCTTTTTTGCGTCTTGGCAGCATTTGCCAGCCCCCTTGAAGCTGACCTTCTCTTTCTCACCCCCTCGCTGGCCCTCGGGAAAACGACGCTCGGATTTTTTTCCTGCTAGCTCTTCGTCGACTATCCGTCCGGTTGCACAGGGTTTTTCTTCAAAAATTCCTCCCCTCTATCGTTTAGGCGTCTCGCCCCTTGTCCAGGCGGCCTCTCTTCATCCAAATTGCGTCCAAAGGGTGGCGGCAGTCCTTTTTTCAGAAATTCGACCCGCTGTTTTTTTCTTCCTCCGAAGACCTACTAGGTCCCAGTTCTGAGGGTTGAGGCCATCCCACGTTTCTGAACTTGTTCCGTCGCCCGGCAAGGATTCCTCCTTTTCCCTTTTTCTCGGGACCCTCTCGGTTCACACTGTAATCGTCGCTCCTTTTCTATGAAAGAACACCATTCATCCGCTATTCCTCTCGCTCTTAATGATGGTCTGACTCCCAAGTTTTTTAAAGTTAAGTGTAGCGGGTGGATAACGTTGCAGCACCTACCCACAGGCCGGCGCCCAGCACTTGCCGTGCCGAAGCAAATGTTTCCTCTCCCTGCGTAGCTATCCGCGATTCCTCTTTCTTTTAGCCAGAGCTTTCGGCTTCATGTCACTGAGATTCATGTTCTCACGCTGTGGACCGGGCAGCTTTCTTTTTGAGGGTCATCTCACTGATGCGACACCCCAACCCGTGGAGGGCCTTCGCCCAGTACCTTCCCCCCCCCCCATTCGTCTTCGACAAGATTTACGTGCCGTCGACATATTCCGACTCCAAAAATAAGGGACTCCTATCTTAAAGACTTCCCAGTTAGAACCCTTCCAACCGTTCCTT
>Ga0179593_1485427_pt1 | contig 10604 bp, 13 predicted proteins | sample CZODoug2_1_08_16_FD_185931 | JGI IMG/M metagenome (GOLD analysis project Ga0179593, IMG submission 185931) | Vadose zone soil fungal communities from Angelo Coast Range Reserve, California, USA - CZODoug2_1_08_16fungal (PacBio error correction) | ecosystem: Environmental > Terrestrial > Soil >... | reverse complement strand
TTTTCCTCCTGGATTTGAGGCCGACCTGGCGGATCCCTTGGACACCCTCCAGTCACCAGGTTGACGTTCATCAAGGTCCACGTGTCTACGTGATTCCCCTGTTGGCAGTGATCCTCCCCCCCCCCATTCCTCCCCGGTGGCTTCTTGTATACCTTCTTTCGTCCCCTTTCGAACGCTCCCCCCGTGAGGTTCCGGCAGAGACAACGCGCAAACCCCCTTTTTCAGTTTTTAGTCGTCCGGCTTTCCCCCCCCTAGAAACCCACACCTCGCGGTCCTAAGAAATGGCTTTTTCGGTTTTTTCTTACGATGTCGCCGCTTTGCATCCGGGAGACCCCATCAATCCCAACGAATAGATTCTTTCTTTCCGAGTACTCTCTTTTCGGACATTCGTCCACCTCTTCATCCCCCTCCACCCCCCCCCCCCTCTCCCCACCAATCCTCCACCCCTTTTTCCACCCGCAGCAGACCGTCCTTTTTTATTTTTCCTGCCGCTCATCGATCGCGTTTACTTCCTTCCCAACCCACACAACGAAACTAGCGACCACCAGCTTTATTACCACGTTTTTCATAGCAGATCTTTTTCCTTCAAAGGCCAACGACCAGTTTTGTTCTCCGCCACCATTTTAGCTTTTCGATGGACCCGTCAGTTCAGCCCCCGGGGTGCACCTTTCGTCGGTCCGGCCAAAGTCCCCCCGAACACTATTCCTTTCGCGGGCAATCGCCTGGTGCCATCCACGAAGCTTCCCTTGGAAATGAGATTAGACCCTCCGACAGGCAACCGCTCGGACAATTCCCAAAAGCCAAAGCTTTTTTTGAGGCGACCAGCAGACGGTCCTTCTTTCCGTTGTTTCCTCCTCCCTGATGTTTCCGCTCCGATTCCAACCCTCTTCTTTTCTTCATCGGTCGATCTCCGCGTGCTCAGTGTGAATTTTTCTGTAACTTTTTTTTTTTTGAAGGTCACGACACCCCCCAGATGACGTCCTTTCGCACCCCCCAGGTTTGAGGATGAAGTTTTACAAAAGATTTCTCTGCTCATGCCCCCCCCATTATTGCGTTTTGCCCTCTCCACCTGGTTCACTTTTTCATTCGTACCTTTCCTTTATTACCGGTGAGGCCGCTCTGAAGGGTTTTCTGAAGCCTTAGCCTTTCGGTTCGCTACCTTTTTTTTTGCTCATCGGGAACCGTGCGCGCCGAAGCCCCCAAGCAAACGCGGAATTCCTCGTCCGTCGGAAATCTTGTGTCCAGTCCTCCTTTTCCCGGCTAAGGCAGGGTCCGCTGTTTGTTCTGGCACGTTGCCCCGATGTCGGGAATGGTAACCCAAACCCCGCCTGGGACCTTTTATCTCCTTTTTGTCTTTTTTTTCTTTTTGCGTCGGCGCTTGCGGGGCGCACGCGGCGTTCATCCCCCCGAGTTTCCGCCAGCGTCGTTTCGTACCGTTTTTTTTTTGCTTTTTGCTTTAATTGACGGTCGCCCGCCTTCAATTTCTCCATGTTCTTTCATGGCTTTCGTTCGAGGTTCCTGGCCGCTTGTGGTGCTGTACAGAACGTTCCGTCAATGTGCGGAACCCCCGTTTTTTTTCTCTTCTTTTTTTCCGGGGCTCCAGTGAATGGACGGAGTCACTTTTTCTGTAACCTTCCCACCCCCCCTTTTCACGCTTTAAGTGCGCCACAGGTGCTTAACGACTCCCTGTCAGAGATTGAAAAATTTTCGCAATCGCATTTTCTTTTCGCGTAGCTTTTCCTTGACGCGGCTCAATCATCGGGGTTGATTTTAAGCCGCTGTGCCTAAGTCCCTACGCGCCTTTCACTCGGTCTGGTTACAACTTCATGTTTTGTGACCTTTATATGAATTTTTTTCTTCACCGACGCACCACTGATCCAGTTTTCCCTTAATTTCTGACCCACCCTCGCCATTGCGTTCCTCCAACACGTGGGGAGCCTGTTTGCACACAACCCCTTTTTAACTTTTCTTTTAGCTATCGCGGTCCCGGGTTCCGGCCTTTGATCAGTCGAATTCAAAATCCCCGTCTTTCGTCTTTTTGTTGTCCCTCCCCTGTCTGCACTTTTCTCCCTTCCGCCACCGAATTTACTGCACCTGTGATTACTGGACTTTTTCAAGCTTGCAGCGCCTGCAGTGCTGCGAGATGGGAATTCATAGAATGGGGTTCCAATTCCGCGTTTTTCCCCCCCATCCTTTTTTTTTTTTCTCCCGTCTAAGCTCTTGTCTGTGTTTCACGGCTACCCAATTTAAGCTTTTTTACGAGTGCAGCCGCAGGGAATATACCTTGAAACATTGGTTGAAATAACTCTGTTTGACTTTGGCCCCCCCTTCCCTCCATTTTTTTCCACCACGGGCGTTCGGAGAGTCTTATTGTGGTCTCATTTGAATACTTTTCCTAGATTGTTGTCCCCTGCGCGGACTGTTCCTCTAAATAACTGATAAATTCTTCTTCCCGTTAAGTTCTGCGCATGCTCATACTCCATCTTCGTTATTTTTTTGTTTAAGAACTCTCGAGTTGCAGTTTTGCCAAACGCTCGATTGGTTTTATGTTTTTCTTTTTCATTTTGGCAGTGTTGGTAGGAGCTGGCTGTTCCTTTTGACTCCCCCGGCTAGCGCTGCCCGGCTTCATAGTATCCGATGGACTATGTGTCTTTCTTTTGTTTGTTCAATTCTCTACGTTAACAGACTCCGGACACGTTTCTTTTTCACTTTTCCCAGCTCCTGTTATTAGTCAGCCTTTCTGATGTTGAGTCTGTTTCAGTATCGATATATCTTTTTTTTTTGATCTTTTTCTTCTTTCGAGGGTGGCGTGCAACTTTGACTGCGGACGCTTACAAATCCCCCCCTGGAGATGAAGCGGCTCTTATTGTTTTTCCCTCGTTCATTTCTTGCTTTGTTTTCCTGGCCTCTCTGACGTTTTTTTTCAGCGTCAACCGTTGGCCTTTTTTGCTCTTTTTTCGAAGAAGGGCGCCGGTGATCCGGTCTATTTTTTTTCAACTCGAAGGTAACTTTTGGTGTTTCGGATCAATGCTTCCCACTCTCCCCAGTTCTGCGAGGAACTGATCACCTCTGGAGGGAGCATGGCGTATTTTCTGTTTGAGCTCAGACCAACCTCGCCATTCTACTTTTTCCCCTCCTTTTTTTTGTTGTTGCGATCTCGCCTCTCCTTTCCGATCTCCGCCAACCCCTCGGATCTGCCCCGAGCACGGTTTCGATTGCAATTCAGGGCGAGGGCGGGCGTGGCCGGGACCACCCCTTCGAGGTGCTGCGCCGTCGCAATGAGCCTCCACATCGACTTTCATCCTTTCCTTCTTCCACCTCCCCCGAGTCACCCTGTTCCGCCACTGATTCGCGTCCTTTCTACCCAGACCCACAAACTAGCAAGAAATGTGCGAGTTTCCTAATGACTGTTCTACATCCCCTTTCAAGGCCACCCCCCTCGACCGCTTCTCACCCTCTTATATCGCTGAACCCTTTTTCGGAAAGCATTCCACAGTTAGGGTTGGTTTTTGGCCTGACCCAGTTTTTGGTAATTTTATCACGTTGCTCATCGCCCAGCTGTTACGGTTGCTCAAACTCAGCTCCACCAGACGACAATTTTTCAGATATTGGGCCTTTTTTAGACCCCTTCTTTTTCGTCCCCGAACATGGTTCTTTACCCCTTCCCCGGCCTCCCCTCACACCATTTTTGAAGAGCCGAATCACCCACTCCGCTTTTTTTTCCCCTCTGTCGGCGGCAAAGCAACTTGACTCAACCCTATCTCCCATCGGCACTCGACTGCCCCACGAATTTGATTTCCCCTCTTTCCGGTATTTTTCCGTACCTTTTTAGCATCTCGCAAGTCAGCCCCCTCAATTGCTCCCGTCAACTTCTCCTTCCGCCGAAACTCAACAGTTTGGGACTTTTGGGACGATGTTCCTTTTTTCGATCTTTTCGAGGGCACCAAGGGTTCCGATATATAAGCGCCCATTGACCCTCCTTTTTTTGACCTTTCAATTTTTTTCTTGACTCCGGTCCTCCAAAGGAAAGACCTCGATAACCCCCCCCCTTTCCAATGTTTCCTAAAAAATATTGCCTGGTACAACATGAGATTTCTTCAAAACCCCCCAGATTCTTCTCCCCCGATACCGTTGTACGATCGTTTGGTTTACTGCTCCCCCAGTACCCGGTGAGGTTTTTCTTCTCAGTTGTTTGGGCTGTACACCCAAATCTGAACTTTTTTGCTTCTTTTTCGGCTCTTACTTGAATGTTAACATCTTTCCCAGTGAGTCCCCTAGACTTCCTAGCCGGTTTTCCTCCGGACCATGGAATAGGGTTGTGTCAGTCCTCCTAACTTCCGGCGTGCTTCTTTTGGCCCTCTCCGGCTCTATGTCGGGGAGTACCCCCCATCGACAACTACCTTTGCTCTCCCCCTCTGAGGGAGACTGGCTGCTTTCTTTTTCCATTCGGGGCTTTCAAGATTTTTTTTTGCAAATCAATTCTTCCGAAGGGCTTAAACCCGTATTCCGCTTGATTTTTTGGCTTGGAAGGACCCAGCGTCGACCGCCTTCACACTTGAATGTGATATTTGCACTTTTTCTCCTTTTGCCTGCTGTTGGTGCCCCCTTCCAGAACGTGTACTTCCCGTTTCTGGAGGGCCCTCCATATCTTTTTGTGATCTTTTTGGGCCATCCCTTGAAGGACGAGAGTACACGTCTTTCCACGGGACGCGGTGCTAGACTTTTTTTTTTAAGTTGATGCCTTTTTTCCCTTTTCCTGCGACCCAATTGAAGGCGGTTTCCGCGTCATTCCTTCTTCCCCCCGCACCTCTTGCGTTACGCCTTCTGCCAATAATCTTTTTGATGACAGCACGCCGATTGCAGCTGGATCTTTTTTTTGCAATCTTTTTTTTTTCTTCCACGGTCAAATTGTCCGCTGTGGTGGGTCCCCTTCACGCCCCTTTTTGAGAGTTCCTCTCGCCCCGTCTTTCGGATCCCTCCAGAGGAATGACGACAACCTACTTTTTAAAACGCGAGTTTTTCTTTCTTAGCCCCCCTTGATTCCGCATTCGATTGAACCCCAAGGTTACTCTTCCAAATTTCCCCCTACCACTCCCTTTTTCTTGATTGGGTTCTCCCAAACCAACTTCGGGCTTCCTCCGGGCATTTTTCCCGATATGAACCACACGCTCGAACGTCCCGGTGGCCTGGCAATGCATTCTTTTTGACTTTTCATCGAAATTTTCAATTTTCCACATTCTTCTCCTGTGGTGCTGATCGCCCTTGATGCGAGCTTTTTATTCTTCCTTTCCCCACAGCTTGACTCTGGCGCTGCGGTCAACTTCGTGCCTGCAGGACGCATGGAACCGGAAAATTTTCCTCGAATTTTTTTTAAAACTCGTAGTCACCCGTTCACCCCTGGTAGTTTTTTGGTTATCATGGCCGGCTCTTCAATCCTTTTGGAGGCTGACAGAGATTGTTGTTGGAGCTGTTTAAGGAGCCCCTTTTTTTCATCCGTCCTAGGGATGTGCCTCATTGCCGCCTTCCTTTTAGGTCTTTTTTTTTGGCTTGCCTTTCCTTTCTCCTAGTTGAAGTTTCCCCAAGGAGCGATTGTCTTTCCCGGTCTCGAGGCTTTGCTGTTGTCCCTTTGTGCGTCGGGGCCCGAACTTTCCGGCTAGATGAAGCGCCCCTCTTAGCTGGTGGCGTGGCGTTCTTTTGGTAAGAAGGAGCTAAGCTTCCCCCACCCCTCTTCCCTTCCTTTTTTTCCCCCATACCCTCTACTTGCTCGTAAAGCATGAGGTTGCTGCTGCTGGCCTTCCTTAGATATTTGCCAGGCCGTCTTTTGTCTGAACGTGAGAGGGTGATTTTCTTGTGGTTTTGCAATCTTACCCCGTACTGCGTCGAAATTATGAGCATCGATTTTATCTCTGGGATTATTCTTTCCTTTTTCTGCTGCGTGGTCCACCGTTCCTGGTTGATAGGTTTTAGGCGAAGAACTGTTGTTCGGTGCCTTCTTTTCGCTCTCCTTCCTCCGAGTTTTTCGGTTTCTTCTAAATGCCACATCGTCCCCCTTTTGACAGCTTGATTTAAACCGATAAAACCGTTTTTAGGGATAGACCCGCGCTTTTGCGGACGCGCACTATCAATCAATCTCGCGCCCTATTCTTTTTCCCTCGGTGTTTAGAGTTCTTCGATTATGAGTTTAGTGCGACCCTGGACCCAATTTTTGATTACGGCGCCCGCCAGCCTTTTTTTCGTCGCTCCCCGTTCAGGGGCGGCTTGGGGCGAGACAGTGTCGACCCGACCCCCCCCACCGCCTCTGGGACTTTCCTTTTGCGCGCTCCCCTCGACGGAGCAACATCGCCCAGTCCCGGCAGAGAATCCCCTGTACCTCGGAGTGGCTACGCCCGCTCGTCCAACCCCGAACCACCCTTTTTTTCCTTTTGCGCGCTTCCGTCTGGACTTCTTAAGTTTTCTTTCTATTCCTCTGTGTTTCCCCCTCCCACACTCGCACTTTGGAAGACACTTTCACTTGAGAAGTTTGAACCATTCTCGGCGATCAGCAATCCACTTCTTCGCTTGTGATACCGGGTCGGGTAATTTTGCCTCCTCCGAGCTGTGCCTTTAACCACCACCAGCTCCCGCCTGTCGATGCTGACTGGCCTTTTCTTAGGAATTTTCGACAGGCCAATCCTTTACAACAGTTCCCACAGTCTTTTTTCCCGACGTTTCATACACGCTGACAAGGACCCCTTCTGCCCGCCAAAATGTAATTCCCCCCGTCACAATCTTCAATGAGACTGTTCCTCATCTCACCGACGTTTCTTCTAAGGTCTTTAAAGTCCGCGACGCCACAAGCTCTTTCTTCAATTTGACTTCGTTCATTCCAAGCAGCCGGTTTTGCCATTTTTGCGGGCTTTTTCTTTTGTTTTTATCTCCCCCTCGATCTGATTTCCCCCCGGAGTCTGATATGCCCCCTCCATTTCCCACTCAGGTTTACGACAAGCGCACTCTTTTCTTTTGGCCTCCCACCCACCTCGTCCAGACGGGATATCTACACCAACATTTCGATTGTCTCCTTTTTGACCAAATTCGCATGGTAACCATGCGAATGCAACCAGTCGGCTCTTTTTTTCGAGGTTAACTTCTCTCGTTTGGTTTCCCCATAGTAATCCCACCGTATCCTGCGTTTCCCTTGCTCAGTTGTGTTGGCTGGACAAAACTAATTGACTTTGAGGTGATGGCGCCGTATTTTTTCATTCCCTTTTCTGGAATTCCTTTGCTCCGTCCTGCCCCCCCTCTCCATCAGCGTGCGTTTTCGTGCCGGCCCTTGAATAGTGTGTGTAGGTCAGACCTTTTGCGTAGGGTGCTTTTTTTGCCGTGCTATTTTCGCTCCCGATGTTTTATTCAAAACCCTTAACCCCATACCGCCCTTGGCTATGCTGCGCTTTTATTCGGCAGATGCGGGGTTTCGTCTTGCCAAATCTATTTGTCTCCTTAACTTTTCCGCCTTTTTGCGCCTTTTGCGAAGGCCTGTTTTTTTCGACCATCCTTCGTATCTTCGTTAAGTCATTGGCCGACCCTTATGGCTGGATGTCAGAGTTTTTTTCCCGAAACTCTTTCCCTCCGCTCTTGTGTGAGCTCCTTCAAATCCTTCCCCCCTTTCTGTCTCTGTCACCCCCCCCGGCCCCTTCGACTTCGAAATGCGCAGCCTGAACTGAGTTCATTCCTGCGGGCTTTCTTTCTCCAAAGCGCACCTTTCTCGTTTCGAGGAAGTTGTCTTTCCGTCAATCCTTTTTCTGTTTCGCCCGGCAATCCTTCCCCGACCATAAGCGCAGCCAGGTCGCACTTAGCTTAACCGGTCACATTTCTTGGTTACCATTCAAGACTCTCGGTGCGTCCTTTACCGTTCCGCTTTTTCCATCCCTTCTATGAATAACCTTGGGAACCCTTTTTTTTCATTCCGCTGTGCTTGTCCGCTATCTTTCAATTCTCCCCAACCCCTGACTTCCCCGCCTGTCTGCCCTCCTACTAAACTCCGGCTTCTTATCCCCAACCTTTTTTTTACGATTCCCTGGGATTCCCTTCCCACTGGATTAAGAACCAAATTTACATCCCCTCCTGAAGTCTTTCGTTTTTATTAATTCGAATGTTTTCCCATTTCCGGTAGGACCCCCCCTTTCTTAATAATGGGGTGGTTACCTCTAATTCTGTAGATATTTTTGTCGTGAATATTCCCCAATAGGCATTTTGAAGATGGAGGGACTTTCCTTGATTTCGCACTTCTATCTACGAATTGGCTTGCCCCGCGTTTGAGATAAGACCCTCCATGGTCTTTTCTTCTATGACGTTCTCTATAATTCTCTTTCAATTTCTTTGGTTTCGCGTTATTTTACGGGAAATAAATGCTTTTAAGGACCTGATGACGTTTTTTTCTAGTGTTCTTTTTTTCCCTTTGCCGACCGCTGTCTCTCTTTGACAAGTTTCCAAAGGGCGCTTTGACTTCAAGTCTGGGTTCCTCTTCCCTCTTCCGATGGGAGCCAAAATGCTTGTAGTGGTTGGCTAATTTACAGCCCTTCCCCTAGTCTTGTTTGGCCTGCGACTTTTGGCGCTGTTCGTTTTTGGTTTGCCTCGATTCGAGATTCTGAGCTGGCCCCCCCCAAAAATAACCCCGCTCTCGTCTGCTGCGCTGTTGAATTCTTCTTTTCTTTCAGCGACATCCGGAACAGAATGATGGCATGCCTAGTTCCTATGTGTGGTAGACTCTTCCCCATCTTGGAGAAATAATCCAACTTCTTCCACCTTGAGTTTGGGTCTTCTTATGGGATTATATTAGACGTGAGCGGGCCTGACTTTCCCCAAGGGTTTTTTTTTCGCAGGCCGCAGTCAATGCGGCGACGGGGATTCCCTCTTCTTTGAGTCTTAAGAGCGTTCTTTTGGGGGTGGTTATATCTCCAAGCACAGCCGTTTGCGATTTCCAGCGGCTTATTCACCTTAAACTTTGTAAGCCGTTCACAGCTGGGGCGCGTGTGCAATCCCCCCCCCTCGACACCTTCTTTCTTTGATAAGACCTAGGTGTGGTTGTTGATGACTGATCTTCTAGGATTGCGTGATAGGTTAGGATAAAGTGCCGCCCCCCCCCCCAGATATCCTTTTTAGCTAGACATTGTGCCCTTCCAGATGACCATCCGCCCTGTTTTGTTTGCTGACTCACCAAACCCACTCCCTTCCGGCGAGACGCGCAGCGAAACCCACCTTCGAGAGAATTCCTTTTTTTTTTCCTTGTACCACTATTTTGCCCACGGATCTGCGTACCCGCCTGCCCAGGCGCTTCTTGATCCCCTTCGCCTTAATTTTCGCGCTGAGATTATTCGTAATCCCTTCTCCGTCCCCCCAAGCCAAGTCCCCCCCCCTCGTCCTGGCACCCCTCCGTGCCATGTGCTCGCTCGTCGTCACATAGCGGGCCATCGTCAACCAAGTCTTCAAGTATTGGTTTCCTTTTGAAATTTTTTTCACACCACCCTTTCTCTGTTTACGGCTCTTTTGACACACCCCCCCAAAGCCCGCCCCCTTTGAATGTTTTTTTCCACGTCCCGACCCTCCGATTCTTTTCTCGCGAGTTCCCTTTTCGGCAAGGCCGACTGTGGTTTTCCTCCGCACTTCTCGACACCCCTCTTTTTCAGCCGAACCCCCCAGTTTCTCTTTATTCCAACTTTCCCTTCGGCTTCAAAAAAAAAAGCCACCTTAAAAGAACCCCCATGCCTCCCCCGCAGCATCTTTCCGGCAATTCCTGGAGTTCGCTATTTCGCCTCGCCTCGGAGTCAAATTTTGGATTCATTTCGCCCTTTCGACACCAATCCGCCTGTCAGGCCCCTCCCCCGACGCTTTGTTGCTTTGGTTTTGTTTTCTTTCTCCAAGCTTTATCTTGAGTTCAACTGCTGCATAGATTCAGCTGCGGCCCTAAGCCTTCTGGACCGCCAGCTCCCCCTCAATCTGAATCAGTCCCTACCCTGAAAGACTCTCCCTCTTGACGCGTTTTTAATTCATTGATGCTCTGTTTCACAACTATTGCATGCCATGATCCTTCTTCACCCAATCTCTGCAATTCTCGAGGCTGCACGCTCCCAAGTCGTAGTTCTTCAATTTTTTTTTCATTCCAGGTGTAGGCTGACACTGTCCTCCTCTGGTGTTCCCATCGCCCCTTTCAAGCTCGGAGTTTCTCCGGCCTTTTCCTTGAATGCCATCCATTTGCGTCCCTGAGCGCGATTAGCGCCTCCTGCGGCCTCAGCCCGTTTCATTCAATTCAATAGTGGCAGGTCAGGATTAGCCTATGATACCTTTCGGTTGCGCCCTTTCTAGGACGCCCCGCCTCTATTTGAATGGCCCCCCCCCATCGTTCATTGACCGTTGATCTCCCTGTTTGAAGTTTGGTTCCCTTGGAGTGCGACCCCGGCCGTCGTTCTACAACCCCAACGAGGATTGCCCTTTTCACCTCCTTAAGCGCCCTTTTTTCCTTTTGCCCGGCCCCTTAATGAAGCGTCGACCGCTTTGGTTCTGACGATATTTTTCCCTTTCGCGATAGGGCCACGGGGGTTTTTTTTCCCAATGTCTCCTTTTTCCAGTGT
>Ga0179593_1469353_pt1 | contig 10604 bp, 11 predicted proteins | sample CZODoug2_1_08_16_FD_185931 | JGI IMG/M metagenome (GOLD analysis project Ga0179593, IMG submission 185931) | Vadose zone soil fungal communities from Angelo Coast Range Reserve, California, USA - CZODoug2_1_08_16fungal (PacBio error correction) | ecosystem: Environmental > Terrestrial > Soil >... | reverse complement strand
ACGTAAGATTTACGCTCGCCAAAAACCCATTGCTTACCGCTTCCCCCCCTTTTGTCCTCTGACGCCCTCTCCTCTCGATAAAGCAGCAGCGCTTGGAAGAGCCCTCTGGGAATCTCCCTCAGGATGTCTTTTCCTCGAACCTCCGACCTTTTTTTTCAGGCAGCCTTCCAGGCCTGACTATTAAACTCCCCCCCTGCGTTTCTATTTGAAAGTTTTTGACCTCTGTTTAGAGGAGTATAGACCTCTTATCATTACTTATCAGAGATTGCTCGCCCCTTCATGGCTCTTTATCTTACTTTAGGCACTTCCTCCGTAAGAGAATTGAGTACGATCCTTCTCTCACAAGTCTAAGGACGAATCAATGGAGCTGCTTTCGATTTAGCACTACGCCCACCCTCCAAGCAAAAGGAGCCGTCCCTCTCCCGTACTTTCTCAGTCGATTTGACAGGAAACATTATGATGTCCCCTTTACTACGAGCCAGGTGATGACAAATCGTCGGGAACAGTCTTCCTCCCCCCTTTGAGCCTCCTCTTACTTAGTCGTCGTCGGCCCCCCCCCTCTCTCCCTTTCAGGATCGCTCCTCGGACTAAGTGAAGAGATTTGTCCTCTGCTCCCAAGCACTGAGGACCCCCTTTTTCGCTCCAAAGCTGAATTCCGACAGGTCCTCACTGGATCGAGACCATCGACCCCTCGGCCCCCGATTAATATTCCTCCCCCCTCGCCGAAAACTTGTTAGCATGAAGGCACTTCCAGGCGTTTCCCAAACCAAAGAGTGGAACGAGCAAGGGAAAGCACTCCTTGATGTTCGGGGTTATGCAAGGCTAAGAAAAGTGAGAGACCTCATTTTGACGGTCTTCCCCCTAGGAAGGTATTACTATAATGAAGATTGGCCCGGATCTCACCCTTTTACGAAACAAGCTAGACTTTTCGTATTCACGTCGGTAGATAAGTCCTTCATCACGTTTGACCTTTTCTTTAAGAAGCCTTGAGATGAACAAAGCTTGTATCCGTTCTTCCCTTCCTCATTTTCCTGTGTTGTTCGGATTTTGTTTAACCCTTCAGAAGACTCGTGGTTTTTTTCCGCGCCTAAGTCTCGGGGTGGTGTTTGACAAATACTTAAAACCGTACCTCCCCCGGGCCCTTCAATCCGGTAGATGGAGAGACTGCCTTCTACACCCGTTATTGCCAATGTATAGCTCGCGCTCATATTAGCTTACCGGCTGTTCGTTGGAGTGGAAGCCACCTCCGGTTTATTCCTGAGTTCTCAATACCTTTCCACTTCCCGTAGCTACGCCAATGCACCCACGAGTAGACGTTCCTTTTCTATTGACTCCTCAATGAACCTTTTCTTCCCTTTGTTGGTGTGGGGTTGGCGCGTTCGCGCGCCCCCTGCTGCAGTTTTTCCTCTAGTTCAAAAAACACCTTCTCTGCCAAACGGCTTAAATGCTACGTCCCTTTCTTCTTTTCCCCCTCTGACGGCGCCCCGATCTTTCCGAGTCGTTCCTTTTTGTCTCCTTCCTATGCTTGGAAAATTTCTACCTCGTGACTTCTTCCAGCCCTTCATATATTTCTGTGGGATGTCCCATTGCTCCTCCTTATAAACAATCCGAACGGATACCCGCCTGGCCGCGACACTACGACTTTGCTTCGACCCCAAGCCGCCCTTCAAGATCTGCTCTCACCCGGCCTCCATCTGAGCCGTATTGAAAGTCACTTCTCCCCCAGCTCTAATTGGCCTGTTTTTTTGCGCCCGTCTTTCCCAATGCGCACTTTCCCACCCCCGATATAGGAGACCTTTGAAGTTTGGTGCCTCTTTCGTCCCTTCATGAAGTTCCCTCCTTCACCAACGGCGGGTCTGTTCAATTGATCCTTAGGGTGTGTCCCTTCCGCCGTGGTCCTATAAAAGTACCCATTTAAATGATCTTGGCAAATGGTGATATACTTTTTCCCCTTCTACGCGAGTAAGTTCCTTGTCCTTCTTTTCCTTAGCCCTATAGGACAAGCCCATGACCATGCGGTTGTGGTTTTTCTTTTTTTCTAGGCAGAATCGACCATGCGACTTGGGGGTTTTTTGTTTTTTATTGCCTATCGCTTAAGGATTAGATGTGAAATCTCCGTCTTATACGACGTTCTTCCGTCGGAAAGCAAATGAGGTTCCTTTTTGCACCTTTCAGATCACCAGATTTCAAGTCCAGGTAGACGGGTGCGGAAGCAGAGTAATGATCTCCTTCCTCGTGCACGCGGGAGAAGCCGTCGAGATCCTCACGGCGCCGACTCTTCAGTCAGCGGCTGCGAGACCCTTTGACATCTAGTCTCGGCATTTTATAGTGAGGTTCAGGGCCTTTCGCTGGGAAATTTTGTTTTTTTTGAAAAATTAGGCGTCGACCCTCCTGCTCCCCGGTTCCCTTCTTTGATGCGCAAGATTCTGCCCGCGTTCGCTTTTCCCTGGTCTAGCCTTCTTACTCGAACTGATCGCAAGGTTTGTGGTTCCATTCCTTTTCCCATTTTCCCTTTTCAGAGCTTTCGTGAGGCCCCCGTTTTCGAACAAGAATATGTGTCTGAGTTCCTTTTCCATACGAGTCCTGATCGAACCGGCTTCCCTGCCGAGCTCCCCCGCCTTCTGAGCAGCTTTTGAGGTTTTCTCACTATGATTCTTGCATCTATTCAATTTAAACTCCGTCCCGACCAAAAACTTTTTAGACCTGCGTGCTCTATATATTGTAATCCTTCGTTTTGTTTTCTCGCTCACGTTCCCTCTTTTCCGGCACCCTTTTTTTCTTCCCTAGACAAGGTTTCTCTTTTCCCCCCCCTTCAGGCGCCACACACTCTCCAATATACCATAGTATTTAAGGAGGGGAGACCGTCCTTTCAATTGCGATGAAGGTTCTCGGACTCAATCAGCAACAAACCCTGATTCCCACGGACGACGCCGCGTTCTATTTCATTCCTCGTTAAACCCTCCCCTCCCAGTTGCTTCGCGTCGCAAAGGTTTTGACAGATAACAGTGTCCTGTCCTAACGCGCGGAAGGAAGGGGCTTTTCTCCCCTCGATACGAAGACTGGAGTAGAAGAAAGGCCTCGTGACGACTTGTCTGGACGATCTCCTCTTCGTAACTCGGAACCACGAGTCTTGGCTCCTTCTCTTCATCAAATTGTTCTCCGGCTGTCAAGAAGTTCCCCTTCGTGCGCTCTCGGCTTGAGTACCTGCCGTAGACGCAAGTCCACGACGGATCCACCTGACAAAATCGGATTCACTTCCGGACTCTTGTCCTAAATTCCTTGGAGTCTTGCAGTTTTGTGACGTAGCACCCCCTTTTTCTCCCCGTTCATGAAACTTACCTTTCCTCAAGCAAGTACTTCACTCCTAAGGTTTTTTTCCTTGTTCTCTCAGCCGCCAGCAAGGGGTCGCTTTTTTGCCTTTCCCCCAAATTCCACCCTCAATCATTGCTTGAATATTGTCGACACGCGTTCATTTTTCGTCCGGCTTCCTCGCTTCTCCACAAATGGGAGAGCACACGTGGACACCCTTTTTCCTTCGTTGCAGCGGTTCATCCCCTCACCCAAAAGTCTCCATCTAAGTGGTGAATTTTTTTCTTTCCTTCCCCTTTTAGTAGTAGATAAAAGTGGACCCCAACTTGATCCCCCCCCTCCGCACCCCAAACCCCTAGTAGATCGTTGTTCACTTGCGCTTGTGAGACGGGTAGCAACAAACGATTCCCCAATTCTTCTGGTTTCTCATTTCCTTCCATGGACAGGCCTCATAGCCGATTGAGCCCTTTCATTTGCTGCGGGACTGCAAAGCGTATGTTTTTCTTTTGAGATCGTTCGACCACGGCTGTTGAGCCTGTTTAGCATACGCCTCACTGAATACAACAGCGATGGTGGACTCCCCCCCGCATGTGAACTCCAATTACTGCTTGAATTCTCGCAGACATATTCCGGCCTTTGAGATCTCTGATCGAGACGTAACGGGAAAACGAAGTATTTAAGAGACAGTCTAGTGGCTGTCTCTTGTGACGCGACTCCTGCTTGATCTTCAGCCTGTGCTGAGCTTCAGGGTTCAATTCGTGCGTCTGTACGATCGACCTTTTTCCCCAGGCTTTTGGGTTTTAGATCCATTTTGATTGTTGAGTTCTTTGTCCCACACTTTAGCCTAGAGAATTACCGAACTCTCCAGGTAACGTACTTTTGTAGACCTCCTCGACAGGGAGAAAGATTCCATTTTCTTTCAGCCCATCCTTGCAGCATGACTGTAACCCTCGTTTAATTGACACCCCCCCCCTTTCAATGATCTGTGCAGCCCCCCCCGTGAGGATACTTTAATTTACTCAGACGCCCCAACTTGCGCTCTGAGCTGTTCAGCTAGTTTCATCTTTCCGGCGTCTTATTATTCTCTTTCCCCTTTTCTTCCTCATCGTCTCCTCCGTTATATTATGTAGATCTCGAATTCGAGTGGTTGTCTCGCTCTTCATGATAGTAATTAACATAGCTTTCGAAGAAAAATTATGCTTTTCTTTGAAGCTGCAATGCAAACTCTTCTCATCGTTTACGGCCCTGAGAGGCTCTGTATTCCACCCCCCACACAGTAGTGTTCGTTTTTCAACCCACCTTTCCCCCTGTTCTTTATGTTTTGAGCCGTGAGAATGATACTCCCTTGTGGTCTTTAAGGGTCTCGTAAACTTGAGGGTGACCGATCTTAGGTGATTTTTTTAGGACTGCAGCCTCTGGTTGCCTTCCCCTCGTAGCTCCCCGTGCTTCCGCTTCGATCTGTCCCAATTGTACCTGTCCTTTACTGACGAGAGAAGTCTTCTTATTCCCGTCGGTCGTTTTATTGGGTCCTAACTCATGGCTCATAAACTGCTTCGGTGCTTTTGAACCTAATCATTTTTCGGGCTTTTTACGGTCCCCTAGCGCTTGAGGCCCTCTGGTGTTTGGATTGTCTTATTTGATGGGAAGACGTCATCGACCCCTTCAGGTAGCCCCGGAATTTGTTCTCGCCATGATAGTTAAGACTGTCTTTTCTCTTCTCCGCCGTTCCACTGAAAGATAGCAGCATGATGGCGTTTTTCTATTGGGTATAACGACGTCGAAACTATGCAGAATCTCAGATTACCTCTTCCTCCCCTTCACGGCGTGTGTCCGCGGCATGATTGGCGGCGGCGGCTTGCGTCAATGGGGGTCGATCAGACTCTTTTCTTTCTGCCGTCGCCTTTTCCTATGATGAGTACGTCTATGCGTCGGTTTGCAAGGTGCACAGTATCGTAGAAGTAGGGCTTTGGTCTCGAGAGAACTTTCACCCTATCAAGTACGCCCCGGTATTCTATCTTACTCCAGTTTTTGTATATCACGGGGGCGAGGGTTGTTCCACAAAACCTACGTTCTCGTTTGATTACTGTGCTCCTGATTCTTTTTAGATTAGCGAATACACGTCGCCTACTTTTTTCTCCTAACGGTTAGATAGCTGTTTCTACAGGTCGAAGAAAGCGGCGACTTCAAGGAAGGCGTCCCGATGTTCTTCCTTCTGAATCTATCTTTTTCAGGACGAGAGCTTTTCTTCCTTCTCCCCCTCCTTAGTGACGCAATCTCTCTTCCACCATGGAGGCCTATTCTCCCGAGACGCTTTTTCATATCAGAAGTGGGCCTTTGAGCCACCCATCGGAAGAATCACACTTCTGATTTCCTAACAGCGCATACCTTAGATCTTTCGTGTCTTTTCTAATCGCCCTCCCCGGTGACAAGGCGGCCCCAGTCACGACGCTCCTTTCGCGTCAAACTCCTCTTCTCCGAAAAATGGATGATCTCTCACTTCTGTTTATGCTTCATCTTCGGGGAGTAAGCCCTCCCCCTTGCGCACTCTCATACTACCACTTCGCGCGTCGCTCGCCGTCCCCCCGCACGCCGCACAGGCCCCAGAACGCGCCACGAACACTGGTCCTCCCTTCCCTTCCTCTCGGTTCCCCAGCTTCCCCACGCACCGACAGCCACCACACACCCCAATTTCCCTGAAACGGAGTACGCCCCCCCCCCCACGCCGCCCCCCCTATACCCAGAGCACAGACCAGGAATCCACCACAAGCTGCTGGACCGCGTGCTCGGCATCCCCCCGCCGCAACCCCATGGTAGCAGTGAAATGAACCGCCCCTGCGCCGTGATTTGCTTTCAAACAGATTCCGCGCACGACGTTCACGACACGGCAGAGCAGCATGCCGAACACCCCCCTTTGCTCTCAAAGAAAAGAGAGGCCTTACGTTCGTGCCGACAGAGAAGGCAGCGGAGGATCTACGAGTCCCCCCCTTTTTTTGTCCTGCCGGTCTCTAATTTTCTTCCAGTCCCTTTCTGCCTTCAGAATCCTCCTCCTCGATATGAACCACTCCCTCTCTATTCGCGTTGGAATGCGCCTCCTCCCATTTGTGCGTCTTTCCTTCACTTAATATGCGCCCTCCTTCGGGTTGTAGTTTCAGGGTTTTATGGTCACCCCCCCCTCCGCCCCGGTACTTATGTTGGGCATGATTTACTTCAATTTTCCTGCGGAGGTGCATCCATTTCTCTCTTGGACAGATATCACCACTTGATTTAGGGGACTGCGGGAGTTCATTTCGTGGGGTATTCAAGACCCCAAGCTTCTTCAAACCAAAATGGACTTTATTCCTATTCTCGTTAAAGATCGAATTCAAGTTCGAGTCGGTCGCACTCCGTCTGTTCTCCGCCTTAGTCGTTCCAAAACATCCCACCCCAGTCGTCAATGCGCGTTGACCTTTTTGAAGGAGAGTCTCTCCTGTTACTCTTTACTGGCGCGTTTTAATCTTGTCTGACTTCCATTCTCCCGTTTATTTTTGAACTCTGCGTTCAAGAAATGCTATTATGTGGGATTTCATTTCCTTATACCTTTTTTTCCCAAGCCGGTGTCCGATATAAAGCCTTTTACAGCTCTTCCCGAAACCCCCTCCCTTAACTACAGGCCGTTCCCGGGCCCTACCTAACGACCTTCCCTTAATAAATTGCTTGTTTGCTGATCGCCTCCTCCTCCCTCCCTGCTCCCCATTGCCCCCCCCCCCCGATTTCTCCTTGTTTGGTTTTTCGATGATCTTGAAGTTGGGACATTTATCTCCCCTTCCCTGACCCCTTAGGCTTCTCTACATTCAACTCTTTCTCTCTCTTTGTCTTTTTTCCCTTTTCCCTTTCGGGGCCTCCGCCACAAGCTTAAAGTACCCTTATTTTGCCACGTGTGCTCTTTTTTCCTCTCCACTTCTCCCTCTCAGAGAGCTGTATTACGTCGTTTACTAGGAACCTTTCCCTTCAGGTTGACCCCATTTTGCCGTTCCAGTTTCACAATTGTGCAAGGCCGAAACAGGCCCATCCTTCTTCCGTTCTCTGGACGAGTAGCGAGAATTGCGTGAATACTTTCTCCCGAAACATTGATTTTCCCCACTTTTCTCCCAAGTTCTCGCACATTTACCAGTTAAGGCCTTGAGTTCCCGAGTTGGTGCTTGTGTTTCCCGGTGTTGAGTAAACTCAATGATATTTTTCAGTTCCTTTCGCACTCTCCGGAGATAGACGCCGACCTTCTTGACCCCCCGGTCTGCGTGAACAGCGTTGCATCCTCGATCTCCTCCCCCCCCATTGGACTCAGCTATGACTCTCCTGCGTCCGGGCTCATTCTGATGCCGTTTCGATAGTACAAATTCGTCCCGTTTGATAGACCTCCCTCGAACCCCTCTCCCCCCCGAGAGTTGACTTCCGAATGGCATATGCCCGTTTCTAAGCCTTTTCCCTGCTCGAGTGGAGCGTTACCGAGAGATTGACGCAAGGCTTTTTTCTTTTGACTTTTCTCCAAATGCCAGAGAGTTTTTTTCTTGCCCTTGGTGAGACAGAATGTTGTTGAAGCTCACATACGACGCCCCTCGAAACGATTTTCCCTTATATCCTGACTAGTTGAAGTGTTTGAACTAGGGACGCACGACTCTCGCGCTCCAACTTCTCCACTCTTCTAACGATGATTTTCCCCCCCCCCTCGTTTGTGGAGATCCGCGGTACTACGCTTGCATGCACCATTTGTTTCCACTTTTCCCCGGTCTCGCTCTCGCCTTTTTCCCACCCAATCCCTCGTCGCGCTGCTTCCGGCGGTTCGGCTTCCGAGTTTTTAGATCGGTTAGGGAGATGTTTAACTTAGGAATTAAAGAACTCACCCCCATAGCTTTTCCCAGCATCCTCTCTTCCCTAGTTTCCTAGATTTCATAAAAACTCCCTTCTTCGTGCAGCTCCGCTCTACTCTATCCAGATGCTCGTCAGATCTGGTTCAATCACAGACGCCTTGCCTGCGGGGAGTGGGAGAGGAGATTTTTCCTTTCGAGACCCCCGACTGTTAATCACTCTTACTTAGCCAGGGACGTCGACGGCTTTGGTTCATTACGTCCCCCTGTCTCTATGAAATTGGTAGCGAATTTTCTGGTTAAAGAAGTTTCTTTCCCCTTTTTATATTTTCTTAAATCGCTCCTTCAAGATTGACGCCCCTCACTCTCGTTTTTCCTCCCGGACGGTTCTGTGAGCGAAATTCGCGACTTTTCGTAGAACAATTTTCGGCTGGTGGCCGACGAAGAAAACGTCTTTAAGCAAGTCGACTTCTTAGAGATCCCAATTCCTTCCTATCTTATTTTATACCTTTCAGAAAGGGTTCGATGTCGTCCTTCTTCGGGAACCCAAATTCCCCCCCTCCGGTCTTTTTTTCCCCCCTTTCTACACTCTCATACCGAGTCCCGCTTCCGCTTCCTCCCACCGGAGATACAAGTGGCCAAACCAAGCCCCTGAAGCTTTGGGCCTTTAGTTTCCCGCGGAGTACATCCCCCCACCCCCTTCCCTTCCACCCACCTCTCTGAAATACGCCTTTTTGTTTCTCGCGTTCCCCCTCTAATGCGATCCTTGGCCCCTTCAAGGATCATCGCAGTGTGCCACAACAAACCCATTCCTCTCTTTACTTAACCTTTTCTCTTATTGGCAGGTTATGTCGCCCACTAGACGGTATTCGGCGGTTCTTGACGGAATAATTGGTAATCGGGCAGTCTCCCTTTCTTCCATCCCCCCCCCCCCTGGTTCTCTACAACGATTCTTCCTTGTTTTCCATCTGCACCCCTGCTTGGGAGATTATTTTCGGAGCCACTGACACACAGAATATCTAGGGTCTTCCTTCCGCACCGGAAATCCGACCATCCGTCTCACCTCCTACCCTATTACGCGCCAGTCCTCGCCAACCCCCCCCCCTTTTTAGCGCCCACGGGCAACGCGCTTCCGCTTTTCCTTTTATGTTCTCTTTTGGTCCCCTCTCCTCTGAGGATTTCAGCTGTCACGAAATCTTTCTTCTCTTAACGAGATACTTACCCTGATATTGCTTTCGGAGTTCCTGAGCTTGTGCAGCCTTGAACTTTCAATCCTCCCCCCTACCGATCGCCTTCCCCTTAACTCCCCTTTAATCCATCTAAGGCGCCGCTGCATCCAGGAAGCGCTCTAGAGGCCTGACGGCCATCCCGTGTTTTCCCTGATTTTCACCCCCACCGTGTCCACCTCTGCCTCCACCCCTTGAACTAGGCGCATATGAGTCCTCCGAAATCAACCGGCTGCGGGTAGTCCCACCTCTGCCCTCAGTTTTTTCATTATAAGGAGTTCTCTGTTCTCCTCTGTCATCATCCCTCCCTCGTGATTCTGTAGATCGCTCATTTCTGAGTTCCGATTACAGGCTTTTGTTCGTTCCTTCTCCATATTCTTATCTCTCCTTTTCGGTAGCTCTGAATTACCGCGTCGACTTACTTTCGATGATTTTTGACATAAGAGATGGGATTGTCTTCTCCCAATGTCCCTTTTGAAGGCTTTTTTATGAGTCGCACCATTCCTCCCCCTTTTTTTTTTTAGTAGGTCCCCCTAATCTGAGTCGGTTTCCTTTTCTCCTTTTTGACTTGGGGGATATTGCCCCCCTTCCTTGTGTGTTGCTCTCGCCGAACTTTTTCCTTTCTGACCGACTCCGTTCGTCCGTCCTTTACTCTTTTATGTTATATGTCTCCTCCCGAATGAGGCTCTGTCTTCCCTCTTCCCTTTTCCTCCCTGCGTTTACTGACATACTCTTTTGTGAGGTGATTCTATGTGTGTATGTGTTGAGGCGGCCGCCTGTGTTGTGTAGTGGGCGGCTTCGTGTTGTGTCTCTTCCCCCTCATGTCTTCCTCTCCCTTTGTGTGTTTGTATGGTGATATCCGGTATGTGTGTGTGTTCTTGTGTCGTCACCTTCTTTTTGGTATTCCCTTCCCCTCCCCGTTCTGTACGGCCAGGCATCGCCGCCATTTTTGGGCTCTCCCTCCGTCACTGATGACGTGGTTCTATACACGACAGAACTCTGCGGCCTGTCCCCTCCCCTTTTCGCTTCTTGATGGACTCCTTCCTTTTCCTCATGGCATCATTGAGCGTTCTTTTCTCCTGTTTCTGCTTACTCCCTTCTTTCTGCTGCGCTTCCCGCCGTCGGCTTCTGAAGTTTTCGTCTGCGTGAGAAAGGGATAGGATTCACCGGCCGCCCCGTACCCCTTCAGTCGGGTTTTTTTCTCCCTAAGATCACTCCCTCTCCTACA
>Ga0179593_1414531_pt1 | contig 10604 bp, 7 predicted proteins | sample CZODoug2_1_08_16_FD_185931 | JGI IMG/M metagenome (GOLD analysis project Ga0179593, IMG submission 185931) | Vadose zone soil fungal communities from Angelo Coast Range Reserve, California, USA - CZODoug2_1_08_16fungal (PacBio error correction) | ecosystem: Environmental > Terrestrial > Soil >... | reverse complement strand
TCTATGGGCCGTTCCCAACACCCCTTCAGGAATCGGCCCCACCCCCCCCCCCTCGCGAGGGACCCCAAGTAAGAATCTCCAAGCGTACGTTTTCCCCGGCCTACATGTACCGGTACGTCTCCCCCCCTCTTTCACGGGGGGCCGCTTATTGACCGTTCCTTTTTTTCTGTCAGTTCTGCCAGTGCCTCTCATTTCGTTTTATTACTTATTCCTTACTTCTTCTTTTAAGTGATTGCGAATGTCTTCTCTCCTTCCCGATGGGGCTCGATTTCTCGTGTCTTTTACCTTTCTCAGTTATAGATTTCCACCAGTAAATTTTCCCCCCGCCTGGTTTTTCCCCTTTTTTGCCTGGGAACGACCCAAGGCGGCTTTTTCCCATTGCCTTTGTTTCAGGTTTGCGGAGAGTGTTCCCTGGTCTTCCTTTGTCATAGTCCTTTTTTTTTTCCCCGAAAAGTGGCGATGTGCAAAAGCTTTTACTTCCGTGGGGTTTTTTTTTCTTGTTTTTATGCCTAAGCTCCTCCCCATTGGAGCGGTGTATTTTTGCCTTTTGTTCGTTCCTTAGTTTTTAATCGATTTGATTTCCCAACGTTTTTTTTAACACCCCTCACCATGCCGGTCTCCACAGGTGCTACCGAACCCCGTCCCCCGTGTCTCGGTGAGGCTGCGGACCGTTGTGGGTCCTTTGTGATAGTGTTTCTTCTCCCAAAACGGGGTGTACCTGTGCCTTTTTCCCCGCTCCTCGTCCATTTCCAACACCTTGCCACCCACCCCCCCTCCCCGAGTTTCTCCCTACTTTCCTCCCCCACCGTCGCCAGGGTTTCTAATTACCTTTTCTTCGGTCCCTTCACGTTTAGTCCTCACCTTTTTTCGTGTCAGTTTCCCCCAATTTTTCTTTTCCCCCCCCCCAGCTCCCAGTCCGAGGTTAGGCTGGCTCTGTCTCCCTTCCGCCACCTACCCCCCTTTGTAAGGGGTTTGAGCCTATTACCCCACGCCCCTTTTGCCACGGCGGCCCGTCGCGCCCGATGCCTTTTTGGTGGGCTGTCATTGTGGTTTTTTTTTTTTTTTTTTCTTTTTGTTTGCTTCGCGTGCTGACCTCACCTTTCCTGATCCTTGTGCTCACCCCACCCTTTTTCCTTTTCCCCTTTTTACTGATCCCCACGTGGCGGTTTGTGACCTGATTTTTCGTCCATTTTTTTGTCCCATCCTCCCTGTTTTTTGGCGGGTTGTGAAACATTTTTTCACTTCACTTCCCTCCTGTGCGATTGAACCCTTTTTTTATTCTCCAATCAGTTGTTTTTGGCCCGTTTGATGCTGGTCTGGAGTTGTGGTCGCTCGGAACCACCACCAACTTTCCTCTTTTTTCATCGCATTTGCCCATTAGGATGGCCGCTTTTGCGTTTCACTTGACAGCTTGTTTGATCCTGTGGGCCCTTCTTCGAGGTGGTCAACCGCCTCTCTTTTTCCTTTTGCATTGACTTCTTCCCCCCCCCCCCCCCCCCTCACCCAGACGGTTTTGCCGAGCGCAATGTCATTTTTTCATATTTTCGTGCTTCTTCCCATTTTTCTTCCCCGCCGTTGAGTCTTCCAGTCTTTGTTTTGCCGATTTTTGGTTTTGCCTTCTGCACAATTTGTTTTTGACCACCCGCTGTCGTTGCCCCCCCTAAGATCCCGGAATTTAGTGTTTTGGGTCTTTACGTGGGTTTAAGCATCTTTGTGGGTGTTTCTGCAGAGTGTTTTTCGAACATGGACTTAATTTCAAACTGTCGATTTCTTCCTTTTTTAGTCTCCTTGATTAGAATCACTCTTTCCCGGTTGGCGGTGGGTGCGGGTTCTCCTTTTCCCCCTCCTGTGTGCGGGATCGGAGGCCTCCCACCACCCGCCCCCTTTTTTACTTTCAGTGGCTGTTTCCTTGTCCCCCCTTGCAGCGGGTGTTGTTTGCTCCGGTGTCGTTCATTTCGGGGTAATGCTGTGGCAACTTACTGCGTTTTTGACGTTGTTTCCACGCGTTCACTTGACACGCGCACAAGAGACAGTTAACACAGACAACATCAGTCGCTGTTTTTTTAGGGGCTTGCAACTCTTTTTTCCTACCGGCGCTGACTGTGATCTCTTTCCCCTTCGTGTTTGTTTTTTTTTTTCGTCTCTCAAACATTCCGGGCCGTTCCCACCGTCGCCTTGCCGAGATCGTTGGCATTCCCCCCCCTTTTCCGGCCGGAATGAGTTCCCTCCAACCCTTTCGGGTTTTTTGGTTCGACAGTTCAACCGTCCCGTCTCTATTCCACCACTTTTGAGTAATTCCAGACCCTTGCACCTCACCCCGGTCTGCACCCCCTTCCTTTCGTCCAGCCACACTGCCCCCCTCTTTTGGTGTGGATTCTTTCGGTCTCTTCGAAACCTTTTCGGGAAACAGTTCCACCGCCCCTTTTTTTCTTTGCTTCGGCGTATCCCGTTAGCCTTCCAGCCCTCTTTTTGACCCTTTAGGCAGTCCATGTTTCCCCTTCCGCTCTGATGGACCCCCCCCCCCCCCCATTCCTTGTGGGCCCTGTTTTCTTCTATTTCCCATGTCACATGCGGTTTTGTCCACAAACCTGTGTCCCCCAGCCCCTGCCTTTTTTCGAATCAACGTGCCGTTTCCTGCTGGTTTTCATCCGTGCTCTTTCCGCCGCCGTTCCCTTTGAGTCACACTCCAGTGCTGTGAATAGTGCGCTGGGTCCGTTTTTTTTTTGTGGTTAGCCTTTTTTTTTTTTCATGCAACCTTAAAAACTGTATCTTTTTGGTTTCTGCATCGTGCTGGCCCTTCTCCGGTCATTGTCTTTGGTTTTTTTTTTTGTACGGACCGAAGCATCCATTTTAACCACCCACTTAAGTGTTTTGATTTTTGGCCCCCCCCCCTTTCTCCAGCCTGGCCACCACACGACTTTTTTCTTTTTTCGGATCGGTGCATGACTTGATTGGTTCCTGTCCTTCTACACCCCTCGGAGGATCCCGATGGCTCACAAACCTATACCCTGCCTTCGCTTTGGTGCCACCGACTTCCACGTTTTTTTGTGATCAGTCCGCCTTGGGCCCCAAACGACTGAGTTTTTTTTTTGAAGACACACCGGATCACCTGTTACTTTTTTTCTCCCCTTACTGCGTCCCGGTTTTACACGTTATTGCCTCGCCCCGGCTCGTGCGTCCCTTTGTTGTTTTGGCAATCGGCGGCTCCTTGTGGTGCGTGTTTTCTCCGAGGATTGACCGCGCAACCACCGGTTCGGTTTCTTTTGTGTACCCCCCCTCTGGATGGTTGTTTCAACCCTTCTTTTTTTTTGGCCCGATTTACTTTTCGCGGTGGTTTTTTCTTTGGTGACGTTTCTTTCGGGTGCTATTGGTCCTTTTTAACTGACTGCTTTTGTTTCCCGCGGGGACGTTTGAAGGGCCCCCCCCCCATGGATCCCCTGGGTCGCGTACTGCGGTTTTGCATTCTCCCTTCGGGTCTCCTTCTCTTCGCGTTCCTTTGTGTTAGTCCTCGCTGTAACGAGTTTGTTTTTGTGTTTGTTTCTTGGTCATCGAAACTCTTCCCCAATTACGTCTGCCCCCCCCCCTTAACCCTCTCTGGTTGGCTTTTTTGCGTTGATTAAGTTCGGAGACCCACTTCCCAGTACCTCACTTTTCGCTTTTTTTCCACGTTGGCACCCACTCCCCTTCGGGCCCTGGTATGGTTTGTTCACTCGCGAACTAAGTGATTATGTGGTTGTATATTGTTTCGTTTTTCCTTGTTTGGCCCGTCTGCTCTGTGCAAGCGGTTTATTTTTCTCTTCACTCTTCGAACTCTTTTCTCCCTGAGTTAGTATAAGCCTTCTCGCTAGATTTCCGACATTGCTTCCAACTTCATTCTCGCCTCCTGCTTCGTTTGGACACTTCTCTGCCTTTTTCAAGGGAAGTAATTGTTTATCGCTGAATTTTCCGTCTCATTGTCTTTGCCTACTCCCTTTTCCCCGGAATGTGCTTTATATGCGAGTCCGGTCACCTTTCAGAGTCTTCGGGTGGGTTTCCTGATATGAAAGGGGGGTGTTTGGGCGGACCTTCACCTCCCGATGGCTTCTAAATTTTTGTGTGGGGTGTTATTTTATGAGATCATCGGCCACCTGTGTTGTACCTACACACAACCCCTGAATGGGAAAGTCCCTTCCCTGCCCCCCTCATTTCGTCTTTTTTTGGTTATGCAACATTTTGCCGTCCATCGCCCCATTACCGGCTCTATTCGTCACCCCTTCCCCTTTTCAGCCCACACTCCCCTTCTCCCCTTTTTTGGTGTCTCCCCTCCGTTACCCTTTGTCCTTGCAAGGTGCAGCCTTGCATATTTTCTCCCCGGTTCATCCACCCTTTTTCTCGTTCTGTTTTTAAGGACCCGTTTTTTTTCCGGGCATTTTCCTTCCACGCCCTCTTATCGACTTTTCATGATCGTGCCTCTGCACCATCTGAATGGTCGTTTCTCGTTGCGGTATTACACCCAAGAACTAAACACGATTTTTTGGTTTTTTTGACCCCCACCTCTGATGTCCCTGGGCCCGTTATTGTTTTCATTTCCTCACCAGGGGCTTCTTTTTTGGATTGATCTCAGTTCCGTGCCATTTTTTTCCCTACCCCATTGTGTCCTCTGTTCGTTTTGTTTCTCCGTTCCCCGCGATTGTTGCAGTGCGGTAACAGTGTTCGGGTGTCCGTTGCCTTGCTGTCATTCTGAATGCAGACACAGTTGGATTGCGTTTCTCTGCCTGGTCCCCATTGTCCATTCTTCTGTAGATTCCCTGATACGTTGACCCCGTTGTGAGCCCACCTGACCCCCGTGTCCCAGAGCCTCTCCTTTTTAACTTTCCTTCTCCGGAAACACCGGTTCTTCCACTTGTTTTCTTTTTTGCGGACCGAGGTTCGGGCCTTTTGCTTTCCCCACCCCCTTCCCCGTGGCGGTTGACCGTTTTCCCCTTGGTCTCCACTTTTCGACCCCTGATTCCATCCCCCCCCCCCCGTCCAAAATCGCCCCGCGCACTGCCCGGCAACCAACGGTGCCCTAATAGGAGGGAACTCTTTTTTCGTTCCCCCTGTTAGTTCCCCTTCGGGTTTTTAGCCGCTCGCGGCCTGCGATGTTTTCGCTCTTTTGACCTCCCCCTTTTTTTTTTTTTCCCCCCCCCCTTTTTTCTAAACCCACTTTTTTGAGACGTTTTATTCCCCACGGCACTTCGTCACGCGGGCCGGTGGTCTCGCCGATTGCGGGTTCCTTTTTCGGGTTTTTTTGGTTTAGTTTCTCTTCGCGTGTGCACCGCCACCGGTTAACTGTTCTTTCTCCACCCAACCTCGTCTTGGCCCCCTGTTTCTGACCTTCTCCCCCGAGTTCTGCCTTGCCCTCCTTTTTCTCTGTTTCTTTCAAGCGGAAAGCCGAAGGATAGGGTTTTTTTGTTGACCACTGTTTTTTGTCGTGATCCTCGATGTGCCGCCTTTCCCCCCGGGGGGTTTTTTCGATTACCATCGGTTTTTTTTTTCCAAAGGGCTTGCGGTATTAGTCTTGTTGCGCCCGGACCTCAACCCCCACCCTCTTTTTCCACGGCATTCTTTGGATTTGTTCTTTTTGGCCCTCGTTTGTCCATCCCCTCCTTTTTTCCTTGTTTTCGCACTCTGGTTCGCGCACACATTTTTGATCTTGTTTTATAACGGGTTGCATGACCCCTTTTTTCGCACCCCCCCCACCCGGCACCGACGGTTTCCATGCGTTTATTGGCTGTCCTCCGGGGTTTTTTTTGCCTTTGATCACGGCTGATTTTTTTTGCCGGATTTCCTTCTAGGTGACCAGACTTCGTGGGTTGCTTTGGAAAAGCCCCTTTTTTTGGGCCCCACCCGATGTCGGTTGCACTCTCCTCCCTCTCGCTGCTTTCGGTTTTGGGAACTTTCAGACTTCGGTTTTTTTTTTCCATAAGATCGTCGGTCTGAGTTTCTGGCCTGCCAGTTGTCGTCTTTGCTGAAGCGGACGGTTTTTGATGTGGGCCGTGTTTTTTTGTTTCTTTGTCACTACCCTAGTTGTTATTAAAAGTCTAACATACGCCCCCCTAGCTTGATTTTGGTCCATTTCTTTTGTTTTTTGTGTGCTCCGTTTTTTTTTTCTTCACTTGGAGGTTCTCTTCTTACGATTTGTGGACCTATTAATTTTTTCCTTTTTTTGACCTGTCTCCTCGTACCCTTTCTCTTTATTCGGTTTGTGGGAGGCTGCTTTTCTCTTTCCCTCTTAGTAGGGATGGGTTTATCTTTCTTTACTTTCTTGTTGTTTTGCGGATCCTATCACAGTCGGGTTTGGCCAATTAGGCTTTGCGATTTGTGGTTTCCCCAGACTTTCCGTGCAAGACCCTTTACTTAGGAACTCAGGTCCAAACCTCTCCGTTTGTTTTCTTAGTTTTTCCAACTGCTTCTTTCGTTTCAATGCAAGCAACCCCCCTGGGTATTTTCCACACCCCATTTTTTTGTTCGCGTAAAGCCCCTGATCCACTCTGTTTTTTGAGTGGTCTTTTGCATTTCCCGTATCCTCGACCTCGGTATGCATACGGCCGTGGCACCTTGCACCTTGTTTTTCCTTTTCTCGTTTTGCGCTTTTAAATTTTTCCAGCTCCCCCACTGACGGTTGGAAATGGTTCCGACCCGGACGGCTTTTTTTTGGTTTTTTCACCCCACCACGCACTTTTTCATTCCTGCTGTGGAGCTTCGTTTTAGGGTCTTTCAACGAGCTTGGGTGGTGTGTTAAAAAATTTTTTTTTTTTTTTTCTTGTTCCCTGTTGAAACCCCCAGCTTCTTTTTTCTGCGATCACTCCTTTTTTTCACGCTCAGGGCGTCTTCGTTGATACCCCCCTTCCGCCTGCCCCCGGTGCCCTGTTCAAATTTACTTTGCTCCGTCGGTGTTTTGATGGGGTGTTTTTTTACGTGCAGTCCTTCACTCCATACCCCTCTCGGCTTTCTGACAGCTCGCCTTCTTTCTCACAAGCCCTTCATGCTGTCTTTTCCTTTCCGGCAGACGAATTCGAAAATGATTTAACCCTGCCTGTTTTTTTTGATTTCAGCCACTCCGGACCCCCAAACCTTTTGGTGGCAATTCTGGCTATTGTTGCTCCCCGGGCTTGGGTGTCTTAGGCGCCCCCACCCCTTTTCCTCCCTCCGTTTAGTCTTGTCTGTCCCCTATATGGTTTTAACTTCCTCTTTTTATCCAGTTTTTGGTCCATCGGAGTTTGTGGGTTGTTTGCGCCCCCACCTTGATTCCGTTTCGTTACTGCGCTTCCTTTTTCCGGTGACACGCCCGATCGTTTTTTCGCCCCCCCCTTCCTGCGTGCGGACGTTGTTTGTTCCAATGCGCTCACAGGGTTTTTGGTGACGGCTGGTTTTTTGAAGCGTTTTTTCTTTCCCCCCCGCGCCCTTCGTTTGGTTCGGTTTGTTCACGCCGCTTTGAAAAGCTTGGGATGGTCCGCGGGTTCTTTTGTCGGGGTGTGGGCTTTTTTTTATTTCGTCTTGGTCATTTTTTTTTGGACAATTGACGTTTCTTTTTTTTTGTTCATTGTTTCCACCCTTTGCTTTTTTTTTGCCTCGCTTTCCGTCCCTCGTTTTTCGTTCTTGCACTTGTTCATGTTTTGTTGGGAGGGGAGGCTCGTGACCGTTAGTCCTGTCCATTTGGCTCCGTTTTTGGTTTTGTAAGATCCTCGTTTTCTTTTTTCTAACCCTTGACCCCCTTCTTTGTTTGTTTCTTGATTAATTTTCCCTCCCTGTTTTTGACCCCACGACACCTTCCATCGGCTTTGCCGTCGTTGTCCCCCCCCGACGTCTTTTTTTTTCTTGTACGGGACTCGCTTTTTCCAGCCATTTATCTCAATTTTCTTTTTTTTTGTGTGCCCGCTCCGATGTTGTCCCAAGTGGGTGATTTTGCGACTCCTCTTCTGCTAGGCTCTCTCCCCCCGCTTTTTATGATGAGGTGATTGCCGGTTTGACCCATGCCCCCCTTTATACGCTCCTTTTTTTCCGTTTTTCAAATGCCGGGCTTTTTCGGTTTTCTTTTTTTTGCCACATTCCTTTGTTTAGTCGGTCGTAACCCCAGACCGGTACGTGGTAAGTGGCGATCCTTGGGCACGAGGAGGCTTTCCCTTTTGGTTAAAGTTGACTTTTTTCTTCCGCCTTTTCGTTGTGTTGTTGCCGATTTCTTCCTCTGTGTTGTTGGGGGTGGCCCTACTGGATGTATTTCTCTCTTTTTTCCCTCAAGTGGTTTGTTTTGCGATTGTTAGACCGCCGCTCGGAGCTAATTGGCGCATTGTTTTCCCACCCCCCCCCTCGGCAGTCTCCGGCCCCACACGAAATTCGGCTCACACCTTTTTTAGGCCTGTCGCCTTAGCCTCCTCCCGTCTTTCACCGGTTTTTGTCGCACCCCGTCGACGGCCTGCCCCCTTCGTCCTTTCTTGTTCAACCACCCACCCCCCTGCACGGTTTTCTTTGTTTTTCCAAGCCCCACCTTGCACTGTCTCTCTTTCATTTTTCACTTTTCCACCACCCCAAGTTTCCGTTTGCGCCCCCTGTTGTTGCATGTTTGCCTTATTTCTTTCCTGGACCCGCTATCTCTTCGACTAGAGTGGATCTTGCTCTCGACACGAGGACGTTACGTCTTCATTTTGTCGGTTTTTGACCAGAAACACTCAACCATCTTGGGCAACCCCCAATTTTGTTTGGTTTGCCCCCCGCTTTTGCGCATTCATCACCCCCATTTGTGTTTTTTCCCCTTCTGGTTTACGTGTCAGCCCGATCTTGGCCCCTCTTCCTGGAGTTTGCCTTCGTCCCTTTTTTTGGCGAACGTTTGTCCTGTCGGGGGGTTCATCCTGCCCCTTTTTTTCCTTTGTTTGAGGTCTAAGTAAGCGCTTTTTTCACGTCTTTGTTTCGCTTGGTGTCGTCCCCCGGGACTTTTTCTAACATTTTTTTGACACCCTCCTTGCCCAGACGGGGTAACCCTCGCTCGCTGCCCCTAAACCCTGATTGTCCTCTCTGCTTACAGTTTTGGACCTTCCCTTAGTTTTATTGTTTGCGCCCCCGGTCGTACAATACCTCCTCTGGGTGCCCGTAATTCCAACCTGCCCCAACCCAATCTCAATGACCCATGGGCGCCTCCACCACTTACCAGACTCTTGCGGTTTTCTGTCGGTTCCTCCGGCGGGTGTATTTGGCCTGACCGTTTTTCCGCTTTTTTCCGTTGCCTTTTGCTACCCTTTCCTCCCAACTTTGGTTGCTGCCTCTTCCTTGTTCCCTTCGTCCGGCGTTTTTTTTTTTTTGGCGTTTTTTTTTTCTCTGGGGGATAACCCCTTTCTTTTCCCCTTTTATGTTAGAGAGGAACTTCCAACCGGGGTTTTAAACTTTGTTCCCTTGTGTTCAACACACTTTCGTTGTCCCCTTTTTTTACGTTTGGGATCTTTTCAATCACGTTTTCGTAAGGTTCCCGTTTACTCCTGTTAGATGGGTAGGCCATGTTTAAATCCTCCGGAAGGTTTTTGCTTTTTTTTTTCCCCCGTGTTTGTCGTCCTTCTAATCTCCCCCCCCCCGGCGATTCACCTCCGATCATCTTGTTTTGTGGAATTGGTGATGATGTTTTTTTCCTGGAGTGTTGTGTGCGCTTTGGAAAATTACCCCCCACCCTTCTTATGTTGTTTTCCTTTGATTTTGCCCCCCCGGAAGCCCCTCCCCCTCATTTTTGTTTTGTCCCCCTCTTTTTTTTTGGTGCTTGCACTCTGCCGTTTCCTCCGTTTACACAAATCCCCTCCTCTGTTTTATCTTTTTGCATGACTGTTCGTACCCCCCCCCCTGGACCAGGACGTTTCACGATTTGTGACAATCGGTCTCCCCGGGCGGGCGTTTTTTTTTTTTTTGACGATCACTCTTTGGTTTATTGTGCCTCATTGACGCATCACTTTCCCGCTGTTTGGAAGTTTTTCCACCCCCAGGTTTGCCCCATTTTTTCTTTTTCACCCTCGTGCTTACTGATCTGCCCCCCTGCTTTCTTTTAAGTTAATTCGTTGTTTGTGGTTTTCCATCTTCAAATCTTTCCTGGTCCCCCTGCCCTTCTCCCTCTCGCCGCGCTTGACCTTCCCCACCCTTCTGGTCCGCTTGGACGTCCCGTAATACGACTAAAATTTTATTGGCCCCTCCTCCACATTTTTATCTTTTTTCCGCGTCTTTTGGACCTTCTTAAAGGCCCTTGAAGCCCCAGCTATGATCGTTCTTTACGGAAAGTCTTCTTTTTCCCAGGTCTCAAGCGTAGTTTCGCCGTCCCAGTGTTGTGTGGCCTGTTCCCTTCCATGTCTGTTGTAAGAACTTTTTTCGCCGTTGCTGGCGTCAGACTTTTTTTTGTTCTTTCAGAGAGTCACCCCTTTCTGCCAATATGTCCTCACTGTAAGCACCCACCTGAAAACGCTGGGTTTGATAGGTTGTTTGGTTTCCGCCCCCTGCAATCTTCTCCCCCTTGCGACCCCACGCCCAGACTCTCAAACCACAGATATGATTGTGATTTCTGAAGCGGCGGCTTTTTTTCGTGATTTTTTTGTTTTTTTGTCGGTTTGGCTTTTTGT
>Ga0179593_1528241_pt1 | contig 10605 bp, 14 predicted proteins | sample CZODoug2_1_08_16_FD_185931 | JGI IMG/M metagenome (GOLD analysis project Ga0179593, IMG submission 185931) | Vadose zone soil fungal communities from Angelo Coast Range Reserve, California, USA - CZODoug2_1_08_16fungal (PacBio error correction) | ecosystem: Environmental > Terrestrial > Soil >... | reverse complement strand
CCTCAGAAATGTAAGAACTTCCTGGCAGCCGACAAGTCCCTCCTCCCGCTGGACTTGCAGATCCCCCTTCTCGCCCTCACCTATTTTTTTTTGTCTTCCGGATTGCCCTCCAGTCCATTGTTTTCATTTGTCACGGCGCCCTTTTTGAGGCGCATAAGCTCGCCGTACATTCGCCCTGGTGTTTGAAAATTGAACTCACACTTCGAGTGGGATTTGCTCCCCCTTTCCCCCTTCTTTCCTTTCGGCGATACCAACGAGGTTTCCCGAGGACGTTCGATTTCTCTATAGGTAATGTGCCCCCCTCTTATCGATGCTGCCCCCAGTCCAAATCAGATGGCCACTCCCCAGCGACGCAGGATTCTTTAGAAGTCGTTTGTCGCGGAGCCGACCCCCTCCGCATTCCCCTTCCTGGAATTGGATGCGCACTACGTCTCTTGTAAGAACGACTCCCCAAAACCCCACCAACAAAAAAACTGTCTCCAAAACCTTCTCCTCTTTTCATAGAGGGACGATAGTTCACGATCAACTGCCCCCTCTTTTCTCGGAGCTTTTCGGCTTTATTTGATGACCTACCCTTGGTTGACTTGAGTCCTGGACCCTTTTTCCAGGCCTTTAATGTAAAGATCAGTCGATCGAGCTAACTTCCCCCCATTCCGCAATGGCCAGGACTTTCCCTCTGACATACAGCCTTGACCCCCTTATTTCTGCTGGATTTGAGAACTGATTTTTGAAATTCACAAATCGCACTTTCTTTTTTTTGGACGGACTCCTTTGCAAGCGGGCGATCGCTTCCGGCACGGTTCTTCCGTTCATGTAGTTCCTGGATGGAGCATCTTTTCTCGCGTCCCCCGCTCCCCCCGATCAAGGTATAACGAGCTTTTGTCGCGGCTGAAAGTGAACCGAGACCATAGCGTTTTTTCTTTTTCTGGGACTGACTTGCGGTCCATCCCGAGTTCCCCTTTCTCCTTTCCTTGGATGCAAAAACCGGCTTTTCATGCATGCGCTTCCCGATTTTATGCCCAGATTGCTCCCCACTCCGACTGGGTAGGTCTTCTTTGCTTTGCGCGACGTCTTATGAATTTTCAGCGCCCAGTATATGCGCTGTCCCTCATCCTGGAACAGAAGATCTGGAAAATGAATTTTGAGAGCCTCCGCTCTTGTGATGACCACGTTTCCCCGGTGACCCCCTATGCCTATGTGACTTTCCCGTAGTGGGCTTTACCTGGCAGTCGGCTTTTTGTTGTACGGCTCGCGGCGGTTTCCCGCGCTCGATGCATTGGCTTCTGCTTTTTGAAGCTTTCTCAGCGGCAACTACTTCAAAAATTCCGTTTTTTTACTCAGAGTTCGTGTCCCTTGGAGGAAGTTTTTTCCTCGCCGCTCTCGACGCAAAGCGTTCTTCTTTCCCCCTCGGAATGACCCCTTCCAACGGGCTTTCCGACGCAATCCTTTGGCCCCCCCCCCCCCCCCCCCCCTGTCTCTCAAGGTCAAAAGGAGAAACTTACCGAGAACGGACAAGTTTTTTTTGCTGCAAATCGGGAGGCACCGTCCCTTTTCCAAAAACTGTTTTTCTTTCGGCTCCCCCACGATGACGCTTACGGACATCATTCTCCTTCCCTCCCCCGGAAGTAGATTTGGGATGTTCCGGACCATGATTGAGGACCTGTGGAACAACTGGGAACTTTTTTTCCTTGGGCCACTTTGGCATGGCTGCCCTTTTTGGTGTTGGGTGTTCCATGGTGGGGGGGGGACTTTTACTTCTTGAAGACTTAGGCCATTCCGTTCAAGGCACCGTCTTTATTGTTGCGCTCGATCATGCCACCTTCTCTCCCCGCGTCTCCCCCAAGTCCCCCCTCGGTCAGGCCTCCCGCAATTTTTTTTTTCTCGCCTCAAAGTGTGAGACTTGTTCTGTCGACCTCCCCCTCGGCACATGCGCCCTCTTTTCTTCCGTGAAAGATCTTTTTTTCCAGCCTTCCCCATCAATGGACTTTCCTTCCTCGGATAGATAGATTGTGGAAGGCCCCTGGCAGGTCGGCCTTCTCATCTCCGTCTGCCGGTGCGTTTTTTTCCCCATAATGTTCCTTTTTTTCGACGGACCCTTCCTGCGCAACTTAAGACGCTTTATTTTGGTGCGCATCCTTTGGATAGCTTAAGAATTGATTTTCCGCTCGAATTCCTCTCGTCCATATGCACATTGCAATGGTTCTCTGCGAACATCTCCCCCTTTCTGTTACTCCTCTCCATTAGTAGAGCTTTTGGAGACTTCTCTTTAAATTGATGAGCTTCCTCTCCCACTGCGAGGTAGTGGTCAATCCCTTCTCTTTTTTTTTTCCCCCTTTGCTAAATGCTCCTCTTTGATTGACCCTCTTTCCGCCCAATGTCATTCTAGCCCTATTTTTTAAGCGGTGAAATCCGGAACTCCCGGTGTTCACGGATTTTCCCTTTTCCGGAAACCCCTTTCTCGGTTCTTTTCCCAAGCAAATTTAGTCCCACCATTGCACCGCTCCTCTCGCGGTTTCATTAGCCACAATTTTCTTCCTCTCCTTCGCTCACGGTAGCCTTTTTCGCTTCTCGAGCTTTCTTTCCCACTCGTCTTTTGTTTCGTTGCGGCCATCCGTCCTTCCCCTTTGAAAGTAAATAAAACGATTAAAGCGCTGCTGGCACGGTTTCCCCCTCGGCTCCCCCTTGCCTCGCGATTCTTTCCCTTTTTCCCAATTACTTCTCTGTTACTTTTTGATTGTCCCCCCTCCCCCCAGTAAATGTCCCACCTGCCTTTCTGCGTGGCACCTTTTCCCTCGGGATCATGGGCTGCGTTTTCATTCCCCTTCCTTTGGGGCGCCGTTCCGTCCGCGGCGACTGCATCCCTCCCCTCTTTACCCCGAAGGGATCCCCCTAAAATCACTTCTTTTTGCGTATCCAATGGCGATCCATCCCCTTCGTGACATGAACAATCGAGTTTCTCTAAGGAATATAGGATGCGTTCGCCCCACTCATCTCTCCATTCTGTCGGGCATTTCCTCAGTGATGAAATCTTTTTCCCTATTGGTAGTGGAGACCGTGTTGTGTTTTCTCCAGGTCTCCTTCAATTCCCCAATTCCCTCCTTTCTTTGTCTCCTCTAAGAATCACAAGATGCCGTTCCCGCCACCCCTCCGATTGGTCATGCTCCTCTTTCTCCATGGGGATACGCAGGTTTTTTTCCCTTTTCTTTCTGCCATTCACTTTCTCGATGCATTCCTTCCGGTGCCTGCAGATGGCCACTGCAGCCTTGCCACGATAAACCCTTCCTGAAAGCGAAGAAGCGCTTTTTCATGTATGTTGGTCGAAGTCCCATTCGTTCAATCAATTCTCTGTCATGATTCTCGAACCTCTTGGACTGCCGCGATCTCTGGCGTCGCTCTTTACCTCATTTGCTCAATCGTATTGAGGGATTGTTTTTTTTCAGAGCCGGTCATGGACTCCTCCACGCGCAAAATCCGCGATGTCTTTCTTGACAGTTGCCTCCCCGCGAAGCCCTTTCTCCCTTGCGAGGACGCCGCTTGGTTTTCAATTTCCCCCAACCCTTGGTTTTCTTTGCGCATGTTCTTCCCCAATTGGGTTCTTTTTGGACCCCCTTCTTCTTTTTCAGAGACGAACCTCCCCTGCAATCCGGGACCACCCCCTGGCTTTTTACGGCTTAAGGAAAGCGGCTTTCCTTCATGTGCGCAAGAGTTGGTTCCCCTTAATCGTCGCGAGCATTCGTAAACCTCCTCCCGCGATTCATTGTCGCAGGGCCTTCTTCAAGGCGCCTGCGCCAATAGATGATACGATGAGACCCTCGCGGAGAATCTCCTTCTTGACATCTTATTTTTTTCTAAATCTTTCCAGTGTCAATCTTAGCTCGGATTAGAGTCTTCCATCCATTTCCTAGAGAAATAAGTGACTGAAGCTGCCAAAGTCTTACGTGTCATGATTCCCTCTTTGAACGAAAAAACCAGAAGCACCCTTTACCCCCCCAACCCCCTTTTAACGGAGATTGATGCTTCCCCTCTTTCCCCTTACGGTCAGGCCCCCTTCTCGCATTTTTTTCTCCTTTTCGCGGCGGTACTCCCAAATTCCCCTCGATCTTGCTTCCTCCTTTTCGAGGTGAAAATAGATCGTGGAGAACCAATCCGTTTCCCATGAGGCGCTCCTCTTCGGTGAGGCATTCTTTTGCTGCCTTTTTTCCGCGGTTTTTGTACCGCTTGATCGACTTTTGAGTCGAAAAAAATCCGGCCTTGCCTGCCGGAAGCCTAAGTCGGCCCCCTTCCCCGTACCATTTTCTTCGGCTTACCCCCGCCCCCTCCGCCGACGTTGTCCCCTGAGACACAGGGTCATCATGGTTGGACTCCCAATTTTTCCTCGAATTTTGCACTTGAGGTTTCTCCTTTGTTGAAGAGGCTTTTCGTTCCCGAAATCCTGATCATTGATCTTGTGGGGCACTTGGATCGATTCCCGATTGCAGCCTTCAAAAACTTTTTCTTTCCCCTGGTTTATACCATTGTTACACCCCCCCCCCCCACCCCCCCCCCCCCCCCCCCCCAAACCACACCCCACCCCTGATTGCGTAGGATGTTTTCTTGAAGTTCCGTATAGGAATTCTTCCCTCTCTGACCAGACTTGTGGCGAGCGGTTTTTCCCCTTCGGTCCCTTTACAATATCCCCGCGGCATTTACGGTCGGTTTATTTCATGCTCTCCCCCGAGCCCTCCCATTTTTTCGGGCAACCGCCGCTGATCTTTTCCACCATAAGTATGAGCCGACGCCGCACGTCTCCCAGACGAGAGAGGGCACATAGAGCCTCCCTTTTAAAGCACCTCCCCCCCCCCCCTGCGCGACGCCTCGAGCGATGTTCCTTTCCCCCATTCAACTTCTGCGCGCCAGCCATAGACATTGCTCTTTTCCTCGCCAGAAAAACATCAGATAGCCGCTTCCTCGCGCCCTTCAGCCGCGACGTCGGAGTTTTTCCCGCCTGTCGATCCTGCCGCCTTTTGGCCTCCCCCTTGTAATCGACAGCTTTGAACTCGTTCTGAAAGCCTTTCCTCCCAATGATCGGCTGTCCCCTCCCTCCGGTATAGGTAATCTTTCAGCCCCCTTTCTTGAGACTTCGACCGGATTTTTTGGGCTCGCGATGTTGGATCTTCGGCTCCAATCCATTCCCCTGGTCCCGACCTTCTGAACTTCTTCCCGTGGCAGGTTCTTATTCCAGTTTCCAGCGCCCTCCTGGCGATTACTTTTCCGCATCTCTCAAACTCCGCCGCCCGTCTGCATGACGCCGCCCCTCCGTCGGTCCAATAGTCCCTTTTCTGGAGCTTCGATCGACCCTTGGCTTTGTGGACAGGCCGCACACCTGCCTTTTCTGAAGCGCCATGGCAAACCACGTTCGGCTTTGGCGGCTCATCAATAAATGCTCTCTCTCCTCGGACTCTTTCCTAGGCCCCCCCCCAATTCCCCCGCATTTCCAGAGGATCCCTTTTTTTCGCACGCATTTTTTTATTTCTTCTTCCTCTCGGCCCTTGCGAATCACTCTTTTCCGGCGTCCGAGCCAGGAGTCTGCACGTTTTCTCTGTTGATGAAACTTGTTTTTTATCGGCTCTCATGGTGCCGCAACAGTACTCTCATGGGCTCGAACTCTCTGCCACCGAGGTCCCATTATGCCGCAATCCCCTAGTTCTTACTGGCTCATTCTTGGTGTGATCCCCCCGGTGCGAATGTAGGCCAGTAGTTACGGCCTGTTCCAAGCAGGCGCCGGGAACGGCCCCCTCCCCCCCATGGGCTTTCTCCCGGGGTTTCCTCCGGCAGTCCTCCGTTATGATAACTTCTTGTAATTCTTGTTTCCTGAGCTGCCATGATATTTATGCCTTGCGATAGTATCTTTTCCCCTCCGTTGTGTTGTTTGATCCTATTCGCAATGGAATCTTCCCCTTCATGGAAGCTCGGTCCTTCTCCCTATGGCCCCTGCTCAACTTATGAGGACCGGGAACCGGCCGAGCGCTTGCGATGCCGTTCACTTTTTTTTTTCCACGGATGCCTCTCCTCCTCTTTTCCATTCGCATGGTCCCTTTCCCAACCCGCGTGGCCCGGTGCCTTTTGACCCGCTTCAAACCGCGGTGGCGATTTCCTTTCGATCCCTTCATATGTCCTGTGCCGGAAACCTTCTCCGCCCCCTTTCCAAGCCAATTCTGGGGGCCGTATAGTCTTTTCCTTCGTTTTTTGAGGACGCCGTCCTCTCCGATCGCGGCGTTGAAGTGGATTCTTTCCCTTCCGAGCACCTGCGTCCCCCGATAACTTCTATAGATGGCGACCTGAGGGCACCTGCTGCGGTATTTTAGCGCTAGAACTTCCTCCGACACTTTGCTTTTTCCAAGGCCATTTTTGCTCCTGTCCACGATCCGGCCCTATAGAGATCCTCCAACCTCCCCCTGGCCAGAATACCTCTTCACACTCGCGACGGATCCCCCTTCGTAATGCTTCTGGAATGCGGACATTCCTACCTCCAACGTATCGGGCTTTTATGACGGAAGGACTTGAGGCACCAGCGGGCCCCTTTCTTCTTTCATGAACGCTTTTCAAGCATTCTTGTACATCTGTAATGGTCTTGGAGTCATCCCCCCGAGAGCAACTCGCCCCTGCTTTCCAAACCGCTTTCACTCGAGGGATCTTTGAGGTGTCTATGCTCCGTTTGTTTGATCATTGTGTTCTTTAAGGATGGTAATCACGTTTTTTGCCCCCACGGTCGAATCACCGTTGGATGCCCCCCCCCTTTCTGACCTGCAATGTTTCGGATGTTCTCCCCACACGACGGTCGGTCGGTGGGCGGCGAGCCGTCTTATTTTTTTCTTTTTTTTCTGCGGACTTTTTCTTTTTTTTTGTCTATTGCGTAGGGACCTCTTTCCTCTTGCAATGAAAATTTGGATCGTTTTTTGGACCGGCGTCGCTTTCCCTTCCTTTCTCTATGTGCCTTTCGTGGTCCTTCGGCGTCGTCCGGAGGTTGTACTGGCTGCGGCGTTCAGCGCTCGATGCCAGTGACGGTCTTTTTTTTGAAGCCTTGAAGGAACCTCACCAAAATTCTTTCCGGCGGGAGTCTGCGGTTTTGTTTCAGCGCCGAAGTTCCCCCCAGACGCCAAAGAGTTCGTCTCCCCATCGGAACGGGCGATTCCTCTTCTTTCTCCCCGGAAAACGGATCCGCCTCCCTCCTTTCTGTGGACCCATCACCACGGTTACCGCCAACATACAGTTTTTGATGGGTTCGGGTTTTTTCCCCGTAAATTTGTCCCCCCCCTTTTGTCCATATCCTGCTTCGCATCGCCAACCCCCCGAGGCCTCACTCCCCTAATTCTCGCGGGCTTTTCGGCTTCGCATTTTTTCTTTCTCCCGCCCATAGTGGTCCTTCCTGCCCCCCTTGGGCATTTCCATCATGAGTGGGTTCCGAGCCAGCGATTTTCCTTTTTGCCGCCTTCTTTTCCCCGGCGCCCTCCCCCTTTCTGTCCGGGTCCTTCCCCCACCGGAGATTCCGTGGCCACGCGCATGTGCCCTGGCAAGTTGTCTGCCTAACCGGCCCCCCGCGGCCTCCATTGAGACCAGTTTTGTTGCCAACGATTTTAACTTTTATGACCGGCAAGATTTTCTGGGTTGCGCGAGCATCTTCTCTCCAACCTCCCCTTTCTGCACCAAAGAGGCCCTTCTGAAAGGACCCCGCTTTAAATCATCTCTTTTTTGGTTTCCCCATTTGTTTTTTTTTTTCGGTCGACGGCCCCTAAGGGAAATTCCATGACGTTCCTTCCGCGGCCTTGATTTTTTTTGCGTAGATTGCTTCTCGCGCCTAATCCTCTCGAACGCCTTGCACTGGTGCCTGTGCGAACCTTTCCCGGCGCTGTCTTAGGAATTCCATCTGCGCGTGGATAGGCGAAGTTACTGCCCATTGCTGCCGCGTCCAATGAACTTGCGAGGTTGGGTCCCGCAGCGTTTTCCTCAGCCGTTTTTTTTCGGTGGCGCACCAACTCTTGCCCCCATGATCGCCGCTTTTACTTTTTCCCTGAAATCCTCCCCCTTCCCAGGTGGTTTCCGGTGCCTTTTTCCCCGAGATTAAGATTTTGGCCGTCTCTGACTCTCCCCGACCAAATTTAGTCAGTCAACTTGCGAAGACGCTCAACCCCGCGTTGTTTTTTTTTTTTTCTCCCATACATGCCCTTTTCCTAGCTAACTTTTGCATTCTCGGTTCGAGCGATGATCGGCACCCCCTTGTCGTACTACCCCTAGCTGATCGCGTTTCCGGCCATGTCCATGACACCTTCCTTTCCCCCTTTCAAATTTACTTTCCCCCCGCTTTTTTTTCCGCTCCCTCCCCCCCCCGCCAGCCGCGGACTCCACGGGGCAACTCGTTTAGAGGAATCTTCTCTCCTTTTGGATTGACTAGTTGTCTTCTTCACCTTCCGTGATTCCCCGGCATTGGCTTTTTTCTTTTTCTCATGGTTTTTCCTCCGCCGCTCATTCACCCTCCATCGATCAATTCTCGACCCGTCTTTGGTTCCTATGCAGCACCCCCCCTTTTCCAACATTGGTTGATACCCATTCTTTGAGCATGAGAGCTCCGGCATCTGAGGCTACCAAGCATAGGCATCCATGTCGGGTCCGTTCCGTTTGATCCCTTCCTTGATGTCCGAGGTTTTAGCTCAATCTGTTTCTGAGAGATCGGACTAGGTCCCCTTCGAAATGGTCCTCTGAGATTCCCCCACCCTTCCCGGAAAGGGATCTCTTGTTCCGAATTCCCCTCCTCCTTGAAGCTCGACAACTCGATGTTTTTTTTTTGTCATCACCTCGTGGAGAGCCCCTTCTTACGCCACGGTTGCGGAAAATTTTTTTCTTTAATCTTTTAAGAGACCTTTTTCGTGTCATCTTCCACTCAGAAGCTTACCACGAAGCCCAACGATGACCATGATCAACCCCCATGCCAGATCCTTTTCCCCCGACATTGCATTCCTCCCAATTTCCCCTGTCGCGGTCAGCTCACGATTTGTGCTGCACCGTGGACGTAGCATGTTTCTTTCTTCTCCCGACTTACCGTGCCCCCCCTTAATTAGAGCCGTTTCATGTACGGCATGGCCGCCACCGGAACAATCCTCTCTTTGGTTTGTACACTTACTTATGAACCCGTCCACCTGAGCTAGCGGCTTGCCAGGACATGGATGATACTTGCCACTTCGAGGTTGTCCCTTTCCCATGTTCTGACTTTCCTTCTTCCCTCCTGTTTGGCCTTGTCCTTCTTTTTTTTTTGTTTTTTCTTTTTTTTTTTTTTTCCTCTTTGTTCTTTGCTTTATCTTCTCTTTGTGTTTTTTTTTTTTTTTTTTTTTATTCTTTCGTTTTCTTCTTCCTTGTTTTTTCTTGTTTCCCCCACACGGCCTCGTACCCACACCCACTTTGTCTCGTGTCCTTTTCTTTTTCTTTTTGGTTGTTTGTTTTTCTTTTCTTCTTTTTACCTTTTCCTTATTGTTGTTCTTTGTCGAATATTTCACTTTTTTCTTCTTTTTTTTGTGTTTCCTGTGGTCCCCCTTTTTTTTGTGGTTTTCTTTTTTTATTTTTTTTTTGTCCGGGGTTCTCTATTTTGTTTTTTTTTTTTGTTTCTTTTTTTGGGTTTTTTCGTTTGTGTTTTTTTTTTTTTTTATTTTTTTTTTTTTTTTTTTTTTTTTTTTTTTTTTTTTTTTTTTTTTTTTTTTGTTTTTTTTCTTGGAACCTTTTTTGTACTTCCCCCCGACCTTCCTGCTCTGCACAGTTGCCGCCCTTTTGAAAACTCCGGTTTTTTCCGGATTTCCCCCTCCTACAAGCTTTTACATTTTTTTGTATCCCCCCCATATACAGCAGGAGAGCAGCCCTCCCCCCCCCTTTGCCACGCGTGCCCTCGTTCCTAATTGGCTATGGCCGCCCGCATCCACCTTTTTGAACTCTCCCTTTGCGCCAATCCCCTTCACGTTGATCGTCCTTCGTTGAATTGACAGCGCAAGCAGGCTCTCGCAGTTGACAGTGAATTTCTCTTCGAGTCTGATCCCTCAGCCTTTGAGCTACCAGCTCAGGATCGCCCCCAAGTTTAGTTGAGCTTTCCTATTTTTTTTCCCCCCCCCCCCCCCCCCCCCCCACGAACGTCCCCCCTAATGTCACATTATTGGGGACCCCTCTCCACCCTTCGATTGAGTCTCCTCCGCAGTTAACCTTCGATCCCCCTTTTCCCCCTCATCCCTGATGGTTTGATACCTTTTTTTCTCTCGGCTTCTTTAAATCCCTTTGCCGTCCTTCTCATGTGATTCGACCCTCACCCCCCCTCTTTCACTGGACGAGGAGGAAGGGATTCCATCTGCTTTCTCTGCCGTTTTCCGCTTTGCTTTGTGATGACCTCATCCCCAGGCCTGCCCTTTAAGGCCGTGCACCCTTCCACGTCCTTCATTTTCTAACTTCTTTCCCCCCCCCTTTGCCTTTTGAAAAGGGTAATTGCCCCATGGGTACGGGCTCCACCCATGCGATTGAACCGCTTCCTTTTTTTTAAGAGGATGTTATGACCTGGCCCTAAGAGTTTTTCCCATTGTTGCCTGCCTTCTCAATTTC
>Ga0179593_1468463_pt1 | contig 10605 bp, 4 predicted proteins | sample CZODoug2_1_08_16_FD_185931 | JGI IMG/M metagenome (GOLD analysis project Ga0179593, IMG submission 185931) | Vadose zone soil fungal communities from Angelo Coast Range Reserve, California, USA - CZODoug2_1_08_16fungal (PacBio error correction) | ecosystem: Environmental > Terrestrial > Soil >... | reverse complement strand
TTTTGCTGTGCCTCTTATTATGTTTTTAGTCATTGAGGTTTCTTACCTGAGTCTGACTTCCCTTCCCCTCCTTTTTTCATAAGCTTGCTTTGCGTATGGTATGACCTCCTTCTTTCCTGGGCTTCACCCCCCTAGTTTTGATTTTCTTTTTCTCCTCACTACCCTGTGTTCCTTTTTCTATCGAGTAGAGTGTCTTTTTTTTTACTTTAACCCTTCCCCCCAAGTCCCCTCAAGTCTCCTTTGCTGTCCTGGGTTCGCAACGGCCCTCACTCTTTTTGACTCAAAAACGTGCATCCGGACCAATGCTTTCTTTACTCTCTCAGATCGCTTTTTTTGCCCTCTCAGTAATCCTCCTTTCTTTCCCCCCCTCCTAGCTCTTTGCCAACCCGCTCCCCTCCCTCTTGGGCCGCTTGACCTGCATGAGACCCTCCCGCCCCATCTGCGTAGACAGACAGGTACCCCCTCATCATAGAGACCTCCATTCCATACGAAGCCCTCCGGTGTTGCTTTCTTCTCCCCCTTTTTGACCTCACCAAAGACTTCCGAAACGCCCACTAGTTTCCTACCTCCCCGCTCCCAGCAACCCCTTTTTTTTCCATATTCCCCAAGCCTCAAACACCCTTGGATGCTCCTTTCTCCTCCGATGGCAGATAGCTCTAATTCGAGCGTTGTTTTTATTGCGCCATTTGATTTGTTCCCCTCTACTTTCATCCGACTCTCTTCCCGGAAAAGTTCCCGTAGGTGGCTGATCCTGAACGATACCTCTGCCCCTCCTCTCACGATTAATTTCTGTTTTCCCCTCCTTCTGATTTTTTTTGACCTCTTCCCCATAGTCATACTCACCGCTCGCATCAGCGTCCGCGAATATTGATTTTCATTTTTTCCCCCCTCATTTTCTCGATCATGTTGATCTCGCCAACTTATCTTCTTCCTTTTTCCTGTAAAAGATCTAGACATCTCCTCCTTTCCCAAACTTCAAACCCAGAGGACCCAGAAGTTCTAAGTGAAATTATTGTTACCTTTTTTTTTTTTTCCCCCCCCTCCCCTGCTATGAAGTAGATGCGCTGAACTCGTCATTAACTGACACAGACGGTTCCCTTCCTCTCGTTTGCCTCTGCCTTCCCTCTACTGTTTACTCACTTCCAAAAATTGAGGCGCGTATTTATTTTTCCTCTTCCGCACTAAATGTGCCTTTATCCTCTTCTATATTCGACGACCTCTTTCCCTGAGCCCCCCGAAGCTTGGTACCCCACCGTCTACCCCCCACCCCTTTGAGAAAGTCTTTACGAATCCTTTGCGTGGATTCGTGTTCGCGATTTATCCCCACCTCAATTTATATTCGCTTACCTTCTCAGTCAACCATTTGACCGTTTCCCCCGCGCGTGCATCCAGATTTCTGACCGAGACCGGTATGCCGTTCCTTCGATTGCCCCCCCTTTTCAACTCGGGAACCCACTTAATGCCCCCCCCAACCTTCTTGCCCCCTTTGTTGAAGCCGACACCCGACTCTCCGTTCTTTTTTGTCCAAAAGACAGTCCCTCTCCCTCCGCTAAATTTCCCCTCATCTATCACCGTCCCCCCCCTTTTTTCCTTATCATTGGCCCACTCTTCGTTTTTCCCCTCCATTATCACAGAGGATATCTTTTTACATTGCGCATTTCCTTCCTTCCCGCTTCTTTCCTTTCTTTTTTTACAAAACTTCACAATTCGGGGTCTCGCTGGATAAGCCTCCGTGAAATCCGGTTTGAACCCCTCACGCATCCCCTTGAAGGATATACACCCCCCAAGTGCTTTTCCGAATGGTCCCGAAAAAATCGATTTCTTTTCCCCCGGCGCTTGGCATTCCGGTCCCCCCCCTCCTCGACTGTTCCAGTTTAACCGCTGACCTTTACCCTGCTCGGACCCCCTCTGAGCTTCCGCGGGCTTAGTTCCGCCCCGAAGCATCTGGTAAGAAGGTAGCGACTTTTTTTCTTTTCCCAAATTTCTTCTTCTCTCTTAAAAGGTCAACCATCTCTTTTCCCCCCCCACCGTAGCTCTTGAACTTTTTTTTTTTTTTTTTAAGAAGTTCGAATGTTACACTTAACAGAGAAGAAAATTTGCATATTTGACGAGCTTTTTTTTGGACTTTCGAACTTCAAGGTCCGCCGTGTTTCCGCAATCTCCCCTCCATCGAAGTACCACCCCAACTCTCTTTCGCTTTTAGTTCTCTTAAAACACGATATAACCTCCACTCACCCTGGTCCCAAGCAATTAAAGATGAGCCCCCCATCTCCATTTCCCCCTTTCAGTTTTTGTTGAGAGATTTCTTTATGCTTCTTTCTCATTCTGCAGTTTCTTTTTGTGAATCGAGGGTTTTAAGCCAATTCCCCCTTGTAACGAATTTTGAATTTTTTGTAGCTGGCGCCCCCTTCAGGGTGGTTCCGGCGACCAGATTAAGCACATGCGCTTAGGAAATGCGGCGGTTTTCAAGCTCTTTCATCTGCTCTGTAGATAGTAGTTCCTTTCCCTTCTTAAATACGATTATTATATACGATGTTTTTACCTGAATAATTCCTATTTCACCACCTGAATTCGCGCCTGTGAAGTTCTCTTGTGCGCTTAGCGAGTATCCCGCCTGGACTCTAGATAGTGGCTCTTCAAATGGATTAGTTTCCTTCAGCGGTCCTTGTAAAGGCGCTTGGTTTTGAATGACAAACCCTGCGGTTTTCCAACCTAACTGCGGAATTAGATTAGTAGTTAACCCCCCTTGTGAGTAGTTTCGACTTTCCCTTCTTGTGAGTTAGGAATTTTCCGGATTCACTGCGCACTTCCGTGAAAGCCGCGCCCTTTCAGAATGCCCATGATTCCCGGAAAGGAGAGGCCGCAACTAACTTCTTCCCCCTGTCCCGAAATATTAATTTTCATTTCCAATGAGGTGATCCTCTTACTGGATTTCAAGGGGCCGGCGACTCCGATATTCGCACTTACGATGGAGGATAGTCGTACCTTCCCTTGTTCCTCTCCTCTTCTGGTTTCAGAGCTTCAAAGGTTTTGAAGTTTGTTTTTTAAATCAGTGCTATTTGAAGGGGGGTGCCTTCTTGCTTACCTTTTTTCCCTAAATACGTAGAGGTGTAAAGCCCCAGCAAGCCCCCCTTGAAATATGCTTTCGTTTTCTACCTAATCAATTGGAGTTTTTCCCCTCGCCCTTTTTGGAAGAGATTAAGACGGGTGGATGGATCTCCCGCAGAGAAAGCTTTTCGCAGCGGGCAAGTTGCAAAAGTGTGTTATTTTGTCTCCCCCCCCCTCCCCTTATTTAGTCGTCTCTTTTGCCGCTCTCCTCTAAACGATCTTCTCCCCCCACATTCCGGTGTCGGTCGCGACCCACCTACCAGCTCCTCATTTTTTAAGTCGTGTCTCCCCCCTTCAGCGCCCCCCAAATTAAGAATCTTCTTTTTTTTCCGCTGGGCCTTTTCTGCGTTTCTCAAACCCACGCCAGCACTCTGGAGACATTCCACAATTCACCCAAATTTATGAGGTTTAAGGATGTTCACTTTTCCTTTTTTCACGCGCCTTTGTTCCCTGCCGCGTGGGGCGCGATTTTCAGATTCATATCAGCTCATTTTCTTTGTCTCAAGGATAGGAGTTCGTTTTTTCCCCTTGTCTTTCTTTCAGAGCCACCCTTGTTTAGGAGGGTCGTCAAGGGCATCTTATTCACGAATAATGCTCCCTCCCCCCCCCCGATCTCCGGGTTGCATCGTTATTTGGAATTGATAAGCACTTGCCCCCCCTTTCCCCTCAAGGTCCGCCCCTGTTTTCTTCTCTCCCTCGTTACCTTTTCGAAAATCCCTTCCCAAATCGCACAAATAACTCAGCTTCTTGTTTTCTTTCCTTTTGTTAAGAGCGCTTGAAATCACTTCCCCATTTTTTTGATTTATAGGAAAACTTTGCCGCTGTTTCTTCAAGGAGGGGACTTTTCTTTTATTTCCCGATCATCGCACTATTTCATCTTTCCCTTATCAGTAATGGTCGACCTTCGTTACCGGCTCTTTGTAAGTTTCTTATAGCCTTTTGAAGAGGTTCTATTCGATACTTCATAGCAGGAATTATCTGGTTTTAATTTCAACTTCTTCTTCTTCGAACTATTGACTTAGTCCCTCAAGCGTTCATTTATGATTTGCCGGACTTCCATTAAGCAGTATTCCAGTAGGTCCAGTTTCTTCCCCTTTCGCAGCCGAACCAGAAAAATCCCAGCCTTTGGCTTAGTATATTGGAGGTGGATTCAACCGCAGACCTTCTCAGATATTACCTATCCCTTTCAAACACTGCTAACGGACGCCCCCCCTCCTTTGTCCCTCAGATAGCTTACCCCCTCCTACTCCAAGATTTCTCTTTTTCTACCCTTCCCCCCGTATATAATGCGCGTCCCCCCCCTCCTATAACTATAAGTATCTCCGACGGGCGTCTCCCCCTTGAGACTAAGAATCCCCACCAGACCCCAATACCCCCCCCCCATTCACTAAGAAGCAAAACCCGCCCTTTTTTCCATTCGCCTGAATACACGGCGGTTCCAATTACGGTGTACCTACGGCTGGTTGGGGGAAGTGTCTATTCGCCTGGGAATTCCTTGTTCACTTTCCATTGAAGACGGAGTCTTTTTCGAGCAGTCCGGCGCAAATTTCTTCAGCCCCTTCGAAAAGTTGGGAGGTTTCTTCTCGTCTACGGCCCCCTTTTTCCCTCAAGGTGGCCCCCGAGGACTTTTGCTGGCTCGGAGACACCCAAGGTGGGCTAGGAAGGCGCCGATGAGTAATTTTATTTACACGTAGTTCAGTTTTTTCCCCGTAGTCGACATGTAATATTGAGTGGCTCTTGACACGTTTCCCTCATGGGTTCTCTTTCGAAGGCAAGTCCGCTCTGAACCTGTAAGCTGCGGGTTCGTGGGTGCTTCTTTCTCCCCGTTCCCGAGATTGTCTCCCCGAGGTGCCCTCGGGTTTTTCGCGTCGGATTCCCCCTTCCGCCCACTTCCTTTGGGCGATCGTAGTCAAAAAAGTCGTCGAATTCTGTCTCTCCTTTAGCTGAAAAACCCTTTGGAATTTAACCTTTTTCCCCTTTTCCCCTTTTTACCTAAGACATTTTGTTTTCACGTCTGTTTTTTCCGCATAAAACGCATGACCCACACATCGACTTCCGATTGCGCTACTGCCCTTCTCTGAATGTTTCATTAGAAGATCCATGATTTCCTCCCCTTTCTTGACCATATAGCCCTTTTCTTCGCTCGAGCCCCCCTTCTATTAAGGTGTCCTCGAAAAAGCAGGTAGTCACGTCCTGTCCCCCCGGCAGACCCGCTGTAGTTCCCCTTTGTCGCACAACACCTCCAGGCGCGTCTTTTGCTACGGTTGTGTTATCTCGTAATTCCCTTGATTTGTATAAGGCAGGGCCCCCCCCTTGTGGCGCCGTCATGGTTCCCGACGATATGGCATGGCACCATGGACACATCGTTTATTTCCCAATAGTAACAGAGTTGTTTTCTAGCTCGGAAAGGACCCTTTGATCTTGTGAGGTCCCGGCTGGTGTGAGTCTCTTTCCTCGACCAAGACTTGTCTTTTTCCTCATCGCACGCCCCCACCCGAAAAGGTCTCCCCTTCAAAACTCGATAATAAGTATTGAATTCCCTTTTCCTCATAGTCTTCGCTCTAAAGATTCCCGGCTCTCTCTCAGCGGCCTCTGGTCTGCACTTTTTTCTTACTTTCGGGGTTTGATTACCGAATTATCGTCGGGTAAAGTGGCCTGTCTTTTTTTCTCTATCATGTAGTCTTAATCCCTCCCCTCAGGCACATGCCTTTGACTGTTATTCCGGTTCTTTATGACGATTAAAGGCAGTGTGAATAGCGCCTACTCTTTCAGAGTCTAAGCATGAGAGTCGTTTCTTTTTTTGAGTGACGCCGACGTTTTTTTTCCTTGCCCCCTGGCCGTATATAGAGAAGATCACCCCCATTATATCCCCCGCTTCTTGGTTCGCGACCAAAAACCGTCAAGTGACTGACGTTTTTCTAGGACTTTCAAGACCGAAGACCTCGTTTTAGTACAGCGGGACCTGAGACTTGCCTCAGAAGAAGGAATCCAGAATTTGAATCAACCTTTGATCCCAGTTTAATCTGTCTACTCCTTCCCCGCTCTCAATGTTCATTCAATAACCACCTTCGAATGCTATTGCCACACTTTTTTTTTTCCCAGACGTAGCGTCAGTAATTCTTTCCAAGCTCCCTTTGAATTCCTTTTTAAATTCGGACACTACGATTCGACGATGTTTAGAACTGCTTGCCGACGTGCGCCATGCTTCAAATGCTCTCAAGAAGTTTTTTGTTCCTTACGATTGTTACCCGATTATGGCATTCTCCCCCCTGCAATCCTGGATGCCGTCGGCCCCCACCTACAAACCTTGGTCCCGTAAGAGAGCAAGCAATATGATTCCCCCCCCTGGGTGGCCCGAATCGATTTTTTGGGAATATCCCGGCACAATGGCTCTCTCTCTCTCTCATACGGTGTTTTTTAGTCGTCTAATTTTTTGACTTTGCTAGGACCCAAACTCCTCCTTGGGCATAATGCGGCTTGAGCAGTCTTTTCATTGATTGCCGTCGATCAGGGGACGCTTGGTCCCTTTTGATGTAATCCCCCTCTCCCCCCACTTCTTTAACTTTCCGTGTTAGAGGACGGGAGAACCCCAGTCACTTCCAGGTCTTTCTGAATTCGCAATTCGTGCGCCCCATCGGCAACTCGTACCTCTCCCGTTTCCTTTCCCTTCTTTCACGTCCCACGCTTCTGGATCTTTGACACCTTTTTTCCCGCCGTCTTGTCGATCTCGTTGTCCCGGGATATTTTGCTTATGAAAAATTGTTCGTTCCTTTCCACTGCACCTGAAAAACTGATCTTTTTTTCGTAACGCTGACATTCCAAGTAATGATAGCTCTCTGTGTCTTACCCGTTGAACCCCCCCCCAGAGTTGATGAGTCCCGGTAACTTTTAATCCCACTTTCCTTTTTTCGGTTTTAGCGACCCCCCACCGTTCCTGATTCCGCTGTTAGAGTAGTAGGATAGGGCCTGGTCTCCCTAAACCCCAACCCGTAGGATCATGAGTCTACTCCCCTTCCCTCTCTCAGGTCGGTTATAATCGATACTCCTGCCAGGTTTAGTGCTAGGAACTCCCGGGAAGACCCTTGTAGTATCCATTCAGTTTAATTTCCCCGGCAGGAAATTGGGACCCCTCCCGGTTTTGAAGAACCCGACTCCCATAACTATTCAGGTCGAGAAAACGCTTTCCCTCTCTGAGACACCTGCAGCATTGGTTCAGTAGTCTTTTCTTCCCCTGGAATGCTCCTTCCTCCCCCCAATATTTAAGTCTTTCTTACCTTTTTAGCTTCCCCCTTGTGTTTCACAAATGGTCCCCTCTTTTTTTTTGCCCGCGATACAACCGGTCGCCAAGCTCTTCCCTTGAAAATTCTTATATGAGACAGAAGTATTTTCGGTTTCCCCCAGATTTTACATCGTTGTACTTGGCCCTTGGTCTTCATCCGGTCCCTTCCCCGTCCCCGTAGATGGCCCGTGTTGGCTACCCCCACTGACTTGATCCCCCTTTACAGACCTCTTTCCTAACAAGAATGTGACAGCCCCCCCCCCTCCCGAGCGTTTGTTAAAGCTACCAGTGTCTTGTACTTTCCCCTATCTTTAGATTTCACAACTGCAATACTTCTATGGAGAACAGACCCAGTTCCCTCCAGCTAGTTCGACCCCATTTCTAGTGGTTCCCCTGCCCTCCTCGAAGTTTTTCCTCCTGTTGTGTTATCTCGATTTGTTGCGTTTACAGACCTGAAATTTCTTCTATTCTTCTGAAGCACGACTTTTTTCCCCCCTTACGGTTTTTAAGCCGCCTTCCCTCATGACTTCGACCGTTTCCCTGTCTGCTCTCCCGCCCCAAGACCTTTCCAGTTGTCCTCGAACCCTATTTCAATCCCTCGTCTCTTTTAACTTTCCTTTAAGAAGTTCAAAAAAAAGATCGTCTCCCTTTCTTCATCCTCAGGTATTGTCTTCCCCTTTTCTACCCCCCAAAGGAGTCCTTCGCTCTGAAATTTTGAAATTTTCGCTCCTTTGCTGACCGTGGAAAAAACGATCGCCCCCGCCCGCCCTCAGTGTGCTATCCTTGTGAAAGGTCGGCCCGAAAGTCTTTCGGGCTGTTCTTTCAGGTTTGGCGGCTTCAACACCCTCTAACCTAACAATTTATCGACGCGAAATCTTGCCGGCCCCCCCTAGATGCTAGATAGCCGGCCCGTCCCCCAAGACCCTAAAATATCCCCCCCTTTCCCCAAGACACTTTTAGGACCACCAGATTGCCGACCAGTCCTTGGAAAGAGGAGACCTTCGTTTTAGAATACCTTTTCCGGGGGTACTGGGTTTTTCTTTATTCCTTTTCTTCCCTTTTCTCCCGGCCGTGGCGGATAATTAGAGATCTCTTGTGTTTCGACTCCTTTTTGTCTTCTCTCTGAGTCTTGTAACCGATGGTTCTGGCGGTCTGGTCCCTCCTCTTTAGTTTTTTTCTCAACGTCCTCCTTTTAATGGTGAGTCTTGGTTTTGACCCCTACCCTACGTTTATATAGTAACGAGTCGCTATGTAGCTTTTATTTACTAAAAGCCTCCCCTTCCGACGGTTATTGAGTCATGGTCCTTCCCTCCGTTACGCGTAATCTAACCGTGACAAGATGCTCTGCCCCGTCTCTGCGTCGCTCTCATTATCGCCCTTTGGTGTTCCACGATCGTCATACGGGCGCTCTCCTGTGTCCCTTAACAAGCCTTCTCTTCGCCCCCCTGCATGAGTCCCCTGCAAGACCCATGGTAGTAGCCCGGCCACAAGACAGAATCGTTTAACCCTTCCCAGTGCGACCCCCATTTTCCTACCCCCACGGCCTCCTGTTTGCCCCCCTCCTTTAATCTGGATGACCCCCGCTGCCCCCGAAAAGGTTTTTTCCCTCCGGCCAGATCTTCTTTTGCTATAATTTCAAAAATTGGGTTGTTAAGCCCCCCCCGTTTTTTCCCCCCCTGATCCTTGACCTCCTCTAGCGTGTGCGGGATGCAATTTGCTCGTTCGTTTGAGACGTCCATTACTACTACAGAACCGTCTGGACTTTTTTCCCTGTCACCGGTCTTCTTAGCGAACCACCTTCCCCCTTTCAAATCCCGATCAATTTTTTTTTATCACTTTAAGATCAATTCCCCGTGTCTCCCCTCCGACTCTGTTTGCCCCCTAGCGCACCGTTCCCCACCCACGTTTCGACGTTTCGCTTTTCTCCGAAGAGTCTGAGCTTTATCGCGTTTTCCCAGATTCGACCCCACCCAGAGGTGAAAAACGTTAACCCAAAACCTTTCAGATCGCAACTTCTCTTTCAACTCACCCCCGTTCCCCCCCATGGAAACAGTCACGCTGTTGCGCGAACTCTCAATCCCTCCCCCCCGCCGCCGGCTGAGGGTTCCTCGCGGAAGAGAAATTGTCTACCCCCCCCCCCTTTCTTCGCTGTTTTTGTTTACAGTCTTCACAATGGGCTTTCAGCCTCTTTTTTTTTTCATTTCAGACCAAACAATATAAAGACCCTCTCTGGAGTAACACAGCTAAACCCCCCCATCTCGAAGGCTTCGCGTCTCCTTTCGCTGCTCTTCTCATCTTTGATATGTCCATTTCTCACCTTGCGCTCCCCACTTGCCACTTTTTGACCAGATTGCATTCTTTCTTCAACTTTCCTCTGTCGCCGTTCCCTCTGCCCACCTGAAGCGGAAAACCCCTGCGCCTCTCACTCGCCCAACGTTTGCAGCTTTTCCCATCCTCCCTGGATCGTTCACGCCTGCCCGTCTCCATCTCTCCCGTGCAGAACCCCTGATGTCCAAGTTCCACGTGGACTGACAACTAAACTTGCAACCCATTCCCCTTCCCCTGGATAGGGACAATTAAATGGCTTCTTTCCGGCACAGCGTTCCCTTGGTCATCCCCAGTTTTCAAACCCACCTCCGCCCCTTTATGGATACGTTCCTAGGCAGCTAGTCAGTTTAAGATGTCCTAGGTTTTACCACCGTGAAACGCCCCCCCCATTCCCTTACGAAACCACCCAGCGAGTTTGTAATTGCGAGGAACAATTATCCCTTCTTTTTTTTTACAGTGCTGGAATTCCCCGGCCCCATCGTTTGCCCATTTCCCCCCGTCCATTTGACTTCCTACCTCTATCAATCCTGCCAGGGGGCTACCCGCTCTAGCTCCCCTTACCAGGTACCTTTGCACGCGACTGGTCCTTACGTTTTACCTTCCCACCCATTTTGCCCCCAAAAGAATTTACGCCCCCGTTTTGTAAATTTTGAATCTCATCGTACCGGATTACCCCAGCGCCCCCGACATTTCACGTCTCTTGTTGCCGGTTTTCGAACTTTAGCCGTACCTTACTCTTGCCGCATCACTCCAGACTCCCCACCAACCTTTCTCTTTTCAGTTCCCAAACGCTCTCAGTCTCCCATCAACAACATATCCATAAATCTCGCTATTTTCCCCCCCCCCTTCCCCCCTTGTTTGTTTTTTTATGCTCTTCTGCATTGGAAGTG
>Ga0179593_1324980_pt1 | contig 10605 bp, 10 predicted proteins | sample CZODoug2_1_08_16_FD_185931 | JGI IMG/M metagenome (GOLD analysis project Ga0179593, IMG submission 185931) | Vadose zone soil fungal communities from Angelo Coast Range Reserve, California, USA - CZODoug2_1_08_16fungal (PacBio error correction) | ecosystem: Environmental > Terrestrial > Soil >... | reverse complement strand
CCTGCTCGCGAAAGAGCTTTTTGGTTCTGGATGGTGGCGGGCCAGCTCCGCCGAGGAACGACGATGTTGGTTGGTTTTTGTCGGTCCCTTCTCGGTTTGTTCTTCGTGTTTCGTTTTGTTTCGGCCGCCCGCAGCTCGGCGTCGAACATTAATTGGCTTTTTTGTTTTGGCCCTTGCTGCCCGTCCCCCCCCCCTTGGAAAGCGTCGGCAGTATTGACCCGCTGTCCACCGCAGGAGCCCACGTACCCTTCTTCTTTATCCTCCTACACCTTCAGGTACTTCCCTCGGGGGGGGGGGGTACGTCATTTTTTGTCCCGCTTTCCTGCGCCGTTCTTTGCGCACGCACTCCAAGCACCCCTCCTACCTCTTTCCCTTTGTAGCCCCATACTTTTCTTACTAGTCGTTTCCGGACCCTCAGCTGGTTCTGGAGCGTAGAAGCGTCAAGACTCACGCCGATTCTGGCTTGTCCCCTTCATTTGGACGGACTTCTTGACTCCTTTTCAAATTTTAAGTTGTGGCTCAACTCGATATTGGACTCAATCTGCGCTGAAGTTTTTCAAGATGATCGTTCCCTGTCCTTGGCTGTTTCCTAGGACCGATTTTCCAGGTGGTTTAGTTCTCCCCCCCACCACGAACGAACGCGACTGAATGGCCGGACCCATCTCTTCCTTCATTTTTTCGTAGGGATGATCGACCAGGCGGCCCCCTACCTTGGCCCTGGCGAAGGGTCTTCCTTATGAACGAGAATTTTTTTGCGTTCTGCTGCGTTTTTCTGAGGCACCCAAGTTCGGCCGGTGCTACTTGCGCCCTGAAGGCCAGATGCGGTTGATGTTTTCTTTTTGGATGCCGCCGGTTGGTTGTCGGACCCTTTTAGGGAATGGACTTCCACGATAACAGATTTTCGTCTGCTGTTCTGCATAAATAGCGGTTCTCGACTTTTCCCCTGCGCTAGTTTGGGCCCCCCTTTTTTCATGTTGTGAGCTGGGTCGGGCACATTCCTTCGCCCCTTGGGACAACGGCCGGCTTGATTCTTTTGCTCGAGTTTCAGTACGTTTCCTTCCCCCCAACGTGGCTCCCCCAACTCCACCTCGTTCCCCGGTGGCGCGGGGCCCCCCCCCCTGGGCGTTTTGACGTTTTCAATGGTTTATTGACGGGAACTCACGGAGTCCCCCGTTGGGCACATGCCTCGGAACTTCCGGGTCGCGCTCTGTCTCTGGTGCGCTGTCCCCTTATACCGGTGCCTGTACCGCACCTGGACCCTAGTTCCCCCGATGATCTTTTTCCAGGTTTGATTCGTCAGGGCAACTTCGTTTTCCTTTTCCACCCGTCTCTGGTTCACGGGTGTTTGGTCGTCGCTGGCTTTGGTTGCCCTTCCGCACCCGTTCTCACATAACGTGGATTCTTGTTGTTTATAGTTTCTTTTTTTTCCCGCGGCCGGTCCCTTTGACTGTTCACCCGGACTCGCCGGTCGAGGTTCTTGTTTTGAAGGCCCGCAACCTGCCCGCGCCAGTCGTCCGGACGTTTCTCATATTTTTGGCCCGCGTGACGGTGCCGACCCGCTGGGGTCGGCTCTGTTTTGGTGGTTGACGGCCCCTGTGCGCAATGTTTTCGTTCCGGTGCCCTGTCGTCGCATTACGTTTTCCGTCCTTTGGCCCCTCGCGCAGCCACTAGACGTGACCCTTTTCGTGTTTTTTTTGTCCACCTTGTCATTCCTGGGTTCGTGGTCCCTTTGATTTTTTTTTCCTGAACACGGGTTGCTTGGGTCGAGCGTTTCACTTTTGTTTGGAATTTACCGCCAGCGACGGACTTCCTGGCATTTTTTTCTCCACCACCGCCGTTTTTTTTTGCGAACCCAGGATTTCTATCTTCCCTCCCGTGGTTGATGGGCCTAGCACTTTCTTTTTCGGCGACTATGCACGGCCACCTTTTTTGGTTTTGTGGTGGTAGTTGGTTGTTAAACGGACCCAACTTATCCTCCTTTTTAACGGTATTTTTTCGGATTTTGCAGGTAGGGCAGGTCCCCAGCACTTTTTTGGAGTTTTTTTTCCCCGTTTAGACAGCTCTGGCGGGCCGGTCCTCAAACCACCCTTTTCGATTCTTCGTCGGAACGTGCGGGGAGTGGAGTGGAGACCTCCCTTCGGGTAGAAGTTAGTTTTCCCAAATTTAAGGGTCGCTCCATGTTTCGGGGCCCCACCGTGAGAGAACCCCCTTTGGACCCTCAGCAAGAACGCTCCTTTTGACGTTTGCGCTCCTTTCCTTTACGTTCTTCTTATTGCTTCGGCTCGGGTTGCGCGTAACACCCCATGACGAACTTTTTTTTTCGACAGATCCCTCTGAGGTGAAACTTCGGGTGTTTCGCCCGGTTTTTTTACAATTACTCAGACCGTCAGAAGACCCCATAACTGTTCGCTTTGGCTTTATTGTTGTCGCATTCCCAACCATTAGGGCCGCCGTTTTAGATAGAAGTGCGCCGCCCGTCTCACCCACACACCCACCCCCACAATAAACCACACACAAAAACACACCCCCCCCAGAATACACGACATCCCAGAAGAGCACCTTCCATTCAACGTTATGCCCTTTCCCCCCCCACCGCACCCGCGGGTCCATGGCTTGGGGCCCGGACTTCGGGTATCTCTTTTGGGCGCCCTTCCCCCCCACCCGGCCGATCTTCCCCCCTGTCGGAATGCATTTTCGATGGCCACCCGGCTAGGGGTCGCCATTTTCTGTGACCTGAGTTCCCCCCCGAACTTTCCCCAACTTCTCGATGCGACGGCGGTTTTCCCGTTTTGAAGTGTTGTTTTTCAAGGGTCTCCGAGTCTTGCTCCCCTTTTTTTTTTTTTTTTCTGGGCGGCCAAGCCTGTTTTTGTCAGGTTCCCGTTCTGTCCGCCGATCCTTGCCGACCCCCCGATACCCTTTTTTTCATGTTTTAAAACAGCCGGCGCCCCCCTGTCACCCCCCCGGGCGGTGCCTCCTCTTCGCCACCCCCCGTTGCTCCATTTGCCTCGCACCCCTTCACCCGATTCGCGGTTGGCGTCTATGTTCTTTCTCAAACCCGTTTTTTAGTGAAGTTTTACTTTTTTTCCGGCATGCAATAAAAAGGCCACCGGGAGTCGGTTCGCGACGAGGGTGAGTCTTTTTGCGGGTCCACTTAGACTATTTTTTTTTCCTTGAGACTCTCTTCACGTTTTATAGGCACAGATGGAGAATTCAAAAGGGGACACCTTTTTTGTGGACCTCGCCTACCCCAAAAGGCAGCCCTCTTCTTCCACCCCCTTTCGTGCTCCCCCGTCCGGCCGTAACTTTCGCGTGTGGTTTAGGGTTCAAGGGCTCCGCCGCCCGCCTTTGCTCGGCTTCCCCGCAGGCCCTTATTTGGTTACGAGTAATTGGCCTTTTTTGGGATGTCCGTCCCTATGGCTGGCAGTTCCACGAGCTGAATTTGAGCCCCTTCACACTTTGGTGGACCACCTATCCGTCTCCATTTTTCCCGGTATTTGGAAGTTGGCCTCGGCCGTTCTGGGAAGGGGCCCTTTTTTTTTCCGCCGCCTGAGTTCATGACTTTTGCACGGTTTTTTTTTTTTCATTCGAGGGGGGGGCTGAGCGATTTTACGCAGGACTTCAGGCTTTTCCCCTGCGTGTGTTCCTTCTGGGTTCTAGAGTCCAGTTCTTCTTTGTGTTTGTTTTTCTTCCGTTTTTGATCTCATACCTCTTCGACTTGCACCTTCTCAAGACCTGCCCATTCTCCTTATCCTTTCTTTTTAAGACTTTTCGGTTTCAACTGGCCGGCGACTGAGGGCACAAGATCACGTCGCTTTTATCGCTTTTCTTTTCTGGTGTGTTCCGACCCCACTTTTTTTCACCTCTGACGGTTTCCCGGGTTTTTTCGGATCCTCGGGGTCGTGAATAGCTACCTGAAGCTCATTACTGAACCAAACACTTTTTTCCATTCGGTGCTACCCCACGGAAGAGTTTTTCCCCTGACTTTGCGGCGCTTGCCCTTCTTTTGCTCCCGTAACCGCCCCGTAGCTGGAGATATCTTTCCTACATTTCTGTTTTGTTCCTTAGGAATGCTCATCGTACTTTTGTACGTTTCCCTTTTGTTTTTTTGGGCAGCGGCTCCCGGCCGGCGCCGAGAAGCCTGCCGGCGAGCCCCGAAGGGGAGAGGTTTTTTGTTAAGCATTCATGGGTTGCTGTACGGGCCCCCACCGAGGTCGCGTAGCCCTTGGGACGCTCTTCTTGACGTTTGGTGTCTCCCCCGAACCGCCGTCCCCCGAGTTTTTTAGTTTTTTTTTTCCCTTCCTCCGCCCGATTTTTTTTTTTTTGCACGGGGGATTCCCCCCCCTCCCCCCCCTTCCTGTGTTTGCCGCTTTTTTGTCTTTTAAGACCTCCATTCGCCCCGTAGCAGTTTTTTTTTTTTTTTCGGATTCGGTTTAGTTTTTTCCACTGATGCTAATCCCTGTTTCCTTTTTTTTCCCCTTTTGAGTCCCAGAAGGCTACGCCGCAACAGCCTTCCGTTCCATCTTTCAGTCCTCCGCGTTTTTTCGGCTTTCGGGCCGTGTCGTTGAAGCGTACTTTCTTTCTCTCCTCTTTTTTCACGCCCCCGATTCTCCTTTTGCTTGCTCATTTTTCCCCGTCCAATGGCTTCTTTCCTTATCATCATTCCCCCCCAAATTCTTTTTTCCCCCCTCTATACTGTGTCCATACCTTGCATGATTTTTCTTTTTTTTTTTTTTTTCCTTGCACAACTATGATCGATACCCCCCTGGCTGTTGGGTTGTGGTGTTATCTTTTCTTTGGGGAGAGGAGAGGGCTTACCCCCCACCCGAATTCCCCCCTGACCTTTTCACTGCCCGCCTTAGTTCGAGGACTTGCGTTTTTTCTGTCTATTTCCATGAGCAACGTGCCCCTTTTTTTTTTTTCTCCATAAGTCCTTGTCGCGGGGATTCTTGTGTTTGTTCTCCCTTAGTGTCCCCAGAGATTGAAGTACGACGTTGCAGGGCTCCCCACGATTTTTCTCGCTTTGATTGTGGTCTATTGGCGTGCTTCCTCCGGGACGTCCCCATTCGAACCTACTTTTCTTTTTTTTTTTTACCCCGCACGCCGCCCCCCTTTTGCTTTTTCTTACACTTCCCAGCATAATTTGATAACGGTATAACGTTTTCTTTTGTGGGGCTTCCCCTCCCCAAGGGTGGATTGCCTCCGGTGAAAATACTGACGGAAGTGTCCCCTCAGGCAACCTTGCTGGCAGGTGGTCGCTCGGCCTTTCCTTCCTTTTCCAGACGACCGACCACGGTTCAACCCCCAAACGCCCCTGGTCGCATTTTGTTCGTGTTTAAAGGTGGGTGCGTTCTCTGTTTCTCCGTGCCATGCTCGTGGACCCTCCACTTGTTCGCGCTATGCGTGGTTTTGTTCCCCATTGTTACATTATTTCCTGAAGACTCGGAAGAGGGATGGTGTTTGTTCTCCGTTTTTGGTGAGCTTCGTACCCCCTTCTGTGGACCTACGCCCCCTTTTCACCTTACTTTGTCTGGTGGATGGCTCGCAATGTGGGCCCTTGACCGGGTGCTATGGCGTCTCTTGGTCATCTCCCCCCACCACAAGTCCCTCTCTGGTTCCGGTCGGATGATGGTGTGAGGAGCCCCACCGATTCCCCTCTATCAGAAAGTGTTCTTTTCTGTTCGGGGGTCGTCTGTCCTGGAAGTTTGTGCCCATCGATGTTAATGAACTTCCTATTAACCTGTCTTCGGTCTCCCGGGGACAACCATTCGGAAGGGGCCGACACCCCCCCACTTTCTTTCCGCGTTTCACTACGTCGGGCCCTTCGCCCCTCGTTCCGTCTTTCTAGGAGTACCCGAGTTGTTATTCTACTTTTGTGTTTTTTTTTGATTGCACCCGTTCCGTGGAGGGCTTTAAAGTTCCGTAGGGAAACCCGTCCTCCGCCCCCCGTTTTCTTTTTTTTTTTTTCGTCGACGCAACCTGCCCCCTCCCGAAGTAACCAGTTTCTGTTTTTTCACGACCATTTTTCCGGTGTGGTTTACCTCTGTTCCCTAACAGTAGGCTCCTCCTCTTTACTGTTCGTGCCGAAACTGCGTGGGAGAAGTGCGAGGCCCCTTGTTTCACTCATATTTTCCCCTCACAAACCCATTTCGTGCAAGGTTCCTCCTTTTTTTTCTACACACCAAAAACTGCCCCCACCGACGTGGGATGGCCTGGGTTTTTCTGCTTTCTTCTCTCACCCCGTCTGACTTTTTTTCCTTCCTCTCCTTTGGTTGGGGTTGGATTTTTTTTTCTTTTCGTAGGTCTTTTCAGTTTGTGGCTTTGAGGGGCACGTCCCCCTGGCCGCATCGGCTTTTTTTGTAGTTGGTGTGTTTGCAACCGGACAACCTCCCCTTGTACGTCCTGTGTCCCGTTTTTCCTTGCGACGGGGGCGTCACCAACAATATTCCCCTAGGAGCCCAAACAAAAGGGTTTTCTTTTCCCATCGCTTGCTAAACTGTGTGGACCGCGCGTGCGGATTTGGCCACAGTCAGACCTTCTTCAGATCCCATGGTAGTGGCCCCCCCCCCCCTTGTTTTCCCCGCGCCAAGGCCCAAACAGCCTTTGGGCCCCTTTCGACCTCGGCTTCCGGTCGAGTTGTAATGTTCCAAATAACTCTGCATCCCCCCACCCGATGTTAGGTTTGGGCCGCAACAAAACGCTGGTTTTCCCCGACCCAACCGAGGTGTTACCGGTAGTTTTTTCTTTTCCCAAAACTGGCCGAACTTCTTTTCCCTCTCACTTCCGTTCAGGGTTTGACCGCTGTCCGTGACGATATTTTTTGTTTTTCGGTTTTATTGCTTTTCTCTGGAGTTTGCTTGCCGTCCACCCTCCCGACCCTTTCCGACCTTCTCACCCGGTTGTCCCAAAAAGGGCTTCGGGTTTGGGAAACGTCTGGGAAATTCGGCAATGATCGACAGGCCCCCCCCTGAACACCACGGTTCGTTGCGTTTCCCGAGGGCTGTTGTAGTCCCTCCAGGGATTGGCGCATGCGACATTATCTGTCACCTCCCCTTCCTCTTCCTCTTGGTTCTTCCTACGTTAGTTTCGAAACTCTAAGACTTGAGTTTTTCACCCCTGAGGGCTGCAAACCTGGCGAGCGCACTACGATGGTTGTTTTTTCCCCCCTTTTTTTTCGGTAACAATTGGGGTTGTTGACCCCCCCAGAAAAGTTTTTTTTGAGGTTCATCCTCCGGAAGTTTATGTTCCCGCTCCGCCAACAACCCCCTTCCCCTTCTTCGTGATCGAGTTGACTTCTTTCACCCCCCCCCTATGTCACTCGAGTGCATGTGAGATGGTTTTTCCCTTCTGGGTTCAAGCCTTTTGGCTCGTAAGGTTCTACCCGCAGCCACCCACGGCTTCCCAGTCCCCGTGTCACTTGCACGAACTGTTTTTTTCTTCCTTTTGCTCGAGTCCTAACAACGAGAGGTCCTTGTCTTTGTTGGAGTTTTTTTGACTGCCGTGGTTACTATTTCGTCGTGACGTGAGGCACTTTTTTCCTTACATGTATCTTCCCAAGCAAATGCCGGTTGGGGCCGTTTTTTAGTTTTCAGCCGGGAGCTGCCTCCTTTCGTTTTTCCCCTCGTTTCCCCAAACGGAGCCCCGGGTCAATTTCAAAATGGGACGGGGCGCCCCCTGTTTTTGAGAGTCATGCGGACTCCGGTTTAAGGATGCTGGTGACTTTTCCGACAGTTGTACCGTAAGGCAACCCGTGTGAGAGCAGAAATCCCTTTTTTTTTTTTTCTGTTTTTCCAGTTTTTAGAGGGAGTTTTTCTTCGTTCTTGTCATGGGACCCACCAGGTTCTCCTCCCCCTTTTTGCTTGTCATCCCAGCCTTTTTTCTGTCCCATCAAACCGCCAAGAGGAATGGCGGTCTGGGGATCATACCCTCTGGCCCCGGGTGCCCGGCCTTTTCCCGACTTCACATCTGACGGTGTTACCGATGATCCCCCCCCCGCAAAGGCTGGGCACCTTGTTCTCGGCAAGTGACAATGTGAAGGGCTGCCTTTCGCCCCCCTTGCCCACCGGTCTTGCGCCGTAATTCATCCCCCGATAGAACGTCCTAGACCCCCTAGCGGCTCGTGACAGTATAATGGTTTCGGCGTCGTCCTCGGGTAGGTGTTTACTCCTTTCCTTCTACAACCCAGACACTCCCACCGTCCTTGTCTCTTTGCCACTGTCCCCCCTTCCCCCCTTCCTACGGTTTTCGATCATCGTTGTTCATGCTCTTTCCCATGCCTTTTGGTCCTGCCAGTTCAATATCTTTTTACCAAGGTGACAAAACTATTCAACTTTCTGTGTTTGGTAAATCTCTTCTCCCTCCTTCGCGCAATCCGGCACGCTTTGACAGGCTGAGGTACTGCCCCGAGAGACTTCCTCTAATTCCAGGGGATACTGATTTTTTTTTCCTACGCCTACGTCAGCCCCGTTGGGCCAGATGATTCGCCCCTTCCTGTCGTGCCCGATGTTCGGTCCGGCGTTTATTTTTCGACGCCGACCGATTTTTTCTCCTTGATCGTAGATTTGGGCGGCCATTGGACGGCTCAGTCGTTTTCTCACTGTTTGACGGACGTTAACCTTGTCGTCGCAATCGGTTCTGACTTTTTCCCCCCCTTCGCTACCGCGGTCATGGGATTTGGGTCTTTTCGCACTGAAGAATCCCCCGGCCGCATCACTTCTTCGGGTTCTCCCCTTCTGGGCGTGTTTTTTTACCGGGGCGATTTCTTTTTCCAGGGAGTTTTTGGTTTTCCCAAAGGGCTGCTTACCGGTCTTCCGCGAATTTTTTTCTGCGTCTCGTTCGGGCCCGGTTCTTTCTCCGACACCCCCCTGTTCCCTGTAGGGGCCGGACGTTTCCCGTTCTAGGGTTGGTCTTGTGTGTCGGAACGTCGCTAATTCAGGGAACATGCCTACCTTGAACTCTTCGTTTTTGCATTCTTTGGGTGTCCCCCCCGCGCCCCCCTCTTTTCCTTTGGCTTTTGGCCGGCGTGCGCTTCCTCCACCGTCTCCCTTTTCCGTCCGCGTCGTTGGAGCATATCTAATCTACTCCTTTTTTTGAGGGAGAGAGAAGATCACGTTTCGGGCACGGGGCGCGGTGGCCCTTTGGCTTGCGGCCGCCTGTCCGTTTCTCGAGCAGCTGACCCCCGGTCCCTTCTGCGCGCCCCGTAGGGGAAGGCGCCTCTTGCCCTGGAAAGCGGTGAGTTTCACGTGATTTTGTGTCCTTTGTCAGGTACCGACCAAACCTGTTGGGTCCGAAAAACTTTTTTTTGGTTCTCTTTCCCCCGTTTGGTCGTTTTCGCCACGCCACCTTCCCCTTCCCTGAGACTCGTTGACCGGCAGGGCTTTTCAGGCGGTCGGTCCTGAAGTCCACAGCTGAGTTGGGAGACCCATCCTTTTTAGGCCCCCCCCCCCTGCGTTTGCGGAGATTTGTTGATCCTTTTACCCCTCCTTTCCCGCGGTAAGCGAGTTGTGATCGGACTGCCCCGTTGACTTCACGGTTCGTCGTCCGTGAGATATTTTTTTTATGGATCTTGCACGAGCCCCCTTATACGGCGCAACAAGCGTGAATTGTTGACCTTTTTCCCTTTATTAGTTTTTTCTTACTCGATAGATTCCCCCTGGGCCGCCGGCCGGCCCCTCCGGCCTTTTTTGAAGTAGGGTTCTTCTGAGCGTTCCGCCTTTTCACGGCCGAGGCGCTCGGCTTTCCTTTCCTTTTTTTCCCCCACTTGGTCACGACGGTCCGTGTTCATCATTGCACCCCTAGTTTGATCGTGACTGTTGGTACACGAGATTGTTTTTCCTGGCCTCATGTTGATTATGTTTCAACAAGCTGATCGTATGTACCTCTTGGGTGCCCTGGCCGGGTTGGTGCTGGGGCCCGAGAAAACCTTCCTTTCGGGGGTACTGCGGTCTAGTGAAAGCTTATCCCCCTCCCCATGAGACGCCCGCACGTGCCTGCCGTTACTGCAGCTTCGTCTTGTTGGACCGTTGGGGAGTGTGATTTTTTTTTTGATTTTCCTTTCCTTAACCCTTGGCCCCGGGGCGAGGGTCCTCTTCCTTGTGCTGAACGGGACTGGTCGGTGATAGCGGCGTTAAGAGATGATTTCGTGACGGCCTTTTCTGCAGGGCTCCCTTCGCTCTTTTTTTTTTTGCCACTGCCCTTCTGAGCTGCGGGGCCGGTTTCTGGTTGCTGGCAGTCGGTGCCGCACGGGGGCTGATGGTGGGAGACTTGGACCGACCCTTGATTTTCCCGGTGACGTCCTGCCCTGGTTTTCTTTGGCTGCTTCCCTTTCCTGCCGGCAGTAGAAGCTTTTTTTTCCGGCGCCGTTACTCCCCTGTCTTCCTCCCGTTCGTTACCCGGGAGCGGGGTTGTTAAGCGGCCTCCCTCTCTTCCTTTCCTTCAAGTCTGTCGCCCACTTCCTTAAAAAGGTGGGCTCTGATAGCCCAGTACCTCGGTCCGATTCTACCCCGTTCTTCAACACACCCACCTTCACCGTTGAACCGCTTTTGTCGCATTCGAGCTGGGTCCCCTGACCCCCCCTTTGCGTGCAGTTCGCGCCCTGTCGATCGGAAG
>Ga0179593_1303203_pt1 | contig 10605 bp, 11 predicted proteins | sample CZODoug2_1_08_16_FD_185931 | JGI IMG/M metagenome (GOLD analysis project Ga0179593, IMG submission 185931) | Vadose zone soil fungal communities from Angelo Coast Range Reserve, California, USA - CZODoug2_1_08_16fungal (PacBio error correction) | ecosystem: Environmental > Terrestrial > Soil >... | reverse complement strand
TGGTATACAGTCCTTATCTGCCACGCTGAGCGTCTCACCTCCCATTTTTCTCTACCTTGTCCTTTTGCCCCCCCTTCACAATGTTGTATGGTACAATTTTCCTTGATTCAGGACCATCGTTCTTTTAAAACCGGCCCCCTTCCACTATTACAACCGAATTTATAAAGTCCTGATCCTACCTCCTGCTCGTGGTGGTCTGTTGTCGCAAGCACCCCCGACCCATTTGACCCTTGTGCGGGACCTGGAAAATCTTCCCCAAATGCAGGTGCTTTCTAGAAACCATTTGTCGCGGGGTGAAGAATACCTTGCTGTTGGTTGCAGTCTGGACCTGCCCTTTGTTTTGCCCGCCCCCTTATATGTTATTTTCCCCCCCCAGTCCCGCCGCAATTCGTCATTTTTCTCCCAATGGCGATTTGTACCCTTAATCCTTCAACAATGTTCTACACCCCTTTCCAGTCTTCAAGAACCACCCCTGAATCCCGCCACCAATGATGACCGAAGATTGAGTGAACGTTTCTGCCCCACCCTCCCCCCCAACAATATTTGGCCATCCCCCGTGTCTCCCATTGACGAGCCGTGTTCTCCATTCCTCGACATACCGTTGCAAGAAAGTCACACACCCCTGGAATCACCTTGGTTGGAAGTCCAGACTACCTCGTTTTTGCTCCTTCCTGGTATGGCACACCCAGGTGCCATTTCCGCAAAACTTTCCAGTGCTGAGATTTCCGTTTCCCTTGTTTTGCCCCGGACTGATCTGTTGGCCCACCTGACTCCCAGATTTTTCTCTTGTTCCTAATTGTCCTTTTCGGATCACACACGTGTCGGTCATCCTCCCCCTCGTTTTTCCAAGTGGTACTAATTTTCTGTGTCTGTTATGATCCTGCCAGTGGTTTATGGAGCGGAACAAAAGCCTAGTTTTCTCCCATGATTAATTCGTTATGACTACAAATGGTTCAGGTCAAGACGTCTTTCTCCTTGCTCACACTTCTGGCGGGTTGCTCCTCAACCCTCCTTCTCCCTTTTTTATCCTTGGTTTTTCACCCCAAGGAACTCCCCTATCCATCTCCTATGTTTTACCCTCGTCTTTGGTATTGCGTTTACTTCGTCTTGACTTTTTCGCACCGCCCATCCGATCTTTTCATCCTTTGTGAGAACTCCCCCTCCAACGTAAACTTTCCGCTCTTTTTCCACCTACGTTCCTTTTCTTCCCTCGTAGGCATCCTTTTCCCTTGGTCACTGTTTCCTCTTACTTTAACTTTTCTCCTCCCTGAGAAATAGCAGCCCCATTCCTTTCCCCACTGTTGCTTCCTTCCCCTTAGCGGAATCCGTGTTAATTGGACTACACTTTTACTTTCACTATTTTGTTAACACCTCTTGCCAAAGAGGGGAACCTTTCGGCCCTTTATCTTAGTTGATGACAATTGCCGCGAGTTAATTAGACTTCCCCCCCCCCCCTCCCAGTTCCACCCATTCCCCAGAACTCTTTGCCCCTTGGAAAACATCTGTCCCCGTTTATATTAATTGTCCTTGCCGACCAGTGGCCAGGCTATTTTCATTTTCCCCTCCTGTTTTGAAGTTTTCCTTGGTCCTGTTCTCTTCTCTTTAGTTTTCTATCTTTGGTTTTTTTCACCAATAAACTTCACATTCCCCAAGCACACTCAAACCCAAGTCCTCCCCTTCTAGTAGTAGGGCTTTTTCCTTTTTTCCTCATATTCCTTGACCGCTGTGGGCCATATGGTTCCCTCTTTTCTTTGATTTTAACTTCTTTCTGTCTCTGCGTTTTATCCCGCAGCCGTTTCGCCTCCCCCCATATTAGGCACGGGTTACAAGCGTTCGACAATGCGCTTCGGTCACCCAGTTAGCTTCCTTTTTCTTTTATTAAAGTCGTTGTCCATCTTCTATAATTCAGTCAGGTTACTCTTTGTCTGCTTTACTGCGATTCTTTCGTTTTGTTCCCGGTACGGTAATCCGTCTTTTTCCCACCCCTTACTCCTCCTTCCCATAAAGGTTCTTCTTGTCCGTGCCGTTTTTCCCTTTAAGAATATTGAGCTCGTCCTTGGTTTTCCTGGGCCCGTTTTCTCGAAAATCGCATCGGTCGACTTCGATCTGATGTCTGATGCACTCCCACGGAGTAAGTCTCCCCCCCCCTCCCCGCCATAGTAACTGTTTGTGTTTCTTTGCCAATGATCTTGGTTTAGAGATTTCCTCCTGGTTGAGTACCGGTAAACCGATTTTTGAGTTTGTTTCTTTTTTCCCTATCTCCTCCCTTGGTTAGTAAATCATAAGAGATGGTTATTTTCCCCTTTCTCCCTGTTACTATTATGTCTGCATATTAATAACCTTGCCTGTTCCTCGTTTACCCTCTCCTTTTCTCATCCTCAGAACTCAACTATGTCTTTTCAAAAATCTGTTTGCGGACTTCGGGGTCATCGGGCCTATTTTACCGTAGTTGTAGAGACACTGCTGGTCTCCCCCCTGGCAGTGGACCCCTGGTTTTTTTTACCCACCCGTTTGTTCACCACACTTTTCCCATTTCTCCAATGCTGGTTTTTTTATGCCTCTGGCCTGGGTGCCCCTTGGTGTCATAACCTGACCCCATTCGTGGCACCAACACATTTAGCCCAGATAGCACTTCCCCCAAAATTTTTGAATGTTTGGTTCTTGTGCCTTCCACTAGTTACGATGAAACCCGTGGTAACTTGGATCTGGTTCTTCCCCTTGATGGAACTTATGTTGTTGGTAGTTGTGCTACTAGAGGAGGTTTACACCCGGTGCATCTGAGTTTCTTCCAGGGGGTTTGCCCCCCGGTTGGTTTGTTCATTTTTGTCCATTCGGGGACGGGGTTGGCTTTTTTTCCGTGGATATGCAACCCACCCTTTTTTTTTTCCCTCCAAAAGCCAACATTGAGCAAACTTCCTTTATTGGATTTTTTGTTTTTCTTGTTTTTTTTTTTTTTAAGCCCAAATATTATCAACTCCTTCCCACAAACATACCCATTCCCTTTTACGAAAAAGAAAGGGTGAAATGAAATTTCCACGCTTACAATCGGTCTTCCCCCCGATGGTCTACTTGACTCATTCCTGCATAGGGCCACCGTGCAGGGGCTTTTTCAAACCCCTTTCATTTTGAGGCTCATGTGTGGATTTTCTGCTGCGACTTTGGTTTGTAGGTCTTAGTTTTTTCCTTTTTCCCAAAAAGTCCCCTCCTTGGGACATGCTTTAAAGTGTTTTTTTATTCCAATCCCACATTTTCTCTTGGTATGGCACCTTCTATCTCCTGAGCTTCGCTCCATCCATCGGTTAAGCATCTACTGAGAATTTTTTACCCCTTGGCTTGAGGACTCATGATCGTTTCCCCCTCCTTGGTTGTGTCCCAATCCTCCCTTTTATACTCCCCCTATTCTCCTCTCTCGCTTTCCACCTTAGAGCATCTTCCTTGGGTCCCCTTGTTCCATGTGGTATTTGCCCACTCGCTTCGTAGCATGATGCGTTGTCACGGAACCCACCTCTACCCCCCCACCCCCTCCACTTTTAAGCCACCTTTATTCCGTGCAGCTTTTGGAATTTGCGCCCCACGGGGCCGGTTGCTGCCTAAATTGTCCCTAGTGTGATTTCAGAATCTTGCCTTTTCAAGCTTTTAGTTATTTCAACTGGATTTTTTTCCTTCTGGAATGCCCCCATTTCTTTTTTTTCACGTACTATTTTTGTGCCCACCAACTATGTTTGTTACTTCATTCTTTATTGTGCTCCTTTTGCACCAAATTTTTTGGTTAACACACACTCTTTACCCCACCATTACCCCTAAAACTTCCCGTTTCTACCTTCAACAAACCCAATAATTTCTGATTTGTCCCCGTTCCTAACGTCTGATGAGAATCCCACCTATTCTGTTCACAGTGTTACCCTTATACTCAACTTTTAAAGTTTTTTTTGACATATTTTACCCTCCCTCCTTTGTCCCTTTCCCATAAATAATCTTTACAAGCCCCTTTTTGTCATTTCTAGTTTAGTGGAACCCCCCCCCCCCTTCGTGTTTTTTAACGACTGGTAATTTTCTTTGCCACCCAAACCCTTGTTGCCCCTTCTACACATGCAGTTCTGAGCCTGGTCTACATCGTGGTTTTCGAATTATCACTGTGTTAGTTCCCCCAACCAGGTCCAAATCGTATGTTTTCCCGCGTTGTAGTCTCACACTGACTGTGACCCTGTATTTTCCCTGTAATTTTCCCGCCCCCAGAGGGTAAACCAGTGACCCCTTGGATGTTTTTTGGAGGTTTTGAAGGAGGATAAGGAGGCACCTCTTGGTCTGGACGGGAACATGCTCCTTCCTTATGCCTGTCTGAATGGGCCTCATTCACGTACCCCGATTTCCCAGAACCCAGCTTTTTCGCCGATCCTCCCCGGATCGGAAGAGGATTGATTTTAGACCCCAATAATTTGGTGATTATACCCGGGAAAAAGTCCCAGTTCCGTCCAACTGCTGAAAGTGCGTTCATTCAGCACAAGCCTTCTCCATTCTGACTTTGAGTGTGAAAATGATCCCCCTTTACTGAGGGCGTCATTTTAGTTAAGGAACTCCGCGTCGGACCGCGACCTTCCCCCCATTTCCTATCCGACGTCGGGCTCCCGATTTTCCAGTGGTTAGCACTACTCCGAAACACGGTCTTCACCGCCACGTGTCCCTGAACGCGAGGCTGAACACTTAGTCTTGCCTTTATCTATCACGAACTGACCGAATACGCCACTGGTCATAATCAACTGCTGAAATGGTTCTCCTTTATAAGTCCCTGGCCCCACTTTATTGAGAGCTTCTAAACCATTTCAGCCCATCTAAAGGGTTCTTTAATTACGCTTAGCTGTCATTAGATAGGGCCGCGTAATAATTGTTAAGGGAAGTCCTTTCCAGAAGTACCCGCAGTCCCCAGACGATCGCGCTCCGGTTACACCTTAATGTTACGAGTGGGAGAACAAGAAGGGGAACTTTGCCTAGACACCTCTACTCTACCGTTTGCATGAACAATACAAGCAGTGATTGTGATAAAAATCCGAGGTCACCACGAGCCTAACCCAAAATCCCAGAAATCGGAAATCTAATGTCCCAAAAGATTGTCTGTAACTCTGTTTCTCGGCGACTTTCCTTCCAGGGCCCAATTTCTCTATTTAATTATTCCCCCCCCAGGGGTTTCGTGTTGTTTTTGGTGTCCCTGTGTCTTCCTTTCTTTCTTTTTTCATATATACCCCTTCTCCTCTGTTTTTTTTGATTTTTTTTTAGCTATTTCCCCCCCCTTCCATAAAGAATATACCAGGACCCCGCACAAGGAAAAAAGGCAGGTCAATTGATTAGACTGGAAATTTCTCCGGGTCTACATCGCCTTATTGTCCTTATTCTAGGTTGTTTCATGTCAGATTCTGGTCTTCCTTGTTGAACTGTGGTTTTTGCGTTTTTGATCCCGCCTCCCCCCTGATTGGTTCGCCATCACCATTTCTTATCTTCTGAATTTCCGGCCAAGCGTGTCACTAACCCGCGCACCGTACACAGGACTCCCCCCCACCTACTCGTCCCCTGTGTGAAAAAACCCTGAGGCACTCCGTGACGCGAACATAGATCCGGTATTAATCAACACCCCCCTACTATTATCCAGCCCTAATCTTTAGCATTATAGTCACCACCCTGCCCCCCCTCGCTCGAGGGGGACCCACGCCAAAGCTCTTCACGCATTGTCCATCAAGGACCTCATTTGTTTGGGACTGTTAGCGCCTTCTCTCTTTCAACTAATAGTTACCGTTTGTACGTCCCCCCAACTGCGAGCAGTCTACCTCTTCCCCCCCTATCAACACATCTCTACATTGAATTCTCTCTCCCACCATAAGTGCTTCCCAGGGAGGATATTCAAGGGCCATCCCAGTCCCTTGGAAGACCCCTCGCTTTCTTCCCCCTCCACAGCTTGACCCCCCTCTTCTCCCGGAAGAAAGCCGTTGAAATACTGATGGTCAAGTCTATAGGGAACATTAATTATACGTAGTTTGCCCCGTTTCGCAGCCGGCATGGTGGGCGAACAATTGACAATATTTTTTTGCGGCCCTCTTTTCTTGTCCGACGATGCTTAATGACTCCCCACCTGCTTACGGTACTCCCTTTTTTCGGTTGATTTGGCCCTTCCCCTCTATGGAGCTCTTTTTCGCCCCCCTTAAAGGAGACGCGTTTCTTATCACTCTTTTTTCCCCGTGGGCTATCTATTGGTTTCTTCTTATTTATCTCTTTTTTTCTTACCCCGCTCTTAATGCTAGTTCTGTCATCAACCTAAAAAATGGCATCATTTTTCATCCTTTCCCCCGATAACAACCTTATACATTGTGACACAATTTTGCCATGTACATATAAAAGGTGAGGGAAATCCTTGTCATGATTTAAAATTTTCTGTGCCTAGAACCCAATTCTGGCCTTTCACCTCTGGTAATGTGGTACGCCTTGGTGTGAAATCATCCCCTAGAATCGTAATTCCATCTTTGTGCACCACAACCATCCTCCCGAACCCCCCACAGCTGTAGCAGAAAGTTGGGTTGAGAAGAAGTGGAATGTCGGCGGCCCCCTCCGCTTTGGGAAGACCCCCCCATCGAGCCGGCAGACTGGGCAAAACTAATCAACATTCCCCCAATCGCCCCCTTAGAACAGTGCATGTGAAGAAAGGAACTCCATCATAATGTTTTGTGGCTCTCCTTCCCAACTCTCCTCCTGGTAAGGGGACTCGGTACGACGGGGTATATAGGTAATGGGCAAATTAGGGCCCGAGGCAACGGCCGTTCCAACCCCTAAAACTGCCACAGACAGACTTTAACCCCCGGGTTTTAGAAATAAGTGTGCATATCGGCAACCTGTCTGTTTGGAAGCTTTGCCGATACTTAATATCGTAGTTTTTGAGCACCCCCCCTCTTCCCTTCCCCCTGTCTCCGTTTGCCCCCGTCCTATTTGGGTTTTTGCCCAGGGGACTCCGGTGCAGGGATCTCTTGGTGGTAGTTTATTTTCGTGTGTGTATAATAATTTTGGTACGACAAGGTTTTAAAACCTCGAGCCCGTGGAGAACCATCATATGCATTTTTGGTTCATCTCTTTGTGGGCACCAAAAATTCTACACCACCCTTGCCACAAACTTGAGTTGACCCAATGTCCAGAAACTCCCCCGGGGACTTAGTAGCCCCCTTGGCAAACTCCGGCACCATTCGCACCCCCGGCCGGACCAGAATACTTCTGCCCCCCTGGCTTTTGGGCCACAACATTCAACTGCCAGGCTCCGGTTGTCTTTAGCTTCTACATGTTACGGTTGTGTATTAGCGGGGTCTTTTTTTTCCCCCCAGACGCCCAGCTGTAATGCGACCAGGATATTGGTCTGCACAATCCCACCCTGGATGCCATACCCATTACGGAACTCTCAGACGATGTTGAGCTCAGTACTTACGCAACGCACGATTCTGGGTCCCAGGATTCTTTCGCAAAGATTTATCTTGGAGAGTAAAAGGTTTAGGTTTTCTGATTCAGATGGGGAATACTCAAAGAAGGGATTCTGGGGGGCCCTCGGGGTCGAGTTGAGGTCCAAAGAAAATTGGATATTAATACGTATATTTCCTAACCAGCATGGGAGGCGTTATGAGAAAGTTCCCTCCGCCAGAGTTCACTTTTTTGCCCCCCGTGGAAGTGTCTTGCTTCTGAAGGGCAGGACCGCTGGAACCCTTTCTTTGCGTCCCGGTCGCGTGTCACCTGACAATCATACGAGGATAAAACACGACAAATGAGACTACAGTCTTTTTTTAAAACACAGGGAGTTTACGTGCCTTCCCTGGTGCATTTGATTTATGTTTATCCCCCCCAGCCAGCGGCCTGGTCTCGTTTTTGAATTCATTACCCCGGGAAATGCACTTTTTCGTCTTCTCTTGCTCTTTGGCCCCCTCTTTACATCGGTCGTCCCGGTCACTACGTTGTCCCCTCCCAGTAGGTGTTTGAACAGTCATTTTCTGGTGACCCACCCCTTCTCTCCGCGAACAAACAGCCTTGGTCCTCACCGTGCGTACTCTTGTGTACACTCCGTGTCTGGTTCCCTTTCCACACTTCTTCTCGCACAAGCAACCACGAAACATGACACCAGGACAGGGTCCCCATTTTCTATAACCCAAACCCCCCTTGCTTTATCTTGCAAACCGTTGCGCGGATAAGAATTAGACTCACTCGCCCCCACAAACTAGAAGCTGTCCAACGTTATCCACCCCGCATGCTCCAAGGTGACTTCGGTTTGAATCTTTTACATTTCAAGACTTAGCCCCTTTAGCCCCACATATAACTTTGCCCAACTAACCCAATTTTTTTTTGGCCTTTTTTAATCCTTGTAGATCGTGGTTTGAATATGATTCTGGTTATTGCCCCCCCATTTTTTCCAACCCATGCTGCCCCCGCGTTTTTTGCCCAAAGCCGTTCTGTTATGTTCCGCCGTGGGGTGTTTGACTTACTGCTCCGGTCCCAACCCCAGTGTTTCCCACCACGCGAGGGTGCTACCCTCCTTGGACCACTTACGTCGCCCTTATTTTCCCCCCCAGGGTATCGTCCATTTCGAGTACCCCGAACTCTCAAATTCTGTCCCTTTCTCTTTATGATCCCAATTCTCCAGTTTTTATGAGTGAGGACCGCGAGACCGCTATTTCTATTTTTTTTTTTAAAATCTGGCTCAAAATCTTACATTTTACCCGAAACTTCCTCGGGAAAAGCAGACACCCCGCCCCTCAGACGTTTCCCTCCAAAAGTTTTTCCCAATCTTCTTTCGTAGCCCACTCCTTTCTCCCTTTTATAAGTTTGACACTTCGGAAATTTTTCCCTCTTTATTTCTCATCCTAAGCCTAGTTGTTCCTGTGTGTGTCAACACGTCGTGACTGCCTTTTTGTTAGTCAGCCTCGTTCGTTCCCTTTCCTCCACGTAGATTTTCCCCCTTTTTTTAGCCCCCCCCGGTCACTTCGCACTTCCCCACACTAGAGTCTTCACGTCCTTTATTTCCAGAACTTTTCTCCTTCACTGGGAATTATCCCCTGCGTATGTTTCTCCGTCATTTCTCGACCTGGTACCCCTTTGTCGGTGTTCTATCCGCGTCACCTTCGTCATCCCCCATATTCCCTGTTCCTTCCTTTCGTGATAAATGCGGGAACTCGTTTATGGAATTAACCTGAATGGCCTTCCTCGGTTTTTACACCCTTCGCTCTTTTCGCACCGCTTTATTCCATTTTCCTATAGTCCTTTCGTCCGACCCCCCACAATATGCTTGTGGAACACGCATGCTGCCTCCATTTTCCCCATACCAAGCCCTGGCACCCTCTGTTAAGATGCCGCGTTTCCTACCCCCCTTATTTTTCCAAGTTGCCGCCACTTGCAACGTTTCCCCTCCGGCCCTTTCTGCTGTACATGTTGTGCTTGGTTCCTTTGAACTTGATCTTTGGTGCCCCATCTACTCTCTTCCTCCCTTTGTTTTTCGTCTATAAACCCTAAAATAAAGCATACCCTTTCACAACATCTTTCCACACCCCAAATTTCGGAAAATGAGTAAGCTCACTGGGACCTGTCGGGGACCCTTTCAATTTCTAATTCTAATATTTGATGCCCAGGTTTTCAGTTTAAAAGATCGTTTCCCACGCTGATAACTCCATTAGACAGTCCCAACGGTCATTGGGATCCTCTTTTGTCCGTTAAGCGTCTCCTCCACCAATGTCTTTATGTTCTAAGGGATCCCTTGTGATAATAAGCCAAAGTATTTGATTGGTTAGATCTTTATACCCATATTAGGAGACGCCTGAGGTCCAAGAAGGGGCCCGGTAACAAGACGTTTTTTTTATTCCACCACCAAGGCCGCGGAGCCTCCACGGCCCCGTTTTTCCGGCCCAAAGCTGGCGCGCCCCCCCATTCATGCATTCCTCCAGATCCGCTTTTATTCCCCCCTCACCTTATATCCTGTCCCCAGTCCTGTCACCCTGAAGTTCATATTTCTCTAATTTTTTTCCCCTCTCCTGACAAAGGTTTTTTAGTCTGCTACATTAACTTATCCCACCATTGCCGACTTTGCTTCCCATTCACTTGGACCCTCTTTCTTCTTAATTCGGTGCATCTAATGTAAAGCCTCGTTCCCTGTTCACTTTTCCGTGGCGGTTCAGATGTCACCGTTGGTTCTACCCATTCTTGAAAACACGGACTGCCCCCTTTGGTTTACTTGTCCACGCGTGAATGAGCCCTTTTTCCCCCACTGAAAGTTTGTTCCCCGACCAAACATTTTAAAGGTGATTTATCATTTCTCTTTTGGATGAAGACTTCCGGACTGTTTTCTTCCCAAGTAGGATGTTGTCATTCTCCCCCAATTTTCTCTTTTTGCAAACTTTTTTTGAAACTTTCCTGCGTTATTGGTCAATTAGGAAATGTCAGCTTACTTTTTCCCCCTTCATCTCTTCCCTAAGCAATCTTCTCGTCCCCTTCCTTCCACATAAACTGGCAGCATTTTCTTTTCCCTCTTTTCCAGTGTCCCCCTCCCCAAATTATTCCATGGACAAACCTTAGGGGCTTTATTGAAACCGTCTATAATCTCCA
>Ga0179593_1288434_pt1 | contig 10605 bp, 10 predicted proteins | sample CZODoug2_1_08_16_FD_185931 | JGI IMG/M metagenome (GOLD analysis project Ga0179593, IMG submission 185931) | Vadose zone soil fungal communities from Angelo Coast Range Reserve, California, USA - CZODoug2_1_08_16fungal (PacBio error correction) | ecosystem: Environmental > Terrestrial > Soil >... | reverse complement strand
GCACTCACCTCACTTTCCTCCTCCCCTTTTTGGCACCTGGGGGGCCGGCCAAGGACGTTTTTTTTTCTGACGCGTCCCATGTTTTTGCTTCCCTCCTTAGTAGTTTCTGATAGCCTTCTTGCTTTTCCCCCCTTGGACGGTCCCCTTCGCCGAGCTCGTTTTCCCCCTCCGTAGCACCAAAGGAAAATGACGTGACCCTCGTTAGGTCTGTGAGTGCCCATTCCTTAGGTCGATTTCCTTCTGCGGTTTGGACGACAAACCTTTTTTACAGCTCAGCCGCACGTTTTTCCGCCTTAGACTGCATTGTCGTTCCAAAGTTCTGGATTGGTTCTTCTTTTCGTCTCACCTCTTTAATTAAGTGTGATGCCGCTCCGCTCGAGTGTCCGGGCCTTCTTTCCCTCCTGTTCTTTTTTCCACTCTTACGAGGTTAATTTACTTGTTTTTTGCTCGAGGAACGTTCTTGATGACTCAGGAGAGTTACCTTCTGGGTTCTTTTTTCCCACAAACACTGTTTCTCTAAATGGGTACTTAGAGTTAACCTGGCGGTTCCCCAGACAACTTTCCCCTAGGTGACCTTGGCCGCCGGCTTCGTAGTAGTCAGGCGATGAAGAGGCCGCTCGTCCTTTACGGACTCTCCCCAACGACGGGTCTGCGGGGCTTTGGCCAATTTCTTTATAGTGTACCGTTCTTTCCCTTTTTTTTCCCCATTTGAGTTTTGTCCCACTCTGGCTTACTTTACGGAGGAGTAGTTTTCCCCAATTCGTGTAAATCAACATTGAGCGCATTCGCGCAGCCGCGTTCAGCCTGGCTCGCCTCCTTCTTGAAATATTTTTCTTCCGGAACGCCCCCGTGAATGGTACCAAGGGTTCCTTCTTGTTGCTACGAAAGTGACTTTTCGTTCTTTCGGTCGATGTACCGCTGTACCTTCCCTTGTCTGCTTATGAACCCACGTGTCTTGCGTTCACTTTTTGCCAAACCTGAGAGGGTCATGCTTGGTTCCGCTATCGTGGTCGGCAAGGTGGTCCCTCTTCTCCTCTCCCTAGTTCTTTTGTACGTACGGAAGCCCCCCAATTTTTTCGCGGTCGTTCCTGGGTTTCCAAAAGCTTTCTGTCTCCCCCGTCGCGTTTGTTACGCCCTTTTTTGATGTTGAGTTTGTCTGCCAGGTGGTTCTTTTGCGACACTTATTTCCTCGCTTCTTCTGCGGCGTCCCATCCAGGTGGGAAACTCCACCTTCCTCCTAAGTGTGTCTTCTTTTTGTTTTTCACTTTAAAGACGCAAAGTTCGGCGGGCCCCCCTTGGTTCTTTGGTTTCTGAAGACCCTTGGACTCGCCAACGTGGGCACCCCGCCCATCTTTTTTCCCCTTTCTTAAGCGTCTTATAAACCTCTACCGTGGTTGGTGGTTGAAGTTTTTGTGTTTCGGGACTTTCCGTTTTCCCTGTCTGCGGTGGTTAGGATGGTCTTTCCCCCCTCTGTCTGATTTCGTCCCCCACAGTCACTGACGGCGGGCTTGCTTTTCTTCTGTCCTCTAGACCAGAACGCTTTGCGTCTGATCACGATTTGTTGCCTCCATCACAGTCTTAGTTTGCCTTAATTGTCGTACAGAGTTGCTCTCGTTGCCTTTCGTGGCGTATTGTCCCGAAGGTCGGCTTTGCTTGCGTTCTTGTCTTTTTTTCCACCCCCATTTACCCTGGCCGAGCCACCTTGGTTGGTTTCCTTCTTGTCTCTTCGGGAAAGTGCCCCCCCGTTTTCTCGTGTCTTTTTTTTTTGTTTTTGAAGGAATGGGTTAACCTCTGCCCCCCCCCCTCGCTCCAGTAGCAGTAGAGTCCCACCCCCCTTTTTTTCTGTAGCCTTCTGCCTCGTCTCGGCCCCTTGAGGGCCCAGTACTTCTTCCCCCTAAACCCCCAAAGGGTATGCCCCTTTGACGCGTTTCGGGCGCTTCCTTATGGCTTTCGGGTCCCGGGTGACTTAGTAGGTTTACGTTTCTTCTTTCTCAACGCGTTTTTTTTAAGGAGGAGGTGACGCCTTTTTGCCCGAGTGCGCTTTTTGCGTTGTGAGCAAGAGGTTCGAGTTTGGTTGATAGTCCGGACCCCCCCCCACCAGAGGTTTGCCCCCTTCCCCTCTTTTTCTTTTTTTTTTCTTTTTTTTTGACAAGAGGGCCTGTCCCGGACGACGTCCGCTTGCCTTTCCCTTTCACTGACTTCCCCCCTGCTGTTTGGCGCTAATGGGACAGACGCTTGGCGTGTCCCTTCGGTTCTTTTTTTCACCCAAATTTTTCTCTTGTGTTACTTTAACTGTTTGCCGTCCTCAAGATCCCCCCCTTTTTGAGGACCCCCTTGTTGACTTCTCTGGTTTGGTAATTGGACCGTGGTTAATTTTTTCGATGTTTAGTCGTGGCCTTACACCAGCCATTGACCTCGTTTTTTTCCACCTAGCCAGCGGCCAAGGACATGCCCCCCTTTTTTTGGGCTCCTGGTTTCCTCCTGGTTGCTTGTTATTCAACTTATCAGAGAGTGGCATTCCTCAAAAACCCCAGATTCTTGGCTCGTTAGCGAGGGAGGAAAAGTTTTCTTTTCCCCGGCTGGTATAAGACTTTTCCTCCTCCTCTTTGGTTGTTTTTGGTTTCTTTATCTCCATTCCCGTGCACATTACACCCTGTTTTGCAGCCTTCGCTCCAGACGAGCCCACTCATTTCTTTGGTGGATTTCCCACTACGGACCCTCCCTGTTGTCCTCCCCCCCCCCCCCCCCACAAGCCTGGATTTAACCCGGCCATGTTCAGCTGTCCCCTTGGTTCCGCGTCGTGACCCACCCGGACAACCTGCTGTTTCTCCCTTTACTCCCCCCTTTTTTACCTCAGTTCCCACCACACGTAACTTTGGTCACTTTCCCCCCCCCTCGACTCCCTCCAACACCGGGTGCGTGGGCTTCGCGTCTGTCCTTGGTGAGGAGCGAGGCAAAGGTGCTTCCCTCCAACCAATCACCCACTGAGTTTTTTGCCGACTCCGCCTCTTTTTTTGCGCCCGCTTGGTTTGTTCCCTTTGACTCGTGGCCGTTTCTCTTTCGTTTTTAATCACGGTTTTTCACTATTATTTTGGAGTTTCTTTTGGTTGCATTTCCTGGGTAATTTTTTCCACTTTTTCCGCCGGACGGCTCCCCACCTCGAACTAGTTGTGACCATTTCCCCCCGTTGGTTCCCTACTACTCCCGGCAATAGAATCTCTGTCTCCCCTTGGTGCGCGTCCCCCCTCCTACGAATCCGCTTTTCTCCCGGGCAACTCATTAGAGGCTGTTGCACGGAACCCGAGGAATGGTGCAGCTTCTTTTTTCTGCCCATTTTTTTTTTTTTTTTTAATGTTCTTTCCCCCGACGTTCCGTAGATCAGTATCCGAGACGCGGGTTTTTCCCCTCGTTTTGGCGATGGCGACGCTTGGTTTCGATTTTTCCCCTAGCTTTCCCTTTTGCTACGGGTTGCCGTTCCCGAAGGTTTTTTTTTTTTTTTTTTTTTTCCCGGACGTTTTCCCACCCCAAACCCTTCCGGGGATGACCAGAGCGGATGATAGACATGGACCTGCAAGAGTTTTTTTTCTTCCCACGACTAGTCCTCGGGACAACTTTTTTTTTGCCCCTCGTCCTCTCCCCTTTTGACTGAAGGCAAGACGATGGGGACCCTTCTTCCCTTGATAACTAATTACTAAAGGTTTCGGTTTTCTTTTTCCGTTGGGTTTTTTGTTCCAGAGGAGGAAGGCCCAGCCCTCCTTCTTTATTCAATTATAATTGAATTTGTTTTTTCTTGCGCGTCCACCCCACCAAGCCTGGCCCCAAACCGATTCCGTCAAATCTCCCCCCCCCCCCTTTCGTCACCCCCCGCACACGGCGGTCTAGGGTTCTACCTTTCCTCTTCCTCCGGGTGGAAAAGGGAGTGTGCCCCACGGTTTTTCCCTCACTCCTTTTTTTACACAAGGACCTCGTGTTGCCCTTCTTTTTTCCTTGAGTTCCCGTTCGGGAAAGTCTCAGAATTCTTCCCCTGCTTCTCCTCCTGTGGAAGGGTGAAGATTCGTGGAGATACCTCCCCCGCTCGATCTTTTCCCTCTTTTTTTTGGACTAATTGCTAGCCCCCCATGTCCTGCGAATAAACCACAACCACCTTTCCCTTCCCAATTGAGTTCCCTCCGAAGCACCGTCCCTCTTCTTGTTCTGACCAGGCTAATACCCCCCAAAGATTGGAGTTCTTTTTACTCCCTCAGCTTTTCCCAGAGTTTTGCCTAGGAGTCCTTTCTTATCATGGGATGAGGACAGTTATCGAATCTGTTTCTGCCCGTTTGCGGAGTTGCGAGAACAAATCCCAGTCGGTAGACTTTTCATCAACCCATTATAACCCTTGGTTCGTGTTGAGAAGATGGTTCCCCTCTTCACTATGATTCAAGTCCAAGGGCGCCGTTCCAGCTTGGCGGGAGAGTTTTGGTGAAGTGGGACCGTCGGACTGTACTAAGGCAGATGACGACGAACCATGTCCTCTTTGCTCGTTTTCTGCCCCGGGCTTTCTTCTCGCTTCGTGCCTTGCAGGGATTATTATTTTGACTCAGCACTAAGACTGAGAGTCGTTTAAGTCCCCGTTTCAAGTTTTTATTGAGCTTAAAATCACCCCCTATCCGTTCAATGTCCGTCCGTTCCCCCAAAAGATTGGTTGGATAGCCTCCTGGGCTCCGCTCCAGCCGCGGTATCAGCCTTCACTTTTCGTCGGCCTTTTTTTCGAGATGACCGGGTCTTGCTTTTTTGGACGTGAAACCCCGTTGACGAAGTGTCCCCCTGTTGCCGCCCCCCCCGTGTGAGGTTTCGGTGATCACCTCTCTCTTCCTTTTTTCTTTCCTTGTTCGAGTCTGCACAAACACCCCCAATAAATTTCTGATCCCCGCGTGTAGGGCCGGTTTTAGTCCGTTTCAAGTTTAATCTTCTTCTGCGCAGGCGCACACCGCATTGCTCGTGGAGCCGACCCCCGAGTCTTCCTCCCCGTTGAGATCGTGTCCGAAATTCGTACCTTCTCCTGTTCGTTCCTGCTGATGGCGGCAGGTACGTTTCTACCCAACCTGGCTTTGGATTTCCGCCGCTCACCTATGGGCTCTCACCTTAGCCTGAAAAGATGTTTTCATTTCCTTGGTTCTTGGGCGGCCTCGTGGTCTTTGCGTGTGGTTTTGTGTGACTTGTAAATAAGACTTGAGCGCTCGTTCCCTACGTTGGTGATGCTGTGGAAAAGACTTTTTCAGGTTCAGTCCCCCCCACTAACCCCTTTTTTTCCAGTGAACCAAGTGGTGCCGAGGAGTCTGCCCTCTGATTGATAGTATGTCTATCCTTTTCCTATCTCTTTTAGTGGTTGATCGTTGTCGATTAGTTTTTGTTCCCAGGATACCCTTTTCCCCCTTTTTTCCGTTCCCCCTTTTCCTGTCTTGGTGTAGTCCCGGCGTCCAACTTTTTCCTTCGCCTGAAGTACTTTTCGACTTCGTTCTTCCCCTTTTTTTGTCATGCCAGGTACCTGTCAGCTTGACCGAGCCAGCCCGAAGTAGCCCTCAAAAATGACTCCCCTCCCTGAATTCTTTGCGCGGAGCATATTTCGCGGCGTCCTTTTCTTGTGTCGCTGGACGTCCCTCTTAAGAGAGTTTCCCTTTCCCCGCCCACGTCTTGGGACGATTTAGTTAAAAGCTGCATTGGGAGCGCTATTGGCTCCTCCAATAATGCTTTCCCCCCCCCAGTTTCCGGGGAGCGCTCCGCTAGAGGCCCGGCCGTCTGCCCGCGACCTTTACACAGGGAGTTTTTTTTAGAGACCTTTTCTCCTTTGCCAGCTTAAAAGGTTTCCCCATGAGATTCCCAGGTGTACGAGAAATTGCCGTACACCTGTCCCACGGAAACGTTAGAGGCCCTTGTTCCTCCACCGGTCTTCTGTGAGCCCCCCCTTGCCCTTTTTCCCCTCCCGAACGCGGTGCCCACTCGCCTAACAGCGTGGTAGGTTGGCTTGGGCCTGCGGTTTGACCGTAATTTCTCCCCCCGGTTTCTTCTGTCGAGGGAAACTGCGGAACTTTCTGTTACTTGCCTTTTTCCTTTCAATACTTCATTCACATTGATGCGTCGGGCTGTGACTGGGCCTCGTCATAGGCCTTTTTTCCTTACAGCTACTGCCATTGTTCTTTCCCTTCCCAAGAGAGCGACTTGTCATAGTAGGCCCGGTTCCTTATTTGTCTGCTCTTGGAGAGTGGTCAGTTTTCGGGTTTTTTCCGAGGTTTTCTATACGCGCACTCCCGTTCTTTCGTGTAAGAGCTTCGCCACCCCTTTCCTTTTCTGCGCGCAGACGTTCAAAAAATGAGTCGGGATCGCCGTTTCTGCGGTAATCCCCTTTGGTCAAGACCGCTTTTTTCCTCCTCTCTTCCATTCTGCGTAATCCCTCACCTTCTGGAATGTAAGGAAACCCTCCATCTTTTAGTTCTCCTTTGCCCCCTGCGCTTCAATTGTGATTTTTTCTTTGGCTTGTCTTCTTCATTTTAGTGGATTCGTAGCCCTCATTTTGTCCGCAAAGTCTCTCCCTCCACCTCCCTCCTTCACAATTCTCCCGGAGTGAGTTTTTCTCGAACTTTCCCCCTACCTTTTTTGATTTGAGGTTCCACCCTCTTAGGGGTCTTGTGATCCGACATCTTTCCAACTTTTTGGCCCGCCGCGTTACACCTCCCTTCACGCGATGTAGAATTACCCCAGGGGAAACAATGCATGTTTGACGTGTCTTCGGGATTCCTGTTCCTGTGACTTCGTGCCCCCCCACTTTTTCATTGATTGTTTTTCCTCTCTGCCCCCTTTTGACACCACCGTGGGGCGGAAAGGTGCTCCTGACGGCGTTGCTTTGGTAAAGTTTTTCATCGAGTCTCCCAAAGGTCACTTCCGTTCGGCTTTTGTTTTTAAAGAGGGCCCCTGACGTCTTTTTCCTTCCTTTCTCGTTTTTCAGATTTGATCCTTTGCCGCGTTTTGTGAGAGGCCGAATGTTCCTTGCCTGTGATCGCGGGTTTCCTTTGATCTATTTCGGTGAACTTTTTCCCAGTTTTTGGCTCCACGTGTGGTTGTTTGACCAGTACCATTTTAACGCTTTTACCTTTTTTTCTCCCTTGCGTTTGCGAGACGTTTTTCTCCCAGCTCCCACGTTTAGTTCCCTGCCGTCGCTCTGTCCTGATTTGTTTTAGTTTATTACCCCGACCTTTTCTTTTTTCCCCCATGAATTCAGTTGTTGGGACCTTTTCGTTCCGCACCTCGGCCTTGACAACGACGCGCCCCTTAGCTTTCTCGGGCGTCGCTTTCCCGAGTTAGGCCAAGCTGGTTGTTTCCATGTCGTCTGACTTTAGTATGTTTTGACTTTGCTCTCTTATTCCTTACCTCTCAGTGAAGCCCCGGTAGTCTGAACTTTTTTTTCATGGTTCTACTCATTTTCTGAGATCATTTTCCCAAGGGGGTCGGACTATTTCAATCCTCCCTGAGAAAGTAGGCTTTTCATTCCCTGAATTTTGAAAGGTCCAAATCCACACAGTGACTGCTGGGCCAGTCGAGCTTAAGGAAGATAAGGGTTGATTATTCTTCCCTCAACCCTTGGATCGAGTATAAGCTAGGACGAGGTTGCATCTCACCGTTTTGCGAAGGACTCATGCCTTTTGATTTTTCCCTGTTTTTCGAGGTTTAGTATTGAACGTACCCCCCCAGGTCTCCGCCTTTTCCCGCCGAAGCGGCCAAGGACCTCGGGGCCCCTGTGTCTGGCTAGGCCGACTTGAGTAAACCTTATGGTCTCAGCGCCTAAGGTCCTTTAAAAACCAGTCCCTCTGGGTTCTTTTTTATTTTTTCTCCTAGCGGCGCACGTTTTTCCCTTGTTGCGGGATCTCTCTATTCCATTCCTCTTGTTTTTTTTTGTCGCGATACCCGTGGACCCCCCGTTGTAAAGATTTTTTTTCCCCGTCTTGGCAAATTGACCCACGCATCATTTCTGGGTTGAGGGGCACTTTTTCCCCCTGGGTGTTCTGCATTTTTACCCCCTTCCACTTACCTTTTTTTCCCCAGGCCATAACCAGGGGCCCGTGTAAAGGGCCTGGCGGTCTGGAACAACGGGTTATAGTTAGTGTACGGCACCCCCTTCCCTCTAACCAAGTTTTCCCCCACCAAACCTTTTCCCCCTTTCAACCCCTTTCTCCCCTTCCTAAAAAAGAGTTTTTTTCGCTGGGCTCGACGGTTTTTGAGTCCGAGGAACGGTGGTGGTCATGCAGACCCTTCCAATGTCAGTGACTCCGATCTTTCAATTGCTCGCCAAGTAAGTGGTTGTCAAGAGTTCTTTTTTTTGCTCTGTCTGCCTACTCTTCCTGGTTCAGGAACCCGGAATTCGTTTGGCTAGGAGTTTTTTATTCTCCCTTGGTTTAGTCCGGAGAGCAGAACTATTTTTTGTCCCCCCCATGCCCCCGCTTGAAGTGACTAAAGCGGTCTCCGTCAGTTCTCTTTCAATGCGTAGGCATTTTCTACACGTCTTAGGTACCCTGTTTTTTTTTCCCGTGTCCACCATCGATTCGAAGGACCCCTTGAACACTTCTACGCGCAGTGGTTTTTTCAACTGATTTATTTTCTTCTTTCTGGCATGACATTTTTCCACCTTTTCCCCATTTTTTTCTCGGCTTCAGGCTGGACCGCATACCCCCCAGGTTTGGCGTATTTTGACTGGAGACTTCCTCTTTTGGCTAGAGAGGTACCCGCGTTCGTCGGACAATTCCCCGGTTCACGGCTATTCGGTTTCCCCCTTTTGTCTTAAAAAGTTCCCCGGCCCCCCCCCACCGTTGTGAAGCGATTTGACCTACCGGTTTCTTCTCGTAAGATTCCCCGACCCGGGCCCTCTCCTTCCACTGAGATGATAAATTTTCCGATGTACCGTCACGGCAGACTGGATGGCCGGTTTTTTCCAAATACCGCGCCCCCGGGGCTTTGACCTTTGTTTCTTCTTCAACGGGACGAAGATCGGGCAAGTCGTCCCCTGTCGTCGCCCTGCGTAAGTGGGCAGGACCCTCGCCCAAGGCCCTTCCCCGCGTTTTCAGCGAGCCTATACCTTTGATGGTGCACCGGCTTTTTTTCTGATCCATCCCCACAACCCCCCAACTTTTTTCGGCTTTCCTACGTTGTAAACTCTTAGTGTTGTCCCCATTTTGGCTTCCTCCTTTTGCTTGTAGACCAGTGCAAGTCTTTTTAGTTGGACGCGGCCCCCCCCTCAGGCGTTGTCGGGCACAAAATGTTCAGAGAGGCCACTTCATGACGGTTTTTTTCGAAGTTTGACCCCCCCGCGTGCGCACGATGTCGCAGTTGCGAACACCTCGGTGCTTAGTCGAAACCTTGTCTGGTTCCTCCCCACAATTTAACACACATTTCCCCAACAACAGGACACTGTTCTAAGTCCAGTTTTTTTGCAAGCCATTTCTGGTGTTCCGGGACAAATTTTAACCCTTCAGGAGGGCTTTCTAATCCGGGGCGTTCATGTTTTCCTTCTTTTTTTACTGACTTTTGGCCTTCCAATTAATTGAGTTCCCAGTCGCTCCTTCGACTAACACACGGTGGTGACGAGATGCGCCCTCCCCCCAGGTCCCACGTGGTTAGTCGTCCTGACTCGTAACCCCAAGGGGTGTGGACAATTTCTTCGCCTTTTCCACGAAGGGCCGTCCGTAAAGATGTTCGGTGGTAAGTTTCCAGCTGTTCCCCGGAATTCAAGGAGTTTCTTTTCCCCGCTGGGTTTGACCCCCTTTCGACTAACGGGTAGATTCACTGGGAGTTCGTTCTCCCGAGGCTGGCGTTCCTTGACGCTAATCGGGCGCAGGGATCCTGGTACCCTGCCAGACGTTCCCGTAGCCGTTCTTCTCCAATTTGTAAGACCTTTTGAAGCATGTCCTTTCACCCCGATCCTTGGACCCTGCCCAAATTGTTGCTTCTTCGTTCTTTGGCTCAGTCGCAGGTGGTCGCCTTGAGCGTCCGCAGGCGTCGTCCGAGGAAAGGTTTTGGTTGGGACTTTCCACACACCTGGGCCTCCCGTGGTACCGACATCATGGTTCTTCCCCCAAACGGAGTCTCCGGTTCTAGCCACAATTCATTTTTTTTTTTTTTGTCATTTTTAAGGCCTGGCTCCTTACTCTCCTTTTTTTTGCGGAGAGGCACCGGGAACTGGAAACGTGTGTAAGCCGACCAACTCCTTAAGGTTCTGCTCGTTGTGGTGACTACATAGTTTTTCCTTCCTGGTTTTTTTCCGTCCGGCCGCCTGCGCGGTAGGCGTCGTCGCCCCCACACCCCCAAGGTTAGGGACTCCCCCCCCCGCGACCTCGGTTGGGCCTAGACCCGAGCGAGCTGTTGAGGTTTCATTTTTACGTTGCATACTCACTGATTTGGTGCGTTGTTCCTGACCCCTTCGTGCGCACAGGAAGCCTGGGCTCCTCTTAACTTTGACGTGGGGGGGGCGTTCCGTAAAGGAAGTGTTCTAGTTCCCTTCAATTTTGTCTGTCTCCCACGGCACCTCTGTTTTTTTCCCTGTTCCCCCCCTTTGTTCTTTCTTCCTTGACGGTCGGAGCT
>Ga0179593_1236660_pt1 | contig 10605 bp, 15 predicted proteins | sample CZODoug2_1_08_16_FD_185931 | JGI IMG/M metagenome (GOLD analysis project Ga0179593, IMG submission 185931) | Vadose zone soil fungal communities from Angelo Coast Range Reserve, California, USA - CZODoug2_1_08_16fungal (PacBio error correction) | ecosystem: Environmental > Terrestrial > Soil >... | reverse complement strand
TTGGCATGGCAGTGTTTGCTGCCCGATGGTTGGATGAACGTTCGTTGACTCCCTCCCTTTTCCGTCCTCTTACCTCTCACCCCGTGTTTCAAAATTCCTGCCCGATAGTGCAAGGACAATTTTCCTTGTTTCCCACCATTGATTGGGCAATCTCCGGCAGCTACTGCTCCATCTTCATTCAATCCCCCAGGTTTCTTCTTCCTTCTCTCCCCTCCCCTGTGGTTGTTACCCCGGATGAAATGAATTGTTTTTTCCCTTATCGCACGTTTCGTTTTGTCCTTTTGGATTCCTTTTTTCCCCATAGTCACTGTGACGACATGTTGTTTGCCTTATTTTATTCAAACCCTTTTTGTTTCCCTCTACCCTGACAACCCCCCCACCTTTCTCGTGGCGGGGCGCTTTTCTCCCTTTTTTGTCGATTCACAATTTTTCCGGGTGAGTGATTCGTTGACCTGTTTGAACTCACGCCCCTCTGCTGTCCCCCCTCTTTAAACCCCAGAGCCACCCTGATCATTTTTTTTGTTTCCCTCCTTTCATGCAGATCGCCCCCTTGTGTTTACCTGGCCCCACTCCTTTCTTTTTTCTGCTGACCCCCACTGCAAAATTCACCTTCTAGGCTTTCAGAGGCGTTCTTTTCTCCTTCCCCTCCCTCTCTCCCTTTTTTTCAACCGTCCTTTACTTACCCCACCATGCCCTTCCATCACTTGTTTCCCGCTGTGCGGTTGAGGATTTTTTCTCGTGATTCCAATCCTTTGTAGCAGTGAGGAAGCCGAAACTTTGACACCCCGTCCACTGTTTTGTCTCCTTGTACTCGCGCTCCCCTCTGTTTAAAATCCCTCGCGTCTGGATCCTGTGTTCCAGTTTCCGTGCCCGCCTCGTTCTTACCCATCCCGTACCATTTTTTCCCCACCCTTTTCTATGCCTTCGGGTTCTCTCGGGCTGAAACCCCGTTCCAATTTTGCCTCCCCCCTTTTCTTCCCTTTTCTTCTTACATAAAGGCAACCGGAGTTCAAGTTTCCTTCCCCCGTAAACCACCCTTGTTCCTCTTCCCCCCTTTTTGAAACAACCCAACAAATCCCCGGCGCAATTGTTTTTGTTTGCCAATGAAAATGTGCTTTTCTTTTCGTTCACACTTCCTACCTTACCATATTGTTGTTCTTCAATGGCCTTCGTTCACAACCCTCCCCTTGTTGGACGCCGCTTTGATTTCAGTGACTTTCTTGTAACCTTCAATCCATGCGTCCGTCCCTTTTCCTGTGTGACCCCTACCTTGCCACGCTGATCGTGCGGACCTTTTGGCTTTTTTGGGTTCCCCCGAAAAAATCGCTTTTCCACCAACTTATTCTCCCAGTGGACCCTCCCCTTTTCCCCTTGTTGCTCTTTCTTGCTCAACCCGGAAATGGGTTTTTAGGTCCATGAGTCCAAAAGTTTGTTTTTGTCTTTAACGCTTTCGGTTTGCGGAATGCAAAGTTTCAATTGGGGACCAACTTTTGGGTATCTTTATTACCCCCTTTATGGGTGGAGTTGGAAAAACTCCCTCATGCTCCTCTCTTCGAAGCTCTCCGCCGATCCAAGACTATCACCTTCTTCTGGATGTCAAATAAAAAAAATCCACCCCCTTATTGACATCTCCTATGTGGAACTGTGGCCCAAGGGTTGTTTGATTCCTTTTTAACGTTAATCCCCTGATTTCCAGGTTGCTTTACAGGTATTACGTGGCATTCCTTGTTTCTTTTGCTGGATTTTGACCTTTTCCCTTTGTGTAGTCTGTCTCCCAACGGCCGCCCCCTACTTAGTTGCTCGATATCTTTGTTCCTTCCTCTTTTGTTTTTCTCTCTCTTTCTTCCCCACTCCTGGGGCTTCCTTTCTGCCTCCCCAGGTGGTGCTTCCATTGTCCTCGCAAGACCTGCCGGTGTCGTTTTTTTTACCGGAGCCAAAACGGGACTTTTTCACATCTTCATTTCTGTCTCGAGGTCCCTTTTTCATGTGATTTTCCGTGGCACCCTCTTGATTATCTTTGTGCCGGCAGCTTTTACAAGTTCCCTTTATGGTGAGTTCTCTTCCCCCCGTCCATATTTTTTTTCTCCTCGGCCCCCCCCTCCCTGTCGCTTGAAACCATCAGATGAGGACCACACCAGCCGGTGGCTTGCACCGTCTGCTTTGTTTTTAAAAACTTGTCCCTCCTTTGGCGCTATTTCGTTCGAAAAAAAACTGGCCGCTGTCGCAATTCGACCCTTTTTTGTTCAAACAACTTGCCCGTGCTGTCTTGACTCGTTTTTGAACCGTCTTTCCAGTCTGGGCTGTTTCCAGTTCCCTTGCTTTTTACTCCCATCACTCTTTCATTTCCAATGTCCTAAGCACTCAACAATTTCAAGGGTTTCCCCTCCGGACTTTTTTTTGACACTTTTTTTGCAAAATTTGATGTCCCCCCCTTTTCTTTTCTCTTTTCCCCATTGCTTGTGTCTTATATCGACCCACGATTCCCGCTGTAGTTCTGCACCCTTCCCCCAAACAGGGTTTTAATGTGTTTTTGTTTCCTGGAGCTTTCCTCTTTCTTCGGTCAGGTTTTCTACTGATTTTTCAGTTCCTTTCGTTTTGCCTTTTCCTTCGCGTGATTTCCCCTGTCGTGAAGGCGGTTCCGCGTTTTTCGTTTCCCCCCTCTCCCTCCACCAGCCCTCTTTCGCGGGCGCCGGTGATGGACAATGGTGTTGTTTATTTTGTTTAGTTAATGTGTTTTTTTTCCCTGAATCTTGAGTTCTGGCCTGTCTTCTTGGGGCTTTTCTTATGCCTACTTAACGTGTCTGGTTTTCTTTCCGCATCCTCCACACGCATGACTCCTCACCCGGGCGATTTTGGGGCGTAACACTTCATCTGGCCTTTGTTGCCTTCTTTGGTCTTTTTGGCTTTTCTTTCTTCCCCTTTTTTTCCGATGACCTCGAAGCAAGTTCCTGCGGTTGTGTAGCTTCCAGTTTCCCCTTGCGACTTCTCAGATTCAGGTTTTTTACCGTTTTTATCGTCTTTTTCCGGTGTTTGGTTGCCCATTGGTTTCGAAGGGGCCAGTGAGGAACAAATTCCTTTTTTCGATATTACCCCCCCTGTGCTCTTTAAAGGCTATTTGTCCCCCCCCCCTTTCACTCCCTTTTCTATTTCGTTTTTGTTAAAGCAGGACGGCCCCCCATCATCACCCAATTTCGCCCAGTTATTTTTTGTTGCATGTATTATGGAGAAAAGCCTCCTGGCACTTCCTTTCACTCGGCCTCTTCCGCCGTGTGAGCAGGTCGTGCTGTTTTTGTCCGAGTCCTCAACCCTTACAGCGCCCTGGTTTTCCTGCCTGTCGTCCCGCCCTCCGCGGACGTTCTCTCCCCCTGTTTGCCCCGCGACTCACCCCCCACACCCATCCCAACAAATCTCCTTACCGTTTTTTTTTTCTTTATAAAACCCAAACGTTTTCTTGCGCTCTTTCTCATTCCGTTGAAATTCCCTAAGCCACAAAACTGCCGCCTCTGCATTTATTTAACTCGTTGCATCCTCCCCCCCAGAATGGCCCTGCACCAACCTTCACCACCCAAACCTGAACACACCTTCCTTGGAACGGTTCCTTTTTTTTCCATCTAACAATTTTTTCCTGCCCTTGTCCCACGGCCCACGATTTTCCCCCCAAGTGCGCTAGGGAAATATTGGGTGTCCGTGTCTTTTCCACCGCCATGTTGCCTCTCCAATATTTTGGTTCGTTTTCCCTACTTTCCAGGCTTTCTTCCATTCCACCCGGGACCCCTTCACCACCTAAATGTTTCTCCTTCCCGATCCATCTGCGTTTTGTCCTTTTTCCCTTCCCCCGCTTTGGAAGAGGTTTTAGCCCCCTCCTCCCCAGGGCCCGCAGGGTTTTGACGACCGTTACGATTTTCCCACGTTCTTTTGGTTTCCAAACCCTTAGAAATTCTTTGCCCCCCCCGTTTCGTTTACGCTGTGTCTACTTTCAAAGTCCACGTCACCGCTTTTCGTGTTCTTACCTTTGCAATCGTTGATTTGTTCTCGGTTTCAGACATTTTTCCCTTCCGGTTGTCCACATATCCTTTTCTTCGCCCAGTTGATTCTTAGTTCTCTTCTCTAGTTGTTTTTCCCCCACTTGCGAGAAATTTTTTCCACTCCTGACCAAGGTTTTTTGGGGGTTGATTTTTTTTCCTAGTCTTCCCCCTCAGTTGCGTTTTTCTAACGTCCTTGCCTGGCCTTTTATTGTGTTTGTTGCTCCATATAGTAGTCCTTTCTCCCCTTTCCCCGACAGTGCTTGCTGGTTTTTGCCCCAAATGATTTTCGTTTTCGATTACCGGTCTTTTAGTTGCCCTTTTGCTCCCGAAACTTTTTTTTGGCGGGCGGCCCCTGTCCATTCGGCCCACCCTTAACCTTCTGGCGTTTCTTGAGTGCTTTTTTTCCACACCCTCCCCCTTTTTTCAGGTCCCCTCGTTTTTCCCTTTGCCTCCTTAGTTTTCGTGAATCCGGCATTGTTTAACTTTCCATCACGGCCAGGTTGTTCAACCTTTCCCAGTCCAATCCGCTGGCCCGGTCCTTTGATGTGACGTTTTACGTTGTGACCCCCATGATTAGGAGTTCGGCCTCACCAATCTTTGTGGGACCTTCTCTTCCCCTTTCTCTTTCGTCTTGGGATTCGTTCTCACTCTCCGCACTCGTTTTCCTCAGGCCACCGCGTTCCAAGAACCCCCTTTTTTCGTTTTGATCTCTGCTGGCCCCTTTTTTGTTTCCTATTGGGTTTTTGTTCGGTTATTCGGTTTACCACGGCCTGAGGTATTTCGGTCGTTTTCAGGTGCGGGCCATTGTTTTTCGCAGACCTCCGCCAATGACCCCACCCCCCCGTTAGGCTGCGAGTTGCCTTTGAAGCCTCCAATCTTTTTCTTTTTTGCTAATGTTGCCCAATTTCGTCTCCTGTCCCCCCTTTGTTGTTCTAGGATGTTTCCTGTTTAATCACTGCGAGTTTATTTCCCGGACCGTCCCCCTTCCCGAGTTTTCCTGCTGATTCTTGACGGTTCGTGTTGACATTTTTTTGACGCTTCCCTTCTTCCCCCCCCCTCCTCTTTGATCCAGGGGCCTGATTCCGTTTTAATTCTCGTTTCGTGTTTTAACAACCGAGGTACCCCTTCCGTCTTCCGAAAATTGGCCTCCCCTCCGACCTCTGTTGTCGCTTTTTGCCTCCCCCTCAAGGCTTTTTCCTCTTTCTTGTATTTTTTTTTCAACACTCGCCACCACACGACGGTTCTCCTTATCCTGTGCGGGCCACCCCCCCACCTTTACCCCCCCCTCGTTTAGGGTTCGCCACAACCGATGGGGTTCCCCCCCGTCGTGTCCCGCTCCCACGTCCCTTCACGCCGGAGGGCAGTCCGAGCGCCAAATTCTCTGCGGGACTTCTCAGCTTTCGTGAATTCCATCTGACCGTTGTGTCCGGATTTCTCTTGAGCTTTTAAATTCAGAAACCTTTATCTTCCCACCCAAACCGTCTCACGCTTCTTTTGCACCACTCCTTTGCTTCTTGTTTGACCAAACAGGTTCTTTTTTGGTTTTGTCTCATGTTTGGAACAGCCCTTTCCTGCAACTGCCCAAATTTTTCTTCGCCGAGTGAAATATAGCGACTGCTCTTACCCCCTTTCTTCGCGCTCCTTTCTTGTTGCACCTACATTCGGCACTGTGTCCCCCCACATTGGTCTCCTGCTCTCTTCTCTTCCGTGCAGCCCTCCCCCCGCCCCCCCCTTCCCATGGTTGTAAGAACCTGGCCCGCCGTTATGCTTTCTGGGTTACGTTTTTGATTTTACCCCCGACCCCATCCCCTTTCGGTGAGTCCCCTTTCCCCCGCGCTGGTGTCCCCCAGGTGAATGCTACCTCCCTAAATAATTCCCCCCAAGGTCTTGGCTCTGGCCCGTCTCTGCACAGGCCGTCTACCTATTCCCCCCACTTTAGCCATTCCCTCTCCCCTGAAAACTTGTATCTCCCGCCTTCCCACTTGGCGCTGAAGTCCCAACTGACCACTTCTAAAGAACGTTTCAACCCTCCTTATACGGGTTGCACTTCTCCAGCAAATTTTCCAAGGAAACCGTGACTGACCCTCCAAACCCCGCTTTCTTTTTCAAAACCCCGCGGGGTGATGAGGGACCTGTTCCCTTCCTCTCAACCCTTTCACATGCTTTTTTCCGCGGTCAGCGGCCACACATTGTTTGTGGGTATTTGCTCCTTTTGGCCGAGGGGCTTCCAAACCTGGGACAAAACCTTGTTTAACATGCGTTTTTTCCCCCATTTTTCTGCCCATCGTAACTGAGTTTGTTCTTGTTGACAAGGCGGTCAAGTTTGGACCAGTGTGTCCGTCCCCTTTTCCTCTTAATTTTTTCCTTCACCGCTTGCCTTGGACAATGGTTTAAGTTAGATGCAGTTTTTGTCCCTTGTTCTTTCATTCTGTTGGTGGCAAGCCTTTTCTTCGTTTTCTTGCTGCTCGTTTTTGTGTGGGATCAACTCCAGATTCCCGCTCTGATTTACGTGGGTTTTTATACAGGTTGTTTTTTCCCCCATTATTTTTTTTCTCGAGACGTGTTCCCGTTTGAATCACCCCCACCTCTTTTTAATGGTCCCCCTTTTGATGTTATGTTTTGTGATTTTTGTATGTCCTTCTATTTGCATTTTTACTGGGTCCTCATAGTCTGGCGGACCCTCCCCAGGCCCTCTGCAGTTCCCGCATTCCAGTTGATAAACGTGCTGGAACCCGCTGCCACAGCCCGCTTCCCCCTTCAAGGGGTTGAAAAAGACGAGTTCAGTCACCTGGAGTCACGTGGGTTTGAACATTTTGTTTTTCCCCCTGTCATCATGTTGGCTTCCCCTGCGTGTGCCCCACAGTTTTCCGTGTTCACCGTTCATTCTGCCCTGAAAAGTCACCAATGAATTTCCTATCGTTCGGTTTACCCTTTTTTGCTTTTAATTTTTTCCTATTCCCCATCAAAAAAGAGGGCCCCTTTTTTGTGCCGCCTTGGGGCCTTTCCGCCCCTAAACCCTCTGCGAGGTGCCGGTATTCCCATCCCCATCCTCGGTTGAGTCGTTTTACCCCCCCTCCCAAACAGGCTTTCCGGTATTGCTGTCCCGGTCTTCTTTTTTTGATTTTTCAGGTTACGACAAAGCCCTGTTTCCCCCTTGTCACCATGCGCACCTTTTTTTTTTCCCGCTTACGCCCATTTTTTCCCTCGTGTTTCTTGTACCGTACAGTTTTGATCCGATGTTTTGTCCTCACTTCAAATTCCCTTGTTCCTAATAGTCTCGCTGATTTCAGGGCCCCTACCCTTTCTTTCCATGCACTTACACATTGGCCTCCCACAAATTTTCCCGAGCTAGTTGTCTTTTCTGGCCTTCGGGCTTGAAACAGTTTTTTTTTGACCCCAAGAAACTTAACTAACCCACCCCACCCTTGCGAGCTTTTTCGCTCCCTCTTTTTTTCCCACCTTCCGCCTCTGTGGTGTGCTTTTTACGCCCACCCCGCATAGTATTTTTAAACGTCTACTCCATCTATATTTCCTCGTTCGTCGAATCTTTCCACCCTTTTTTTACACAACCGTTTTGTCATGGTTCGATCCCTTCGTCGTTAACCTTTTAATCGTGGTCTGTTCCCCAGCCCCCTGGTGAGACCCCTGTCACCATTAGAACCAGTGACACCCATTTGGTCTCGATCACAGTTTTTTAACAAACAGCCCCGCCTTCTCCCAATTTTCAGTTGGTTTGATTCCTTTCCCCAATGTATGTTAATTTTTGTTTTTTGATGAAAACCAGGTTTTTTTTTACTTAGTGATTTTTTTACCCCAATTCCCGCTCTTTTTTTTTTCCCCAAGCCTGTGGTCCCTTTTGAACTGCGTTTCAATTCAGGCGTGCAGCCGGGAAGTTTACCTGACGTATTAAGTTGGACCCTCCCGAAGGTTTTCCCTTTCCACAATCTTTTGACCAATTTGACCAGTTTTCGTGCGCTTTGGTGGAGTTGCGGGAGCACTGACTTTTTTTCCTGTTCTTTTCCGTTAACTTTTTGCGAACAAACCTGCGTTTTGGGGCCCGTCTTTCTCGCCGCAAAAACGCCTGGGGTGGACTTTAGCTTTTCAACTCCCTCCGCCTCCGGAGCCCCCCCCCGACGGCTCGCCCCTTTTCCCCCCCCCATTTTCCCCCCAAAATTCTGATTTCACGGAACCAATTCCCGTTCTTCCCACTCGTCAATCTTTTCAGACGTTTTCCCTTTCCATACCGTTTGTTTTTCACTTTCACATGGTTCTGTCAGGACCCATGGGTACTTCTTTTCCTTTCGGATTGGTTCGTGAATTTGATTTTCTGCTTGGCTGCTCGCATTGCCCCCGCCCCCAACCTCCTAGTTATCCCCCCAGCAATTCTCTTCTCTCCTCTTTTGTGGAGATTAGATTAGTTTCCCTTTAAGTGGGGGGGGGCGGTCGGCCCCTTGGACCTTCTTTCCACCCCTGTTGCACTCCCGGTCACCTGTTTTCCAGATTTTTTTCACCCTCCTCATTTTTGGCACAAAACTGGGTTAATTTGCACGTCCATCGATGACTTTTGTTTGCTTTCCCTTGGCATTTCCCTGATTTTTTTTTATCCCACTTTTTGCTTTTTTTGCATTTGATTGAGGTTGAGGCTCTATAAGCTATGCAGTGTTTCGGTTTCTTTTCAGCTCCTTTTTTTTTTTTTCAAGTTCGGCCCCCGCCGCCCACAACTTCTTTTCCTTCGTTCGCAAACCCCTTTTTCAGATTGGACACTGTTTCCCCACTTCCCCCGGTTTTCTCTGGAGGCTCCCCCGTTTTCGCGGTTAACCCCATTCGGAATAACGTGTTTTCCAGTCTGATTAGGCTGGGTCAACACTCCCTGGGGGTATTTCCTCCAGTTATCCTGTCCCAGTTCATTCCCCCCTTTTTTTTCGGCGTGCTCTGATCTTTTTGGCTTTTCAGCCGGCGTTTCCGGAAGCGTCCATTGAGCCCTGAATCCTGCCCTTTTACTTCCGCACTGAAATCCCTCCAGCGTGCAATTTCTCACGGGTCCCCTGTTATTCGTTTTGTACCCCCACTTTTTCAATGTTGTCTTAGCATTCCGCCAAACCCCTTAAGCCCCTCTCTTCTTCCACCTTCACCACTTTTTTTGTTTTTTCCCGATTTGTTTTTTCAGGCTTGAGTCCTATCAGTCCGGTGTAAGGACTAGTGTCTTTTGACGGGACTCCTTTCCCTCCTATTTTTTTTTTTTTTTCACAGAGTTGAGTGTTCTTTTTCTCTCAGTTTTGCCAGCGATTTTTTTTAGTTTCTCCACATCTCAATTACAGTTTCTGCCTTCTTCCCCCCCCTTTGATGGTTTTCCCCTGGTTTTTCTTTTTCATTGGTTGAAATGGTACTCGATTTGAATGTTTTTTGCTTTGGTTCCTGACACCATTAATTTTGTTTTTCCTTCTCATTCAAAAGCTCGACTCACTTGATGGTTTTGCGACTTTTTTTATTACCAGGCCTTTCGTGGCAGGTTGCTCTTTGGCAGCGTCGTTCGGGAAGGCGTAGTCTTTCCCACAACCTTTGTTGTCCCTCTTCATTTTTCTCGTCCTCCTTTTCCCATCGGTTGTGTAGCTTACATGTTAAAGCGGTCCTTTGCCTGTTGCATTTTTTTGTTGTTTTAGCGTCCCCCCCGCGGTTTTCCTGTGTTCCTTGCACATTTCACCATTCCTCTTTCCCCGTAGCCCAAACGGCTTTCCCACTTATCAGGTGCAAACAAGGCATATGGTACCGTTTGCAGTGCAATCCCCCTCCCACGTTCCCCTTGGAACAACTTTCCTCCCCGTATGCGCACGTTCTCTTTTTTGCCCCCCCATCTTTGCAGTCCTTTATCTGAGGAGAGTGTTTCACCCTTTGTGTGGCTCCCTGTATATGGGGCATTTGTTTTTCATCTTTCGCGGGCTTGACCTTTCCGTTCCGTTGAGACGTGCCTCTACCCCCAAGTCCAAGCTTGTTCCGGTCAACAACATCCTACCCCCCAAACACCATACCCAAAGAACATCCGTTACTTTACGGTTTTTGATTCCAAAACCGTTCGTCTCGACGATGCAACGTACACCATCCGTGCTTGTTTCGAATTTTTTTCTGAGATCTTAACTTTTTTGGTTTTTTTCTCAAAAAGAAGGCAAGTTCACACTTCCCCACCCAATCCAAATGAAAATCATCATTCTTTTAAAGGTTCAAACTCTTTGTTCTCGTCCTTAAGTTCCGGTTTTTACGCCCGCCCATTTTTTGTTTTTTTTTCGTTGCATTGTCGGACCGTTGCCACCAATCTTTTTTCATGGAACCTTTTTGTTCGTTTGACGAATTCCCGTATCTCCCGGACCTGCACATACCTCAACTGTGGTTTTGCCCCTCTACACTGTGTCTCATTTGAACACCCGCCTTTCCCTCTTTACATGCATCTCAGCCCCTCTTTTTTTTTGGTCCTACTACTACTTTTTCACGTTGTGTTGCCGTTGTTCCACCCAGACAACTGTGTGCTTTTTTTTTTCTTCTCTGTTTTTTAATTTCATCGCTTCATGTCATGGGCTTTTTGTCTGTT
>Ga0179593_1498506_pt1 | contig 10606 bp, 10 predicted proteins | sample CZODoug2_1_08_16_FD_185931 | JGI IMG/M metagenome (GOLD analysis project Ga0179593, IMG submission 185931) | Vadose zone soil fungal communities from Angelo Coast Range Reserve, California, USA - CZODoug2_1_08_16fungal (PacBio error correction) | ecosystem: Environmental > Terrestrial > Soil >... | reverse complement strand
TTTTTTTCGTCTAGTACGTCGATGCGTGTATTTTTTCTCCCCCTCTCACTAATTACAAGCCATAGGCTTTACCCAAACGCTTGATTCTTCCTACCAACCGTACGCCCCCGAATTTTTTCCCTTGTATCTCAATCCTTGCTGTTTAGGCGCAGCCGCTAAATAAATCCTTTATTCCGGTTCCTTGACATTTTCCCCCCCACACTTTTAATCGAGTGCCTAGTTCGCTCCTTCTTCCCTCCTATTTTTACCTCACACCTCACCTCCTTTGCTCAATTGATATCCGCTTATTGAGGGATTACTCTTCTTCCATTTTTGTTTTTGCCGGCTTCTTTTGCGGCGGTCTCTTTTCCCTCTAGTCAATCTCCACGTGCAGAATGATCGCCCCCCCCCCCAATACAGCATAGCATCTCCAGTCAGACCCACTTCTTTTTGTCGCCTCTCGCCGGCTTCCCCCTATTTGACGACGCCAAGAAAATCAAGGGGCTTAAGGCACCATCTCTGGATCGAGTGAATGCTTTTATCCATTGAGGCACGGACCGTAGGGTAAAGCCGGAGTACTTTCGTCTGGGATAGAGACTCGATTAACAACTAAAACGGATGCTCAAGTTGGATGAGCCTCCCATGTCGGTTTTAAAGTAAATGGACGGCTCCCAAACTTGGGCCCTGGAGTTTTTTTTCTGTCCGACCCAAAACGTTTTTGTTTGAGTGACATGGTTGGTGTTTTATTTTTTTACATTTCCCTCTGGCTCCTGTCATACGCCACGTCCCGTGACCTTTTTTTTCACGAGGAATGGATTAAGATGCGCTCGGCACCTCGTTCGCCCTCCCCCTCTCGACTTGTGTTGTTTTTTTTTTGTCTTGGTCTCTTGGAAGCTCTCCCTTCCCATCGGAAGACTTTTTTTATCGCGGTTAACATATGATGAACACGCATCTCCCCTAGCCGTTGCGAATCTTTTGTACCAGCTTTGTATTTTTTGATTTAACCTCTTATTTGGTTATGACGTTCGACCTAGTTCTGTGTTCCTCTTGTTTTATCTTGAGAGTCGGCTAACCTTAGCGATCATACTTGACCTTTTTTAATTTTCCGGAAGGCTTCCCCCGGCCGTAAAGTGATCTCCCCTTTGCCTTTCCTCGTTATCCCTCCCCTCCCCTCCACGCCCTTTTCCACTTCTCGCACGATGGAGTTCCGAATTTGAAAAACCTTCATTGCTCGATTTTTCTATGATTTTTCTTGTGCTCCCCTCTTCTTGCCCCAGTGTGATTTTCTGGCATGTCCCGCGCTATTCTTTTTCTTTTATCACCTGCCACACCCCTTTGGTCAAAATCCTTCAACGAGTAGCCAGTCGGATCTCACTACGTTTTTACACCAGCGGTCGAATATTTATTCCTTCTTTCCGGCTGTCTCCGCCAGTCTCCATCCCTCCCTTTTTGAATACTTCAAGAAGCCGAATCATCGTCGATACAGCGCTCGACCCTCCTCAGGTCTTTCCTTTCAATCGCCCAAAAGCTCCTTGTTGACCGGGTCAATGCGGCCAAAATTTCCCTTCTTTCATGATCTTTTGGGCCTCGCTCAGAGACAGATCCAACAGAGCGATGATTTAAGTTGTTCCCTTGCTGGCACTTGAAGTCCCGACCACGTTTAAAACTCCCCCCCCACTTGCAGAGCTCTTCCTTGAACCCTCCCCTATTGTTCGTTTCCCTCTGGTGAATTGATTGTTTTTTTTTTCACCCTGATTTACTATTTTTTTTTCAAGAGGATCTCTCTCTTTTTTTTTTTTCTCTCTGCGTAGTGCTAGCTTCCTCTTCCTCTCCCTTCGACCACCTAGCAATCAGCATCAAATTGTCATCTTTTCACCCCCTCCCAATCGTCGTTTTTTCGTCCCCAGTCCTTGTCGAGCTCGTGACTCGTTTTGTTCTTTTTTTTTTCAGGTTTCGTTAGGGTCAAAGTGGTACTCCGCGATTCACTCACACTTCCCCTTTCCTATTTTTCTGTTTGCCGCCGATCTTTTTCTCTGGCTTCAGCTGCTATAGCGTTTTTTTTCTCTGACGTAAGTTTTAAAATGCTTTGGTCCTTTTATTTACATTCCCCCTTTTATTCCTCCGTTTTCGACGATTTTCGGGCTTCTTTTATCCCTTCCATCCATTGCTCAGATAGGAAGACCTTCTCCAGCGGCTTTTTCCCATCAGCGCCCATGTCGACCTCTGTGTTTTTCCCATCCCGGCGCCTTCCGGTGAACCCTTTTTTACACACTTTCTTGGTTTTTCTACTTCCCGTCCTTCCTCTTTTGCCAGGACATTCTTTTTTTCTCCATCGCCCCCCCACCGGTATAGCGCCCTCAAAACATACTATGTCCCCCAATAGAAGACACCAGACTTTTGACCCCGACACCCATCGGCCAGCCTTCAATTCTCTTTTATGTCTTGCTCGGCTTCCTCCCGGATCAAAGTTAGTGGTGGTTTGTTTGTCGAATGCCGGCCCATGGTACTTTTTTTCCTCACTTTTTCTTAACTTTGACTGGTTTTTCTGTCTTTTATCACCTTCCTCCCCCCCATCCCGGATTTCTTTTCAAATGATGCGGAAGAATACTGATTCTTTCACTGGACGGCGTCGTTAGCTCGCATCTTCTTTTTTTTTCCCCCATTGTTTTTTTGTCAGCTTTGGTATCGACTACCCAGAGCAATGGCCTTCCTTCCCCCATGAGCCCAGGACAAAATTTCATTTTTTCCCCTTCCTATTTCTTTCTGTTCATGGTTAGCAAGGCGACAGTCTCGCCCTTTAACTTTAAAACCATTTTCCTCGACTTAGGCTGAGAAAGGACTCCCTCCCCTGACTGGACCCCCTAACCCAAAGTTTCTGCTTTCTTCTTATCAACGTTCAGGGCCTTTTAACTTATCCATCTTCCCCATGTGGGGGCAATCCCGCTCAGTTCCTTCCTCTGCTGGTCTTACCTCTTTTTCCTACCCTCCTTTACCCAATTTGCCGAGCAACGTAGAGTGTTGTTACCCCCTCTGCAAATGTTGACGCTATCATTCACGGACTCGGACATGGGTGTTTTTTCCTCTCTTTGGATTTTTCTCTTCTTCTGCACGTTGACACTCTTTCGTAGTCGTTTCTTTCGCCATCTCGCCGCACCATTACGACCCCAACCCCCTTTCGTTTCGCATGAATCATTCCCTCCTGAATTCCCGTTCGTCTGATCTTTCTTTCTTTTTTTTTTTTTGCATTGCTGTTGGCTTGGCTTAGGCCTATCGAACTCCCCCTCCAGATTTTTTTAGGATAGGGGTCGCGTCCATTTTCAGTTTTCTTCTTTTTACACATTTCTAAATTTTTTTGCTGAGTACGATAATCATTCGTTTCGGTGTACGTTGTTTCATTTGTCCCTCCGGTTGTGAAGTGGTAGAGGCTCTTGGTATATTTTATATGGTTGCGCACCGACGCATCCTTCGTACTTCCCTAATTATTTTCCCTTGTTTTTTGACGTCGATGTGCGGAGTCCTGTCAGGACGTTCTTTGTCTTTTTCCACCCTCCCTCCCACCAACCCAGCTCGGAAGTTCCCCACGTCTGTTGCTGTTTTGTTATTTATTTGCCTAATCCCCCTTTGACCCGCCCCGAATTATTCTCCGTTGTCACTCGCATTTCTTTTGTTTTTTCTAACTCTACGTCCGGTGGAAGATCAACCCCCTTTTAAGAGTGGAGCTTTTCTCGAACGCCCCCTCCCCAAAACCCTCCCATTTTTTTTGATACCAGAGCCTTGGCTCAGGCGGAGGGATTCATTTTTTTTCCTTTTTTTTTTTCTGACTTTTCCTTTGAGGGACTCTTTCCCTGCGAATCAGCACATCTGGTAAAAAGTTGCCTAAGATCGCCAAACGCAGAATTTATCCCTTTCCCTCCTGTACCCCTCTTTTCTCATCTCCCGGCACGTTGCCCAACTCTGAGAGCCCCTCCCTTCAGTGTTTCACGGCCCATTGCAGCCGGCGGCCTTTCGGATCTTTTCAAGATCGCGGACACAATTGAGACATTGTGCCCACAACACTTTCCCCTGCTGAGTGTAGTTTTTATCCGGGTCCAACCGGGGGCTGAGAGGACTCTTCTCGCCCCCCCTATACTTTGTTTGTGATACCGCTTCTCCTTTCTCTTACGCCTTTTTCAGAAAATGTTTTTGGACCCGCGAATTTGCGCTCGGCTCGCCTCCTTCAATTTCTAGGTCTCATCCTTTCGTTTTTTCTTCCACTTTCCCTTTCGTCGCCCTTGGCAGGTGCCGTTTTCATTCCTCCTTTTGGCAGAATAATGAGGAACCCCATAGTAGATATACGCTCGCTTCGATTCTGGAATTTTTTATTTGATTGAACTCCGTTCCGGTTTCTTCCTTTCCCCCCGGCGGGTCTTTCGCCCGTTGATTTTGAGAGATCCAGGTCTAAACCGTGCCCTTTCCTTCCTAAGTGAATGTTTACTTACCTGGCTGCATCCTCCGTCTCCCGGTGTTCCTTCTCCCTTCACTGTGACGCCTTTTTCATCGTACTCCGCAGCAACGAACTCACCCCGAGAGTTACACTTGCCGCTGGCTGACTTGCCCCCGTATTTTTTTCCCGTTCGTTTTTGTGCTTTTTTACTTTGGCCGACGTTTTTTTCCTTGCCCGGGCATTCCAAATTGCCTCTTTCGCGGGTACTTGTTGCAATTTCTTTTCCACCTCTAAATGTCACAGGTCTTAACTCCGGCACGTTGCGCGACCTTAAATATTTACGCTATTGTTGCTGGCGACTCTCCTCGCCGCGTTTGGCTTAAGAAGCTTCAGCGATCTGCTGCTTTCTTTCCCTCATCAGGCCGTACAAACTAAACAGGCTCCCCCCCCAACAAGCCAGCACCCCGTTGAAAGCCGGCTCCCCCAGGGCAAACCGCGCGATAGACATTTATTCCTTCTCGTGTCCTAGCGGAATCTCCTTCCTTCCCCCTATCCGCGCGTGCTGGGTTACGTTTTGAGTCCAGATGATTGGCACGTCAATTCCCCCGTTCACCCCCCCTTTTCCCCCCAGCTGTAAATGGCGCTCATTCCCTTGTTCTTTCACCGATTCGCGTTCCCCCTTTTTTCCCCGAAGTGAGTCTGATTGCTTTCATTCTAGGGACTCTTATCGCTAATAGGAAGAGATCTGTTGTTCTCCGTTGTTTTGAGGATCACGACTTCAAGCTTATCCACTCACTTGCACCCCCTCCCAGGTCATTGACCCCACAAGCCGTTGCCCCCCTCCGATCCCCTTCTTTCCTATTTTTAACAACGGAAACGACAATGTCTTTTGTTTCAATTAACGGCGCGAGCCTCGTGCCTCGTTGGCCCCCCGGTTTGACCGGTTTGTAATTCATTCACATTTTTCGCGCTTCAACCACACTTAAACTCCATCAATTCCTTTCTCTGTCCTCTTATCGATCGCCTCCTAAGGCAAAGATTGTATTCACGGTTTGGAATGTCGTCCTGGGTCAACAATCTGCTTTCTCCTTCTTTCTTACATTCCTCGTGCTCGTGGTTCCCTCGATTTAGCTTTTTCTTTATTTTCGCAACCACCGTGCCGCAGATGTTCCCTGTGTTCCTCCCATGTTTTTTTTTTTCGACCCCTCTTTTTCTCTTTCTAGGCGTTTACTTACAGTTTTTGACCCAAAGGGTTGGACGCTTTATCTTACCTTGCCTATGCCGGACCCGATACGCCCTTCCCCCGGCTCCTTTTTCCTTGAGCCAACCTAACTGCACACCAATATCGCTTTTGACTTTACCCCATCTGCCTCTTTTTTTTCATTCTTTTCGTCGTTTCTTCGGTTTTTCTCTCCCCACCTTTCCGTTTTTCAGTGATTCACGTTTCTTTCCATTTTGCGCCTCAGGAAATGGTAATTAAAGAGCCTCGAGCAGCTTTCCCCGTTTCCAGTTCTCAACGCCAGACCATCTGCTGGCGACAATTGCCCTTTCCTGCTTTCTCCCTCCCCCCCTTTTCCTTCTCTATCTTCCTCTTACTAATTGGAGAGAATGTTGTTTTTGTCAGCAGTTAAATTTTCCTGGCGCCCTTTTTTTTTCGTCCTCTTTTCTCAACGGAACCGGGGTGCTCTTTTTTTTCCTTTCGAATCTGCAGTTCTTCTTTTTCCCCCTTGTTTCGGGGAGACCGAGTTCCCCCGACCCGTTGACACCTTATCGTTTCAAAACAAATGGGTCTCCCTTCTTCTGCCAGGTGGCCTATGTAGGAACTCGGAACTCTTTTTTACCATCCATCCTATCATTCTTTTGTAACCCCTTCTTATCAATCTATTCCCTCTTCTCAAATGTCTGTGAACTATTCCTCCCAGAGTTTCTCTTTGAAATTCCGCTTCTTGCCCACTCACTTGGATCAGTCCCAGGTTTTACGGTGATTGGCTTTATTTTAGTTGCAAGTGAACTTTTCATCCGTTTTCCATTCTCGGACATGTTTCTTTTCCACTCTAATCTCTCTGCTTTCGTCTATTTCGTACCCAACGATTGGAGGAGTTTGTTGCAGATAGGTCATCTCCGCGCCAGGACCGTTTCTTGCGCCTAATGACTTCCCTGCTTTTCTTTCCCTTCCTGGTGATTTGTTTGGGTCTTGAGGACTGAGTCCTCAGCCATTCCCCCTATCCCCCCTTTAGTGTGTTAGCTTTTTTTTCTCATTCCTCCTTATCCCTTTTGCCATGCGCCCCTAAATTCCGAGTACAACTGCGAAATACTCGGCTGTTCCCTTTGTCTTTTTATGGTTTGCAATCCGGTATTCCTCTTTTGGGTAAATTTCCTCTTTTTCTTCCCAACGAACGATACCCGTTTTTTTCCGGTACGTGCGACACTCTCCCCCCTCCTCCTTTCTTTTCTTTTATTTCTTTTTTTTCCTTCAAATTTCCTTTCTGCGTTCGCTGGGAGAAACCCAGAAAGAATGACAAAATTTTTTCCCCCGCATGCCGTTCCCCAATGCATTTTTTTCGACATTTCACCCTCCAGCCACCGCTCTTCTTTCATTTGTCATTCGAAATCTTTTCTTCGCTTAGAATCTCCTCCCTCTCGCGTGGACAGTTCAAATGAACCCACTAATTAGAGTTCCCCTTGTCTTTTCGTTACGCCTACCAACACACTCACTCCATTTTTTCCTGCTCCTCCGCAGGAGGAGGGATTCATCTTAGCAGAAGGACCAGGTTGCCGAGCCGTGTTCGCATTTCTCCTGCGACCTTCCCCCCTTTGTTTAACGTTGCAGAACAGATTCCCTCAGAGAGACTTAGACTGATTCATTCTTTTTCCGTTGATTCTTTGCCCGGGCTTACTCTTGATCCTCCCCCCACCCCCATTGTATTTAAGGACCCCCTCTGCCGCGGCTGGGATTTGCGCCTCTTTTCCCCGTCCTGGGAACGGTATTTCACCCTTGTGACATCGAGAATTTTATTCTCGTCTGAACCCCGGTATTTTTCTCTTCTACGAGACTTGGTTCCTTGTTTCGTTCTACGCTTCTCCCCCTCTCCTCTTAAGTCTAGCTGTTTGAACTGTTATTCTGTCCTCGGACAACAAGGGACGTCTTTTCAACCCGATTGACGTTTGGCTACTCCCCCTTTTTTTTTTTTCTCTCCTTTCTGCTCCTTCCTTGCGCCTGAATCAATTTCGTTAGATCACTACTGCTGCCCAACCAGCTCTTCCCGTTTTTCCTGCCGTGTGTTTGGCCCCGTCACCTTAGTTCACAAAGACCGACCCCTTCCCCCCTCCGGTCCTCTCCTGGACACACCTCCCTGACGTCCCCACGCTGTCTTCCTCCACGACTGCCTTGTCCCCTTAAATACGTTCCAAGCGCGGTCTTTAGACCCGCCCGCAGTGACCCCCTCTAACAGTTAACTCACGATCGCAGCGCCCCTATTCGTAGCCCCGCCTGAAACAACCGCCCCTTTCCTCCCTGCAGATCACTTGAAGTGGGTTGCACATGCACACGTTTTTTCCCCCCCCATTCGAGCTCCCGCCCAACCCACCCACCCGCTTTCTAACTTCGAACCATGCCTCCTGCCCCCTCTCCTACAGCCCCAAAATTTCTAAGCCACTGGCGAAAAACCCCCCTACCTCCAACATAACCCCCCCCCGACACTACCAGATATTTCAGTATGAAGCCCCCCCCCCAGTGTTTTTAACCCTTTCTAAACCCCGTACACCTCGGATCTGTTTTTGGCATTTCGATTGTTCTTCATTTGGGATACAGTAGACGACCTCGGTTGCGGACCCTTGACTTCTCCCACCGCTTCGTGGCATATAGGTTAGCGGGTTATGCGTTAACGGCGGATTCAACCCCACCAGTTGCACCTCTATTCCCACGAGTTGATCGGCTGATCCTTACAATGGGTCGACCCACCGCTTCACACCGACTCTAAACCCTTCCTCCACAGCCCCCCCTGCCAGCGCGCATCCCCCCCAAGTCACCCCACCCATAGAAGACGCTCCTCCACCACCGAGTTGGCCTCCCTCCACCAGAGTATCAATCCACTACCCCCGTTATAAACATACTTCACCCCCACAGCGACGCCTTCGACTTTTTTCTACATTCTCGCCCCTAAACTTTAACATCTTTTCGGCCCCCCCAACACTCCCGCATTTGACCAGTGACTCCTCCCATGGGCACCCCCAACCCGAGCTCTATCTTCGCTCTTTTGGGGAGTAGCGGGTCAGACGTCTTCTTCCGTCACCTTTAGTCCCCTCCGTGGATTTGAGTTACCTTTGTGTTTGAATCGTCTGGCTTGCATTGAATTCCATCCCCCCTTCACCCCCCTTGCCAACCACTAGGGCTACCCCTTTTTCTTGTCCTCCCCCTTATTGTGTTTCGGTTGCCCCTTCTATTTGAATCGCTTTTTCCTTCTTTTTGAAGATAGATACGCCGGTTCTATGTTTTAATCCCTTAAGAAGTTTTATTTTTCTTCCGCGTAGTATTTCAGAGTTTTTCCCTTTTTTTTCCCCACCCCATATCTTTGCCAATCAGATTTCTCCAACGGAAACTTTCCTTTTGACGTTCCCCAGAATAGTGCGTCCTCTTGACTCGTTTTTGAAGGGTATTCCGTATGGACTTTTTTTCACGCCATCATAGACTTCCCCCCAACACTTCACCCCTTTACACGATCTGTCTCTTTGGAGTTTGATCACGTATTACTAGTAACAAAATCCATTCATACAATGCTATACCTCCTTTTTTTTCCTTTGATTGACGTCTGTACAAGGGCCTTTCCGGGTTTGGTCTCAGAATTTTATGATTACCATATCCATAGAATCTTTTATTTTCCTCTCTTTTAGCGGGATTATTAGATTATCCAACGTTTTAGAGTTCTACTGCCGGAATTATGGATATGAGTTACCATCCCTCTGTTCGTCCGATTTTCCTCCAGGAGTAAGTGTTCATGTTTTTTTTTCAAAGGTGGGGTTTCCCTCCCCCTTTACCTCAAATCGAACTTCCTCTGCGGCACGTGCATTGAATCAACTTCGTCGATCCTCCCCCCATGCCCCCCAAATAGACGGCCCCTGCCTTTTTCCCCCCCCGCAGCCTTTTCATAGCGGTGAGCGTGACGGTGATGTACCGTTCACACTATTGCCCTTTGTCACCGGTGTTTACTTTGCCGTTCCCTTGCGCTTTCCCCCTTTCCACTACTGACCCTGCATGGTGCACGGTCCCTCTTCTTTAGCGAATTTTAAACCTGATGTCCGATCCTGCATGAGTTCTTTTTTTAGTTTCCCAGAACCCTTTTGATTCTTAGTCGTGCTAGATCCCGAGTCGCGCGTTTTTTCTCTTTTTAGTTTTCATCAGTTATGGCTTCGAAATTTCTTCACTCTGACCCTTTCCGGTTCTTCCCTTGGCAGTGGAACCCCCTTGGACTATACCTTCAGTCCCTAGTCGTTTTTTCGCCTGCTTTGAAAGATCTCTTCTTTTTTAGGCCATTACTATTTTCAATTCTTTGGCTGATTCGTACCTTCCCTTCTTCTTTAAACTGAACAAGACCCAAGTATTAGATAGTCGACCCCCTTTTTTACCCGTGGCCTCTTCTTCAATGTGGTGTTCTTAAATTTTTTTGTTTTCCCCTTCTGGCGCGTAAGACCTGCAGCGGCCTTCTTCCCCCCTTTGTTTCGAATGAGTACCAGGAGGACTGGCTTTTCAGTTCTTGGCACATCGTGGAAGTTGCTTTTGATCTATTTTTTCATCCTACTCCCCCGGTCAATGGTCTGGCCTTTTTCATGATAACCTCGGATTTTCGATCTGCCTTCTTTTTTTCCCCCCCATGGCTTGTCGATTAATTAGTCTCCCCCCGTCCCGCAAGACCCCCTTTCCCCTCTCCTGGCTTTGCAGATTCCTAAATAACCTGTCTTCCTTGTTCTGTACCATTTTCCGGATGTGATGGATTTGTTGGCTGGTCGACTTTTCCCCCTGAAGCGCCTCCTCACTCGCGTTAGGGTTGGGTCGATTAACAGTACGGCTCAGGCCTCTTTTTTCATGCCCTCTTTTTTTTTTGTGCTCTCCCTTGTTCCCCCTTGGGGTCTTACGTTGAGAAATCGGTATGTTTTTTTCCCGTCCTATCGGGCTTAGTATTTATCTTTGCTCAAAACTTCGCTCTACCT
>Ga0179593_1491403_pt1 | contig 10606 bp, 12 predicted proteins | sample CZODoug2_1_08_16_FD_185931 | JGI IMG/M metagenome (GOLD analysis project Ga0179593, IMG submission 185931) | Vadose zone soil fungal communities from Angelo Coast Range Reserve, California, USA - CZODoug2_1_08_16fungal (PacBio error correction) | ecosystem: Environmental > Terrestrial > Soil >... | reverse complement strand
CCTCTCTTCTGTGGGCCCTCATGGCCGAAACTTCTCCTTGGAAAAATCAAGTCCCGATCGATGACCGAGATCCCCCGCTAATGACCCCCCCACTCTACTTCTCAGAATCGATCAGGCCCTGCTGATCAGGGCCTTCACTCGGTGAGACCCCGGGTGATCTACGTCCAGAGTTTTGCGTGAGTTTTGATTTGTCCAAACACGATTCCTCCCCGTCTCGATTTCTGCGCCGCGTCCGCCACTATCGGTCTGCCGACGGCCCAAAGGCTACACCGTGGTGATTTGTCCCCACACCCCCCTCCCTCTCCCCCAAAAAGGGTCGTCGAGGCGTCGGTGTTTCCGGCGTAGAGATTTCCCTCTTTCCTTTCCCCCCGTTTTACCCGCTCAATTGGGCGTTGTGCAGCGCCTCGAGCTGTGATCCCCTGAGGAACTTTTGTCGCGAGAACCTCTCCTCCCGGCGCGCATTGCCTCGGGAACGCGTTTTTTCCTTCCAACTCAAATTTCCCCTCGCCTTCAGGTTTTCAGTCCGCGGTGACTTTTCCCCCCCCTTTTCGACCTTCCCGTAGTCGGCCGACTCTTCAATTTTTGGAGAAGATCGATGATGCACGGCCGGAAGAATGTTCCTCTCCTTGACAAGATGCATCACGTCTATTCCTCCCTGACCGACCGGACAGCTCCATGATCGAGCACCGCCGCCTTGTCTTCCCCGTCTTCGACCCAAAAGAACGCACCATCGGTTTCCCCTTCCCCCCAACGTTTATTTTTCGTTGTATTTTACGCAACCCAGTTATAAACGTTTTTTCCCCCCTCCCCTTTGCCCCTTTTTAGCGAGCCGCGGCCCGCGTTGCCTTTCTTCTGACACCCTTCGTTTGAACGTAGTAGACAACGAGGCCTTTTTCCCCCTCGCCTTAGTTTCCGCCGCGGCCCCCTCTCGGTAGGGTTTTTCCCCCCTTTTTCCTCCCCCCTCCACAATCTCCGTAGCTGTCACACCATGGCCCAGCCTCCGAAAGAGGCCATCAATGCTGGTGAATCTCCTTTTTAAAGCCTTTGGACCGCAAGTACAGCGTTATCTTTCAGGCCGTTGTTCTTCCCATCCTAGAATCGTCGTCAGACAACGCTGACGGTGTCGGAAGTCGCTGTACGTCGTGTTTACGTTCCCTCCTCCAATTTTACCTGCCCCTTTCCCTCGGTAACCTCACAGCCTTTGAGTTCTTCTTTTTTTCCCCCGGGTCCCGCGTAGCCTCGGCTCGGGCCCACGTGTCGCGTAATTATTTAAGCTTGTTGTCCAGCCGGAATCTTTTTCTGTCAGGAGGCCGGTCTGGATAGGCCGATGAGAGTTTATGGATTTTGATGGTTTGCCGTATATCCGGCGCTTGACGGCTGTTTCTGGACATTACAAGCGCCATCACAACCTCCGTCCGACGGATCGTGCCCACTGCGTTCTCCTTCCCTTTGCAGATCGTCCGCCGGCGCCTTGCTACGTAGAAACCAATCTGAATATGGGTGCTGACGGGACAAAGTCCCCCTTTCAACCGCCCCCAAGTCCATAGCTTCGTCTAGGTCGGAGTTCCCCGGAGATGGCACGGCTGCGGAGCCAGATGCTTGGTTGGACAGCGTCTTACTAGACACTGACGCAAGTACGTACAAGGCTCCCTACCATCACGTTGGTGAGGTATCTCTTCATAGGTCAACCTTGCATACCCGGCATTTACGGTCAACTCCTAAATACACCCGACTTGATCTCTCTCCTACTTTGTTCGATCCTCGGAGAGAAGTAGTGTTTGATTAATTTTGCCTTCCATGGGCACCATCCTCCCGGTTTCCTTTTGTACTCCTGGACCGACTCCGCGCATCGGGTTGTGCAGACAACTTCCTATCTTTGATATCTTCCTGGGTTGGTGTTGAGGAGATCGTTCTCACCAACCCCTTCTATGAGTCATGCTACCGCGTGCCCATTTTTGGGCACTTCCCCCCTACTCTCGTGCCTGGCAGTTACTCCCCCCCTCTCCTTCCCTCCGGTCGCCGAGTGCGCAAGTCGGCGCGCAGCCCACAGGTAGGGTATTTATTTTATAAGACCCCATTCCCTTTTTTTATAGGCGATCTAATAGAAGATGCCATCACCCAGAGTTGATGTCGTATCGGGACCGACAGGATGGCGGATTTTAAGTCCTCCCGCTTTCGCCATCCCTTCCTTTATGTTACGTGCGCAGCACGTGAAGTCCTCCTACACAGGACCGGATGGATTTGGCCCCTGTTTAACTGCTTTCACGTGTCTCTTTTCCCCCCCGTCCCCAGCAGCCCCGCGACGACTGCCGAGTTTTGTGAGCCGCCCCCCGATTTACTCCCCCCCCCTGTTGGCCTTACCTCTATATCTCCCGTTGGACTGCTGACCTTGGCTTCTCTCTCTTCCTTCCTGGTGCGGTTCGTGGTCTCGCCCTGCTTCCGGCTGACCGCCCAGCCGTCGATCTTCGGAACCCGACAATTCTTCCCACGATCTCTCTCGTCCTTCCCCCCCTGCACGCCTAGCCATCAGGTAGGCCGCTGGAACCCCCGCGATGCCGACGGGACGGTTTCTTTACACGTGCGAGCCGTAGCTCGGCGGTTGACGCCGGAACCCCGTAACGTATTTTTGGTACTTTCCCTCTTTTCAACCCTCCTTAGCTGGGTGCGCTGGACGGACACGTTGACGGTCACCCTCCCCCGCCCTTGATTCGACCGTCATCGTTCGGTCGACGGAGGGGCGATGGAGAACCGCCGTCAGAAAGGAGCCGCAGTACCTGAGGCTTGCACCTTTTTCACCCCCCAGTATGATTCCACGTCGCCAGCATCTTGGCCTCTTCGGCTTGCTGGCCACCGGCTTCTGTGGAAGCTAAGGTGCCTGGGAGGTGGAGTGGTTTCTCCCCTTACCCTCTGCTCTTGCCGCTCTTTTTCACTACTTTCTTTAGACACGTTTCCCTCGATTTAAGTTCGAGACTTTGTGTAAGTCTTCTCCTACTGTCCGGGTGAGGATCTGCGAACTGGCGGCCTTCCCCACTTTTTCGAGTTTTCGTTTAACTACACCGTCCGGCACGTATGGAACGTCGTTCTGATTCGCTATTTCTTTTTTTTTGGTAGAATGACGCCCGACACGGCGAGGTGCCTAGCATGGGCCCCCTCCTTTCTTCGGCGGCAATGACGTGATCCCAGGGGGCAAGCGCCTATATTGAGACACCCGGAACCCTCTCGACTCGGAGAATATGCTTACCTGGCCCTACGTCACCGCTTTTACACAGGTGCTTTAAAGGGGAAGTTCACCGGAGGATGTAGTGAAATTTTGGCCCCGCCCCCCTAGTTCCTGATCGAGTACTATCGGTCCTATGTGATCGCGGCGACCCCCCCCCTTCCCTGTTCCGCTCAACGAGTCTCTCCCGAAACCGCTTTCACAGAAACCGGAGTCCCCCCTTCTAAGACCATCATCGCCAGGGAAACCGACTCCCTAGAAGTTATTGTTTTTTCGTCCCTGTGCGCAACACCCCTCCATTGTAGGTGATTTTTTTAAGACCCTCTCGTTTTTTCTGTTCCCCGGTCGAATTGACGATTTCTGATCGGGGTGGTTGGAAAAACGAACAGAAACCAAACCTTTCGGACAGAGTTTTCCTCTCACCCGGGGGTTTTTTATCCAGTTTTACTTCTGCCTGACGAATCAGCGGTTCCTGGATCACGGCGCTCCTTTCGAGTTTGTTCAGGTTTTTTTGCGGTCCTCGGTTTCAGCCCAATCAGCTTTCCGTTGCCCGCGAGCAGTGCGATTCCATTATGGCACGGATCTCTTTTCATACTCCCTGTTTTTTGACTAGATCTCGCTGGGGGGCCACGCAGATTCCATTCGGTAGATTTCCACAGAAGTTTTTCAGCCTCTTACTATCAGAACCGCGACCTAATGAACAACTGAGCTTTTTCTCCCCCTCCTTCTCTCTGGAACCGCTGCATCAGGGCCTTTCCATGAATTTTGTACCCCGGGTGATTCGCATGAAGCCTTATGAGAACGAGTTCTTTTCTGTGCGTTGTCCAACACTCTTCCCTATCCATTTCTGCTCCCCTCCCCCTCCGACTAGAACGACGGCCCTTCTTCCCCCATTGCCTTTTTGCGCAAACCCTACAGAAAAAACCTTTTGATCCTTCTAGTCGTGTTTTGCACGGCTTCGCGCTGAGTGACGCCTCTTTCCGGTGGAGAGAAGTGGAGGTCCTGCTCCTGTGAGCTGTGATGAAGCTGATCTCTTCTATCCTCACTTTCCGCAGCGAATTGAGTCCGGAACAGCCGGATTTTTCTGCCAGACAGTCACCCTTAGCACCCCTGTTGGTTTCCTTCCCCACCTGTCACCTTGGTACCAGCTTTCGCTTCTACCTGACCTCGATCACGAATTTTTCTCCACGACCTACGGCCAAATTGGACGGAGTTCCTCTCCTTCTCCGGACCTCTCGACGAGAACCATTGCCTCCGCCGCGACAAGTTTTGAATGATGAGGTGTCCCCCCAGATGTCGGAACCGGCGTGACCAACCCCACTCCCGCCCTCAATTCATTCCCCCGACTTACGCCCAGCTTTGTCCCCTTTGTACGAAACACCCTCGTGCATCTTTTTTTTCTAAGAAGTTTTCCCCTCTCCTAGAAGTCCACAGGAAAGCTTAGGGCGATCCGACCACCGGACAGTTCTTTTTTGACTTTTCTAACCCCCTAGGGAACTTGTCGATGGCGTAACCGTGACACAGTCTTTTAGCGCAGCAGGGTTTTTCATGGTCGACCACCCCACCCTCCCCACCTTCTTTCTCTAGTACCCCCACCTGTTTTTCCCCTCCCCCTCCCCCTCAGTTTTTATGCTCATGCTGGGCGTGTGGATCCGTATCCGCCGTGTCCGGTGCAGCAGCAAGGTAAGCGATTATCTTTAGGACTTCTTGTCGTCCCGCTCAAGATTAGTTCTTACCCTTCCGATGCCCCGGTGCAGTCGTTCGTGTCGTGCCCGGCCAGCGCAAAAAGACTCTCTTTATTCTTCTCACCCTCACTCCTCTTTTAGTGTGTTCAGCGTCCACTAGAGCTTACGGCTTTTTGTTAACCCCAACTTTAGAGTCCCTTCCCTTCGACCTCGACGCGTGGCCACGTTTTTATGATGCCCTCCGTAAGGTATAGTTTTACTTTTCTAGCTCTTGAGAGTGGTTTTTATTTTTCTTTTTCTTTTCCGTCACGGCGTCTTCTCTGGTCACCAACAGCGAGTCATCTCCCACGCCCCCCTGAAAGACTAAAGAAGATAGATTGCCCTGCCCTGCGTTGAGAAGGCCCATTTTCTTTTTCTCGATCCCCAACTACTCTTCCCCTGGCCAACAAAATAGCCTTCCGTTAGATCCGGGCAGGATGGAGGGCACAAGACCTTGCACGAAGAGTTAACACACCTTTCCCACGCCTTCTTTTAGGTTTTTTTGCCTTGCGCAGCTGCACGTTTCTTGCCAAGTCAGAACTGCAGTTTTTCGGTCTTCCTCACCTTTGGCCTTTTTTTCCCCTGTGACCTCTCCTCTCGTTATGGTGATGTCTCCTTCCGAGGCTATCGGAGTCCATAGAGAATTTCTCTTTTCGGATTCCAAACGCACTACCCTACTTTCTGCGGAAAGTGGCGATCTAGGAGAGAATTAGGGTTATTCGGGCTTCAATGTCACGAGTAGTTTTCTTTTCAGTTCAGATTTGAACCCTCGTTCGCGCAGATAGTGGTTTTTTTTTTCCACATCCCACTCTTTTTTTTTTTTATGCGAGATCGTTGGCGCCACCAAACCTCTAGAGCGGGACCCCTGGACAAGGTGGCCCATGACCATCAGAGGTATCTTTAATTCCGCAAGGCCTCTCGAATAACCAAAGCCGCTCTCTAGGATCAGGGCGCTCCAAGGCAGTTGGGAGTTTCTTTCCTTCGCCCGAAAACGGCAGGCGCGCGCAGAATAGATATCCTCGAAGGACCGTAAATACCCTCGTAGCGATTGTGGCGGGACGAAGGTTTCTGGCAGAACGGTTTCCCCAGGTGTGAAGGAAGAGAGTTTTCTCAGAACATGTCGGTCTTTCCGCCCCAAGTCATTCTCCTCCCCTTAAGAGACGAAGAGGCTTGGAAGTGTTCCCCCCCTTCTTTACAGTTGCGAGGCCAGGTAAGCTTGAACCCCTCTCCTTGGAGGGTTTCGCCGCAACGTGCATCGCCGTTTGTCAACTTTATTCCTGCCCAGACGCGTCCTGACACAAGTTTCGTCCGTCTATCGTCGGCGAGATCTTTTTTTATTTTTTAGAATCCCCCGAGCCTTTTCGACCATGCGAAGCCTTCAGCCGATTTACGGCCCAAATCAGGCCCCCTGCTCTCTCCTCACTTACCCGTAACGTGACTTTTTTTTTTTTTGGTTGCCCATTCTTCCGGAGGCCCCCTTTTTTCTTGGCGCTGCCGGTTCTCGACACGGTTTTCCCGATGCTTCTCTCTTCTTTTCTCTTTTTCCCCTCACGTACGATGCTGTCGTCCCGCTTCTCCGATTTTGTTCTGCTTGCCTTTCACCGACGAATCCCTTTATCAGTTCTTAACACCGTCATAGTTTCCCCGTCCTACCCTCTGCGAGGTACAAGCCTTCCCTACGACGCCTTTGATTTGCTTGCCTTACCGTGTAACACTTTTGCTGATAGTTAACCCTTCTCCAGAGGAGGCATGTTTGTTTCCCCCCGTGGTTTTTTGAAGATCTCAGGGTCTTTTCTTTGTTCGTTTTCCCCTAATGACCCGCTCCCGGCTGCTTCATTGTGATTTTTTCTGTGTCTACGGAATCTCAACCTTTATTTATTTTTTCTCCCTCCGCGCTCCTGCCGTTTTTCCGTCCGCCCTGGGCCGGGTTCGGCTCTTCGTTCCATGTTTTTTTCCCCCCTTGGATGACCGGTTTTTTTTTCGTCAACTACAACTCAGGCACTGGTCCCTTCCCCTCTTTCCTAGGGTCGGTCGGTTTTTTTCTCCCTCGGTCACCCGGCGCGGTTCCTTCCTTATGGTCAGATTCTTAAGGTCTCGCCTTTCTTAGGGACTTTTGGTAGGCAAGTTTTCTGTGGCCTGCTCGGCGGAAATCGCCTTTTACTAGCTCGGCCTGCCGACTGCGTCTTTATGGTCCGAGTCTTCGACGCCCTGGCTACCAATGTTGACCCTCTTCTTCCCCCACCGTGCCTGTTTTGATTTTTTTTTCCCAATCGGTCACTAACAACCTTCTGTTTTTTTTTTTTTTTTTTTCCCTTCGCAATTCGCCGTAGTGATTTTCTCGCGTCGGCCCCCCCGTGGTAATCGTGACATAAAACGGATGAGCTGAACTTCCCCACGTCTTAAACGTCCCCAACGCGTCACTCGATCCATAGAGTTCCTGTTTCCTTTTTCACCGACTAATCATCCTTCTCTGGTGGTAGCCCGTCGGGTAACGCCCTTTTGTATCCTTGACCGTCGTCAGGACCTATCGTCTTGTTTTTTTCTCAATTTTCGGCTAATTTTTCTCTTCCTCCTGGGGTTTGTCAACGCCACTCACAAGAACCTCTGCTCTGGCTTCGCTATCACGGCTCATTTTTCCTTCCATGCCATACAGCCAGCGGGTCCTGAGAGTCCTTTTCCAGTTTTCTGATTTTTTTGTCCTCTTTGTATGAAGATACATTTCTTACTTCGTTGCCCGCGAGTCAGTCGGCGCGGACCCTTCTTCCCCCCCCAGCGCTCTTCTTTCCTCTCTCCGTGTTTTGTTAGATCTATATTTGTGGGACATCATGGACGAAATTGTAACGGAAGTCGATCTCTTTGACAGAGTTCCCTTCACGCTTTTTTTCCTTCCAACGAAGACCTTCTGATGTACCGCCTTGTCTCCGGCCTTCCCCTCCGGGAGGACCCGGGTGGATAAGATCCTGAAGACTCCGTTTTACCGGTCATTTTTCGGTGGCTTTGGCCAACCCCCCCCTCAGCCAAGTTCGATTCGCAACCGAGCGACTCCTATCTTTTTCTTTCACGAAGCAAAGGATAACAAAGTGACGTATTTGTGGTGAAAACCCCTTTTTTCCGCGACCCCCAGGCTGTCCGACTTCAGGTTTTTCCCGGGCACTTGCTCGCGATGATGCCCCCGCTTTTCCTTAGATGGACCTTTGACTGAGGTTCAGTTGGTATTGAAGAGAATATTGACCTTTTTCTCCGGGGCCGTTTCGCCCCCCTTTCCCGCCCGGCCGCTATTTGCAGCTTCCCAGAAGGTTTTTTCGTTCCCCCGACATTTCCCCTCGCTCCACGGTTTCCCGTCCCTTCTGCCCACCTTGGTTTCCACGGTATTTAGGAGCCCGTCTTCAGAAACGCCGTAGGATATGTTTTTCTTCCACGGCCGGACGTCTATCCTTCCGCGCCGCCGAGACACTCATTCCCTAGTAGTCACGCTTTCCACCTGTATCGATTCCACCGCCCTCCGATTGTTCCTGCCCCCTCGTTTTTCAAACAACGCCAGCCTTATCGGAACCTACCCTCGACTCCCAGCGGCCTGCGGTTTTTGTTGAACTTTTTACCCCTTTCCATTGGTTCTCTCCAGTGTCTGTGACCGCCCCGGCTCCTTTTCCTAAGTAAACTCAGGCGCGGCCGTCGTCGACCATCCGAGGGAATTGTGCCGATGCCTTTACCGTTTACCGCGACGCGGCCGCCTCAGCCGGGGTTTCAGTTCCCCCTTCACCGCAGGCCCGGAGCTCGTCCCCACACCTTTCTCCTCCCGCCTGTCATCTCCTACAACCGCGACCACTGACGCACAGCCCCCTGTTGACGCACGCTCCGCCGGCCGGTGCCCGCCCGCGCGTCGCCCCGACCCAACCACCAAAACAACCCAAAAGCCCCCGAAGACACCGCACACGCAACAGAAGACAAAGCAGACAATCCCCCAACTCCCCTCCCTACAACCCAACCAAACCACAAAACCCTCACCCCACCCCCCAAGCAAAAAGACAAAAAAAACCGCAAAAAAACCACCTCATCCCGCCCCCACCCTCACCTGCCCGCCTACAGACCCAACACCACCCAATTCGAAACAGAAAAAAGCGCAACCCCCGCCACACACCTCAACACCTAGCCCAAATAAAAAAGACCAAACAACCCCGACCCCCCGTCACCCACCCCACCACCCCAACAAAAAAACCCGGCCCCTAGATAGCGCAACAGAATATCACAAACCCCCCCAAGAAACGACAATACTTCCCAAGCCCCCCCCCCGACATCCCAAATCTGCCAGACCCGCAGAATAACACACCCAAAAACCGCCACGTACCAACCCCCCCAATCAAGGAAACAAACCAGAAGAATAACACAAAACCCCAGGGATATCAAACCAAACCCGACCAGAGAAACCACCCCACCCCCCCCGAGAGAGTCAATACCCCCCAGGCCCACCACAGAACCACCCCCAACAACACGCCAACACGCCCCCCCCCAACAAAACCCCCCCGATAGAAATAAGAGGAACAAACACCAACCCAAAGCAAACCCCAACCCCACCCCCCAACACAAAAAAAAAACCCCCCCAACACCCCAAGAAACAAACCCAAAAAAAACAACACACACCAACAACAAAAACCCAACTAAAAAAAAAACAACCAACCCAAAAAAACAAACCCCCCCAAAGAACGTTTAGAGTGAGTAGCTCGTCGGACCTGCTCCATTCCCCCTCCACCCCCCCACCTCCTGTCCCTTCTCCCCTAACCTTCTTCTTCATGCCCCTACCCCACCCCGTCGCACCCCCCCTTCCCTCCCCACCCTTCACTTGTCGCCTTTTCCCGATTTTTTCCCGACCGATTGACGTTGTTTCGCTTCTCTTAGTCGTGTCCGGCCAGCGCCCCCCCCCGATATTATTTTAGGTCCGGTCACCGGGACAGCGGTTCGGTCTTTTAGTCTTACCCTCCTGCTGCTTGGTTTTCCCCCTTGTAGAACGTCCCGCGGCGATTGTGGAACGCCTTTGCCGCTTTTCTTTCCTCCAGGCTCTCGGTTTGACTAGCTCTATTTCGCTTTTTCCTTGGATTTGAGCCGACCGATCTCTGACGGTTTCTTTTATCAACTTTCAACTCGAGTCGACTGAACGTAACAACGCATCTCCGGTTTAGATAGCGTCTCTATCTGCCGCCCCAGGATTCTGAGATCTTTCCCCCTCCACAGTCCGTGCTGCGATTGACCCCCCCCAGACGTAGGAAGTAGCTTTTTTGGTTTTTTCCGTTAGAACCCTTTTTTCCACGCTTGGTCCCAACGTTCCCCTCCCCAACGCTTGTTCAGGCTCCTGGGGGAGGAGAGGTCCAGGATGCGGCACCGAATTTTAAGTCTTTTTTCCTGATCCTTTTTTTCTTAATCCCCTGTTCCTACCCCTTAGAGCCCGTCGCACCGAAAGCTGTGATGTACTCTGCTTCGCATCTTTTTGACTTTCCCCTAAAGGTCCTTTTCTTCTCGAAAGCGAATACCTATGGATGGGTATGCTCCCTTGGCCGCTCCGAGATAGAAGTACCGGGGTTTTTTTTCCAATCGCTTCGGCTTCCATTTCCCCACCGATTTTTGTCCCTTTAAGGCACGATTGAGAAACCTTCCGCGCGTTTGGTTGTCTCCA
>Ga0179593_1430537_pt1 | contig 10606 bp, 13 predicted proteins | sample CZODoug2_1_08_16_FD_185931 | JGI IMG/M metagenome (GOLD analysis project Ga0179593, IMG submission 185931) | Vadose zone soil fungal communities from Angelo Coast Range Reserve, California, USA - CZODoug2_1_08_16fungal (PacBio error correction) | ecosystem: Environmental > Terrestrial > Soil >... | reverse complement strand
CCCCCTTTCACACTTCGTCTTGACGTGATTTGATACCGGGGTGCGCTTTCACCCCCAGGACTTCCCCGTTGTTCTCCTTCTTGCATGCCATCCCCTACGTAGCACCCCCTTCTCACACCTCCTACAACCGGGGACGCGGGCCTCACCCTCTGTCGTTGAGGTGGCTGATTTTCCCCGCTCTTCCAGCCCTTTTTTTTTTTTTGCCAGGTCAGTGAATCCACTAGAATTTTCTAGACTCTTCGTTTCTTCGGTAACTTTTACACGTACAGCCATCCTCGATATCTTGTGAGAAGCCCCCAAGCCCAAGTGTACTTGCCCTCCCTCGCCCCTGTTTTTTTTCTAACCCCCTATTTGTCCTCCACTGGCCCCCCCGACCGGCAATTGAGCAAGACCTCACGTGGCAGTAACCATTAACTACGCCCAAGTCACACTCTTACCAGGATTCCTTACCCCCGTCTGTCGTTACTTCTCTTCAGCGGCGCTCCTTCCTTCAGGGGGTCCCTCCACCCGTCTCGCCCCATTTGTCAGCTTCCAAACCCCCGAAAGTGTATGCTCAGACTCGCTTTATAAGACCCTATTTCCTCATTAACCCGCCCATCGGTTCCCCTTCTGTCAACCTTGCCCCCCCCGGCAACCTTTCCATGCCTCGGTTGCCTAATTCCCTCATTCTGCGAAGACTGTTCTTTCCCGTCAATGTTCGCGACGTCAGGCGACTGCCACCCTTCTGGTCACCAGGCCTCCCAACCGTTTCCAACGAGCGGAAGAACCCCACCCGGTATCAAACGGAAGTTTACAGTAACACAAGGCCCTAAGAGGGAAATCTTTAGAAAAGCTAGGGATCACCGTCTTCTAATCCACTACCACAAAAAGATCCTTTCAAGGAACAAGCATACTTAGGGCTCCCGCAACCCTCCCGCATCAGAAGAGAATGGCCCTAGCGCTGTTCTTGTTGTTCAAGTGTATAGACACCGGAATGAACCGGTATGGGCGTTTTTCGGGACCCCCTTCCTCTCTTTTTCACCTCAAGCATTAATAATCGACTGCGGCTGTAGTTGCACAGCGTTGATTTTTTCATGAATACATAGGCGGATTGCTTACACAGGGTTCTGTTTTCCACGGATAGAAGGGGGGAGAGTTCTTTTCTCCCCAAGAAGACACGCACATTCTTGGCGTTAAGATGACCGACCTCACCCCTTTTTCCCCCGGACACTGATTTTACGTATGCTATTCCTCCTCCCTTTAATGCAAGCGTTCTTTCTCAACCAGGGTTTGAACCTTCTTCCCTTGCCTGGGTTATCCGTCTAACTGCGTTGCATGGTATCCTTTCCCCCCAACCACAAACAACGTGTGCCCATGTACTCTTGTCCCTTATTCGTTTCTGAGAGACCCGGGTAATTTCGTTGGAGTTCAGTCAACGGTAGTTTCTTTGTTCCTGGTCGAAGGTGTAATTCCAATCTCCACTACAGGAATGGGAATTAGTCCCCCGTTTTTTTGGTGCCGGATGTAAGTAGTAGATCTTCTGCCGTGTTCTCCTTCACTAGGTCCTCACCCCTGCGTTCGGGTTGTTTAGCCGTGGAAAAGCCTCACAGGGCCCCCCTATCAAGTAAGAATTTTTACCTCTCCAGCCAGCTGTGACACCCTCGTACACTGTTTCCCTTTACGACTCGGTGGAACGTGAGTTTGACACTCGTGCGTCGCGTTTGTTCCGATCCCGGAGCTTGGGTTTTTTCCAGATTTTCGGTTGAAGGTTTTGGATTTTTTTTTCGTCCCCGGCCGGGTCGTGGTAATTAGGGGTTTGAATTTTTCCTCGGCATCCTTGCCGGCAGGGGGCAGGTAGGCATTTTGTTCTTAGGAGAAGCAAGCCTTGAGGTCTGAAGCTTTCTGGGGGAACCCTGTTACCATTTCTCCTCAGAGAGACACCAACGAAGTTTTTCTGTCTCTAGGCGCGAATTCCCCCCAAACTTTTTTGTTCCTCCGACTCCCCCGCTCCCCCAGGATGACTTTCACTAGACGATACGTATTCCTATTTTTTTGCCTGCCCTTTCTCTCCGCTTCCCGGAGTCGCGCTTGTGTTCTCCTAAACGGGCGAGCCCAGTTCCTCTTGCTCGTCACCGGCGCTCGCGTCCCCCTTTGCTTCTGGGTTGACCTAACCGGTGCCTTTTTTTTTTCCCAATGTTTATGCCTAAGGTGTTTTCTGGTTTTTTCCGTTCCCCCTGCAGTTGCGCTCGTGCCCCTTTTCCCCTGTTTGACGAGCCGAACCGGCCGCGCACTTTTTGTGCCAGCATCCCCGGCCGCCGGCAAATGCAGCCCCCCCACCCCCTCCTTTTTCCCACCTGGGTCGTAACCCCGCCGGTCAGTTTATCTGCGTTTACCGCGGCAAGTCTCCGGCCTTCTACCGTTTTTTTCCCCCCGTGCCCGTCGGTACTCCCTGTGTATCTTGTGCCCCCAAGCTTGCACCCTTGGTCCCTTTATTGAAGCCGTGGCCTCCACTCCTTCCGTTTTCCTCCACCCTTTTGTCCCACTTGAAAGACCGAGGGAAGCTGTTTCCGAAGTTCCCCCCTCCCCCAAGTGCCGACCCTTCACTTTTTTTGCAGTAGCCCCTCCTTTTCGTCCTTTAATGGTATAGCACTCAGCACTGCCTCGCCCTCCCCGTTCTTCGGAACTAGCCGGTGGGCAGAATCCCTTTGTGACATTTTCTCTTATATTTTTATAGCCGGTTGTGTTGAGAGCTTCACGCACGTCATTTCCCTTCTGCCCTTTTTTCTTTGGTCCCGAGCTTCCTTTTTTGCTAGGGCGTGTGGAGCGATACGATGGGGGGCTCTCAACCCTTGCGTTCTACTTCTTAGATGGTTTCTCTGTGACCTCCCCGAGGTCTTTCGGTTTATTGAAACGGTTCCCTTTTTTACGGTGGATGAAGACGGCTTATTCGGCTTAACGGCTTCATCCCCGTCCCAACGTTCCCGCTTTTTTTTTACAAGAACATTTTTTTTCCTCCGCTTCCTTCCGTGGAAAACAGGGTACGCAGTTTGATGAAGCCTCTTTGAATTGATCGACTCCCGGAGGTCTCCCCCCCCTCTGTGTGACGCTTTCATCGTTTTGGTTGTATGAGGGTTGTGCAGGTAGTTTTTTTACTCTTAGCGGACTGTTCTGTGTCTCGCTTGGAGTGGTTGGCTTTTGTTGGACTTTCCCCTTTTCCCCCCCCCCTCGGCCTCCCCCCTTTCAAAACCCAGGACCATGTTTGGTTTTTTTTAATCCCAGCAGGATTTTCTATCGAGCGCTCCGTTGAATCAAGGAGTCCGTCGCGCTTTTTTCTTCGCCCGGTTCCTACCCCCGTCCTGTCAAGAACTTTTACTCTGGATGTTCAAGTCCCCCTTCGTTTTTCATTGAACTAATTATTCGCATTTCCTTCTTCCCCTGGATATCTGACTTTTTGCTCTTCCCTCAAAGGTGGTGGGGTGGGACTTTTCCATGTCAGCCCTTGCCAATTTTCTTGTTCTAGACACGTCGCTTCCAGCTACACTTCCCCCGGTCCTTTGATAAAGCAACCCGCTGCACCCTCCTCCCAACCCACCCCGGCAACCTAATCGTTATGAACCTTCCCCCACCCCATGAATAATTACACAGACCGCTGGACGCCTCTCTGCTGACTTAAAGCTTTTACTTCCCGTTCAAAGGCTGACCCCAATTCTTAGTTCCCACCTGCCCCGTTCCGCGGCTTTTCCGTCCTGGTTCCCAGTTTTGGACGCTTTCCTTTTTTTGACAGTTTCGAACTTTTGTCGAAATTTACGCGTAGTCTCGTCGCCGGTATCGATTCTGACGCCCCCCTTCCACATCCCTACCGGTTTCGGGGCTCGTCTCCTCCGCCCCAGCCGTGAGAGTCTCTATCCTTTTCCCGCGTTTTTCCTGAGATGCTATCAATTTGAGATTTCTTCTGCCCGCCTCAACCTTCTACCCCTCACTTTTGTCAGTATCCCAACACTTCCGTGCCCCCAGTGGCTACTTTTCCCACCCGCAGTTTTTACCTCTGAAGCCGCTGCCTCGGGGGTTTCCCCGCGATGGTCGGTTATACGGACCGCATTTCCTCCTACATGCCCCCCATGCTATACGGGCACGCCCTGCGGGTGCCTTCTACCTTTGCTGGCAGTCGGTTTCTTTCGGATGCTGCTCCTTTCATGTGCAGGCCCTCCTCGGCCGTCCCCCCCCTAGCGTCTTTCAGTGCACGACTCACTTTTTTTTGTGTGGCCTGTCCCGCAACGCCCTTTGACGCAGGATTCTCCCAGCCCCCCCCGGCTTCCCCCCCCCCTTATGTAGAGTCTTTCCCCCTTTACCCCCTTCAACGCTTCACGAATCTCGTGTCCTTCCGGGTTTTGGTGGGGGTCCTTTTGTTGCTTCTTTCTTTTTAGGCGCCCCGTCAATCCGGTTCATTGCGACTTGATAGTCTTGACTTGGAGCCCCCTTCATTCCCAAGCGGCGCCCTTGGCGTCGGGTTTTTGCGGGCCTTGCTTTGTGCCGCTCCGTGATTTGGTCCGGAGATTTTTTTATCAGGTGGTTCTGACTGTTTTATTCTCTGTGCGCCCCTTTGCGTCCTCTCAACTTGGATGTCGGACGGTAATTTCGGGGGCGAATCCGATTCCCTTTCCAGGTGGGGGAAGGGGTTTACTTTCTTCCCCTTCCTTTCTCCCTATTGCAATTACCGTTTCGTTTTTTTCCTCTATGTACGCCCATTTGAGGACTGCGTTTCAATTGTACCAGCTTCCATGTTTAATTGATTTTTCTTTTACTTCCCCCCTGCCTTGTTCCTGCGGTCGTGATTTTACCTAGGTCCTACGAGACTTTGGTCGTCCCCCGTTGTTCTTACTCGACCCCTTTCCCTGCTAGCCGGTTTTGGCGGGACCCCTCTCCAGGAGGATCCCTCTTCCTCGACGCCTCCCCCGGACCTCCCTCTATCGGTGTTTCCGTTCGATTGCAAGATGTTTGTGCAAGTTTAGGCTGGCTGCACCTGGCTTGTTTTTTCTTTTGCCCCTCATTTCTCCAGTGGTGAGCTGCTAGTCTCAAATGTTTGGTTCGGCTAGCTATCTAGTCTTTCTTTCTTCTAACCTCGACCCCTTCTTCCCTGCTATATGGGTCATATGACATTTTTCCGTTCTCTGGTCACCCCATTCCCCATTTTTTCTAGTTGATGCCTCCTGCGTCCTGTGGTAGGAGGTTTCCTGGAGGATCTGTGGCCGGGATTCTGTAATCCTCGCCGTTTCTGTTATTGCACCACCCACTGAAACTCCTCTCACCGTGATGCCTACTTCCTACGGTCTCTATAGGTTCCTCTTTAGTTTGTGTTGCTGTTACTCTTCCTTTCCTCTTTGATTGTTTCTCTTCGCCTTGCTACGGGTAGACCCCTACTGGACCAGCCAGGCTGATATAAGGAACCCCCCTCAACTCTCCCCCCCCAATTTTGTAACACAGACTAAAGGGACGCCCTTATTTCTATTGCAACTTTCCGTTGCTGGGCTTTTGTCCGATTTTTTCTTTCCTTTTCCGTGAATTCGGGTTTTGCCCTCCCGAGAAGTGCGCTTGCTTTGGTGACTCTTTCGTCAAACTCACTTCCATCATCGCCCTCGGGATCCCTACCAAACAAACCTTTTTAGAACCGCCCGAAAAGTTTTCCCTTATGGCACTCCCACGCGCCCGGACAAGCCCTCTTGCCCCCGAAGAAGACTGGTCAAAAGCAATTCACTCGCCCCGTCAACCGATTACAGGATGGCCGCCTTTCTGGCGGTGGTACGATCACTCTTTAGACGCCCGTTCCTTCCTCCCCTCCCACTTTCTCCCTCCAGGGCGAGAGGAATAAAACTCCTTGAACCTCGGTAGAATTTCCCCCCCCCTGATTTCTCCGCTCTTTCCCTCGAAAAATTCCTTACCGGTAACGCACGGCCACTTTATGGCCCTTTTGTCTTTTTCTTTACCACTTAGCCAGATGGCTTCAAGACCTCTTTGACGGATCCCTCCGCGCCTCTTCCTTAGCCGGTTCACCATGACAAAGGCCACAAAAGGAGACTTTTAGCCACCCCTAGTTCCCTCCCAGGATGGTTCCATAGTACTTGATGATGCAAGTTTACGCGTCACTTGTCTCAACCTCTCCATCATCACCCCCCCAGATTCTCTCCCGCCAACGATTTGAGTCCACCAGCAATACCTTTCCCCCCCCCCTTCCGCCTTTCACTTTTCCCCTTTTCTCGATCGGGATGATGGTTTCCCCATGGTCTCGCTCCCGTTTTGGCCTCAACCGTTCTTGTCATATTTTATCTTTTCCCCTTCCCCCCCCGCAAGACGAGCATCTATGCGGTTGCGTTATCCACCGATGGTGGAGTTTCATTCCCTATCACTCGAGGCTGGTTTGAGTAGTTTCCCCGTGTTAAGTGTAGGCCCGATCGTTTGAATCGGTCAGACTGCTGACCTCCTCGTGTGTTCTTTTTCCCTGCCCCCCTCCATTTTCTGGACATCTTTCTTTTTCACGTGGCGAGCTTTCCTCCCATGTTTAATCCCCTCCTTTCTCATCCAAAATAGGTACTGCTTTCCGCTCCTCAGCATGCGCCGTGGACTCTTTAGCCTGTCTTTTCCTTCTTTACCATCGTTCATTCCCCCCCCCCACCCCAAAAGTCTTTCCCCTTGATTTTTCACCGGTTAGTTTCTGAACCGGGTCACGGGATTTGGATCGTTTACCACCGTGTACCTTTTTTTTGAAGCCCGGTTGTGCTTTATGGCCACCATTCACTTTCCAGTGCATTTTTTTTTTTTCCTCGGACAAAGCCTTTGGGCGGTGGCGTAGTCTTCTTCGCCCTGGATTCTCTTTTCCCTGACAGTCACTTTTAGGTCCGGTTTGGTTTTTCCATAATATTAGATCCCCCTCTCCTCACCTACGCTCTTCGTTCGACCGTTCTCATTTCCCAGTCTATGGCACACCTTTAACCCCCGGCTTCTGCAGCCGGGATGCTGTGGACACTCTCTGTAGCCTTCTTTCTACATCTTTAAATGCGAGTAGCGTTTTTTTTTTTTTATAAGCCTTCTTTTTGGAATTTTCTATTCTCGTTGTCGGCAGGAGTCAGTGTCATCGAGTTTTTTTTCATGTTGTACTTCGACGAAGTGAGAGCGGTGTTTGTTGGGTGAGGTGAGGTTAGTCTATTCTTAGTGATATTGATTTTCCCTTTGCTAACGCCTTTTTTTCCCTGGGTCTGATTATCGCGTCTAAAAGACCCCCTCTTTCTCCAGTCGCTTCCATTCCACCCCCGTCCTTTTTTTAATAGAAGCCTTCCGCCGGTTTCCGGGTTTGCCTTCGTATGTACTTATTCGGTTCTTGCCTCCCTTTTCCCCTCCCAGAGGGTTTGAACGGGTTGGTCCGTTTTTACTTTGTTTTTTGGTGTCTACCACCGGCGCGCTCGCGCTTTCTGTATTCGGACGTTGAGTCCTCTTGCACACATTCCTGCATGTTGGCCTTTTTCTCCACCCACCTGTGTCCTGTTGTCATTTTTATTTTCCTCATTTTTCTTTTTCTTCATAACGTCCCTTCACTGCCTGCCGTGGAACCCAGCGCGGACTGGTTTTCTCGCGACAACGCCCCTTCGCGGGAGTTCCCTAAGTTGCAGCCGGCCACACGGCACTCCATCCTCTCCCTAAGCTTCCCCCTGTTTTTTGCCTTTTGTTTTTGCTCAGCGTGTCACCTCCCTTGAAGAGTTACCAGGTGGAAACGCCCGTTTTCCCCCAGGCGGTTCTGTTGAACAGTTACGTTGTCTCGATGTCTTTCCTCAGTGTTTTTTTTTGGCCTCCCCCTTTTTTCCTTTCTTCTAAATTCCCCCGGGTCCACTTTCCATCTTTTTAGTCACCTCCCTTTTGAAGTCAGTTCTTGTACGTCTTTTGTGAGTTTTGACCCTTTTCTCCTAACCCCCCAGAGGATTCTCCCCAGAACGTTCCCCGAATATATGACATCAGGCGTGGTTATTCTGAAGTGCATTTTCGTCTCTTTCCTCTTAATCTTTTGGTTTGAGTCTCTCTTCCCCCTGCCCCGTGCTTGACTACATTTGCTTTTCCTCTTTTTTTTTTTTTTCTAGGGCGATGCTGTCTGCCTCGCCGCTGGTCGGTGACGAACGGCTGTTCTCCTTCCGGGACGTGGTCGTACTTCGTATGATGCTTCTTTTTCTTTTTGAAAGTACCCGTTCCCCTTTTCTGAAGTACTGCGACTGTGCTGCTTCCACGTTTTTCATCAGATTTGAAAGTGACGCGTATGGTCCCGTTTACAGACACTTGTGTAACTCTCATTCCTGGTTTTTTTACCAGTTTTTGAGGATCTGCTTCTTCGTGGTCACGCGACTTCCCCCTTCGTGTCGTCAGCCTTTGTTCCTTCCTTGCGGGGGTGGGGATCTGGTTGCCGGCTTGTTTTTATGGTACTTTTCGCTTCTTTTTCTCCTACTGCAAGTGAGGGCGTTTTTCTCCCCCTTGTCGGCTTCACGGACGTTATCCCCCCACCAACCAGTTAGTCCCCTCACCAGGTACACCCTTCCACCGTTGTTTTTTTGTTTTGGCAGCCCCTCCCTCAGATTGTCGCTCCGCTTTGGGAATCTGCTGCAGCTTGTGGCGCTTGCCCGTGATTTTGAACACCACCAATTAGCGGCTCCCCCCTTCAGTTCTGTTTTAAATTCCGGACGTTCCAACCCGAATACGTAATACGATCTTACGTCTCTTGGATAGAGATTTTCTCTCTCACCAGGTCCTGTTGTGGTTTGTCTTCGACACTCCTACCGATTGTGGTTCTGTTTTTTTCCTGCCGCTGACCCTGCACCTCCGTTTGATCCCTTTTTCTCCTCCTATCATACACCCTCCCTCACGGCACTCTTCTTAATAATTCCCCCCCACCCGATAACCCCCGCCGGCCTGGCCTTCAACCGATTTTTTTTCAGATCTTACTTCCCGCCTCTTTTTCCCCCGCTGAACGTTTTTTTTTTTCTCAGATCGCTGACAACGAATTGCGTTTTTATACGCCGGTTTCCAGTGGCCGATGTTCCCCCCAGTTTGGTTCGTGGAGTTAGTGAAAGACGTTTTGATGCCCTTTTTCTTTCGCCGGTTTACCTTTTCTTCCGACCTCCCTTGCCAAACAAAAACCCCTCATACGGTGTTCCTTCTTAGATTACTAAGCACGGCTAGATTTTCTCCTCCTTTCCAAAGCACCCCCCGCTGTTTTTCCTTTTTATCTTTCGTAAGGGCAAGTGCTTGCTTTCTTACCTTTCACCGGCTTAACCAGACCTGTTCTACTTCTCCAACCTACCGTGTCCCCTTCCTACCCTGAAAAGAACCGGTCCCCCCAATCTGCCCCTTCCCGTTATCCCCTGGTGGTGTCCTCCTCTTGTAGACCCTCCTTCTGCCGTTTCTCCTACATTAACATGCTGTGATGAGCGTTTCAATGTTTGTCGCGGGTTCTTCGACCGGCTTTTTTCCTACTTTCCTTTGAGCTGATTGCCCAGTTGTTTACTTTTTTTTTCCAGACTTCGAAAATCTTTGGGGCTTTTAGTTTCCGATTTCTATTTGCTTTGATTCGGGGACCCCCTTTCCCTGCTCGAAGTTGCTCACGAACCCACTTTTCAGTAATCTCCGCATGTTCGTCTGTTTTTTTTTTTTTCTCTCCCCCCCGCTGTTTTCCCTCCTGCCGCGCGGTCTTCATGAGCGTGGAGTTATTTGCTGGGTTAAATTCCAATACTTTGGTTTCTCCACTGTGATGAGACCACTCGCACATAAGGACCGCGGATAGGCTTGAGGATTTTGATGCTTTCTTTCGTAGGACTTGTGGATCGTTCCTGCGGATCGTGGTGATTCTTCTCGCTCCGGTGAGGCCGGAATGGCGGTCTTTTCTTCCGATTCCGGTAGGACCTGTCCACGTTTTTTCTCATATCGAGTTTCCTGGCCAGGGGGAATGGCTTGCCCCTTATCCTTCGTGACGTTTTTTCCAGTGCTCTTGTCGCACGTATTTCGCATCTGCGTCTGTCCCTTCCCATATTGCCTGCATGTGACGGTATGGTCCCCCTGTCCGTTCCAGTGGTCGAGTTGCTTTGCGATTGTCCCTTCTACCTCCCCCGATATGGAGCGTCCGTGGTAGGACTCGGCCCTTGAGCTTGTGTTCGGTCCCTCTTTCGATTCTCCCTCTTCTCCGAATCCACCTGTGCAAGACCTTGCCCTCCTAGGTGTGGCCCTGGTGATTTTTCTCTGTTTTTTTTTCTTCCTTAGGCTTTGCGTTCCCACATCTTTGTCCGGGTCGTATCTAGACCTCTTTTTTTTCCCGGGGCAGCCGGTTGATTTTGCCAATTTGGGTTCGCGCTTAATAGGACTGTCTCCGTGTCCTAGACCTTAGCCCCTCCGTCCTGAACTGCATATTTTTTTGCTTCCTTTTTTTTTTTCACAGTTAGTAATCCTTTACCACAAAGTTGTGACAACTTTCTAGTTGCTTTAGCAGTAGGTTGTTTCTTGTTTTTTCCTTTTCGTGATAGTTGGAGTTGGTTTTCTTTACTACTGAGAATTTCGGTTCATTCCTGCGACCCCGTTTCTGCGCTCGCCATTTCTATTTCCTATG
>Ga0179593_1378664_pt1 | contig 10606 bp, 12 predicted proteins | sample CZODoug2_1_08_16_FD_185931 | JGI IMG/M metagenome (GOLD analysis project Ga0179593, IMG submission 185931) | Vadose zone soil fungal communities from Angelo Coast Range Reserve, California, USA - CZODoug2_1_08_16fungal (PacBio error correction) | ecosystem: Environmental > Terrestrial > Soil >... | reverse complement strand
AAACAGCGTAACTATTTATCTTCCCTCATTCACCTCCTTTTATCTCGTCTTGCTAACACCCACAGGAGAGTTGTGATGTGGGCGCCTTCTTACGTTATTCCCCTCTCCCTTTTTAGAAGAGTTTCGGCCAGCGTTTTCCTTTCAACCTTCCAAGTCCGCCTCCGTTATTAGGTTCTCTCCGTAAAGCTACTCTTTTACTTACTTTCCTTTCGTCCATGAACTGTTAATTGTAGCATGTTTAGGGAACTTGTTCCTTCTGGTTCGTCTACACAGACATTTTTCTTCCGACCCAAAAGTCCTCTAGAAGTTTAGTCCAGAATTGTTTTCCTACCATCGTCCTTTTTCCGCTTTTGGGTGTCAAAATTTCATCCAACTCAAAGACATCTCGGTGTAACTGAGCTGAACCATTTACCTTCCCAGCCACCTCCCCTCGCTGGTTTCTTTCTCCACCTTTATTTCATGAACCCTCCCCCCCCTCCCCCCCCTCAGTACCCAACCTCCTTTGAACGTTACATCATATTGTCCTTACTTTTCCCCCGTTCCTATCTGTACACGTGCAGCAGGCACATTCTGTTTTTTGAACAATTTTACTCTGTTGGCGTTTTTTTTCTCGAGCATTTTTTAATACTACCGAGCGCTTGATTCCTTTTGACAGGTTTCCCGCGTGAGTTCGTACGTGGTACCCACGTCTAGATCGTTCTCCCTTCTTGTTCTTCAGAACTTGCCTCTTTTATTAAACATTGCTTTGTGCGGCTTCACCCCTCTACCCTACCTCATTCGTCCTAAATTCCCCAGTTCAGCTCCTAGCCTCACAGTTTGTGTGGGACTGTTTCGGCTGTTCCGATCTTTCTTAGTATTCCCCCCTTGCTGTCCCCCCATTTGATCTATCTGGCGCATGTTCCCTTTTGGTCTAAGTTGACGTCCTGTTCTTCTTCCCGGAACATTCACCTTTTTTCTCCAATCGCCTTCCCCTCAACCTTTCCCAGTCATCCCCCAGTTATCTCCTGAAGAAGAAGTTCTTTTTTTTTTTTTCCATGCTCCGCAGTTTTCCTCCCATGGAAGATGCGTGTCGCCCCCCCATGTCCTCAGAGGGCCCTCCCTCTGTTCCGCGTCCAAACGACCCCAGTTCTCTTCCACTCCAAGTCCCTTCCAGGACTTTATTTGAGCGTGTTTTAAGAATCCCTTACGCCAAGTCTGACTTTGAATTTCCTTTTTGGAAATTGCCTTCTGTGAAATGCTCAAATGTCGGAGAAGTGCTGCACGTGGTTTTTTTCGATTTTGCACCAGACTAATCTTTCTCGACCCCCATTAGTGAGTTTTCTATTCTTGTACGTTTTTACTAAGGTATATTATGTTTTCCCCCACTGACAAATTTGCCCCCATGGAGCCCCCCCCCTATCCCTTCCCCCTTTTCTCAGCCAGAGTGGCATTTATTTCCACTGACTTTCTGCGGCCTTAGCATCCCCTTGACTCTCTTAATTTCCTTTCAGTTCCCGTTAAGTAATCCGACCTTTTGCATGCCACAAAGTTCCCCTTACGGTCCCCCCAAAGCAAGCTCTTGTCCACGTGTTCTTGGTTAATTTCCCGTTTTTTTCCCCCCATTCTGAGTTTACTCTTTCCTTTTTGGACCCCATGGTGGTGCAGTTTCCCCTATTCGCCCAGTTTTTCGCCTCTTTCCACATTATGGACAGTCGCTTGTCTCTGATTAGCTTAGTTTAATTTCTCCTTCTTTTCCCCAGCACCCTTTTAGGGAGAACCCCCCGCGACCCCCTTTTTGCGCTAAGTCCTAAACTTTTTCCAAGTTCGAATGTTGCGTTTTCATGTGAAAATCACTATTTTCTTTTTCCCCCCTTTTCAGCATCCCCCTTGTTTTGCCCCCAGGCTTTTTCCTTCTGTTTTTTGTTGTTCTTCCGAGAGCTGATTCATCGAGACCTTTCTTATGCATACGGAGGATGAGGATTCCCCCCCTGTGGTCTTTTCCTGTTTGACCGCCTTTTTTTTCTAGCATGATTTGGCTCTACCGGAACCCACTCTCAGGATGAATGCCATGCCCCTCAACCCCCCGCTTCCGCCTAAAGCTTTCTCTTTTTCGTTGTTTTAACTCAGGTCCCTATGCGTACTCCCTGTGTCTAGGACATCTGCAAGTCCGGCGCATCTGTTTAATGTAGGTACCAATTCCACACCTTCCTCATTTATGAGGCTTTGACCCCAAAAGCTCCTGATTCTGCTTCCTTTTTACCCGGTTTTCTACAGCTGATGATTTTGATATGTATTGCCGCTCATCTTAATCTGTGGTCCAGGTGATCCCTTCATCGCGAACGTTTCGGAAGACATCATCTCGACCTTCTAACCCCCCTTTTTTTCTCGTTCCTATCCGTTGTTGTTTTTAGCTAGATGTGCGGAATCTACCATCTTCCGCCAACTCCCTTATAGCTCTTCCTGTTAGAAAATACCGTAAAACGGAGTGTATTCTCGGTACATAGCCGAGCAAAACTCCGTTCAGAAAGCCTCTCTTATAAGCCCCGTCCCCTTGCCGGTTCCTCCCTATGAGCGGATCTCGGCCTCCAGAATTGCTTCACATTTGTGGTGCTTCCCTCACCTGGTTCTTTCCCTGGAACCCGCCGCGCAGAGACGTTGCCTGATCCTTGCAAGATTTTTTGAATTCTTTCCGTTAAAAAATTGGTTCACCCCCGCCTCTGGTCCCTCTTTAATGCAGCCCTTTTTATGTTCATGCCCAATTCAGAGTCTCTTTCTCCCCTCTAACTGCTCGGGCACGTCCCCGCACCTTTGAGGACACAGGTGGCCCGTGTCTCCTCCGTAATCATTCAGTATCTTTGCGGTTTTCGTGAGAACCCTAGTCCCCTCCCAACAACCCGCCAAACGAACGCCCCCTCACAAAGCCTGCGGCCTCTTCACTATCACCCGATTTAGGCCCGTAAGAATGATTTTCATGACCCCCCACCAACCCCAATTAGAACATTGAAACACAATTTTTTCCCTTCCTGACGACCCCTTTTTTTCTTTTCTCACCTACCGTACCCTCCCCCTTTTCCCTTGACAAATGAGCGAGGCGCCTTTTGCACAAGGACCCGCCCCTACCGATTTCCCTCCCCCCGAGTCGCACTGCGTGAAAATCCATTGAGCTACCACTCTGTCTCTCTTGCCCACTGCCCCCAGTTACCCCCCCCCTACACTTCCCCCCCCCTTTGAAAGGCACAAGTACCTTAACCCCCCAGAACACGTTCCGAAAGTCGCAAATTACTGGCTGTGTCATTCCTGAGCTTTTCCCTTATTTCCCCTCGAAAACTGACGATATCAATGGTCATTATTCATGTTTATTCTACTGCTAATCCATGCTCTAATCCTGGTTTTTCCTTTCCCGACCTCGTATTTCCATTTCTTTCAGGGCACCCCACTTTGTGCGGTGTTGCCCACACCAAGCAGATCCCTTTACCCCGCCCCTTTTTGAATCCGACTGGTTTTCCTCCCCGATTATTAGCATTGGCTGTTTTTGCGCCACCACACTTCCGAGATATCTCGCTCAAGGGCAGCGAACGCAATGCAGAGGGAACTCACCCACCCGCCTACCCCTTCGAGAATGTCAACGGCGCCCCCGCTCACTTCCCCGGCCAATCCGTTGGCCGGCCCCCCCCGGAGTCAATACCCCCTGCCCAGCCCAAATCCATACGGGACGCTGTCGATTCCTTTTCCCTTAAGGCTGCCCTTTCCTTTGTGCCCCTCCCTTTCCCGGGAGATGTGCTGTTCTACGCTTTATTTCCTAAATCTCCCCTTCGTAGATCTGGCCCCAAACAAAGGAACAGGATCGCATAATCGAATATCATTCTTTTCTTCTATCCCTTGGTGTTTCTAAGGGGCTTCCCCCTATCTCTTTTTCTCAAACGCTCTTATTTTTGGAACTCCAGTTCAAACCACTAACCCTTGCAGTCCCTATTTCCTTCGCTAATTCTTTTTCTATGTTTAGATAGCTTAATAGTTCGACTCCCACCCTTGAGAAGGCTTTACGCCCCCTTTTTTTCGGTCTTTCTCGAGCTGGCCCAGGCGGTTCTGCTCCCCGTACTCCCGCGGGCCCCCCCCCCTCCACTCGCGCTTTGGGGACCAGACCACGCGGTAATAAGGTTCCCTTCTTCTTGACACTGCCAGTTTTTTTCTAGAGATACGAATTTTACCTCTGGCCCAGCAACTGCGGGAAACATTTCTCGGATCCTCTCGAGTTAGGAAATCACGGCTCGCTTAACCACCTTTCCCCCCCTAAAGCCCAACCTACAATGTTAGAATTTTCCGCAGTTGCAACTGCTCTCTTGAAGGTACCCCGAAGATAGTGTATTAAAGTGACAACCGAATGTTTGAGCATTTGCTTTGTAATTGTAATCTTACCTAAGGGGAAATAGTCCCCCCTTTCCAAAGCATCTGGATTTTGCTGGTAATGTTGGTTCAGCATTTAACCGAGTTTGCTGGCGTTATCGTTTTCAGGACAAAAATTCCTTGACCCCGCAGTGACCCCCCCTCCGCTCCCTTAGGACGAACTGCTGTAGAGAGCCTTTCGAGGGCGGATTTTAGATCCCCCTTTGTCAGTCCCTCCCTGCAAAGACAGTAAGATAGTATTAACCCACGCTACACTTTGAATGGAACCCCCGTACGAGGCAGCCGATTTCTCTTTTACCTCTGACCCCTAATTTTCTTTTCTCACGTTGTTGCGATTCCCACCAAATCTTCAGAATGCCAACCAGTGACCTACCTTTTTTCCCATTTACAGGTAAATAGAGCCACAACCACGCGATCAGGTTTTTTTCTCTCTCGAGATACCGTTGCGTTTTGTACTTTTTGATAGAGTTCACTTTACTCCCCCCCCCCAAGTTCGTTAGACAGTGTTTTTTTATTGAGCTCGAACTGGACTCGTCTTTTTTCCCACCTTGTAAACCATTTCTAAGTGTCCTCTCCTACCCGCCCCCCCCCCAACCTTCATGTCTGGAGTACGTTACGTAAGTGCCTTTCCTGCCGCTTTCTCACCCTCTGTACCAAAAAACCGTAACCCCCCCCCAACCCCCCCTCCGGAAGTCTTTGGAGTCGTGTGACTATCTATCTTTTTTTTCTCCTCAATTTTTGTTGGATCCGGATCAACCTCCATATTTCCCCCTTCCTAACTCTCCCTTCCTGGTGTGATGGATTGTCGGGCGTACTACTCACCTCACATCGGCGTATGAACCCCCATTCTTCCCTTCGCAGTCCATTACATTTTGGTCTTATTTTCTCTTAGGAAACATTCTTTTGATTCCCGGGTCAGTGGCGGTTGTACTCCTTCCCCTCCTTCCATGAGATAACACACGGCTCCTCTTTGGATCTTGTCCCGCTATCGCAACGCTCTCCCCCCTTCCTCAAGACCTCATCTAGGATGACGTCCAAACCCGCCTTGTGTAATTGGTGGTCTAGTTTCGGACGTCGGGCAAATATCAAGGGTCCGCAGTCTCCTTAATCTTTTTTGTTCATTTCCCATGCCACCAAGGACGAAAACTCCTCGCAGCTTCTCGGGTCGCTATAGTAACCTCTGTACGGGCATATACTGTTTTTTGTCCCCGATTTGTTTTATCGCTTGTTCCCCTACTCATGCTTATTGTCGCCCCGCAGTCCCTCAGAATATACCAAGGGCTTCGCTTTTCAGAATTCAATGTAGCTTTTGCCGGCTTCCATAGCCTCCCCCAACTATACAACTTCCCATCCGGTAAAGCTTGACCCCATGACACCTCCCCCTCCTACCGGAGCTTGTCAGACGATTCCAAGGCTCATTGACCACATCACCAGTACCCCCTTCGACGTTTTTCAATAATCCCCCCACTTGCATGGGACCCGTGAACGGAGCACACGTTGCCTAAGGACAGGTCCCAATTTCGAGGTTGGCTTTCTTTAATTTTGCGCGCCGGGATTCCACTCTCTTTTCTATGACGTAAATCCCCGTTTTTTGGGTGGGAACGATGAGTTAGTCCCACTCTCAACTTTTGCGGGCACAAGTGCTAACTTTTCTCGGTTTCTTGGCTTGACCCCCGTCCCCTTCCAGCGGGTAGCAGCCCCGCCATGTCCCCCCCTAGCTGCCTTTGCCAGTCTTCATGATGACTTCTCCGGTTTTTTTCGAATGGCAAGCTACTCCCAGATCCTCGAAGAGTTATCCCTACTTTTGGCAATCAATGGGGTTAAATGTTGTTTCCCTGCCGGGTTTCCCCGCATCACTGTTTACGTTGTTTTCACCCATCGATTTGACTCCCTGTCCTCCAAGAAGAAACTGATGTTTTTAGTCCCTCCACTATCCTTCCTCCAGGCCCGTCTTCTCCCTCCAGTTCGTGGTGGCTTCCCCTCCCTCGCCTACCTCCTTTCGTCGCCCCCTCCTCCCCGCCCTCCTGATACCTCCCTCCTGTCCCCTCCGGTCCCTTTTGTTGGCCGTCAGTGCCGAGTTGTGGCGTCCCCCTTGCTTCCCGTTGAGTCCCCCTTCCTTTTCTTTGGGTTCTCTCTATTTTTTTTTTGGCTTTATTTATTCCCCTATAAGCACAGCTGCGGCCTCTCCTGGTGGTTTTTCCATACTCGGCCTCCGGACAACGTCTCTTTCTCTAAGCCACACCTCGCCCTCCGGACTGGGCCCCGCAGAGAGTGCGCCCGTCCACCTCACTCGCCAGCCCGCATTTCCTGGCTCCCCTGGATGTGAGCCGCGCCTAAGGAATGGCGCCCTACGACAAACAGCTCGCAGTTCGAGTCGGCCATGACCTTCTGTGACACATGTCGGATCCAGTTTGATAAGCTGCTGGTGTTTTTGCGTCCCCAAAAGTTAGACGGAGATACCAATTCGTGACTCCATAGGTTAAAGTTTCCCTTTTGAGACTCTCTTTGTGGTATTCTCCAAGCACCCCCCTTTTTTTGGACCAGTTCAGGAGCAGACCTTCGTTCTAGCCAGTGGTCCAAGGATGCATTAAACGTCTGTTTTGAGGGGCATTTTCAATTTCCCCCAATCCCTTTCAAGGACTTTCTCCCTTCCCGACGTTCGATCAATCATCCCGCTGCATGCAACAAGGACCCTTACCTGAGCCCGCTTTCGTCCCCATGGTTCTGGGTACTTCAAGTGTGGGCCCTAAAAATTGTATCCTGTAATATTACATTTTGGCGACTAAAATGTTTATTGAAGGTTTTAATGTCGAGCACTTGGCCCTCAATGTTTCCGTTCCTGGCTCTCTTAGATAGTGGCCCCTCTTTTTTTTTCTACGCATCGTCTCCTTTCTCAATACGTAGATTCTTTTTTCGAAACACGAGCCCAAGTCTGCTTCCCAATTGTTTTTCCCCTTTCTGTTTTGTCGGTGTTTTCTTCTGCTTGTTGTTCTTTTTTCCTTCTTTTTTGACGTACCCCGCTTCGTTTATTCTTTTTTTATGTAATTCTCTTTTCTTATAAGAAGGCTTGTTCAGTTTAGTTATATGGTTGTTCTCTTGCGTGATTATCCTCCCTGTCCCCTCGGCCCTACGAGGATGAACACAGTCCCCCCTTCCCCCGAAAGTTGCTTTGAAACACGTTTCCCGACCTTTTCCGCTCCCTACCCAAAGAAGAAGGCTGAATTTTTTTCCCGACCGCACTGGGCTTAAAGCTTTTTTCGTGGGTGAGTTTTTGTTCCCTTTTCGGCAAGATTCCTCCCAGCTTCGATTTCTTATCGGCCCTCTTAGCTTTGCGTTTTTTCTGGACTAACCAGTTTCCGCCACCAAACTGGGCCCCGATTCTGAGGCCTGGATGCTCCTTTCCCTTTTTTCTATCTATTACCAGGTCCCCCTTGTTAACGGTCTGGCTTTTTTCGTGTCGTTATTGTTCTAATGTATATGTGTCCGCGAATCGACCCGTGCTTCCCGATTCTACCGTCAGCTTTGCATCGGATGTTCTGACCGATCCCCATTTTGGTCACTCTCTTCAGTTAAGAACCCTCTGGAGAGATTTTGATCTCCGTTTCTCTGAGATATTTTCGGACCCCTCTATTTCTCACAAAGAGTAGCACGCTTCGCTCCTTAATTTATACAAGATCGCACCCACCCCCGCTCGCCCTTTGTACAATATCCTTAGAACACCCATCGGTCGACCCCATTCCATTGCGCCGATACCTCCTCATGAAGGTAATCTTTCTCTCTTCATTTTCAATCCGGCCCAGAATGCGCTTGTTGCGTATTTTTCCTCCATACAACATGAACCCGCCCTGCTCCCTGCTGCCTTTTTTTCCGTTCATTTTCGCAGCGTGAGGAAACCTCTCCTCTCAAACGGTCCCCATCTCCACCTCTTTTCAATTCTCCTGGACTTGCAATTCAGCCTGTGGTTTTCCTTCTCTTTCGGAAAGCCGTCCCCCCCCTTTTTGAGTTACCAGTTTGAAAGCCTTTCACCCGTTTGAGCGACCAGTTCTCGGAAATCAGCTCGAGCGACCCCCCCCACCCAAACGAACCAACCTTTCTGATCAGTATACTCCCTCGGCCGCACCTTCTTTAAATCCCACCCTCACCCCTTGCCACCCCCCCGTCGGCGACAATTGTCCGCGTTCCCCTGAAGACAGCGTTAAAGTTCATTGACCCGAGAGAGTCGAGGTTTTGAAACGGAATTGCTTGATTGCCACTACCCTACGACTCCTGTCGTTGGACGTGGATCTTCCCTGCGCTCGGCACACCGAACACATCCGTTCGGCCCATCACTTTTCTCCCCCTCACTGTGGTTCAGCCACACGTCCTTCAAAAAATAACAAGTTACCCGAAGAGATCTGCTGTCCTCTCCTTGGCTTTTAGACTGCAGCTTTTCCCTTCGTCTTTTTTGGTTTTTGACCCACTTCCTATTCTGCCGGTTTTCATTTCTCCCCTTTAAATATCCTCCTAACCTTCCCTTGGCTTCTTCCCCCTCTTGGGTTTTCAGCAGAATGTCTCTTTATGTTTAATGCTTCAGTGGGCACCACCTTTTTTTTTTCTCTTTTTTGTTGCACTTAAAAAACGGGACCTCTCTCCCCCCTAACACCGTTCACTCCCCCCTACTTTTTTCCCCTTTGATTATTGTCTTATTGGTCAAGCGCCCCAACACTTTCCTTTTTCTGCCTTTTCTTTCCGACTTAGCTTTCGTTCTACTTTCCACCCTTCCAGCTCTTTTCCCATTCCCCTGGCGTCTGAGGTCTTTACCCCTTTCGATCACCATCCGATCCAGTTCCCTGGTCTTGCTTTGCTTTTTCTTTTACTATACAAACGAGGTCTTTCCCCCTTGACTTATTTTTTTTTTCCTTTTCCCCTTTCCTCCTAGCGGGCCCACGTTTTTCATCCCCCATTCGGCTCTGGGACAAAACAATGGCGGATCGACTCATCTCCTCTTTTCTTTCCCCAAGGGGGTCTGCGGCTGAAAAGGTGCCATTCCCCCTTTCTATATAAAGGTCCTGATTGGAGAAAACGCACGTCCAACCATTTCTTCACCCCAATGAAGGCCCCAGGAGTCTTTTACGCTCCTTTGAGTAGAGATTCCAATCTCACTACACAGGACACTTTCTTATATAAGAATTGAATGACTTACGAGGTCCAAGGCTTTTTCTCAATAAGAAGGAGCACACGGGTAGCGAGCCGTTTGTACAGACAAGCTTACTTTCCCTTCCACCCCTACAGAAAGCGTGTATACACTGAATACGACTCGTCCCCCCCCTACCCCTCGTTAAACATGGACCCGTGCAGGACTTTCACGCGCGTAGGAAATCGGATTCGCTTCCCCACCTCCCAGAAAGCCAACCATCCAAATGGTTCGCATCTTTGCCTGAGTATCAAAGTTCTCTCGCTGAAACATTCCGAGAGTATGATTTTGTTTTCAACGTTTCACCCCCGCATGTTTGGTAGTCTTATTTGTATTTCTGCTACTGTTAACTATTTCCATTCCCCACTCCCCCTTTATGTATGGCTGGATTCCTTGGGCAGTCTCCCAGCCCTGCACCCCGAAGGATGGCTTTTTTGATCTTTTTTGGACCACCCCCACCTGAGACCCAAACCTTAAAAAAAATTCACTTATCCCCCAGACCCAATGCCGTAGAGCCCTCTCTGGAGGACGATGGTTGAGCTGCGAAAGCCAAGCAGTGAAGACCTGTTCCCTTAACCCCCTGTAACACAACTCCCTTAAATCAAAACCGTCCCTCTCACGCGATGAAAGAGTTTGGACCGTTTACACATCTAAGCTTATCTTGACCTTTTCTTTTTTGATTTGCATTCACCACTTGCGCGAAAAGCTTTGGCCCGTCTATTTGATGCACAGAACCAGTCCTCTCTGGTTTCCATCCTCCGAGATAATCATGTCTTGAGTTATCTTCTTCTTTTTTCCGCCCGAATACGTTCCGACTCAAAAATTGAGGCTGCTTGTTTTTTTCTCTAATTAGATTCTATGAGCCTGTTTCCTTACCCTCCCACCTGGGATTCTCCCCCGGCCTGCGCTCCAGCTCCAAATGTGACGGTGAAGGGTATTTCCCCTCCTGAAGTATTTGCAGCTGGGACAGCGGAGCCGGATGTCACACACAACTCCCACTCCCAATTAAAACCATTTTCTTCTTTCTCCCCCCCTGATCCATAGAGGTTG
>Ga0179593_1297609_pt1 | contig 10606 bp, 10 predicted proteins | sample CZODoug2_1_08_16_FD_185931 | JGI IMG/M metagenome (GOLD analysis project Ga0179593, IMG submission 185931) | Vadose zone soil fungal communities from Angelo Coast Range Reserve, California, USA - CZODoug2_1_08_16fungal (PacBio error correction) | ecosystem: Environmental > Terrestrial > Soil >... | reverse complement strand
TTTCCGTGTTCCCTTTTTCTTCATTCTTTGTTTGATTTGGTCGCCTCTTCCGGCTCCTCGTGGTCCATATTTTTTGTGCTCTTTTTATTTCTTTGAGACTTGAGTTCCCCCCCCCACCCCCCCCCATTAATAACTATATGGAGTTACTATCCCCTTCTTTCCTTTAATCATAGCCGTTGCGGCTTGCTTTCCCCTGGAGCTTTGTTCCAAATTCCTGGATCTTTCCCCCAAGGATCTCGGTACCGGATCCTTTCTTTAGTTTCTTTTTCTAGTTGCTAAGTTACCTTGACAAACCCTCCCCCCCGTTCTTTTTTCTCAACCACCTGAACAGGTCCTATACCGAGTTTCTTCATGAATGACTTGTTCTGCTTAGACTTCTGCTGGGTTTCATCCTGACTTGACCCATTTTTTCATTTCTCTTTGCTCAGACACCGTATGCGGTTCCTTTTGACCGTTTTCCTCTTTCCCCTTTGGTAGATCTGCTTTCCAAAAAACCTTTGTGAACATTCTTCGGCTCCTTTCCCCACATCAATCCCCGGTACTTGCTTCACCTTCTCTTCCCCAGGATAACCAGGGCCTTACCGGTTGTCGTTGTCTTTTTTGTGCTTCCATCAACCCCATCCAAACCTTTTCCCCACACAATTTTGTGTCTCCCCTAGGCGGCCCGCTTTACAACGATCAGGCCATGTAGAACAACATATTCACCAAAACCCTCCTTCGTTTTTTTTTTATTTTGAAGTGAGCGACAACAAAATTTTTTGACCCTTCTTTTTTTATTCCCCCCCCTTGTTTCGATTACTTACGCCAATGCCGGTCGGTTTTCGACTTTACCATTCGGTACCAATAACTGTCATGGGCCGTAAGGAGAAGACACCCCTTTCTTTTCTTTTAATTAACACCTCCTTCATTGAAAACGGGCCCCCGCTCTGGCTCACGAACAGGAGTTTTCGGAGCTTCTCCCACGATGGTCGGTCCCCCTTTTTCCCAACCATATTTCATTTCCTGGTACGGCAGCTCTTCCCAGGAAAAAACTTTTTCTTTTACTCCTTACTACCCCACCGACTCAGTTTTTCTTCCTTTTGGGCATTAATTCGAACGCCCTGTCTTTTGACGCGGTTTGTAAACTTATTGGTTTCCCCTTTTTCTCCCCCCGCCGATATCGGTCCGGGTGGAACATTCGCACGACGCTGTTATATTTCAATTGTCCAAAGTCTGTTCCCTGCGCACGTTTCCCCCCTTCGTCTTTTTAAATGGATCGAACTGAGCAACTGCAATTTCAACACCCCGGCAGCCGCTAATCATTTTGGCACCCCCTCCCCCCCCCCATTAAACAACCACCTCCCCAGGCGCCTTCTTTGGTTTTGTAAAAATACGACTGACTCAGCCAGTATCTTCTACTCTCTGTAACTCCAACTCCCTTTTCCTTTTGTAATTGAAGCTCGCTCGGCTTTCGATAACCTCCCCTTGTTCGGTAAACACTCTTTTCATTCTTTCCCACAAACCGACGTCAAGGACTCGGCGCTCTCCACCCTCTCCTCTTTTTCCCTCAAGGACTGGTATTTCCTGCAAAATACGGTCATTTTTTGATGTACGCATCTTTAAATTCTCCCAGACAACTTTCCCTTTTTCATCATGGCCCTGAAGGTTTTTCTCGTAAATGGAGTATCCATCTCTACCCCCCCTTTTTTTCCCATTATTCTTCGTTCTACTCTGGTTCCTCAAACCTGCATGAAACACCTTAACTTCTTTCTCTCTCCCGGAGATATGTTTTTAATTAATCTACCTCTCAGTACTCCCTTTTCGCTGAATTAGATCGACCTTACTGGGACCCCTGGACTATTTCCTTCATAAGATAACATGCCCTTCTTTCCATAACATAGCGAATCCTTTCTTCTTGCGTCCAGAATAAAAGGCAGTCTATACGGTCGGAGATGCACCAACTCTCTTTTCTCTTTTCCCCCTCCGTTGTTTTTTCTTCCTTATCGGTTGTTTCTCCGACAAGCTTGAGACTTTCGTTGATAGGACTCCGAAAGATTCCCCCCCTTCCTCCTTGCTATCTCGTTTTGTAGTTCAGTTTTTTTTAAACAGGTCTCTGGCTGGACCCTTCATCCCGTCCCGTTACTTCGTCGTCAGATTCTGGTGATCTTTCATCGCCAACATAGAGGACCGGATCGGCTTCCTCCCCATCGGACTCGTTTTCCCCTTCTCTTTTTGTTGGGCTGGGTCCGTTTATTAAAATAAGACCCCTCCGTTCCGGCCCCATGGCCTTTCATATTCTTTTCAAGTTCCCTTCTTCTTTTTTTCTCAGCTCTTCCCTCCCTTTTTCTCAATGAATTAAGGGCCCTGAACCAAGCACATAGTTCCGTTCTTTCTCGCCCTCCTTCTCTGCTAAATGTATTCGTCCGATTGAAAGAGTATTTCTCGCATCAAGGGATATGGGCGAGCGACGAGTTCAGATGCGTCTTTCTTCCTCAAAAGCCCTTCTCTTTGTTTTGACCTCCAAATGGAGTTGTAGGGACGCAGGACGGCGAGATTATTAACCCCCCTTTTTCTCGGGACTAGGCGCTTGGTTTCCTATCTCTACGATGAGATCTGTCGCTTTCACCCACCGAACGGTTTTTTGTTGTGGGTCTTTTTTGCTCGCTCTTTGTAGAGTTTTCTTTGTTTTCCCCCTTCTTTACATCTCGTTCGATCCATTAACTGGTGCGCAGTTCGTTGAAGCGTGCGATCTCGGTCGTTATCGGACATTGTTTGCAACGTCGCGTAAATTTCCGGACAGGTCCCCCTTCTTTCTTTCTGACTCTGGAGGATTGCCCCCTTTTTCACCTCGTGCCAAACGCGTCCCAGATTCCCTTTGTCCGCATTAAGCCGGCAACCGACCAGCAGTGTTTGTTTAATTTGAGTAGGTTTCTCCCTTTCCCTTTTTATTCATCGGTGTTGCCCGGCGAATCCTCTCACCCACGTTCCTCTTGTCCTAATTGTTCCTACGATGTGTGCCCCAATCGTTCATTACGACAAACCCCTTGGTTGTTCGTCTTTGGAACCCCCAGTAAAAGAAGTGGACCTTTTTCTCCCTTGCTGAGTGCCTCATTTTTACCTCATCTTTGTTTCTAAGTACCTCCCTTTCTTTCTTGTGTCCGGACTTGTTTCCCTGTCACGACCGAGCACGATTTCTTCTCCAAGGACACCCTGGTTCAAGAACATATGTCAACCAGTCTTTTTTGTAACTCAAATGTAAGGGGCTCGATTTGTAATTTGTTGTCTGGCTCCTTTTCGTTGAGGCCGAGCTGAATTTTCTCCCCCCCAACCTGAAGACATAATTTTTGGAGAAATTGTTTATTGGGTATCCACACCATGACACCCCCTTCCCCCCAGGTCAAGGCCTGTTCTCGTCTTTCTTGAGAAAATGTTTGGTTGCAGTAAACCGCCTCTTATTTTTCTCACCGCTCCTTCAGATGATTCTGAACCGGTTTTACGAAGAGAATACCACATTGAAAGATTTAGAATCGGTCACACCTTTACAGAGCACATATTGTTCTTCTCCAGCGGTACTTTTCTACGCCCTTGTCCCCATTTTGTTCCTTCCCTCCTCCGATCTCTGCTATAAGTGCCGCAGTCATAATTTCAATCGGTTCTGTCCCCTCATTTTTCATTGTTGCGGTACAAAACCCATCACAGTTTGAGTGTTTCTGTACCCCCTTCGCCCCCCTATCCCCAAATCTCCCTTTTCGTACCGTTACCGTGAATCGACTTCTGATCTTTTATTTTACCTTTCCTCCGGTCGTTTTCCCTCCTCATGGATTCAAATGAACGTCTGGCAACGGCGTGATGACGCTAAAATCCCTGTTCCTCTTATCTGACCCATACCTCTCTTTTTTCCTACCTCGTTCCGCAGGCATGAAATAAAGACCAAGATCAAAACAACTACTTTCCCCCGACTTCTCTTCCTTGCCTTGCATTAAATGCCTCTTCGATGCTTCCCCCCCCGCATAACAACATCGACCCGGACCAGAATCCTCTCTCTTCAACTCGTTGTTGTTGTTAGTATTTTTTTCTCCCCTTTTTCTCATATGGTGGGATTTGCGCCTTCGCATGTCCTATGCCGGCAATGCCGTCGGGGACTTTTTGTCTGTGTATTTATTCATGCCCTCCCTTCGCTGCGTTTACCACCCAATACTAATTTGAGATCAGTAAGATACTTCTTTGTGTCCCTCCTCTCTCCTTTTCTTTGCATTTGATTGTTCTCTTGCCCCGGCCGGGGCCAGTTTCTCTCAACGGACGACCTTTCTTCGTGTCCTCCTCAGGGCGCGAGTTGTATAGTTTTTCTGTTCAGCTTTTCCCACCCCCCTAACAATGGAATTGTTGTTTCCGAAACCAACGACACGGTGGGCCTCTACCGATCTGAACTTTTTTTTCTCCCCTCTAGCATTTAGATCGCGGCGGCGGGCTTAGAAAGCGATAACCCTTTGCTTAAGTTTCACTCTTCTCATCCCCAAAGTAGGGCTGTCAGTTTTGACGTCTTTGAATTCTTCCCCTGTGGTTCGAATTTCTTTCTGTCCAAACTTTTTTTCCTCACTTCTCTTGAGGAGCAAGGTGGACACAACTGATCTCAAAAATTTCCCCCATGGAGCCCCTTCTGAGTCCTTTTGTTAGATGTTTGTGCCTGGTCTTCGTTCAATACCATCCCTCCCCCCCTCCCCCCCATTGTCTTCTTTTTCTTGCCAGTAGGCGGGAATACGGGTCAGTTGCAGATCCTTCTTCCTTCCCTCCCCCCCCTTGAACAAAATTCGTAGGCTTTAATTGCAAGTGAGCGACAACCCTGTGACACTCTTTTTTCTCCCAACCAGTTGTTTCTTAACTTCCGCATGCCGGATCGGTCTCAAAATGTACACACTGGTGTTTTTTTTGGTTTTTTTTTCTCTTTTTTTTTTTTCCCACACTTTTATTCCTTTACGGCGACAGCACACCCCCCATAGTTTTTCTTTTACTCCCTTCCTCAATTTGCCCCTTGTAAAAGGCTTGACTTGCCCCCCTCCTCACGAACACGGTTTTTTCGTATCCAGATTTTTTTCTTTCCCCCCGCAAAGAACAAGGATTTCCCTTCAGGTTTTTTGACTCCGCATCTATTCTCGGAAACCCAGTCTCACTTCCGCCCTCCCCCGACTCAAGGGGTTTTAACTATTTGGCCTCTTTCTCTGGGCATTAATGCTGACCCCCGCCATTTCTTCGTTACCTCCCTTTTTGGACCTTTTTTTCCATCGCTTTTGCAATTTCCCCCATGCTTACAGACACGGTTTAGTGTCTTGTACCAGTCACGGTTACACTTATTACCTAATGTACTACCCCCATGTACAGATCTCTGCGAGCCACTCGCACTCTGTCCCTCTTCTTAACAGTTCTCCCTTGTCTTCCCACTCTGGGCGACATGCAAGGCCACACCCCCTCTCCTCTAAATCATGCGGCCTCCCCATTACCCTCAACAAACACCCTTCCAACCTTGTGGGGGTTTTTTGGGGTTTCTGTTGGGGCGTACGGCGGATTTTTGTCCCACTACTACGCGCTAAGAAGTCTTTTTAAGAGGTGACCCTCAATTAAAGTATTGTCCTTCATTCTCTTCTGCTTAGTGTTCGAATCTTGCCACACTTTGTTGTTTCCCTCTTGGGAATGCGTTGAACCCCGACGGCCCCCCATTAACTGCGTCCGCTCGCCACTATCTCCAGAACGGCGGGACGATTGCATCCTGCAGTCATCCTTCCTTGCCGTACAGTCTCCTTCCTTCCCTCTGCAGTCTTTCCATCCAAAATGTTGAACTATGGTTTATGCCCTTCCCGTCGTGACCTGTTACGTACAGCGCTTACAAATATTTTTTTCCCTAACGGAAAGTTCTTGTTCACTCTCTTTTCTTCCTCAAAATGACCTCCCCCCGCCCTTTACTACGCGAACGGCTATTCCTCTTTTGACTTGCGTAATACTCTCCGTTCCCCTAATGTTTCCGTTCAAGATCTCCGACTTCTCCTTCTCAAAGGACTCTTTCAGCAGAGAACCTGTTCAAATTCCCTCCAAAAACGAAGAGAGACAACTATTGCAACGTCCTTCTGGGCTCCCCCCCTGCTCCACGTCCAGTTCTATAACGATGTTGCTGTTATCTCCTCTCTTTTGTTTGTTTTTTCGCTAAGACGGTTGTTCGGACTCGGATAAGGCCTGGCGTTGATGCTGGTACGCCGTCATGCCGGTCCTCTTCATCTGTTTCCTTTCCTACCCTTTTTCTTGTTTCCGTATAATCATTCCAGCAGGTTTCAGGCCTGATTAGTTGGATCTACAGTTTCCTCGCCCACATAGAGGACGCTTATTTTCTTTGAAGTACACCTCCCGGTCTCCTTTCCCTCTTCTCCTTTTGGGCTTGGGCCGGTTTGCTTCCCTCCCCCTTGTCTTTTTTTTCAATTCCTTCTTTTTCCTATCCCTGTAAAGAATTTGGGGAGACTTACCCGTTAACCGCCTTCAGGGCATGCTGCCAGCAAATAAGGTAAAGTTTCTTTACTCCCCTGCCCTGTATTCCCTCTTTCTTCAGCGGCAATGCCGTATCTTGCCTTGCCCCTTTCGCCCCTGACGTCTTCCTCTTTATTCTGGCTGTCGACCTAGTTCAGCTTGCCTTCGGTTGGTCACGTCCCTAAACAATAGTTGGCCGCCCCATTGGACGTTGCGCTTTGGGACACCCCCCCCTCCTCGTTCTCCCCCCCATTACCGTGTTGCGTTTATCTATTGAGCTCGTTTCAGCTTTCAAGATAGATGGTCTTTATCTCGCGGATCTTCTGTCGATTTTGTCCCCCCTATTCCTCCTTTTTGTTTGTTATTGTTTAACTCAGTGCGCCTGCTGATGGTGTTGTCTTTGCAATCTGTGCATTTCTCTTCTTCCTTTCGCTTCCTTGCCCCCTTGGTGCGCATTTGAGTTTATTTCCCTCTTTGAGATCTTTTTTTGTCCTTGCAGTCGCTGTCGTCTCTTTTTGTCCCTGTTAATGTTAAACTTGACTCCCCTTTCTGGATCTCGTTTCGCATTGCCCGCCTTTAACCATAAGGGTTCCACCTCGTCACCTCATGTCCCTTTCTTTGAGACTCTAACCTTCAAAGTTTCCCCCCTTCCAGCGTGGTCGCTTGATCTTTTTTTGTGTATTGGTGTTCTGTAGTCTGTTCAGGAAGTGAAAGACGTTTTTCCAGTCGCTCTCCTTCTCTTAAAACAAGCTCAATTTTCCTTGTTCTTTCCCTGGGACCGATATAATCAGCCCCTCCCAACTCGTTAGGGCCGTTTGCTGATTACCAGTCAACCCCGTTGTCCCCTTTGCAAATGTTGAGTCGCTTCCCGACTCCTGCCTTAGTTTCTTCCTTCCATCCTGACATGCATTTTATTTGCCGGACTTGTTACTACGTAAGCACCGTTTCCCCCGTCTTTTGTATATTCCCCCCTTTTTCTTGTAATAAGAACAACTGTTCTTTACAAGTTGGTTTCTCAAGGTAAATTTACGGGCCTAATCCGTTGTCTTTTTTTTTTGGTACGTCCTAATCTCTGTTGGGCTTGCCCTCGATGCGCACTACGTTCGAAACTACGCACTCAAATTGGTTGTGTTTTGTTTTTTAAGTTAGTGGTTTCCCGGCCTTTGGACCCACAAATTCCAACCCCTTCACCATGTATCATTTTCTCCTGGAGTTGGCGAAGCTTGGCGCTTCTGTCCTCTTCCCAGCTCCCTTCTTTTTCTCCCCCTCTTTTTCTTTTTTTTCCATTTTTTTTTTATGTAGTAATTGGTATCTGGAACTTTAGACTTCATCTTGCACCCTCCAAAAGGTTTTTCCGCCCTGTCTCACAAAGTGTAATATTCGCAGCTTTTTTCCCCCACCGACCTGAGAACCTCTGAATGTGTTTCTTTGAGTTCTTCGTCCCCCCCTTTCCTCTTACGCAACACTGTTCTCCACGTTTGAGTTCCCTCCCCTTCTTTTTTTTTTTCTCTAGCCCTCCTCTTAGCTCGCTTCCCGCTACAAGTTGAGCAAAGGGAAACTCTCTTCAATTTTCTTCTGAGTCGCCCCTTGGCGGCTGCCGCTCTTTTCGGTTACCCTCTATTTTTAACTCTTATTCTCCTTTTTCCGCCGCTTGTTTGACATAAGTGTCGTCCCCTTCCCCCTTCTTCTGGCCCCGTCCTTTGCTGAAATCGATCGGACGCCTCACCTTAGTTGCACTAATTCTCCTTCCACCAAAAAGCTCCCTCCTCTTCTTACTCGGTCGTCTCGCTCGTTACGTTAACTTTTGTGCTCCCAGATGTGCTTCCTTCATTTATTTTACGTCCAACTCGTGGCTTTTCTTCATGAATTAACCCGACGCACCCGCCCGATAATCACAAAGTATCCTCCTTCATCCCCCTCCCCCTGCGGCAGTTACGAATGCCATCGTCCCTTTCTCCCCCTGCATGGATAAAACAGGTTTGTTAGACACCCTTCCAATAGACTCCCCTCCTCTCTCTGTTGTGTTGCGCGTCTCTGGTCCGGTTCCACCCCTTGTTGATTCAGCATTTTCTCGAGGTTTTTAGAATACGTTTTATTTTTCTTCCCTCTGTAAATCCTGTCTTCTGTGTCCCTAGTGTCTTTGTCTCTTCATGCTTTGCGATGCGTACAACCAAATAACAACTCGGTTCTTTAGTCCTCCTCATACGAGTTTGCCCCTTCCTTTGCCGCGTGTGCCTGTATCTCTCTCTTTGTTGCCTGGACGCGAGGCCTTTGCCATTCACGTTCTCTTCCGGTCAAGGTTAACCTCGCTTTCCTTAAGGTGCTCCTGGTTGTATCTCTAGTGCTTCCACTTAAATCCCCCCTGCGGAATTGTTCCATCCCACAGCCATTTGTTCCTCTATTCTCCCCCTGAATTGCCTTTTATTAGTCCTAGCTCTCCTCCTTTTTTTGAGGCTTCCCCCTTTTCTTTCTTTTTCTTTTGCACAGTGGTCTTTTATCTTTCTCCTACCCATTCTTTCTTCCGGCCTTTTCAGTCAGGCGTAATAACCCTGTTCTTCCCTCCTCGTTCTCTCTTCTTGAACAAATCCTTGTTCAATCACCTTTCAGGGCGAAGGTTACCCCAACCCCCCTCCATTACTCGTTCCCACGGGCATATAAGGAGATTGTCCTTTACCTTTTTTTTTGTTTGGTGTTTTTTGTAAATCCCCTCATAACCCTTTTCTCCACACCCCCGGTTTTTCTTCTTTACTTATTTGACAAAGAGTCCCCCCGGACTTCCCCCCCCCATGATCACGTCCCCTAACCACAATTCACAACAGCTCGGCTGGCCCTCCTTTCCATACCTTTCCAGCCCCCATTTGTTGCACCATTATTTTTTTATGCCACACGTTTTTGTCCGGTTTATCTTTTTGATATGCGGCTACTTTTCCCCCCTTTTTTCCCTTCCCAAGAGGTAACAATAACTGGATTTCAGCATGAAGTATCTCCAAAAATCGTCCTCATTCCTGCAACCTCCAACGTGACTTTTTTTCTTTCTGCAAGACACTGATCTTTGGCGGAGGGCCTTTTTTTCCATACTACAGAACCCCCTATTCTCAGGGGTTGGATCTGATAGCTTTTCCGAGGAAACATTCTCTTCCGGTGACCTCCTACACCCTTCTCCAAATCGGTTACACGCTGGTGCAGGTTGTCTGCATTAATTTCGAACGCCCTTTCATCTTTTGGGACGCCCCCGGTTTGCGAAATTATGTTTTTCTTTTCCCCTCCCACCTCAGTGTGATCTTTCACCCCCCCCCCCCCGACCGTTCCGTGTGGAACATCTGCCTCCCTGGTTCTCCGATTCCCTTTCAGATCGTGACCCACCAGCCACGCTGTCACCTAATGAGTCCACCCGTTAACGGATCTCCCCTGATCGACCTTACCTGTGCCACCACACAGCAGACGTCCATTTCTCCTCCAAAAAACCATTTCCATTACCAAACACAACACCGGCTCTTAGGTCTTTTCTCCCTACGGACAGCGCTCAGCCTTTCTTCGCTTTGACAGCACTCCCATCCCTTCACTTTAATTCACTCTCGTCGTTTTTTGCGACCTCAACGTCCCCTTGGTGTCCCCCATTGTCTGTGTTCCCACCCGCCGCAAATATACCTCTTCGATCCTCTCAATATCTTTCCAAGCATTTCTTTGCATCGCCGAATAAGGAATTCTCTTTCCCTCCTTTGTAATACTTGCATCTCCTTCACCTGGACTATGTTGCGGGATACCGCCCTGAAGGGGGAGTACCTGGATTCTCTGAGATCTTACAATATTCTTATGCTTACTATTAAGGCAGTACCCGGGTTCGTTTTTCTTTCCTAAACCTTCCCTCCCAGCGCCCTTTCTTCTTCTTCCTCCGATACGCGGTGGACTTCCGCCTTTTGAATAGGATTACGTTCTTACTGGATTACTGTCTATATCAATCATCTGACTTCAACCTGGATCACCTGACGCTATCCCTCGTTCCTCTCCCTTTGACCACCCCCCTCTCTTTTACCCACAAGATTGAGAGCCATGCTTTAACGGCCTTCTGGGTGCCATCACCCCCAATTCCAAGTCTATACTCGTCCGATTGATGCTCAAA
>Ga0179593_1272944_pt1 | contig 10606 bp, 6 predicted proteins | sample CZODoug2_1_08_16_FD_185931 | JGI IMG/M metagenome (GOLD analysis project Ga0179593, IMG submission 185931) | Vadose zone soil fungal communities from Angelo Coast Range Reserve, California, USA - CZODoug2_1_08_16fungal (PacBio error correction) | ecosystem: Environmental > Terrestrial > Soil >... | reverse complement strand
GAAGAAGAAGTTAGTTGTCAGCAATGGGCACCATACGCTTCTCCCCTTATTCAGTAGTCTACTTTCCCCAGAACGTTTGTGGATCCCGACGATCCTACCCGCAGTAGGGCTCCCTTTGTCCCTCCCGACATCTGAACGACCCTATTCCGGATTACGCCGGCGCAAACAAGATGTACATTTTTTCGGCTCTTTCTTTCCCCAACGCTCCGCCTTTCGGCTTCCTGGATCCTCTCCCCTAGATACTCCTCCTGTGGTCACCCGGTTAATGACTTATCTTTCCTTTTTGGCCGAACTCCCTCCCCCGTATTAGTTAGACAATTTGGGGGCCCCCCACCCCACTTTTTTTTTTTTCCAGAGCGGGGCGTGCTCTTAGTTTTGATTTCTTTGGATCCTTAGTGACCCCCTCCTTTTCCCGGAAGGTCACCCTCCGCCTTTTTGAGGGTTCCCGCGTAGAGTCGGCCCGTAGAGACTCTACTGCCCGGAGCTCCCAACCCGATAGTGCCCCGACCAGTCGACCCACGGACCTTGCCCCACAGATCATCGATCCGTTTTAGAACCCGTTTTTTAGTGTCTCCGTAGTGAGGATCCCCTCCTTGACCTAGCCCGCCGCTCTCCCTCCGCTCCCTAGCCCTTCTCCGCCACCCGTGATCTGTTCGACTTAAAGGGGCGTCCTCCTGGTCCCCGCGGGCTCTCTCCCATAACGAAGTCCGCTCTCGTTCGATTCTCGCTGGTACTTCATCGCATTCTTCCTTTTTCTTTCTTTCCCTGACGCCCACCCTTTTTTGCCTCAGCAACTGCCCCCTTTTAACTAACTTTGCCCTCTTTCTCACTGACTAACCGTTAGAACCTCGTCGAGCCCGTTTCCAGCCAGTATCACCTTTTTCGCTTTCTTCCCCCCCTTTACTTACACCCTCCTTCAAGAACCCCGCGCCCTCTCTCTCTTACGACAGCGTTTTTGCACGGGTTCTGTTGGGTTCATCATCTCTTGAGTTTTTTCTCCCTCCCCCTTTTTTGTTGTTTGCGTCCTTCTTTACACTGATCAACCACGAACTCCCTTTGTGCCAAGTCCCGAGCCTAGATGCTGCTCCCTTTTCGTGTTCAATTCGTTGAGTTGAGACTTCGTGATGAGGCAGGCCTCCCTCTTTGTCCTGATGAGGCCAGTGCGAGTTCTTTTAGTAAGCCACCTATTTTTAATTCCCTTTTATTAGTTGAGGTCGTGCAGGTCCTTTGGTTTACAAACAGGGGCTTGCGATTTCTTTGGTTGGGCCGATGTCGCGTACCCATTTCCAGGGTCCCTCGAACGGAGAATTCAGGTTCTCGTGATGGCTCTATTTTATAGAAGATTTTTTTTTCACCGCATTGGAAATTTCCTTCTGGAAATGATTAGGTTTTCTACTTCCCATCTTCGTGAAGGCATCCTTCGTGCGGGACGAGTTCCTCTCGATACTAAAGACTGCTAGCCTCTCCAAACTTCCTTGGAGCCAGATTTCTCAAGGGTAGTCAGCTTTTGTCTTTGAAGGTCGCGGTTACCGATTTTCATCGGTGTTTTTTTTCTCTGGTAGGAGAGTTCCCTGCCAGTTCCCGCTAGAATACTGCCCCCTTGAGGATTCGCGTCCGGGTGCCCAACAGGCGGTTAAGAGCCACGAGTATCCCCATTTGTAAGTTAGAAAGACCCCGGCCCCACCCTCTTTTGACATCTGCTCTCTAAGGGGACTAACAGCTACGCGATCGTCTGACTATTCCCGTGTATAAAAGAAGAGTACTCTTTTCGGAATTGCGCTATCTATCCCCATAGGTGGAGGGTTTCCTTTTCTCATAAATAACCCCGCTTTCCTTTTTTTTGGAGAGGTCCTTCCCTTCCTTTCCCCGGTCAGGGCCCATTTGGAGCCTTTGTCATACGTTCTTTGTGGGGAGGGGATAAAGAGTTTCCCTTTACCCCCTGCCCTGTGCCGCCCTTTTCACAGGCTTTTCCACTTGTGTGCGTGCGACCATTCTTCGGGTCTTTCGTTTCATTTTTCCCCGGGTATTTCCTAGGGCTCTGTTTAACGGTCAAGCTTGAATGTTATCGGTTCGCCTCTTTCAATTTTAGAGTTAATTTGTGCGCGCAGACTCTAAAGTACCTCCCACTCCTTGACTTTTTTTTTTCAGACGCATATAGAGTTGTTTGAACTAAAGCAAGTTTTTACGAAGAAAGGAGGCGTTCGTAGGTATATTAAGCACAGCGTGTTTAGAAATCGATTCGTCGTGACATTGGCCCCGTCCGCGGAACGCGAAGGGATTCCTCACGCATCTTTGGACGTTGGCGGGCCCAAGTGACTTTTCCCCTGCCGTCCGTTGCCCTAGAGAGGTCTTCCTCTCCTTGTCTTTTGAGAGTCCTTCTTTCTTCGGCACTTCCCCAGGCTTGCGTTTTCTAGTTGCCGTCTTTCGGAGTCGACCTTTTGTGACTAAGTATATCTTTGCCCGTTCCTAAGATGCAGCGCTCCTGCGGCACCTCCCCGCGTAGTCCCTCGACCTCACGAAGGTGGTGGCATTTAGAACTCCTTCTTTAATCATACCGTGGTTGTGTGTTTTAGCTCACGGAAATATTCTTCTTTTCGAGGGGCCATTGCCAGAAGCTTGCGTCTGTCGCTTCGGGGCTCCCCGTTTTCCACAGTTCTTTCTCTTCGATTTTCCGGACGTCCCCCTAACAGCTCCCTTGCCCTTCCGAAAAGAGAGTGTCCTTTTCCGCTGTTTTGAGTCAGAAGAATGAACTCCCACACCTGACTCAAGCCATTTATCTTCCCCTCCGTATGAAAGGCCGTTTTTCGTGGATGCACTACCCCAGGTAAGCCAGATCCTTCTGCCTCCGGCGTAAGAGGCCGGCTTTTTTTTTCCATCGAGTCAAGTTTTCCCAAAGAGTATCTTTCAGAGTTTCTTTCACCGTCCGTTCGATGCGAACGAACGATCCCGAGCTTTTTCTCCCCCCGATAACTTTCTCTTTCCGTTAGACCCCCTTATGTTCTCCTCTATTCACGCTTGGGCTGGTGCCTGAGGACTTTCATGTCGATCTCCCTCGTCGGATGAACCCCGAGCGCCCGCAGGACAAGCCCCGGCACTCGCCGTAGCTCCCCCTCTTAAATAAGGATACCCCTAAAAGCTACCCCCTACCTCTGGCGGAAACGAAAGCAGAAAGCGTGTTTTGGACCCTCCCTTAAGGAACAGTTCCTGGCACAGGAGTAGCTTTGCCCGAAAACTCCCGATTTATCAGAGCCTGTACCTGACCTAAACGAATTTGTCTTATGTCCCGGAAGAGACCGTAGGACTTTCTCCGGAATTATGAAATGCTTAGGGTTTCTTTAGGAGGAGTCCCTAGTGGCCAATGATGGGGTGAGGGTATGTTCTTCCAATCCGCCACGAGTGGTTTTTTTCTAGGACCTCTTCCGATACCGTTTACGTCGTCTGGAGAAACCGGCTTCTTCTCGAGATTTGTCAAGCCGCCCCCAGTAGATAGTCGACCCAGGTTTAACCAAACCCCCTGCGTTGACTCGTTTGGAGGTTTTGTTTGAGATAAAGGGCGTGACACCGATGCAATATTTGGCCACCCCGCGAGCTCGGCCTGAGTGAGCCGCTGTTTACCTCCTTTAGAGATGCCGTCGACTCCTCTCTTGCGACCCATTGACCTTCACCGTCCCCCCCCCTCTCCTACCCCTTGCCTTTGTTCGCACTTTCGACGGGCTCTTCGTCTCAAGTCGGAGGATGCCGGTCGGCACGAGGGCGCTCGCCCTTCGCTTCATCTTCTCCTCCCGCGGACTACCTCTTTCTCTTCTCCGCTCCTTTTTTAGAAGAAGACCCCAAGCGGGTCACGGCCGTTTCTTAATTCCCCGGACGCCGCTTTTCTTTTTATAGCTTCTTACGCCTATGTACCGACTTCGCCTTGGGTAGGGTTTTCCCAGATCGAACCGCAAGTTTGCCGCCTGTCCGCACGTACCTCCCTTTCCTCCTCCTATTTCAGTAAAACCCTCACTAATTCTAGCCATCGTCGCGGCCTCCCGATGTCGGAAGCTCGCTTCCGGAATCTGCATGATTCCTTACACATCCCCCCCCCTTTGAGCTTCGTCCCCGCCCTCGCCGGGATCTTTTTGCGTTTTGTTCGTGGGTAAGTTATACGATCTGTTCCACGTTTTTTGTAGTTTTTCCACTTCCAAGCACCCACGCTTCCTTTACACAGTCGGTCTTGCGCCGAGAGTAAGGTTTGGTTGTCTTTGTTTTCCCATCGTGGTCCTTCCGTGAGCTTCTGTCATTTTATGATTCGTCCTTCCATGGTCTTCCCTTTTCTTTTTTAAGAAGTCGCCAGGTAGTTGCTACGGTCAACAGGCGGAGTTCTTTTTCCCCCTTTTTTTACCTTTTTCGTCTTCTGTCGAGAGGTTAGTAGTCCTTTTTTTTTCAAGGATTCCGGAAAATAGCCGTTCATCGACGGACCCGTCCCTTGTGGTAAGATCTTTGAAGAGAGGAAGCATTGGAGTTCACCCGTCGCCAACCTACCTTTTTGAGGAGGCCCCGCGTGCGTTTTCGTTTCCCTCCCCTTGCGGGTGCTTGCCCCCTTTTTGACGTCGAGAGATTTCCGGCTTGCGGTCCTTTCAGCTGGTAGACCCTTTTATTGAAACCCTTTTCGTGGATCTCGGGGTATGTGACCTTTCCTTAGGCAATTCTGAGCCATATAGCGTTTTAGTCTCCGGTTTGGAGGTCTTACACGAATTACCGAGAAGTACTTTCCTCAAGTGCCTATATTCCTTTTCAGGCCTTTTCCTAGTTTACCGACTTATACACAATACCCCCCTATTTTCTTACGAGAAATTTTGTTTCCCCTGTTATGGTAGAAGACGGGTGGAGTCTCTGAACCTGTCTACCGTTTTCCAGTCCCCAGACTAGTCCTAGTGGATATTTACTTTTTCTTACTCAGGTTTAGAGTGTCACGTTCATCCCCCATAGTTTTCCATTAGGGTGGATCTGGTCCTTGCCCTTCCCGAGGTTTTTTCTCTTGACTCGTTAGGTAGACGTCAGTTTTTTTCCGCCCGGCGGTGTATGGAGAGTAAAGGGCTAAATTGCGGGTCTTCATAAGCATCTCTTGCCGCAAAGGCATGGACCATTTTTTGTCGTACGGTTAAGTTTCTTGTTCTAGGTGTCCTCGCCATAGATTCCTTCGTGCGTCTCTCGGAATTTTTCCCCAAGAGTTTTGCCGAACTCGTTTTCCGCGAATGAGGAGATCTCGCGCGTTCCCGCCGGCAGACTCGGCCCCCAAGCGGAATGCGTTTCCCCCCCTTCCCTTTCTCTCTCTTTGGCCGGAACATCTTCAGAAAGCGGCGGGACATAGTTTTTTATGCGACTTCATTTTTTTTTGGACTAACGTACTTGGACGAGTTCATCTTTATGCCCCCCTACCATAACTTACCTTCCAGCCCCCTAACCGCCCGGGAGGAACACCTAGCCTAGGACTTTTTGAGTATTGCTCGCCCCCACACAACTGGCCTCCCCTCGTCCCGCGATGTAATCAGTCTCCTTCTTGGTCCCTTCTATCCTGGCCGGAAAGAACCCAGGAGGCGGGAAATTTCGTCTTGCTTCCTTTGGCGATTTTTTTTCTACGCGGGTGCCGTCTCATGTTTAGGTACTGCCCCTCGTGAGAGAACCCGCAGGAGGACTCCCGAAGGATATCCGGCACCCCTTTGTCCTTCGTTAAAGTCGACCCCTATAACAACTGTGGTGTTGTTTCTGTCGAGCTTCCTCCCCAGAATGTTCCCAATGCGAGCTGCTTCCCTCTTCGGAGAGTCGTCTTTTTTAGATGAAATAGTGAATTTGGCTGACATCTTCCCCTCTGTCAAAAGTCTCTCGACTGCCCCCTCAAGAGGACATCTTCAAGTAGAGAGGCAAGAAGCATTGTTGAAGGCTCATTGGCATTCTTCACCTTTCATACCCCCCCCCTCCGAGTTCTCTCCACTTAATTAATGTGTCCAGCGGCTTTTGTCTTTTTTCTCAGTCAACCTTTACCCACACGGTTCCGAGCCTCGTTTAAGAATTATTTTTATCCGGCCTCAGAAGGAGGAAGTCTAAAAAATCTGTCGCGTATTGCCTGCAACTCTCGGTCCGAAGCAATCGAACTCTCCCCCCTCCTCTTTCCGGTATCAAGGGTTCCCCCTCACTCGACTCGTTTCGGCAAGATGACGGTCTACTCCCCTTTTTGGTGGAGGGATGCAATTTTGCGGCCGGTTTCAATCAGAGATTCTCATCGCGTATAGCTGTAGTGACGAAACGACACATGAAGTTGGTTCTTCTTTTGAGACATTTCCCGTTTTAGCACTTGGAACCCCTTCCCCCCGTTTTTCCGACTCGTTGTCCACCGACGCCGACCCGCTTCACTGCCTCTTCTTTCCTATGAGTAGAGGTGGAAGTCCCCTCCCCCCCCCTCTCGACGGACCCGCAGTTTTCCTTCTTTTCCTTTTTCCTTACCCAACCTTTCAGACAGCATTGCCCCCGGAGTGCCTGTCCACCCCCGTCCCCCAGATGTGTTTTTCTTTCTTTTTAACACACTTCCTGCCACCGAGTGGGAACCCGCAAAGATTACGTCTCGCTCGAATTCTTTGCTCGTCGTCTCCCTTCTCTTTTTTTTCACCGCGCCCCGTCGCGACCCGAAACAGGTATTTCCCAATCTCAGAAGTACGTTCATCTTAGAGGTGGCAGTTCGGAATCTGGGGGAACCTTCCGTTTCCCCCAACCGTCTCAATAGGACCGAAGGGTGTCAAGCGCTGACGTTTTTCGCTCGAGGGCCACGCGATGGTCCCCTTTCACGTCTTGACAAAGATGCCCTCCCCCCAGATTCTCCTCCTCAACTTCGAAACTCGTTCGCCCCTTACGTGGATATTCTCTTATGGATTCCTGAAAGTGCACGAGGCTGATAGCACCCTGCCTCCGTTTTTTCTCGACTCGGTCAGAGCCCCTCGATCATGTAGCCCTAGCCCTTTTCATAAATGAGGGCACTAGATCTTCACCCCCCCAGCGTCATCTGCCTATGGCTCCGAGAAATAGAATTCTTTTTACCCAAGAGGCCCCTCCGATACGTTTGCCTCCCACCTTGGTCGGTAACCCTTGTCCACGGGGACAAAATCACCCCCCGCCAGAATGATTTTGACCAGACTTGATAAGTGCCAAGACAAGGCGCGTTGTCCCACCTCGAGAACAAAATCGTAGAGCAAGAAGAAGGGGATCCTAAAGTTTTCGTCGGTATCAACACTGAGAATTGGAAAGGAAGAGAAATTTCCACGGAACAAAAGATAGTCAAAGAAAAAACTTCCTCTACGAGAGACCCCTAGCAAAGAAACGTGGGCTCCTTAGGAACGTGGCGGGTCTGGGTTGGGATATGGCTTCCCTGAAAGGTTCTCCCCCCTAGAAGAAGGTGGTGGGGGTGGATCAGGACAAAGGAACTAAACGTTTAAAAAGAAATAAGGGACCACCTGCTTAGTTCTCGATCGGAGTTCTATGATCCGAGAGTTATTGGTAATTGGTCCCAGTTTATCTCCGGTTACCGAGCTTATGGCAGACATCTGCCTTCTTGATTCTCGACCGTTATTCTCCTTGAAAATCTGCGCGCGTGGGCCCTTTTTCAGGTTAATTCATGTTTCCCAACTGGATATCCTTTTAATTAGTTTTCCCCTGGGGAGCAATTGAGTCCGCCCCCCCCATCTCCCTCTCCTCCTCCTCGAGCGAAACGTTAAGATGGAGCGGCTCTCCGAATTTTTTTTAGCCGTACCTTCCACATTTCGTCGGTGTTAGGGGAGCTTAAGCGGCGTGGTCTCCCGGGCCTCCTTTATACGTTCGAGATCATAAAGTTCCCTGTGCTCGAATGCCCGTCACTTTTCCCCGCCAGGAGTTAGAAAACGTTCTTCGATATCTTTGGGTCGTTCCTTTTCCCCTCCGTTCTCATCCTTTAAGTGTAGTCCCCCTTTACTGCGCGTCCCAATTTCTTTTAAGATAAACAGGATTCCTGATCTCTGAGTGTTTAACGGCCCGGTTCCTGAGTCCTACCCTTCCCCCCCCTACAAGTATCCCGAAACTTACTCTACCGAGATTGTGTGAGAGCCACTCCTGTTCGCTCGATAGGTTCTTGTCGATCAGGAGCTCCCCTTTCTGGTCTTTCCAGTTCCCCAGCTAGTCGTACTTGCTCTTCCCTCGAGGATCTGTTCTCATTGTTTTGATGTTACACGGCCCGCCAACTCTTGCAACTTTTTGCTCCGGGAGGCCCTTTTTCGATTCTTTCTGGAGAAGTAACCTGCCCCCTTTCATAAATGAGTTTCCCTTGTCTCTAAATTCCGGTTTAGTATCGCATTTCCGCTCGAGGAAGAAACACGGAATTTTTTGGATTCTTTCCTTTTCCGGACCTCATTACTCTGGGTTTTTAGGGGACTGATAGGAAGATCTTCTCTTGAGTTTCATTCCAAGAAGGTTATTCGCGCTAGCCGTCTTTCTGAGTATAGAAGTCTCCTCCCGCCCAATCCCCCTCGTCCCCTCCCCGTTTCTTTTCTATCCGCGCACGTCGCTTGGGCTCGCCCGGAACGAAGTGCCTTTTTTTCGCCCTTTTTAGAGGGCTCGTGGCAGGTCTCCGATTTCCGTGGATTATCACGTTACTCCCGTTCAGCTTCTCGTTGCTCCCTCCCCTTGTCCTCTGGACATTTCCGATTAGCCGCCTCAAAGTCTTTCCTGAGGGTCTCAGTGATCGACCCTCACACCTGAGACATCCGACCGCGATTTAGTTTCCCCTAGATTCTTTGATCCGGTGAGATTTATTCTCACACCAGGGGTTTCCAGTTCGGCGCTTGGATAGTTTTTTTGACGATTGCGTCTCTCCCTTTTTATTTAAGTCGCTTCTCGGAAAGGGCCCTCGTGTCTTTTTTCCCCTTCCCGTTGACGGTCTATTCCCCCCGAAATACTCTATGGTGTAGTCGACCAGTTCGGACTCATCTTTTCCCCGTGTGTGTAGCCTCTGTTCTGACATGGCGCGAGAATGTAGTCCTTGCACCGAGGAATCAGAATCAGGCGTCCCCCTGTTTTTGACTCTTGCGTCTCACTCGTGCAAGCCGTCTCACATTATTCTTGATTAGCTACAAAACTCCGGACCTGATAACCGAGCTCCCCTTCCTGAGCTAAGGTCCGCCCCGACTGGAGGGTTTTTTCTAGCGCGATCACCTTCCCCCCCTTCAGGGAGTATGACCTCCAACGAGCAGGTTCCTGTTAGTTGGAGATCACGTACCAGCCCCCACCTTTCCTCTCGCAGCTTACCGTGCGCTCCCTTCGACTTTTTGCCCCCTTTTAGGAAGAGTTACCGTACGTTTTAGACCCTGATCGTTTCTCCTAACGCGACGCCCTCTCCCTTTCCTTCTTCGCGATAAGGCTTTTAGGTCAAAGATTTCTGCGTCTCAGATATAATTCACGTTTCTTACGAGGGTCGCTTCGGCGTTACCTCTCCCTCCCTTTTTTTACTATTCTCTTGTACATCTGATTTGTCGAGACCTAGGGCCCTGCGATCCGAGCGCACGATCTTTCCCTATTCCTCCCAGGGCACCGATCAACTCCGCAGTTTTCCCACCTTTTCCAGAACAGCAAGCAGTTCCTTGCCAGCCTGCCCCTTCCCGACCCTTCTCTGCTTTAACGCACGTTCTATTGCTCCTCCCTGAAACCCGTTTTTTTCGTATGTATACGGATTAGACCCCCTGCCCGAGATATGAGGAGTTGCTACTTACAGATCACCCTTTGTTTTTGTGCCGGGCTACGGCTTTCCCCCAGCGCCCGTCCCCCATTGCGGGAGCACTTGTGCACGTTCTCCACTTGTACGAATTAGTCGTGGACCCGTCATGAAGTACTTTATGGCGCTCCTCTTCGATCGCGACCCTAACAGGGATTTTCACCTGTCAAACACAACTCTGTTTTGGACAAGGTTGATCCTCGGTGATCTCCTTGACAGATTTTTCCAAGCACCTACCCACCGCAGCTCATTCCTTCCCTCCGCTTGATCCTAGTTATCCTGGGGGGGGCTTTATCTTTCCGAAAGAGGAGAACGCTTATTGTTCCTGTTCTTTCCCACCTTAGGACGTCCCCACAGATCCCTTGTACCTAAACCCCCTCGGAGAAACAAATCTTCAGTGGCTCTTCGCCGCATGGGAGGAGCGCTGGACTTTCCTTTTTGGAATTCCCCCAGAAGTAGAGCGCACCCAGACGCTCTCTTCCACGAAATACTACCCTCAACGGGTTTTCCGGTAACAGCCGAATGAGGCAATAGCCAGATCCCTAACGTTTCCGCTTACGATGTCTTTCTGCGACTTCCCCCTTTTGAATTAGGGCTAAACGCGTACTCCTCTTTTCCCAGCCTTTGCCCCCGGGTCCTTGAAACTGCCACTTTTTAACCCAATTGAGAAGATTTTTCCTCACATCATTTGCGTGAGTCCCCTCTGAGTCCATTTCCGGTTCAGTCCGCGAAGCTCGCATCTTCATATAACTGACGTCCCTTTTTAAACCGACCCCTCGCGCGCTCTCTTCTCCCTCTTGTCTGTTGCGTCACGTCGTGTTCTGTCCTTTGACACCTTTT
>Ga0179593_1712711_pt1 | contig 10607 bp, 9 predicted proteins | sample CZODoug2_1_08_16_FD_185931 | JGI IMG/M metagenome (GOLD analysis project Ga0179593, IMG submission 185931) | Vadose zone soil fungal communities from Angelo Coast Range Reserve, California, USA - CZODoug2_1_08_16fungal (PacBio error correction) | ecosystem: Environmental > Terrestrial > Soil >... | reverse complement strand
TAATTTTTTTTTCCCCTCCTGACCACAGGGAAAAGTTGATCTCCTTCACGGCGGATAAATGTCTGATTTTTTCTAACTTCCTCCCCCTCGTTTGAAGAATCCCTTTTTTCCCCCAGCGTAATGGCCGCAGCTTTTTGGGGCGCGGGAAACTTCTTTTTTTTTTCCTGAGCCTGAGGACTCCTTTGGCTGAACCCCTCCCCCCTCGGCGCTTGTTTTTTTCTTACTTGGTTTGAAAATTTTTTAAGGAATTCCGCGGACCATTTTTTTTTCCCAGCAAACCTTTGCACCCACCTAGGGGCTGTTCTTTTTACTGTTCTCAGATACGAAACGTTTGAATATAAAACGGAGACCTTGGTTGTAGCTGGTCTTTTTCGGACTTTGGTTGTCTCTTCCTGGACGACCTTCCCCCCCTTTTCGGTTGGAGGAGGTCATGGGCTCTTTCTTTTTTCAAGAATATCTGAACTTTTTTTTTTTTTTCTCATCGTCTTCAACCCCCCCCTTCGGAATGTCGTGGACGGGCTTTTTTCTTTTCTGGGACGCGCTTCGGCGTCTTGTGGGAGATCTTTTTTCTCGACGGCCATTTGGTTTAATTTTTCCGCGCCCTTTTTTCCCACCCGAAATTAAGAATCCTTTCCTGAAAAAAACCCTGTATTTTTAGCTTTTTTGGGATGATACCTTCTATTTTCCCCCCTTTCCCCTTTCCACCGTATGGACGGTAATTCTTTCCCCCCTGGAAGAACCCCAACTGTTTTCTTAGCCCCCTTCAGAATCCAATGCTTTCCCTCTCCCCTTTCAATGCGATTAACTTCCGGACGAAGTTTTCCTCCTAGGGGAAGGTGCTCTAACTTGGCCCACCGGCGCCCCGGTAAACGTCCCTCCGGCTTAGCGTCTTTTTTTCCCGCAAAAGGGTTTTTTTTTTCTTTTTTCAGGCCCCGCGTGGCCTTTGGTGTTTTTTTTCGCCCTTCCCCGTTCGGCCTTCTTCTCTTTCCGTCATCGTCCCCCGTCATCATGGGGGTCCCCCCCAGGCGGCTTTTCCTTTGTGCAGGAGCCTGCGGACGCGGCTTTTTTGGGGAAACCTGAACCTTTTCGACGTTTTCCTGCGAAACTCGCTTTCCCTTTTGACATAAGACGGTCTCCCACCGCCTCGAGCGACGCCGCGATGGGTATGGAATTTTTTTCACCGGCGCGTAATCCGCTGCTGGCGGGACAAAAAACCTTTTTTTCTTGTTGGCGGCAGTCCCCAGGAAATGATGATAGACGAGCCGGTTCCCCCCCTCGATTCCATCCACTGCTGCCTTTCCAACTCCCTCGTCACGGCGCGTCATTGCAATCTCGCCCCTCCTTTCTTGCACAAGCATGTCTTCCCTCTTCCGTTCCTATCACGAAAAGAGGGTTCTTTTTCCCCAAAAACCCCCCCATTTCTAATTATTCTTAATGTTCAAAGCATTCCACCTTTTTCTCAACACTTCCCACACTAATTCGCTTTACAAGCTTAACCGGGTTTGTACTACCTTTTCGACCCGCCTGCCCGGGTTTTGTCCACGCTTGGCAGCCCCCCCATTTGCCCAACACTCAATCCGGATACTCTTTTTTCCCTAAATTTAAAAATTTCTTCCTTATGTCCTGCCAACTAAATATAACATCTCCTTCCAACTAGTACCGTTGCTCACTTGTCCCCTTTCGTGGGGTCGCCTAGTCTCGCAAACAATCTACCTACCCTATCGATTTCCGTTCGGTTTTGTCCCGCCCGCTACTTCAACCAATTATAATTCTACCCTGGTCCCTATGAACAATTTCTACCACCTCAACCTTTCCCCTTCCTTCTAACCAATTCAAGTAATCCTACTCACCACCGAATTCAAAGGCTCCGCCCGCTCGTACCCCACCCCACTAACCCCGGGGCACACCTAGTTTTTCCTCCCCTTTCTGTACATGTCTCCCATCACTATTCTACCATCATTCCCCCTAATCCTCACTCAGTCACTAGAACCTGGAACACATTTATTGTCTCACGGAAATGGCCGTGCGTCGTTCTTGTTTCTACGTTTTTCGTTTGGGGTCCTTTTTCTACGGATAATACAACATCCCTAACCCCCTTTTTTCCCGTCTTTCAATATTTCTTACCCCCAGTTCTCGTTTGTGCCCCTGCCTTGCACCGTTACCTTCGAAAACCGCGATTATTCAACCACAAAAGATCCCCCAACATCCGTCTCCCTAATCTCCCATTCTTCTAACATCTTTGTTCCTATCGTGTCTGCGCGTTTTAGATCCTTTTTTCTTTTTTTTCTTTAGCGTCTTTTTCTTCTATCTTCCCTTTTGTGCTATATTTCCACGTCCTGTCCCCACATCATTCCTCAACCCAGGTTTCGTGTTCCTTACCCTTCCCTTTCTAAACATTCTTATCTCTCTATTGCTCGGCTGACCCCCTTAAATCTACCTCCCTCAACCTCATCGTCGGCTCAAATCTATCGCGTGTTCGCCCCTTCAGTATTGTCTTGTTGGGTGTTCTATAATCAAATCCTTTCACTCCAAATCCACAATAATCCCTCAAACAGCAAATCAATTCACTTCACCTAGTCTCCGTCCTACATTATACGGCATCTAAGCTATCCAGTTTCGACTTTGGGCCCTTTCCACACTATTTTCTTCTCCTTATAGTCCTTCAAACACTTCCCCGTCCGCTTCGCTGCCGCCTCGCGGGCTTCCTCGACCCCCTGGCATCCTTTGTCGTCGTCAATTTAGTTCACCTTATGAGGGGTTTATAACACCTTGCCCGGCTACTCTCTTGGCCCCCCTATCTCCGTCTCCCTCCCGTGCCTGTCCGATCCACGTTTCGCTCGAAACCCCCTACATAATATAGTGGGGGAAGGGCTCTTGCTCACAAGTTGATCCCGCCCAGACTCCTCCCACCGACCCCCCCTCTGAACCTCCAAGCTTCTCTTCCCACTTGTCGCGCATTCTACATCCCCCCCTCCGTTTATTACCCCCCCCTCTCTACCCAGCGTTTTACCCCCCTATCATTCTTGTATATCTGTACCCATTCGTTTACTTGTGGCCGGGATCGCTCTTTACTTTTTTCCGTTTTCTCTCCCTCCGGTCGGCAGCTCTCCGTTCTCAATCTTTCCATTTTATCAGCTCTGCCCAGCCTTCGCTACTTCCACTTCATCCTTTTCTTGTCCTCAACCTGACAATTTACCCTCATTGCTGTTCTCTTCGCATCTCGTTTGCCTGCGTTTGTGCAAAGTGACTGCTATTCTTCGATCGAACCCCCTAAAATCGGCGGTTATAGTGGCGTTACCCGTCCCCTTCTATCCCCTTCTCAACCCCTCAGCAATACCCGCTCCCTTCACTTTCTCAGGCCCCTCTACACTCATTTAGCCGTCTCCCCCTTACACTTTCCACGTATACCCAATATTTTTAAAACCCGAAGAACCCCGTACTATCTTAGCGATTTATTCCCCCAAAAATTTCCTCTACCTAATTCCTCATACAATCTCCCCCTCCCACATCCCCCATATATCCTAACCTTGCCTACCCACCCCGCCAATTTGCTTCAATACCACCCTCCACGTTCTATTCCTCCAATACACTCCTTTCCCCCACTCCCACCACCGACGCTCCTTCTGGCTTTTCCCTCCCTTTCCCGGACACCTTAGCCCTTCGATGCCATCCTTGGCCTGACGCCTCCAACCCAGTCCTGCGCTCAAACTACATGCTATCCCCCTCCTACATTCTCCTGGGACTTACCCCGGTTACAACAACCCCCAACTTCCTAACCGCTACCTAATACATAAACCCAACAACCATTTTTATCACCCCTCCCATCTTCATAATCCTTGATCCAACGAAGGACCCCTTCATTCCGGTTCCCCCCTTCCCAGGTCTTCCCCCTTTACTCTGCTACCCAGTTCCTAACCCCGCCTACCCCCCCCCTTAAAAGCCTATGCCCCAAGTTCTTCCTAGTCACACTCCAGGGCGCTGCTCAACTATTAATTCCTGGTGTACCAACTAGTATGGTTGGTAATAATTCCTAATCTCAGTAACGTCTTCTCTCCCCGTTGATAGTTGGACCCCCCTTTACGGGTTAATTTCCCCGTCTAATTTATTTAATCCGGACTCCTCAAGCTGGCCCATAAACAATTTGGCCTCCGCTCCCCTTCTTCTCCCCCCCAATCTCAAACACTTCCTTCTAGATCTCTTTACGTGCACAATCCCACTGTCGGGCCTTCCCTCTCCCCGCCCTCACTCAGCTGGGCCTTTATTGGTGCGCCGTTTTACTCTTGGGGGGGTAAAAACCAGATCTTTCAGCTATGCTTCTATACCCGTCACTTATAGTTCGGCCAACCTTAAATACCCCCCCACCCCAATACTCCGTTCTCTCTCGCCTGGCGTCCACATTTCTGGTGACTATGAAATGCACTCACAAAGTAAACACCCCTTTTCCAAAACCATCATCAATTACACCCCCCCTTTTTTCGTCGCGAAAAACCCCCCCCCTTTTGGCTCCTCGGTTTTTTCCCCTCTGCTTTTTTTTTTTTCCATTGCGCAGCTCTGTTGAAAGAATTCAATCCCCGCCGGTAACGGTCCAGCCCCGTTTCCTCGGTCAGTTCAATTTTACCATTCGAGAGCTTTTTTTTCCCTCCGACAAATCGCGCTTTCCCACGCCAATTTCATTCCCCACCCCTAAGGCGGACCGTAGGGCAACTCCTATCGACCTGTTTGTGCACCTGCTTATGAACTTACCCCTTTTTTTGATTCGCAACTCATCGCGGCGAGGCGCCTCATGGGCCGACCCCTTTTTTGCAGATCCCCCGCTCAAACCTCCCCCCAATTCTTGGCGAAATCTTCCCCGCGGAAAAGCCGAGTTCCCTTGTTTACGGAAGTCTCCACGGTTAAAAGTGATCTGGTGACCACTCCTTTTGACGGCTACTTTTCATCGCAGCCTTTTTCTCGCGGGGGGCCATTGCGATCGATTTCTTCATTCAATTTTTTCCCCCTCCGGCCGTTGAAAATGCGCGTTTTTGAAGATGTTGTTTTCTCCGAGTCAACTTCCCTCCAATGTAGAACACCCTTCTCTCTTTTTTTTTTCCAGGGCCGTCACGGCCTGCTGTCCCTTCAGGCAAAACGTGCTGGTACTCCTAGAACACCCAGCTATTTCGCCTCCTTCCATGTACCTGACCCCCCCATTGCGATGCTCAAAAGGAAAATTTTTTCTTGGCCTCACTCCTCCTTGGATCTTTGCTCAGTCGCCAAACCTCCTTCCTTGAGGAAGCGAATCACCTCTTATTTTAAGGGGCCCCCCCCGGAATAAAATTTTGTCGCAGGAGATTTCTTTCCTAAAGGCGGGGTGCCCCACCCTTTCCTTGCGAGGAAGGCCTGGGGCCTTTGGTCCTCTTGCCCCCCCCCTTTTCCGTGCATTTCCCTTTCCCCGGTTCTCCAGTTTTTTCCACCTTTTCTCTGAAAGTACCTTCCCTTCCTTTTCCGGAGGAAACGCGACTTTTTCGGAATTACCTTCTCACTCTTTACTGCTTTTTTTCTCCACCTTTCCCCACAGCGCCAAGTTGGCCACGAAGCGCATGTTCTTTTGTCGAGTAATATTCGTTTTTGATCTCATCCCCCCCAAAAAGGTTTGCGGTTACTTCGCGATGAGCGTGAGTCTTTTTCTTCCTCTTTAGTGAGATGAGAAAGGGCCTTTTCCGTGGAGAATCGCCTGCTGGTTCCCCCCCCCAAGTCCTTTCTTTTCCCCTCCTTCGCGGCCTTCTCCCCTTCCCTTTTTTTGTCTTTTCTCGATGCGGGTCTTTCCTCGAGGCGAGAGAAAGTGATGACCAGTCCCTACCGAAGATTTTCTCCTTGACCTACGGTTTTTTTTTTCTTGTCGGCATCCTCTCTTTTCCTTCCTATTCCGGCTCCACAGTCTGAAAGGCCCCAAGGTTCTTGAAATTGCCTGCGGGCCGGCTACACTTGGACCCGCCTATCCTTCCGGATTTAGTCCTTTCTTCCCCCTTCAGGCCATCGATCTAAGAAAATCGATTACTTTTCCCCCCTTTGCTCACGAAACCCCGGTCTTTTTTTGGTTAAGCGTTTCTCACTTTTATAAGTCCCTCTTTTTGCCTCCCACCTTACCTTTCTCCAAAACTGCGGGATGGGCTTCTTTTCCCTGTAAGGAGCTGAAACTTTCCCTTCTTATTTTACTTTTTTCCTTCGGGGACCCCTTGTTCTTTGCTCTCCGCCAGAATCTGGCAGAAAGGACTGCTTCTTCAATTCCCGGACCCCTGATCGCACTTCTTCCCTCCCGCAGGTCTTCTGCGCTCCGGAGGGGATTTTCCTCGGTAGTACTGACGCGTCTTTTTTTTCTGAAAGCTTTTTTTTCCCTCCCCCCCCCCCCCCCCCTCATCGTTTTTTTCTTGGCGTAAGGTTCCCTCTTGAAGGGATCCCCCCCTCGATTTGTGTTTTTCTTCCTTTTTCCCCCCACCCTAGTCCCACCTTTTCTCTTCGCCGGTGCACATTCCAATCTATTTTTTTCCCTTCCTTAAAATAAATTTCTTTTGACTTAAAAGCAATACTTCCCCCCCCCCCGATAAATGAATCACCTTTTCCCCTCATTTCTCTTTCGCGACCCCCCTTTCGTCCTAGTCCACGCCTTTCCCTATTTTCGTCCGCGGGTCCTTATATTTTTCTTCTCTTTCCTTCCTCCTTCCGTTTCCCCCGAGATTTTTTCCGGGGGTGTGGATCTTTTTCTTTCCCCTGGCCGTAATTTTTTTCCCAGAGAAGCTTTTCTTCGTAGTTCAGTTTTTTTTTTTCTTTTTCCAAACCAGGCTTCTTTCCCCTCCCCCCTTCAGGCCCCCCTTTTATTTTAGGATTCCAAACTCCTTTCGATTTTTACATCCTTTTGCCAAGCCGTAGTCTTCTCCTTTCCTTCGTGGGATTTTTCAATTCCGAATTACCCCTCTTTTATGTCATCTGATCCTTTTTAGTTGTCTCGAAGGGACCTACTTTCCCCGTCCGCATGAACGGGACGTGGCCCTTTTGGGACCGGCCCTCTTTCCATGACTTCTCAGGTCCCCTCCCCTTTTCCCTATTTAGAGCTTTGGAGCGCAAGCCCTTCTCGGATTCCTTCGGGGTAGGTTTCCCCTCCTTTTCCCGGGAATTCCCCTCCTTCTTGGACTGCAATATTCCCGCTCGCCTGCACCTTTCCCTTTTCCCGGAATTCCCCTCCCCCTTCTTTCCACAATATACCAATTCCCCCTTTTTCCCCCAAGCCGCCTTACGCGTTTTTTCAATTTTTTTTAATAAATTTGTATGTGCTCGTTTTTTTCCGTGGTGCTTTCCACAGGCCCCCCCCTTTTTTTCCTTTCTTCCTCCTCGAGTACTTCACGGCTGCCCGGCCTTTTCTTGCCCGTGCTTACTTCCGCCGAGTGCGTAGCGCTTGTTTGAATCGATGGCCCGGTAGTTTAGTGTTCCGAAAACAATCCCCTTCCCTTCTCTCAAGGCGTCAATTCTTTTTGAGCCCCCCTTCGTTTCCCCCCCCCCCCCGGTTTTTTTCCCCCTTTACAAGAACCCCCCTTTCTTCGCTGTTGGAAAATAGCTCTTTTCTTGGGATCATTTCTTTGGCCGAGGGCAACAACCTTTGCGTCATTCCTGCTTTTTTTTTGATTAATTCGGTCTTTTCTCCCCTTTCTGGCTTTTTTCAGCACTTATCTCGTCCTTCCCCTTCCAATAAGGGAACTGTTTCCTCCAGCAACCCGCCCCTTCCCAAGGCACCCGCTCTTTTCGCAGTCCGATGTCGACCATCTTCAGGCGGAGGATTCTTCCTTTCCCTGGCTTGCGCCCCTCCGTCCTTCCCCTTTTACGCTTTCCTTTCCCCCCCCCCCCTCCTTGACTTCTTTCGTCTCCCAGGTTCCCGCACTTCTCTTCGGAGAACGAATAAGGACTAGACCAGTTTTTTTCCCCATTGAGCTAAACAGTTTTCCCTTTTCTTTTTGTTTCATGTTGTGAAGACCCCCTCCTTTCGACTGTATACACGGCACCCCCACCCCATGCCCCGTGCCTTCGCGGAAATTTTGAATTCCCCGTCGTTGCTATTATCGTTCCGGTACGGCCGCTCCCCCGCCCTTTTAAAAAAAAATTTGGAGAAACCGTTTCCTCAAGGGGTTTTTTCCCTTTTGCAAGTTCCGTCCCCTTCCAGTAAAAATTCTTTCAAGAAGTTCGCAATGGGGCCCACTTCTTTCGTTTAACCCTCCTCTCACCGGCTGCTTCGAGAAGAAGTTCTTGCCATCCAGTTGATCTTGTTGCTCGCTCAGTGCCAGGGTTGCGCTCGGTTTTTTTATTTCCCTTTTTGATAGGTGCTCCCCCCCCAACCGGTGGCCTTGATCTTTTTCCTCGTCCCCTCATTTGCAATTGGATTGATCGTCTCTCGAGGTGAGTATTTTTTGGGATTCTGACAGCATCTTTTTCTCCCCCCGGAGCTGTTTCTTCCCTTCGCCGCAGAGATTCCTTCTTTTTTGTCAGACCTTCTAATAGCCATTTTGGGAAAATGCCCTTTGATTTTTCCTTTATGTTTGTTTTTCCAACAATGCCCCGCGCAGTTTCGGTTTCCTTTGCCCCGCGGCCGTCCAATTCCCGCGGTTTTTCTCCTCTTCTTTTCAGGGATGCGCTTCCTGCGCGGACCAGAAGAGGGCCTCCCCCCAGATCACTGTACCTTTTTCCGTGACCCACTTCTTTCGTAGCCCCTGGTTTTTCACTCGGTTCCGGGGTTTTTGCGTAACATCAAGAATTGGCGTTTTTTTTTCGGTTGTAGTCTTTTTTTTTTTTTTTTTTTCCCATGAGGCTTCTTGAGCTGATTCTTGGCGGTTTTGTCCCCTTTTGAAATCCCACCCTTGCTTCCCTTTCCCAGATAGAATTGTGGTTGCGTTTTTTTCGCTTGACCCGCTGCTGCCGGGGACGTTCCGCCGCTCCCCCCTCCTTTTAGTTCCTTTTTTTTTTCCATCGCTCGGGACTTCCTTTTCCTCTTTTCAAAGGGCTTCTTCCGGAGAACCGCGTCCTTCGAAATCTTCTTTTTTTTTCATTCTGTATCGCCCCCTTTTTCTCTTCTCACACATGGTTTTTTAGTGAGGTAAGTGTCCTTAAAGTGATGATGGTTTTCGTAGTCTCTTTTTTTTCTTCTTGGTTTAAGAAAGTGGCTCATGCAAGGACGACCTGAAGTCGGTATACGTTGGTCACTTGTCCCCTCTTCCTTTCCATCTTAGGTTTTTTTTTTTTCGGGCTCGTCGATCCCCCCTCCCTTTGGGATGGCAGACCCCTATTCCCCTACTTCGCCCTTTTTGTATCCTGCCCTGCTTTCCCCCTTTTTTTCTTTAGAGGACGTCCCTTAATAGGACAAATGTCCCTCCCCCTGCTGCAGTTCCTCTTCGTCACGCTTCTCTTTTTTGTAGCCTTTCGATGAAATAGAAGTTTCCCGAGATCAAACAGTTCGTTCTTCCATTTTTTCAGGTCCTTCTCTTTTTTCTAGTTCGCTCTCAGGCCCTCCCCCCTTATCGGTAAAAAAACCTCCCGGTTTTTTTTGTTTTCGTGGATGACGGACTTTTCCGAACGGCGAACTTTTTTTATTCAACAAGACTTGGGAGGGAACGATTGGCCTTTTTTCTTCCCCGGCTCTTCCGTCCCTCCCCTCTTTCAATGAAGTTTTTTCCCTCTCTTTGGGCCAGGTCCAATTTCCCGTATCTTAACCTTCCCCTTTTCCCTTCCGGGTGGTAAACTTTTCCTCCCACCCCCCTTTTTCGAGCCCGTTAATGGGCCCTTCTTTCCAAAAGCATTGGCTCTTTCTGTACCTTTTCCTTTCCCCCCCCCGTGAAACGGCGTTTCCTCCCATACGGTGCGCCGTCCCGTAATAGAATATTCATTCTTCTGCGTGCTCCAGGGCGTTTCCTTTTTGTTTGGCGGGAGATTTATCCTGCGACAACATTTAGGTTTCCCCCTGCTGGGTTCTTCCCCAAAAGACTTCGCCCGGCGATCATTTTTCTCAAGCTCTCCAACTCGCCCCTTTTAAGCGCCCTCTTTTGAGCCCCCCTCTTCTTTTTGTCGTTGCCTCGTCGGTCCCCCCCCCCTTCTGACCGGCGTCCTCCCCAAAAAATTCGCTCGCCTTTGCAATTGTTACCCGTTCCTTCCCCCACCCAAAACCCCTCTTTTTTTCTCCCGTTGATGGAGGTCGTCCGACCGATCTTCCCCCCGAGCCTCTCTCGAGCCATGCCTTCCCCCTTTCCGGTGGATCATTCATTTTTCTTCGTATCGAGAAACCAACAATTCCTTCCCCCGCCCCTTTTGGTCGATTTTTTTGCTGGCTTTTCACAGGGATTTTTTTTTCTTTTGACTTCGAATTTCCCCTTGTACCTCGAAAACAGGCTTTTCCGCCTTTCTTGCCCCAAGCCGCCAACCCCTCTCCCCCTTTCTCATGCGCGGCACTTCTGCAGAACCTCAGATTCCATTTGTGCACGGCGCTGGCAACCATTCCACGTTTTTGTCTTCCCACTTTTGTCGTCCCCCCCTTTCCTCCCCATTATCGCCTTCCCTTCTTTTATACAAACTTTCCAATGTGGTCCTTCGCAAAAATT
>Ga0179593_1700039_pt1 | contig 10607 bp, 9 predicted proteins | sample CZODoug2_1_08_16_FD_185931 | JGI IMG/M metagenome (GOLD analysis project Ga0179593, IMG submission 185931) | Vadose zone soil fungal communities from Angelo Coast Range Reserve, California, USA - CZODoug2_1_08_16fungal (PacBio error correction) | ecosystem: Environmental > Terrestrial > Soil >... | reverse complement strand
GCCCGGATTGTAGCATCGGGCTCCCCGGTCGCCCCTCCCTGTTTCCGCGTCCTCCACCCCTCCGGAAATTGTCGTTTTAGGACCTTCCACCCCCGTCCGTTCCCTCCCTCGCCCCCTTCCTTATCCTGTCCCGCGTTCTTCGCTCTGTGGTTTTTCATCGTCTTTTGTATTTCCCCTCTCCGCAGTTTGGTGGTGCTGTTCTAAGCGAGGAGGAGAGACAAACCCTCGGGATCGTTTTTAATTAATTCCGAGACCACGGCTCCCCCCCATGGATCTCCGACTTTCCAGGAGATTTTTCGACGCTGGTCACTGCGCCTAAGAAAGGTCGTCCGTTTCTTTGGTGTTCTTCTGTTTCGAGCCCCCCTTAATGCGCTATTCCCAAGAATACAGTGCACGTGTAGAGATGTTTCCCATGCGTAGAAGACATCTGGACCCAGTTAATGCTTGACTGTCCCATTTATGTGCCATTCCTTGTGTGCCCACCTCGATAACCCCCCTCTCCTCCCTTCCCTGGCGCTCGATTGTAGGGATTCACCCAATTACCTTCCTTAATTCCCCCAGTTGGTCTGTGATCTTGAGATAAGGATGGCGTCTTGAGTGATAACGCCGAGCCGAGAGCGCTGGTTCCTGCCGCGAGGTTCTATTGGACCGGTTCCGCTTTTTCCTTTCCCATTTTTCACAAGGGCACCTCAGCCCCCCTTCCGATTTTTATCCAGATCTGTGGTGGGCCTGGACACCGTCTGCTCCCCCCTTTTTAAAAACCCGTATCTTCAGCATGCTTCCGCTTTTTTTTTTTTAAACAGCTACACCGTTTCCCCTTGACCCTTTGACTTCCCCCCCCCTTTCTCCCTCACAAGACCCCCCCAGCGCATTTTTTTTCTTCCTTCTTTTTCCCCACACTTGTGGTTTTTTCTGTCTTTCCCTTTGAAAATCAGGGTTCCGCCTTTTTTCAAAAACTGAGAACTGGATATTGTGCGTTCCCCTTTCTACTGCTCGAGGGCTGCGTGCCCGAATGTCGTTCTTCCTATGCCCAGCCCCTTTTTTGGATTTTTTTTTTTTCTCCCGTTCGATATGGAGGGTGACTGGGGCGAAAGTTCGGTCTTTTTAAAGCGAACTTGGCATGTTCTCTTTATGCTAAGTCTCTTTTCAATTTAGGTGGTGGGCTTCCCCTCGGTTTTTTCCCAAACTGAAGTTTGCCGACGGTGAGAGCCCTCTCCAATCTCTCGCCCTGGAGCAATCTTTTTATATTTTTTTTATGATCGCTTCCCCATCTTTCGGTGTTTTGGTCAATCATATTGCCGGCGACTCCCTGCTACCTTCTTTCTTCGATGCTATTTTTTCTATCTTCATTTATTTGATTTTAACCATGACCCTAGTCCCGACAGTCCCTTCCCCTCACCCCACTCTTCCCTTGTAATTTCTCAGTCCCGGGCTTGACAGTAAGCTGTCTTCCCCCCCCTTAGACCCCCCTCTTTTAATGTTCCTGAGATCCGTCCCCATCTCGACCTTTTTTTGTGAAACCTTTCTGGGAGACACCACTCATTTAGTGACCCCTTTTTGCCCTCGTCTCTTCCACGGACTCAGCTGCGGCTTTTTTGTCTTTCCACGTTTTAAATTAGAGGCCCAGCATGCCCGTGCATTGCCGATAGCCCTTTTCCTTTTGGAGAACGCTTCCAACACACTTTTAAAACTGTGGGAGTCTTCGCTGATTATTTTCTTTTTTTCTTTCCTCCCCAAACGCCCCCTCGAGATTCCCTCCTTTTCCTCCTTGCACCCTCCGGTTATGTCCCCCGCATCTGCGAATTCATTGACCGAAGGACCATCTGATGTGACCTACATCACACCCTCGGCTCCTCTTTTACGATGTCCTCACTCTCTTTTTTCCCCAACCTCCATTCACGGTGCCGCTAGTCTCTTACTTTTCCTCGACACGTAGGTCGTCTCACCTTTTGCCTCACGACGTCGCGTCTTCCCTTCAAGCCCTAGGACCAGCTGCTGGTGATGCTTCTTTTCAACCCCCCCTTCTCAGGAATGTGAACGCGGCTCTCGCCTCGTTTCTGCCTCCCCTGAGGCCCTTAGGGTTCTCCCTTTTTCCTAAGACCCGCTTAAGAGGTAGGATCCCTCCTTATTTACTCTCAGAAAGGCCCTCTTTGCCCCTCCCTTTGTCTCCTCTCCCTAGTGCATTTGGTCCCTACGACGCTTTTCGTCTCTCGGAATATAATTTCGAGTTAGTCTCCGATCTGCGAGCGTCTCCCCGCTTGGAGCAGGGGCGGCCTCTATACCCCCCTTTTAAAAACTCCCACCCTAAACCCTAGAACAGGCTTTAGATAACGTCCCATCCCCATAGAGCCCCACGCCGTAATTGACGCGCACATACATGCGCTTTTCCCCATCCTGGAATCCCAAGGCAGTTATCTCCTTATTTTTGTTGCTCTTGCTAGCTGGAAGCTTCTAACGGCCATCTTTCTAGAATCTCCTGAGCGTTTGCCAGCCCCCGATCCTCCCTTCTTCCTTTCTTTCTCTTTTCTGTTTTTAGATTTGGGAGACGACCCTCGGGCTGTTTTTTTTCCCTCGCTGCACCTCTTCCAGATAAAGCGCCTACCCTGTCTCCCGCGAGTCACTTCGAGATCAACTTTCGACCATCCTTTCTATCTCCCTCTTTTAGTTTATCGTCAGTGTGTCATGTCAGTTTCCCTTGCTCATGTACGGCCCTCATAGTTGTCTCGTCCCCTAATTTTCCGCTGTCCGCGCACCCCGAACTCCGAGTACGATTCCCCCCCCCCCCTGTTCACGACACGGCGCCCTCCGTTTGTACGCATGGCAGGCTACTCTCTTTTATGGTTTGCCCCGCACTGTCCGCATCTTTTTCTCCCATACCTGTCCTAGCCGTAGATTCCCCCCTGCCGCGGTGCGCAGGAAGACGCTTTCCCTCGCGCCAGCGGCCGTCCCTCTCCTAACCAGCAGGGGCACCTCCCCTCAGACTTTCTCCCACAGCGCTCCGCTTGAGCTGTTTGTTACAGCATTTGCCTCCCCTTTTTTTTTCTTAAATGCTCGAATGCGCTGCTTCCCTGACAATAGGTACCAGCGCGTCGTGTCCCCTGTGATTGTCTTATTTCGCTGTCCACTATTTGTCTGTCTTTCTCTTATTTTCTCGGCTTTATTTCTACCCCTGGCAGCACCCATTTTTTCGTTCGTGTTTCCGCGACCATCGCTTCCGTGTTTCTTTTTTTCTCTTTTGCTTCCACTTTTCCTTAGTCGCGCCCCGCCTCCCTCCCCTTACCCGGCAGACATGTCCTCCTGCTCTATATGTTTTTGCTCCTATGTTCAGGGTGGTAGCCGAAACTGTTGAGTTTCCCCCTTTTTATCTTCCCGAACTTCCTCCTCTCATAAATGAACACTCGAGTTACGCACCTGACCCCCCCACCCACGACCATTATTGCGGCACCTTACAGTTCCCCCCTTACGAATTGAAAGTAGGAAGCATTCCTGGTCTCCCTCCCTTGATTTTTTTTCTTTTTTTTTTTTGCCCTGCCAGTCCCGACCCCTTTTCTTTGATGTGACTCGCATGCTGTTTCCAGACGACGTTAGTCCCGGCATATTCGTGCCACTGATCCCCTTTTCGTACTTTTTTCCAGTTTGATTGTTACTGCTTTCCGGTTCCTTACGAAGCCCGAAAGTAAGGCCGCCTTCTTTCCCCCCTTTTTCCATCGTGGCGCTTAAAGCGGCGAGCCCCCCCCTTTACCTTTGGCACTCACGAGGAGCACAGCACGCCACGTGCCTCTCGCCTCCCCGGATTGATCATCTCGGACCCACCTTTTTCGTTTTCCCTTTCTCCTACGATCCCTTCCATCAAAACCGATATTATCGTATTCGCCTGTTTTCTCTGACTCGGCATAGTCTCAAGGCGACAATTCTACGGGCAGCAATTTTTTTTGCCCCTTGGTCTCCCAGTTGCAAACGTACGATCCCTTTTCTCTCTTGTTTTTTTTTGATTTCCAGTTATGCCCTGTTTTTAGCTCGTATGTCGTGCAGCAACCCCTTTCCTTTGATCCTCTTTTATACACCGCCCGCGTTCTTGTGGGGAAACACCTACTCACGGCATTCTGTTTTTTTGTTTGCCCCCCACCCCCCCCCCCCCCCCACCCCCCCATCCTCCCTGCCCCCCCTCAAGACTTAGACATTCCTCCAGGCCAGCCCGCCCCCCACCCACGTTAATCCTCCTTTTTTTTTTGAAGGTAGTTTGGTTTCAACCCGGTATCATTTGCCCCGCCCTGTTGCATGTTAGAAACCCGTTTTCAATCCACCACTTGATTCTCGAATTTCGGTGTCGTCTCGCCTGTTGTCGGTAGTCTTTAAGTAATTTTTCCGACCCCGTTCCCATTCTATGCAATATGCGTGTGCGGTTGACAGCCAGTGTGCAGAATGAGCTCTTTGGATTTTCTTTCACTGGCCTGATTCCTCGGGAGTGCATCACCGCCAAGTCCGCCCTCCTTCCCCGTTTTTTTTTTCGAGACGATATGGATGTCCTTTTTGTTGTTTTTGACTCCCACTTTTCCAGAGCTTTTCTTCGCCTTCGGGCGGCGACATTCTACATCATGCCCGCGGAGAGCACCCTTTAGTTTCCTCTGCTTTTTGCTTGGACCTGGTCCCTGTCTCTGCCTTTGCACACACGCCTCTTTCCTGAAACTTTCCCTGAGGTCACAGATTGAAGTGGTGTGTACATCCTTTTTTGGCTACCCTGTGGTGAACCCCTCGTTCCCCTCTTATTTCTGTTCTCTTGGCCTCTTTTTCCCCCAGCTGTGTCCAATTGCAAGGTGACACTTCGCAGTTTTCCCCATCGAATTCATAACTACAAGACGTTCTCCTTTTTGTTTTCACGCGGTTACATTCACACAATTCTTGGTCTCCCTTTTTTTTCTTTTCTAGAGACTAGATTTGCGAAATAGAGTTCTTTTCCACACCACATGATCGTCGATTGTTACAAAGTGGCTGAGCCCTTGCCTCCTTCTAGGCTTTCCCGGTCCTCCCTTGGCCTTCCTCGAGCACGGACAATGCGATGTTGTGAACGGCGAAGGCGATCAGGCTTTTTTGACGAGTCTCCCCCTTCTTTTTTGAACGGTATGAGCGCCTGTGTCCTCCGGTGGCCGTAGCTTTTCCGCTCGCTCCCCTTCGCTAATGCTGCTATTATAACATGCGGATTTCCCTAGTAGTATCCTCTTGTAACACGAATTTTTCCCCTTTCTACCGACCACTAGGGAGACACGGCTCTATTCGTTTTTTACCTTTTGTCTCCTTCGTCTGAACGACGTAGTTAGCAGGGAATGAATTTTTCTACTCAGCTACGCCAAATAGATTGCCCCGCCTTCCCTCACCCCCCCCGTTTGAGTAACACCAAGCTCTATAAAGCCAATTCCTTTTCTCCTCTTAGCCCTCTTTTTGAGAGATACCCTCATTCGCTTCGCCAGACCCCGATCGCCGCCGTCCCCTTTTGATTTAGCTCACCGCCACTTTCCCCCCGCCCAGGCGCCGTGTCGAACACTCCTGGGCCGGTCCTTCCTTTGTCGGGCACTCACCCCCAATTTATAATCGCAGATGACCTATGTTTTCCTTTCCAACTCCCCCACGGTGCTCTTTTTGTCTTCACGATTCACTTTCCCTCCCCGACGAAATGAACGGCCGTTCCAGGTTTTCAACTGCAAAACTTGTTAGAATCGGTCCCCTCATTTACCCCCCCCCCAGTTGACCGTCTCGAAATTCCTGCGACCATTCTGTCGCCAACCTTATCTATTGGAAATTTAGTTATGATCTCCTTCGCATTCGGGCCAAGGACACCCATCACCACCCCCAGATGATGCCCCCCTATTTACTGAATGTGGCGGCTTTCTGGCTCTTTTCAAGTAGTGTTTCGCTGCTGGTGCTCGCCTCCCTGGTATCCTCCCCCTTTCCCAGACTCGAGTTGGCCCCGCGCCTTTGACCGCCGCTTTTTTTTTATACTGCGGGCCCATCAAATAGCTAGGAGACCCCCGCGGTGACAGCTCTAGGTTTTTTCCCTACCCCAGCCCGCATCAGCCCTTTATCGCTCCGACTTTTGACATCTCCCCCCCCTCGGACCCCTTTTAAGCTAGCCCTTCCCCCAATCACCGCTTGGTGACCGGATGCATCTGCCTTTTTTCTGGCAGGGCGTCGAGGCGATGGTCCACTTTTCTTTTCCGCCTGATTTTCTTTTCCCGAGATCTTTCTCCCGGGTGCCAGGCGGCTTGACCCCTTTTCCTGGCGCACCCCGAAAGGTGTAGCCCCGACGATCTACTGTCTTAATCGCCGTAGATACCTTTCCCCCTCTTCTGTTTCTGAGGCGTTGTTTCAACAATCGCATATGCTTTGCTTCTCTCTATTTCTACGAACGGGGTTGTGAGAGAGACGCTTTCGAGTAGCCTTTGTTTTACATTTCTTGGTCGCTTTTTTTGCCTTTTGCTTATTGTCCCTTTCCCTTCTTTCTCGGCTCCAATTGATCGCAGATCGTTTTTCTTCTTCCCTTGAGGTTGTTCTTCTTGGCGATCTCAGACTGCCCCTCCCGCGTCCTTTCTCTTTCTGAGACGTCGAGCAAGCCTCTGCCCCTTCTCATTTTTTCCTTTCTTCGATGTGCCGGAGCTCGGTTCCGGTATTCAATATCAGGTAGGCTTTTTCTTTCTCTTTCCAAAACCTCTTGGAGCGCTCCCCCTCCCCCCCTTTCCAGGTCCTTGTCTCCCAATCTCAACGAGTTCACCGCCCCGGCCTTCCTCCTTTTTGGTGGTGCCCTCTCGTTATCTCCAGGCGGTCGAGCGTCCTGCTTTTAATTCCTCTCCTTTCCCGTTTGTTTTCGTTCCCTTCTTGCGCCCCCGACATCGGCACCGAAAAGTTTCCCTTTCTGTCTCTCCACCCAGCTTTCCGGAGTTGGAGTCAGAATTTCTTTTCTCCGTGATGTTTCCCCGGATTTTTCTGTGCTGCGCCAAGCCCCTCTACTTTTTCGACGCTTTTTTCCCCCCTTCGCATGCCCCGGATCCTGTTCCAGAACTGTGTCACGGAGTAGTAGGAATTTCATTGTGTCCGCCGAGGATTGCCTTCATCGGTCCTCCTTTCTAGCTTTCATGGCGCCTGATTTGAAAGGTGCGTCCTCTCCCCCGCCTCCATCTCCGGTTTCTGGATATGCCGGAAATGAAGGTCTGGCGACCATGGAGTGTCCCCCCCCTCTCCTTTCCTCTTACGAGGACTTCCCCCCCTCTGGTTCTTCAGAGTCCTCTTTTGAGTTTCTCGAAATTGATCTGCCAGTCGGACGGATAGTGAAGAGTGTATTTTTTTTGACTCCAACGGTATGTCTGCCAATAGTCTGCCCCCCTCGCTTTCCTTTAGTCTCCGGAATATGAACGTCGCACTCCGAGTGCCCGAGCGACCTATTATAGATTTCCGTTCTGCTTCAAATTGGCATCGTGGCTTGACGTCGGCTCTGTGTCCCCACTTCTTCCTCCCATTCTCTTCCAGCTTTTTGAAATCGGCCCCCTTCTCCCCCGTCCTTCTCGCCCCCCCCTTCGGGAAAATGGCCCCGCTTTTTCTGCTTCATCTTGGCTACATCCCCCTTTAGCCCCAATGATCTTTCGTCCTCCCTCTTCCCCCAGCCTTCCCGGCAGACGGAAGGCGACCCCCTGCGGCAACTTACCTAGCCCCGTAGCTCCAGGGGAACGCCTGCCGCCTTTGCGCGCTTGTTCACTTTTCCCGATTTTTAGGTTATGAGGCTTTCCCAAACCCTCCTGTTACTACCGCCCCTGGAGGTCCCCCCATAACACACTGCTGGGACTTATGGATTTTCTCGCATTCTGAATACCCTGCGGTGCCTGAGCTTTTTTCCCCTCTTTTTCGACCCGTAATGGATGCGTTATTCTCTGTTGAGTCGTCCCCCCTCGTACGGTGTCCCCCCCCCGGATTTCTTCGTAATGCTCCCCTTCCTTATAAGATTTTTTTTTTTTGTTGTATAGAATGTATTCTTTCAAGGTCCTTTTCCATCTCTTTCCCCTTTGCCAGCGGCCTCCGTCGAATGCCCCCTCTATGTAGTTCAGGCGACTTCTCGATTATCGTTTCCCCTCGTCCCCAGTTTCTGTTTTTCCCTCCCCCTTCCCCGAGCCCTTATTTCTAGGCCCCCTTTCCTTTCTTTGCCGCCCTGGTGTTGAGAGAGCTTTAAATGAATGTTTGTTCTTTTAGAGAGAGCAAGCCGCGGTGCCTGACTTTTGCGAGGGGGACACACAAACATCCTTTTCACATTTGCACCCCACCCTAACGAGGGGCACTTCTAATCTCAGCATACCCCCAACCGCCCCCCCCCCTCAACCTGCATGATCGAAAAGATACCTGGTGCTGGCACCTTGCTTTTCCCTTTCGAACCCCCCCCTCTGTTCTTGATGTTTCCTTGTGACAACCCCAGTTCACGTTCCGACCCGGGCGAGTTCTCGTGAACCTATTTTTCCCTCCCCCTCTTCCCGCTCCCGTTTTTGCATTTCTTTTTCACCCACTGTTGTCACACGCGAGGGTTTTTCACCGGACGGACATCGACTGCATGACTACCCCGTCCGCCCCTGCTCCTGAGTTCACACTTCTTTCTTTTTCCTTTCTTTTTTTCAGCTGGCTTTTTTTTATAGTCCTCGACTTGATTTAGTTGCTCCCCCTTTTTGGAGTACCCTGGCGTGACATGTTTTTTTGTGTCTGAGGTGTCCCGTCTCTTTCTTGCTCCCGATGAGTGTATCCCTCCCGTACCCTCCTCCTTCTTCCTGCGAATTTCATTTGAGGCTACTATGCGAGTCCCAGGCTGTCGTCTTCCTTAGTTTGATGCTGTGTTACAAAACAGAATGGCCGTCCGCGTTAGGTCCGACACGACTTCCCCCCTTTCTCAGCCTTCCCTTCAGTCCGTTTTGAGGTCTCCCCTCTCCGGTCCTTTTCTTTTTTTCGTTCATGAATAGCTGAGATACGGCCCCCCTTGCAAGCCGTACATCCCCCTGTTTCATCATACAGCACTTCTCTCTACCTCAGTTAATCTTGATTCCTCTTGTGTACGCGACTATAGCAGTATCCCTCGCGCGCGACGACTCTCGTCACCTCCAGCGAAGGAGCACGTGGTTGGACCGCCTGGCTCAACCCCTCACACCGCTCTTTCTTTCCTTTGGATCAAATCCAGGGCTCGTCCTCGAGTCCCCCCTGACTTCTTCCTGAGTTTTTCTTTTTTAAATTTTTTTTACGAAATTCGCGCCTCACGTTGTCCCTCGAACTCAGTCCGAAAGGACAGATCTCCTCGGCGTCTTCCCCCTACTCCTGCACGTTGCCCTTTCCTGCACCCCCCACCGGACCCGGAGTGTGTGAGAAATTGTTCTCCCCCGCTGCTTTGTCTTCCTCGTGCCCCAAGGCCATGCCCCTACCCCCCTGTACACTCCTTTCAAGCGGCCTACCTTATAGCGGAGGCCAGTGGTCCAAAGGGGGAGGTTTCTCTCTGATCCTCTGACCTCCCGGGCGAAAGTCGCGAGGACCACCCATCGCTCTATTTTAGAAGCCCGCCACACAGCCGAAACTACGCTGCTTTAACGAGCTCTGCCACAGCAATCAACGCTATTATCGGACGGTTTACGCAGCACCTGGCCGTTGTTCTCACCCCCCTCTTAGTCCTTGGTTTCGCACAAGCCGGTTTGACAGAGACGAGCCGAGCGACGCCATTTTTCCTTTACCCTCCCTCCTTTCATCTCCGCGAGTTGCCTTTCCAGATCATTCTAAGCGCGCCCTCGCTGTCGCTGGCTACTGGGACTTATTGCCCGCGGACGCCGCTGTGTGGCCAAGGCGGCGGCCTCTGATCGTTTTCCCACCGCCCCCTTTCTCGTCGCAACATCCCTCCCCTCACCTCCCTTGGCACGCCCCTCCAAATCATAGCCGGGCCAATTCCTTCCGCTTCCCCTCACTCTGGCAACAATGACGTGCTCTATTTTCTTTTTACTACTTTAAGTTTGTTGTTGAGATCTTGCTCTAGTCTCCTCATTGCCTTGAACTGACTTTAGACCGGGCGAGCTCTTGTCCATGAGCCACTCTTCAGGTTCTCTAGTCTTCCCCTTTTTTTTTTCTAGCCGTGGATGTAGACCCCAGTGGGTTGGTTCTCCCTTCTGCTAGGCCGAAAAGCGGCTCATTGTTGTCGCGCGGCGACAAGGTGTTCGAAGTGACTCTCTTACTCCAGCTCCAGATTGTTGGACTCTTTTTACTCCCGGCCCTGCGGTCTTCCGTCGAGTCCCGATACACTGTCCTTCCTAGTCCGTTCTTTCAAACCCGGTTTTGTTTTTCGCTTCAGCGTGCTGGCCTCCGGCCTTCCTCACCCCCCTAGGCTATATCACAGCCAGCACCCTCACACGCCGGTTCCTTTTGTTACCACCGATATGATGTCCTATTTTGTCCCCTGAGCGCTTGGGGTTCTTAGGCTTTTCCTTCCAGAGTGTCTCTTGAGGAATACTCTGCTTCCCTACCCGTTAGGCCCTCCGACCGATACACATCAAGCCCCTTCCCTCAACCTTTCCTGGCTCCATCTTTCCCACGAGTCTGCCGCCCCTTGCTGT
>Ga0179593_1667085_pt1 | contig 10607 bp, 11 predicted proteins | sample CZODoug2_1_08_16_FD_185931 | JGI IMG/M metagenome (GOLD analysis project Ga0179593, IMG submission 185931) | Vadose zone soil fungal communities from Angelo Coast Range Reserve, California, USA - CZODoug2_1_08_16fungal (PacBio error correction) | ecosystem: Environmental > Terrestrial > Soil >... | reverse complement strand
CGGCCTTTTTAAGACCGCGGGTGCCCCCCGAGCTCGAGTTTGCTAAGGTGAACATCGTTGCCTCGGGGCGCCTTTCCCGACTGAAACCCTGTACGATTTCACTCGGGTCCATCAACCGCCGCACCCCCTTTACGACCTGAATCCGGCATCGATCGGCCGCCCTGCGTCATGACCTGTCCTGCATGGACACGCCGGCATGCGGCTTTTGATCGTTCCGACTTCCCCCCCATTCCATCTCGCCCGGGATCACAAGGCGCTTCGGCGGGTGGTAGGGCCCTCCAACCGTCCAAGCCGTAGGCTTTGGCGAGGTTGCCATCATCTTCCCAGACAAACGGTCAGGCCCTTCCCCTTTTTGCCCCCCCTCTGATTGGGTATACCAAATCAGAAGGGGTGGCCGCTCCGGGTGCACTGGGGGGAGTTGCCTGCGCTCGGTTTTTGTCGCAAGGGATATGCCCCCTTAATCGAGTGGACCGTGTCCCGTCCCGTCCCTTACCCCAGATCAGCGTTCGCACACCCATGTTCCTCCCCCGCGGGGGAGTGCTTGCCCTTCATTCCTGGAACAACGGCCATGCGGCCCGGGAGAAATAAATAGCGTCCCCCCCATGGCGTGTATACCCTAGAACGGAGGCGACCTTCTTTATGCGCCCCCCTGAAAGGCGCATCCCTAAGTCATGAGAATCTCCTTCGCAGGAAGGATACTGGATGGAAGCCCCAATCAGACGACCTGGCTCGGGGTCTTAGACCTTTTTCAACGAAACCTTTGGCTCGCGGCCTTTGTTCTTTGATCCTCATCTCACCCCCGCGCCGTCCTCGGACGCGACCGCGTTCCCCTTGCGACACGGTCCAAAGATCTTTCCTTCCGGGACACGTGAGACCTCGATTTGCTCTCACCGTTGATGGTCGAGGATTTTACCGGCTTAGCGGGGCGCTCGCGGCGCTAGTGTGCCTTCCCTTAGGCTGCGGTTCGATCGATGACGGCCGGCCTGCGTTCGCCCATTGGCGTCGAAAGTCCTTTTTTTTTCGCTATTTCCATTTTTCGGGGGTTACGTTTCCCCAGGGCTCGGCCCCGCCGCCCGTGCGGCCGCGCTTAGTAGAGCCCCCCCACCGGACGTTTTCCGGTGGACCCCACCCCCCCCCCCTAGGAGCAACCATGCACGGCCCTTCTTACGTCGTGATCCCGGAGGACCTTAGGAACCTTTGTTCGATCTCTTGCGTGATGGCTGCTGGTCCCTCGTGCCTGGCCGCCGGCCCGTCGAGAGGGCCCCTTTCTCCCACCGATCCCCCCACCTCCAGTCCTTTTATTGCCTTGTGAACGGACCGCTTTCGACTTTTTTTACACGCTTTCAACTCCACCTGATGGAAGTTTCCTTTGATTCCTCCTAGCCCTTTCCCCAGTCCATCATTTTGTCCCTGAACGGCACGGCCGGTCGACAGAAAAAATCGGGTTCCACCCGTCGCCGATCGTCGCCCCCTTATTCTTCCGCCTTTCATCCTTTCCGTTTTTTTTTTTTCCTCCACACGATCGCAACGGCCCACGCTCAACGTTTTGGTGGGGACGGTCAACTTCTCAACCCCCCTACGACTCAGCTTTCCCCCGGTGGCCTCGAGGGTTCGACAAGCACAGCGCGACGTCTACGACGCTAGTCCGCCTCCCCCCCCCTTCTATAACCTTGCCCTCCCGACTTTTTCCCCCATGCTACCAGGGCACGCTTTTTAGGTTTGCAAGGGGAGTTACACGTGCCCCGGGCGAATTTTTTAGTACCGGTCTCTTCTCTAAACCACGGCCACGTCTATCAACCCTGACCAACAACGCCAACCTCGCCGGCTGGGCTTGTCGGCCGTCGTGTACGGCCAGCCCCTTCCCTCTCAACGCCCCCGGACGTTCCACCCCCTCGATCGACCCTTCCGACCGGGGCTCTCTTTCCCTCCGCATTAACCAAGGGCTGACGATCTGCAATTTCACATCATCCCCGACCCCAGCAGGTTTGTTCGGGCCTGGCTACGCCCTTTTTTCTGAAACGGCCGACGCTCCAGTCCGCTCGATGATCGTCGGGAGCCTTTGGGGACCCGTCCCGGCAAGGGTGTCTTGTCCTCTACCTTCCGGGTCATCCCAGTTATACTTTTTTCCCCTTCCTGGCGTGTCTGTCGACAAGCGGAGAGTCTACCGCTTACGGCTTCACTCGTCCAGCACCGACTCGCCCCTCACTTCAACTTTCCCGTCAAACCTCTTGCCCGGGAAGCAGTTCAGCTCGACCTCATTATCGGTCCTCCACTTTTCCTGATTGATTCGCTTCCCCCCGGTCGCGCCTGATTCCCCGCCACGTCGCCGGAGGGTTTGTTTCCCCCTGCCCTTCCTGTCCACGTGTTTCCAACCCGCCGCGATCGAAGGGCGCGTCCTCGAGCTCCCGCACGGACTTCAGCTTTTTTTTTCAACGGCTCCTCCCCTCCGCCATTTCGTACCGCCACCGTCCCCTACACTGGCGACAGTCCTGAGGAACGTCGGCACCCATTTTCGTCTGCCGTCCCCTCTGGTTCTTTCTCCTCGGGGCTTTTGATCGCGCGGCCGTCGGGGACCATTCATGACGTCGGTCCCGTGTTTAGGGAAAGCCCTCCCCCCGATTTTCCCTGCGGGGCAGCGGCAGCGCTTTGACGGTCAGCAGCTACCCCCAGATAGTCGCGCAGTTTGTTCGTTGACCAGCGGCCGGTCAGCCGCTCCGCGAAGAGGATGTTATCTCCGTCCTTTCCGGACACACCCTGGACGGCCCCTTTTTTTCGCGACGTCCGCGCGGTGGGCCGTTTTTCCAAGCCGCCGGGTTTTTTTTGTGTTCTCCTTTTCCCCGGTAAGGTGATCGGACGGCCATACTCCGGTTAGCGCTTTTTTGTCGAGCCCCCTTCGGCGCCCCGTACAAGAGCCTTCTTCGTCTCTTCCACGTGTCCTTACGGCGGCCCCCGGACATGTCCCACCAAAGCCTCGCCCCCCGACCCTTGTGATTCTGTTCACGCCGCGGGCGCGACGGCGATGACCTTAAAGCGGGCCCGGCTGGCCGTTTTTCCCCCCCTGACTCCCTAAATAGAGGAGATGTAGAAGTCGACCTAGTGCCTCGCCCCGCGTAATCGATTTCCTCCCCCCCCTTGAACTGTTTATGATCGTCCGCGTTACACCCTCGGGGACTGGGGGCGGAGGACTTGGATAGTTGGTAATGAGCGTTTTCCTGACGGCCGTTCGCGCTGCTCCCTCCTGTTCTTCCAGCCTTGCCTCGCTAGGGCTGGTCGAAGGATATTGGGAACAACGTTTCGTACGCGGAGGTCTTTCGTACCCCTGAGTTTTCGGCGCACTGCTAGCTGAGCTCGTCAGAGGGGTAGGATTTTGAGAGGTATTTTTGAGAGGAGCGCCCCCGGCCTTGGACCTTTTTTTTTTCCCTATACTCCCCTTCACAGGTTCACAGCGGACTCCGCGTCCCGCGAGGATGGCACCCGGTACATTATATTTTCATCCCGTTGTTGTTGTTGCATTCGATGTGACATCCTTCCTGGACGTTTCCCGGTATTCTGGCGTTTTGGAAGTCGGATTATGCGGCAGTTCCTGACGACACGGTCGAACAGTCTATAGCCCGGCAGCTATGCTCTCGCCTCCCCTGCCGCTGACGCTCCCTTCGCTTCCCACGCCAGAAGAAGTACGCGACCGCTTAAGTCGAACCTGTCCCGGATCCTCTCCCCTCAATAGCTTATTTCAGAAAGCGCTGGCGGAGCGACTCCCAGGCCCTCTTCCCCTCCCCGAATTTTCTCCGCCCCGCTTTCCCCCCTGCTTTTGGCCGCTCGATAAGGAATGGGGAGCAGACTTGATCCTGGCTTCGCGCCCGGCGGCGCGAGGCCCTCGACATGGAGGCTCCTGCCCTCTCGTGCGGGGCAAGTGGACTGTTTCCCAGGACGTTTTTTGGCAGGCTCTGAAGGATCCCCGCCTCCGTCTTCCCCTCCGCGGCCATTTTTGGTCGGGCTTTGTACATGGTCTGGTGCCGTTGGCAGTCAGCCGTCGTTTGGACTGTATTTCGCCGACAGAGTGTCCGGACCGGGTAACCGCGGGGGGCCTTGCACTGGTCCCCCCATCCCTCGGTTCGTTCCGGCCCCCCGCGCTGTTTTCCGTCTCGGCTGGGCTGCCGATCAGGAGCTCCAGCCCGCCCCTTCGACGGCTGCCCTTTCTCCCTTATCTTGGTTGGTCTTGCTCGACCCCGGTGCCCCGCCGTGCAGCCGTTCACGCCGTTTTGGTGTCCTCTGCCCACTGGACGGTCGACGCTTTTGTAACAGCCCGGAGCTCTTGATCCCCTTTCGCCCCCTTGTCCTCAGGACGCCGCCCTCGGTGCCGACGTTTCCGACGGAGTGGACGGGAAGGTTTTTCGTTACGAGCGGGGAGCCTTCTGTTCTTTTTCCAGCTGCGTACCCTTTTTCTGGACGCTCTCATTCCGTCCGGCGTGTTCGGCGTACGTGGATTGGCACCCTCCGGCCTTTTCCGGCGAGTGCGTTGGGAAGCAGTGTCTCAGCGGCCATGCTTCCTTACCGGTCGTACCTTTTATCGGTTCTTGAGCTGAAACTTCTGCGGGCCAGCAGGCGGTGGCCTTTTGGAAGTTGGGGTTCGTTTCTCCGGGTTCTGCTGGGCATTCCAAGCGTTTAACAGTAGAAATTAAGGAGCCTCAGAGCGTGCCAGGACAAGTTGCACGCCAGGAGTTTATTTAGAAAGGTTCAGGCTAGTCATTACTGTAGCAAGTTCCCTTCTGGCGGGGTCCACCGAGCGCGCACCTCGATAAGCGAGCGGTACCCTGGCTTCAGGAAGAGTTCAGCCCCCAGTTGAAGTCAGCCCTGCTCCCCCCCTTATGTTTTTGGCGGTTTTCTGATGCGACGATCGCCTTCGCCCCCCTGGTGAAAGAAAGCGTTTTTAGTAAAGGCTTCTTTGAACGAATCGTCGGTCGGGATGTTTCTCCTTGTAGTTTCGCCCGTCGTTGAGCTGGATCTGCTGGAAGGCAAGTCGCACGTCGCTCGCCTGACGATTTTTTCTTTTTTTCCCGAGTTGGTTGGTCGTGTTTTTTCTATGGCCTTTGTCGAGCCGGTCGACCGGTGTTATTGCTGTTCTAGTTTTTTTGTTGTTCAGCGTCCCGTCACCTCAGCACAGCTTTGGGTAGCCCTTTTCGCCGTATTTACTAAGCAGTGCAGCTTGCTTCTGCGGGCTGTCCTGCTTTATAGGGTTCTCGGCCCTCAGTGCTTGTCGACCACAGCGGCCCACAGTGACAGTTTTGGACAGTTTGTGATCGGAAGTGTACTTCCAAGTTCGGCCGTTGAACCTTGCCGTTTCGCCCCCCCCCCGATCCGGTGGCTGAGGCTGCCTATGGAGGAACCGGGCTTTCCTGGCCTACGTCTCAGTTTGAACCCCCTTGGGTCACGTTTCGACCGGCCTTGGACCCCTGTTCACTGCAGGATTTCCGTACGTAATTAATCCCCCCCATTGAGTTGGTATTTCTCTTTTCCTCACAGCCTCCGTTCACGCTGCAGATCTGCTGGTGATCGTTCATTTCGAAGGGGCCTTTGGGTTTTTTGATGACGGCCGTCGTCTTCAGGCCGCTCCCCGACCAGCCGATCGCGGCCGCCTTATCGCGACGCTTTTTACGTCCTCTCTCTCCCCACCTTTTCGTGTTCCCTCCGTGCTTGTTTTTTTCAACGGCAACTGGGCGTAGAGGGCAGACTTCCTCGAGGGCCGAAGCGTTTGCCTCCGGCCTCGCCGTTTTGAACCCTCACTCCCCCTCCCCGTCCAACCCAACCCTCCTTTCGACGCCCCCGCGAACGACGTTTCCCCTCGTCCTCTCGATACCGTCAGAAGCCCTCGGGTTCCCGGGCACCGCGTACTACGCGCCCCTTTTCGCGCCCTTTTTTCACTCTCCTCCATCAACTCGGTGAATGCTCTAGCGAGGTCTCAACGGGAGCAGGTCGAGGAATCTTTTTCCCGTGCGCAGGTGATTTGACGCTCCAGACGTCTCTTATGCCTCCTTTTTGGCTAGGCTCATCTACCTCGCCGCTAGCCCCCTCATTTTGGCGGTGAGGTCCCGAATAAGAACCTACTGCCCCCATGGCCGGCGTGGGTTAGTCCCGCTACCCTGCCTCGGTCTAACGCACTGTTCCCCCCGGATCGCGTATATCTGGAGATGGACCTTTGGTAAAGGACGGAGAACTCCCCGTAGGATCCCGGTGTCTTTACCCCCCCCTGGTTTACGCAGGTTAGGCTCGCGACTTAGCAGCATTTTTTTTCCGTTGTTAAGTCAGGCCGCGGTTGCCATGAGATAACGCAGGGACCCCTGTTGTGGTAGACGATTTTTGCTTTTTTTTTTTCTGGGGATTTTTTTTTGAAAGGTCCGGATCTCTGCCCTGAGCTCTCGTGCGCCACCGAGAGCAGCCCCTAGCCGTGCAGATCGGCCCCCCCAGTCGGGCGTTTTTTTCTACCGTCATCCGCGGTTCCTTGCCTGCGCCGTTTGCCATGATGACCACCTTTTTACCCTTTCTATGTTCATTCGTTTTCTTGCCTCCACCGACGAAGAGATTCTCCTGCTCGATGCTGATGGGTGGTCCTGCTGCATCCCCCCGTCCCTGCCGGTGCCGCATGCAGGCAGTTCAGGAGGGCGGCAAGGCCCGTTTGCGATTCTTGGCGAATGTGTTTCTCGTTGATGAGATGAGGTTTGTGCCAGAACAGGATTCGCTTATTGCATCTCCCCCAGGCCTCCCACGACGTGCCCACTCCGCCGGCGAGCGCCACGCCGTTTGACGGCATCTTCCCCTCCCTGTTTTTTGTCGGATGATTTCCATCGCGGTTAGGCGCTTTCTTAGGGATAGGGGGGCCCCCATATGTTCGTCGCATGCTGGGTTTTCGCTGCGTCCTATTATCCTCCCTGGACGTTTCACCTCACGGCCCCCTCCGACACTTCGACTGATAATCCCTAATCGTCGATACTGGGCCATGGCTGACCGTTCTCTTGCACACGCCGCACCTGGCGCGCGGTGCGCCCGACCCATCTAGCACTTGCGTCTTCTGAGCGGTGGTTTTCCCTCCACGTACGTAAATATGCAATAGGAAGCTTCTGGAACCTTGGGTGGTGGCCCAATAGGAGACTGGCGAAGGCCGGTCCCTCTTTTGACTCCTCTTGACGTGCTACCCCACCGCCCGAATTTAAAACGCCGGGGGGGTGGTCTTTCGGCGGGGCCGGCTGCCCTTCGGTTTGTCCTCCTCTCGCTTTCCTTCATTAGACCGTGCCAGGAACCTGGCCGATGCGAGTCATGACGAACAACACCGTTCAAGCTTTGATTCATGATGAGCGAGCCCCAGGAAAACGTTAATCCGATGAGACCATGCCTAGACCTAAAAGAAGGTAAACTGGGCGTGGTAATCCTAGTCGATGGTCTGGTGACCTCCCGGCGGAAAGAGCAAGAGTTTTCCCGATATAGAAAGGCTGTCCTAGAGGAAAGGCTTTCCTATTTCCCTCAAACTACGTCCATGGGACGCGAAAGGGGTCTGATTGATAATGTTCAATATACGAAAAATTCGCGGCTCCTTTCTTATCTCCTCCGCCAAAACCTACGAGAGGTACTGAAGTATGTCAAGAACCTCCGAAAACCCCCGTCCACCCCCTTCACTAGCCTTCTGCCCACGTGAGACCTAGTGGTCCGAGATCACCGAGTTTGGTTTTTATTGGTCTAGTACCGGCGCTCCCACGCCGGGGCGCGTCGGAGCACCGCGTTTTTTCCCGTACGCCAGGCGGTTTGCCGCTCCTCTCTTTCAGGAAACCGCCGTCCTCAGGGGGCTTTTTTCCTAAATGTCGAGTTAGAATTTCGGGCCATATTCGGGTCCTCACAGGCGCATCCTAGCCGCCCTGTAGCTTCCCGTCGTCCCGTCCAACCGGCGGTGCCGGTGAACAGCCTAACAAAGGTTCCGAAGCCGAGAAAAACTGAAGTATAGGAGTCAGAGAGGAGGAAAGTTCGCAGTAAGCAGAGCATTACCCAGACGCTTCGGCCCGGAGGGGGGACTTTTTGAGAGGGCCTGCGGAAAGCCCTTACGTTGAGCAGGGCCACCACGTACGCCAACTTATCCCACACAACTGCAGCCCCTTTCCGGCCGCTTGAAATAAGGCGGTCTGACCCTCTCTCTCCAACCTAAAACGGGATGGAGTGAGGCCCCAAGTAACGGTTTCCTCCACATCTTTCCCTGAAGGACAAGGACGGTTATCGACGAACGTGACCGGGTCAACACGCTTTCGCCATCCGTCCGCATTGCAGCGTACTTCGGAAGAATTCCCTTAGGCTTGTGCCTCACACCCAACCCCCTTATCGCGAACGGCCCTTTAAAGCTCAACAAGGGGGGGGGTGGCGTCCGGGGTAGGGTGGACAGTAAAAAATGCAGGACAAAACGTACCCCCAAGAGACGGCCGGGTGGAAGTCGTCGGGTTAGAAAGAACAGGATGCCATGATTCCCGATGTCCAGACCCCGAGTGTCCAAAGACCTTTTAACCTCCAGCTGAGCCCCGCCCCGGCGCGACCCGCCCCCTTTTTCACGCTGGTTTTCAGGTGAAGTGATGACCACCCCTCGACTCCTGATGGGGAGGATAAAAAATTAGAATCACAGGGAGTCAAACCCCTGCCATCCCCACACGGAAACTTCATCAAACCGTTACCACCCCCCGCTTACCTCGCCCCCCCTGGCGATGGCTGGGCGAAGTGTCCGACAGCCCTCCGCTAAACCTCCGCTGCGTCCCATTTTAAGCTTCCTGACCCGACCGGTTTCCTCTCTCGGGACGCCTCCCTGGATTCACCCGGCGACAGATAGGCCAAGACCCCAAGGAACGCCCCAGGTGGTTCGCCTTACCGTTCCCTTTCCCCCGGGCCTTTCAACGGCAGAAAGAGGAAGGAATCATTGCGGAGGGGCCGACGAGCAGGAGGACCAAGCGAGGCAGGTCCTAACTTTGATCACGCCGGAGAGGGTGAACAAGGTCTACGCGGACAAGGACTTATTTATTTTGCCCTGTTTCGGAACCAAGAGGACTCGGGAGCCCCAAGGGACTTTCAGTTATTTCCCCTCTTTTCAAGTAAAAGTTCCAAATACCCACTCTACACCCCCCCGCCCCCCCCCCTCCACGTCCTGCTTAAGGGCAGCAGCCGACGACACCATCGGTTCACGGCACCTGCTTCTCAGCTAACCTCGCCTCCTCCCACGCCACCGCACTCGCCCTTTTCGGGACGTTGGGGGAGTTGCCATTCCCTCCCCACGTTTTTTCCACTTTCCCTAGCGCCCCCGGTTCTCTCCTAGCTCGTCCGCAACCCGGACGGAACTGGTTTTTTTTGGTCCTTGCTCCCTTACCTCCCCCCTCGTACCGCCAGTTCCCGCCGGCGCCTTCCTTAAGAGGAACGTCGGGCCCCCTGCCTTTCATTTTCTTTTGAAACACCAGAGGGCGGTTACGCCTCGTTGGGGGATCGCGTTTCGGGCTTTGACCAGCAGTTAGCGCTCGTGGGTATGGTATCTGATATTTGACCGTTCGCCGGCGTTTGGCTCGGGCAGCCTCGGGACGGGATTTCGAGCAGCTTCCCCGCTAGTTCTGCAGGGGTGACTTAGCTCCCGCCTTTTGTGTCCTGATCGTTTTTACGCCGGTACTCTCGCGACTGTCCCGGCCGGGCCGAATCCGAGGGTTGGGGTCCGGCGGACCCTTTCGAGGCCCCCCTCCTACCGGTCGCTTTGCACGTTCCCCCCCCGTGAGACCCCCTCCAGTTGGAGCGCCTTTGCCGCTTCCAAGGCAGTCTGCGGCACGGTTTCCCCAGGAAAATTTTGTCCCCCCCCACCAGCCCGCTCCCCCCGACATTTGTCCCGCGTCGGGAATTTTCTGGCGGCGATTCTTCAGCTCGGCGTTGCATGTTCCCGTGGCTTCCCCCTCCCGAGCTGCGTAGCTCTCCATGTCGCCCCCGACCTCGCGCCCCCCCCCCCCCCCCCCCTCCCCCCCCCCCCCCCCCCCCCCCCCCCCCCCCTCTCCCCCCCCCCCCCCCCCCCCCCCCCCCCCCCCCCCCCCCCCCCCCCCCCCCCCCCCCCCTCCCCCCCCCCCCCCCCCCCCCCCCTCCCCTCCCCCCCCCCCCCCCCCCCCCCCCCCCCCCCCCCCCCCCCCCCCCCCCCCCCCCCCCCCCCCCCCCCCCCCCCCCCCCCCCCCCCCCCCCCCCCCCCCCCCTCGTCGAAGACATGCTCGGCGGCGCCGGCCCGGCTCGGCAAGCTTTGGAAAAGTATTTTTTTCGGAGGGCTCTCACCCGGTTTTTATCTCATGAGCTTGGTCCTTACGCGATCTCCCAAGCTCACCCCTGGTAGTAAAGAGTCCTCGCAGAGGTAGTTTTCTGTGGAGCCGGTCCCCCCCAAAGGGAGACGTACGTGGCGGGCCGCTACTGCGTATGCAGTTGCGCATGCTAGATGGCGCGCTTTTTGCCATCTTTGAGACTTCTTGCCGGGCTCTGGAGGCTGTTCAGGTCACAGGGTGTTCTAAACGGAAGATCCCGGGACACCGGGCCTCCTTTCACGTCCTGTCCCTAGGGGATTTGAACCCCGCCCC
>Ga0179593_1592987_pt1 | contig 10607 bp, 19 predicted proteins | sample CZODoug2_1_08_16_FD_185931 | JGI IMG/M metagenome (GOLD analysis project Ga0179593, IMG submission 185931) | Vadose zone soil fungal communities from Angelo Coast Range Reserve, California, USA - CZODoug2_1_08_16fungal (PacBio error correction) | ecosystem: Environmental > Terrestrial > Soil >... | reverse complement strand
TTTCTTTCTCGACTTTGACAAACATTCGGTCTTTTTCACGCGGTTTTAACCCATTCCATCGTCGGCGCTGCACTCTTTCGTTTTATAAGAGACCATTCGCGTTCCTCTCCAAAAAGGAAAGCGGCCCTTTTCCTCATGGTAGGGATGGCCTTGCCCGATGGGTTTAGGGGCAATTGCTCTTTTTTGACGCTGGCTTCCCTTTTTTTTTTGCGGGTCCACTCTTTGCCGCAGTGGGCCTTTCTTTGTGCTGGTCCGCTCCAAACAAACAATTCCCTTTCCCCCCCAAACATTGATGACGCCCCCCAACTTTATCACGAAACTGCCTGGGGTCGCTCTCGTTTTGGGGGTTTTTTTCTGTTTTCAACCGATTTCCCCCCTTCGACGAGGGCCCCTTTTTTGGCGAGACACCCCCCCTTTTTTTTTCAAAAATGTCAGTCCTTGCCCTTGTAGGGGGAAAATCACGGTCTTTTTTTTGCTTTATGTAGGTTCGCTTTTTTCTCCCCTTAAAGTAGTTCTCTAAGGCCGATGCTTGTTGGCCGGGCCTTCCTTTTTCCCATGGGGAATTGTTTCTCGGTTTTTTTCTTTTTAATGGTTTCGGGGGCCGTCTCGTCCTTTTGCGACAGTATTTGTTGGTTACCCCTTCAACAAGGCACTCGTTTTCATGTTTTGACGATTCTTCGCACGCTGGTGCTCTTTCCTCTCTTTGATGGCAGCGCCTTTTCCCTTCCCTAATCAGGATTTTTTCCCCCGGCTTGTTTTTTCCTGTCAATCACCGTTTCGTGGACAAAAAGGATTTTTTTATGATGTTGTTTTTTCTCTTTTTTGAGTTCCTTTATGTGTTTCAAATTCCTCTGGCGATTTTTCCTTTTTTACAACCCTGAATGTTGTCTTCCCCTCCCCCATCCGCCATAATATTGTCCCTTTCCTCCGGCCCCCATTGATTGTGAAAATTTCGGCCGTTTTCCCAGTCATGGATCGAGCTTTCAAATTCCTTTTGGCAGAACAGGCTGTCTCCCTGTTGGAGTTACGGCCCAAAGGACCCCCCCCCTTTTTGCTTCGGAAAAGAAATTGCCCTTTACCGGAATCCGCATTGGCACCCCCTTTTCCCTAAGGGCTCACTTCACTGCCCCCCCCTCCCCCTGCGTTTTGTTTACTGGCATAGCCTTTTTTTTTCCATTTTGGGCCACCGAGTCTTTTTTCTTGGGCGCCGACACACCCCCTTTCAGTCGATCCACCTTTTCGCTGAATAAAATATTCCCTCCACAAAGTGCTAGACGGCGGGCCCTCGCCCCCTTTTTATTTTTTTTTCTTCTGTCCGGCCCTCCTTCCTGGCCCCCCAGCTGCAATTCTGTCCACCCCTTCTTTGAGAAGTTTGAAGCTTTTCGTGCAAGCGAGTTGGTTAAGTGCGCTTCTCCCTTGGGCTTGCCGAGGCCGCCCTTTCCTTGGCAGGGTCCTCGTTGCCTTTGTCGCGGAGGCCCGTTTTTTCCCCATGCCCGGCTGCTCTCTTTTTTCCACCCCCATGCCGCAGATCTCCTTCATCGGCTCTTCCGATGTATTTCCTCTTGCCGGAGGAGGGCAGAAGGTCTCCCAAGGGTTGTTTTGCCCCGGAGTCTTTTGGCCATCCGGGCCTTTTCTTTGGGCGCACAGCGCGCGCCAGCCTTTTTTCTTCGATGGCTCGGCGACAGGGGGGGTGGTGTTTAGGACATCTCCTTCTGGACGGCTTCCCCCGAGTTTCCCCCCGAACATGGGGCCCCTTTTGTTCGTGTCCTTCCTGCGTCCGGGCGCAAGCCATTTTATGTGTCCCGGTGATGCTTTCAAGATCGGTTCTTTTTCCGCAGGCCAGTCTCCCTGTCGCCCGGGTTTCTTTTTAGGAGTTAGTAGCAGCGGTCCTTAAAACCGCAGGGTTCCCCCCCCCAACCATCGTTGCCACCTGCAGGGGGGGGGGATTTTTTTCCTTTTCGTCGACGAGCGGTCCCTTCGTTTTTTCTTCACATGGGCGAAGAGTTTTGGTCCTCCTTGAGCATACGCGCTTTTCGGCGTGTTGCGGAATGGGGCCTTCTTTTGCGCTGTCGGGGGGGCGCGGCAGGACCTTCGTGCCTCCTAGGGACAACTTTGAGCCGCAGGATCTCCGCGGTCCCCCTTCCCCCTTCGTTGCCGAGGGGCCCTGCCCTCCTTTCTTTTCCAATGTACAGCGGGCGCCGGGACCGGAATTTTTTTTTCTTACAACATCGATCGGGCCGGTTTTTTCCTTCCCCCCGTTAGGCCAACCGTCCCCTTCCCCCTGTGGCGCCCGCCTTACACACAGTAATTTGAGGGCAGGGACGCTTTTTCCGAATCACTTTTTCGCTCCCAGTTAGGAATTCTTCCTTGGGGGGAATCAAGCAACCTCCCCTCGATGGCGTTATTTTTTTTCCTTTTCCCAATGCTGTGGAGACAGCACCCCCCTTTTTCAAAAAGAACTTCGGCGCCACCCCCTTTTTCATTCCTTGTTTGTTGGTGTTGTCTCTTCTCCCTTCGCCGAACTATGTTGAAGTGCATTTGCGAGTGGGTATGTTTCCTTTTTTTTTTTCTACGCAACATACGCCCCAGGCCTCTTTTTCTTCCGCGGACGCTTCGACACCCTCTCGCCAGTGATGCGGAAGCGGTTTTCTTTTCTCCTTGTACCAAACGGCGGGAGCCAGTTGCCGCTTCTCTCAATAGAAAGGCCGATCGTCTTTTTCGAGGACATACGGTCCCTGGCTTCCTTCATAGGGCCGAATATTTGGATCTCCTCTCCTTACCCCCTGCGATCTCGGCGGATCATAGACTTTCGCGATGTTTTTCCCTCTCGTCTGCCGCGCCCCTTCTTCGACACCATTCGCACACTCCTTTTCAGGACGAGGAGCGGTCTCCCCCCCCCTTTTTCGGCCCTTGACCATCCGCCGGGGAAACCTCTTCTCCCATGTTGCAATCCCACTTTTTTGTCAACGATGTGGGCGCGTCTCTCCTTGCCGCTGCTACTATCCCCTTTTGACAGTTCCCTTTACACTGAGACCTGTCCTTTCCTTATCGCTTGACCGTAAACCTCTTTCTTCGCACATCGCACTGTCTTCCCCCGGCTCGGCACTTTTGGGGTGTTCGAACACCTTTTTTTCCCCCCGGGCCATGGGGCGGTTTCCCCCCCATGCCGTCCGCTTCTGTTTCTCCCCCCGTCCTCGCTGTCGCGAGTCCCCTTTTTCCGATTTTTTATGTCGCTTTGCGGCTGTTCTGCTTCTGGAAGGCGGCTCCTTGGAGCCCTTATGCTTTCCTCCTTTTTTTGGTGGGAACCCCCCCCCCCTCTGTCCTTCTTCCCCTTACGTCGCACGCGATGGCGCGGGGCTACCTTTTGTTCCATTGACTCCACCTCAAGGCAGAGTTCCGCGGATTGGCCCTTTTCTTTCTGGAACACGATTTCAACGAGACTTTTTTCCCGGACTTTCGGGGCGGCGCTTTCTTTCTCCCCCTGCACTGCTTTGCAATCCAAATCTTCCTTTTATGTCGTTAGCTTCATGCGCAGTTTTCTTGGGGGAAGATGGTCAATTTGGGGGCACCATGCCGGACCCCCAGCGTCCTCCCTCCTCCTGTGCGTTGAGATCGGATGTGCCCTTCCTTTGATGCTGCAATTTCAGTTGCCCTTTTTTACGCCAGATGTGTTTGTCGGTCGTTTTTTCCCGCTCGGTGGCCCCAAATTGCATCGTCATTCCTTCCCCCCCTCCAGTTTTCTTGTGGGCCGTGAAGGAGCTCTTCTTTTCTTTCCGGTACCGGGGCACTATTTTTCGGTCTGGCTCCTCACGCTCTTTTCCTTCAGCGGATTCGGCCGCTCGTGCCCTTTCCTTTTCGACGGTAACGAATTTCAAGCATTGGAGCCCTTCTTGGCTCTGGATGCGGATGGGGGCATTTCCCCAATTAGGGTTTGTAAACGTTAACTCCTTTTTTCTTTTTCAAATCGAGATTGAAACCCCTTCCCTTGCCACCCTAACCACCAGCTGCTGAAAAACAACCCACCCGAGCGGATAGGCTCCACCACTTCCCTTCCCCCTGCACAGGTGATTGTCCTCCCCCCCCAAAACGCGTCAGGACTCCTTTCTTTCCCTAAAGATTTGCCCTGGTGGGGTTTCTCGGGGTTTCACAGTTCCCTATGCGGCGTTTTCAGGATCGTCCGTTTTTCCTTCTCCCCAACCAAATTCCTTCTCGGCCCACCCTTGACGTCAGCGGCCAGACTCCCCCCCATCCCTCCTTGCAAGCGGTCCCTCCCTCCCTCATCATCGTGCTTTTTCTAATCACTGGATGCGGCGTATCCTCAGCTACCACACTCCGCCAGGCCTTTCCCCGACATTACCCCCCCCCCAACCTTGAGGGGACATTGCCCCCAAACGGGGCTCGTTCGTTCTTTTGAAAAAACAGCATGGCACAGTTCCCCCCCCCTTTGGTCCCCCCAGCAGGTTCGGGGATACCTTTGTGTTTTCCTCCCCCTTTTCAAAGTTTGGTTCGCGGACTGTTGTTTCGCCCCTCCCCAAGCTAAGGACCGCACTTTCCCAAAAGGTAATTGAAAAAACTCGCCCGCCTTCCCCCTGGGCGCGCCACCTCTCTGCCATACCCATCGGCGCGACCGCCCTTTTTTTCCCAACCATCATGCTTGTCCTTGATGTGCGCGGCTTTTTCTCTCCAGAGTGAGGGCCACCTTGTTTTCCCCCACAGAGAATCCCCAGAAACATCCATATGTTTTGTTTTTTTGGAGGGGGGCCCCAATCTATCTCTTTCCTCTCCTCCGAGAGATGGTCTGCGTGGCCCCTTTTTCCCTTCCCAAAACCAAACATTATGGATTTTTCGCCGGGTTTTCACCCCTTTCTTTATGGCGGGCTGCCCTTGCGGGTCTCTCCCCCCCCTCGACACCACAAATACGGCGGTTGTCCCCCCCGAAACAGGGGAAGTTGCAAGCATGATGGGTTCTTTTTTTCGACAAAACAACCACCCCCCTCCCCCTTTTAGGGACCAATGCTCTTTTGGGCGCGCTGGACGAGTTATTCGGGTTCTTTCGAGTTATTACCTTTGCCGGCAGTTGGGTTTTCTCTCCCACAGTAGCCGAACCCAAAACCTTTTTTTTTTCCTCCCAGACTCCCCAAAACTTATTCCCGAACTTGCTGGTTAGCTACTTTTTTTGGGGTCATTGGTTGAAATCTTCTCCTATCCCTCCCCTTTGTTTTTCTTCCCTTCGTGGAAACAAGATCCACTTCCCGTTGTAAGGAGCACCCCCGTCCAGCCAAGGCTTCTCTCCTCCCACTCTCCATCCTCATTGCCTTTAGATAAACGTTTCCACCCCTCCCCCACCCTCCCACTCATCCATATTCCTTCCTACTCACTTTCCCCTCGTCCTCCCCCCCCCCAAGCGGACCCCAGGTTCCGCGATCTGACTTCCTTCCTCCCCATCAACCTTCCTCTGTGGGTGACATCGTGCCTGAAACGTCCACTCTCGCTACCCATCCCTCACCCCTACCGTCCGCCCCAGTTCACCCTATCCTATCCGTCTCTTCTGTCATCTTGTCCCCCTTACCCTGCTTCCTCTCACTTCCTTCTTTGCTTCTTCCACTAATCCTTCTTCCCGGTACCGCATCCCCCCTGGTTTAACCTCCCGTTTAGCTGTCCCACGCCAACCCTGGGTTGCATTCCCATGGCCAACGCCAGGGCTTGTACGGGAACCTCCTCCTCACCCCCCCCTTTCCCCATGTTTGCCGAATCCTTTCCTTTCTGCGGCTCTTTCCTTGCTCTGTGACAATGAATAAGTTTGGCATCTTGGTAGCTTTATGTCAGGTCGCTACGTTTTTTTCTTATTCTCTAAGCGATGATGATTGCGGTGTTTTTTCTCGGGTGTAAGTGTTTTTTTTTTTTTTCCATGTGGCCTTCTCTCTTTGTTTTTTTGGTTATCTTACAAAGGGTTTTTTTTTTTGTGCCGAGCCGGTTATGTGAAACCCGTCTTGCTTTCCTTTCCAGGAGGTCTGGACGGGCGTGGGGTGTGGCGATTTATTGAACTTTCATCACCGGTTTTTTGACCCCAAAAGACGGTGGTCTTTTTTTGTTTTGTCCCAGCAAGAGGTTTTGGATTTGTTATGTTGTTCAATCTCGATTTGACTTTGTGTCGCGGAGAGGCCTTCTCCTCCCTATGAATTGTTGAGGACCCCGCAATCCTATTTCGTAACCTTTGAAGTCTACTTCATCCAGCTTGAACATTCGCCGTTGCACCTTTTTCTCGCGCGGCTCGAATCGTCCCAATCCGCTAAGGCGTTTTTCCCGCGGGAAGCGTCCGTAGGCGCCAAACTTTTTTCCCCGGCGTTTTCTTTTTTGCAGATAGAAATCTTTGGTTTTTTTTACGTTTTGACATCCGAATGCAAAACCCCTTCCTCCTCCGTTGCTTCATTCCCCGGCACATCCGAAAACTTGCTTTTTTTTTTTTGCCATGAGCCCCTTTTCCCCCATTTGGGGCCCCTCCTCGATTTTTCGGGCGTCGACCAAACCTTTCGTCGCCTCAAGTTTCTTGCAGCAATTCAACTTTTTTTCCACGCGGCAACCAAGGCCGCGCCCTCTTGTTTTTTTTTTTTCCCCTCTTGTCCGGCATGTTTGACCGGGCCACAGACCTTTCTCCGTCCTGGGGTCCGTTTTCCCCGGTTTTCATTTAAGGCGGCCCGCGGACCCCTTTTTTCCCTGGGCGGCGAAGTTTTTCGCAGTTTGGGCGTCTATCGCGCCGATTAATTTCATTGCAGTTGAAGTCGCTTGTCCCTTTTTTTCTGGGCCAAAGTTCTTTCCCATTCCCTATGGATTCTTTTTTCTTTTCAAGTTTTTCCCCCATGTAGTCCAAGCTTCCCCTCCCGTTCGCGGGACGATGTATTTTTTGACACTCCCCAGCTTCCTGCTTTATAGAAGGGAGGACCCTTGTGATTTTTTTTTTTTCTGAGGTGGCGGAGGTGTCCCATCTTCACATTTGGCAAGGCTCTCCCTCCTCCAGCACGTCTCACGTCTCCTTTTTTTTTTTTTTTGAGGGATTTTTTTTTCTCCCTCCGAAGGCGGACGGCATGGCCCTGCGTACCCTCCCATTGGCCCCCTTCGGCTTCGCGTTTTCTGTCGACCTTTCTTTTTTTTGTCCGTCGCAAGCCAGGTGCGGCTTTGCGCAGGTGATGTTCTTTTCTTTTTTTCCCAACGACCGGTTACGGTTCCCTTTTTTTTCTTTGGCCAGGTTCAGTCGGCGAAATGTCCTTGCCCGGGTTGGATAATTTTTTTTCTTTCTCGATTGTTTCAAAAAACCCGGCAGAGCTCCCCCCCCAGGCCTTGATGCGCAGAATCACCCTTAGGTCCTCGTGAAAGACTCTTTCCCTTTTTTTTGCGAACATTGAGAAAGACCTCTCTTCCCGGCGATCCGGCGGGGCCTTTGGTGTTCTCTTTCATGGGTACTTGGATGAGGAGCTTTTTTTCGGCAGACTCAGAAAGAGCGTTCGTTTTTTCCCCCCTTCCTCGGGCCCAAAAATCCTCTTTCCCTCTCTCGCGGATTACACAGTAGAGGTGATCTTCCTCCCCTCCGAGCCTTCGGTCCAATGAAACGAGGGAGTTGTCCTGGTGTTTTCCCCCCCCCTGCCCCTGCTGATTTTTTTTTCTCTTCGGCCGGGGGAGTATGTTTTTTTTTTTTTTTTTTTTTTTTTTCCACGTCAGCCCACGCAAGTAGGCGTTCCCTTGGCCGCAGGCAATTTTTTTCCTCCCTTTTGCCTGTGAACACGCTTACCTTCCCTTTGGCGGGCGCGCAGTTTCGGAAAAGTTCTTCTTTTCTTTCAACCTCCCCTCACCAGCGCGGATGTGCGTTAGGTTGGAAGCGCACTCGTCTTGTGCAGAACAGAAAACACTTCTTCCCATGCGCAACCATAACTTTTTCTTCCTCCCCCCCCCCTTATTTCTTTCTTTTTCCTTTTTCCTCCTCCGTTGTTTTGTTTCTCCTTCTTTTCCCTCCTGTAAAAGTTTCTGTTGAGAATTTGAGGAGTGGGTTGTTATTCATCCGTCTTTCAGCTCTACGGCAAAATCCACTCCCCCCTTTCTTTCTTTCTTTTCCCGAGAAGGCTCCCCCCTCCTTTTCCCTCTGTCTTGATGCGGGAAAGTTTTTTTTCTCCCCCTTTTAAACTTCCAACTGGGGGCGAAAGGGACGCTAACTGGTTGTCGTTTCGAAATACTCCCTTTTCGTGATTGTTTAGTCCTTCTCTTCCTCTCCTCTCCTTTTTTTCCGCCTGGGGAATGGGACCTCTCTGCCTTTCCTTTGATTCTCTCTGCCGTTGATCCGGAGAAGAAGATGCTTATAGACCTTTTTTTTGATTTTCGAGGAGGGCACGACGCTTTCTTTTCGGTGCCCCTGAAACGAGACGAAGCCCCCCTTTCTCTGCACCCCCCCGTTACAAAACGGCCCCTTCTTTCCTTCCTTTTGCTCTCGCCCCTGTTTCGCAGCCGAGAAGAGATTCGTCCCTCCTGTGAAAAATCTCACCTTCCCTATTTTTTCCGCTCGCAGGTGTTTAATCCCCTCCTCTTTTTCTCTCCACCCTTTGCGAAAGGGTTTTTCCATTTTCCCTGCGCCGGCGATGATCAGAGCCCGTCCTCTCCTGCTCGCATACACCGGCGTCCCCTTCCTGTATGGTCTTTCCCCAGATTTCTACCACGGTTCTTTTTTCACATTCCGGAGAAGGGCCATGGTATCTCTGCCCATGCCGCTAAGCTTTTTCTCCTTTCCGGTACGTCCTAGTTTCCTCCCTTCCCCCTTCTTCGAGAAGATGCTGTTCCGTCCTTGCTTTCTTTTCCCTTTGCCCCCACATGACGATGGCTCCCCTTTTTTCTCGGAAAAAACCCCCTCCTCTTCGGCCTCACTTCCTTCCTGCTTTCTTTTCCCCTTCTTCTCTGACGACGATGTCCCTGCGTTCTCCTTTCTTCCCCTTATTGAAATGAAACTTCCTGACCTTTTCTTCTTTGCATTGAAGAGCTGCCTTTTCTTTTCCCTCGACTTAAAACGTCTCTCCCCCTCCAATTCGGGCCTCGGCTCTTTCCTTTTTGGCAATCTGGGAGCCCCACAACTTCCTCTAGGCAGGATGTTCTTTTCCCTTTAAACTGGCCTGTCCTTTTGGTTGGACCCCGATGCAAGTATGGGTTAGTTCCTTCCCAATGACCGGACCGCCTCCCCTCCCCCAAGAGGGGCGCTCTTTCCTTTTCTAGAACTTTGATTCTGTCCCTTTCCGCTCGATTGATCGACCATTTTCTTTTTTTTGCGACCGATACCTCAGAATAGTTTGCCCCCTCCCTAGGGCTATTTTTTTTCCTTCCCCCGAAGTTATTTCCTGTGATTTTCCTTCTCCCAGGAGGAACGCGTTCTTATGTTCGTTTTTCCCTTTTCAATAGGTCTTATTCCCTCTTCCTTTTCTTTGGGAATAAATTAACGAGGCCCTTCCCCGTTCCTTTTTCCTGCGCTAGAGGATTCTTCTTTTCCCTGAGACGGTTGTGCCACCGGCGTAACTCCTTCCTTTTCCCCTCCTTCCAGGTGAAGAATAGGTCTTTTTTCCCCCCTTTCCGTCCCTCAAAAACATTCAGTTTAAAACCGTTTTCCCTCATTTCAAAAGTCGAGATGTCCTTTCCCCAAAACCTCTTTTGTGTCACCCCCCCCCCCCCTCCTCAAAGAGAGATTTAATGCTCCCCCCCTCCCTCTCCCGTGTGATGAAGTTAAATAGAAACCCCCCCTCTTTCAGAAATCCTGATTCTTCCCCCCCCTTCCCTTTCCAAGTGATCGGGTTTCACCCAGTCCTTCCCTTTGCGCGATGATAGGCATCGTTCCCCCCCCTCCCCCACCAAATAAGTAGACAACACTCAGTCGGCCACCCTTTGACCTTTCCCCCCTTCAACCATTTTAAGATCCCGAGAACCCTCCTTTTTTTCTCTTCACCAAAGTCGGCCCGCATTCCCCCCTTTTTTTCTACTGTTTGCGCCGTAGCGACTGACCCTGGTCAAAACGACATCAAGTCTTGATTTTTTTTTTCCCCCCCTTTCCCCCCCAAACTTTTCGGCGGGTACATTTCTTTTCACCAACGGGGGCTCGGTCCCCCCTCATAGGAAATGCCCCCCAGTTGGGTTCCCCCCCTTCCACTGACACAGTGCATAACCCCAAACCCCCCGCAGGTTCGGTGGATAAGTTTTGTGAGCTTTTTTTCCTGGCGACTTGTTTGTTTCGCCCCTTTTTTTTTTCCCCCCCCCCAGCATAAGACCAATTTGCCCCCTTTTCCCCCCCCCCAAGTGAATTGCACCCCTGAAAAAACTCGTCCAGGCTCCCTCTTTTTGGCCTACCCATTCTTTTCTCCCCCCCTGGCTGACCCCCAACCTCATTTTTTCTGTTTTTCGGGGCGATGTCTCTCCCCGCGATTTGAGGGTCAGCGCCCTTCCCCTTTTCTGTGTAAAACTCGCCATTTCCCCCCCATCAATAAGGTTTTGTCCCGCTCGCAGGGGGGTGGGGCCCCACCAAGTATGTTCCCTCCTCAGCAAGGATGTTTTTTGCGGGGGGAGAGACCCTTTTTTTTTTAGTCATTTAG
>Ga0179593_1534571_pt1 | contig 10607 bp, 9 predicted proteins | sample CZODoug2_1_08_16_FD_185931 | JGI IMG/M metagenome (GOLD analysis project Ga0179593, IMG submission 185931) | Vadose zone soil fungal communities from Angelo Coast Range Reserve, California, USA - CZODoug2_1_08_16fungal (PacBio error correction) | ecosystem: Environmental > Terrestrial > Soil >... | reverse complement strand
TTCCCAAGCACGTTAAAACAATTCCGTTTGATCTACTTTTTTTTTTATGGTTTTGAAAAACCTTGTCCTTTCTGTCTTGTTTTTCCTGAGTGACCTTTTTTCCCCGGCGAGAGCGTTTAAGGTCCCCCTTTTCCCAGAATCCTCCCCTTTTATCCAGATATCTCCTCCTTTTCGTGCGTCGAAGAGGTTCCCACTTCAACCTAGAACGACGTCCTAAAGTTTTCGATATCTCGCTGCATCTAGTACCACCCACCCCTCTCAGTCTTTTTTTTTCCCCCCATACGGGTACTCTCTTTTCGACGTTTCAATCAAGTGGAAGACTATTTCCACTTTTCCCGCAGCGGGAAACTTTGTCTTCGCTTCTGTCGCCCCGCAATGATCGGGGAGAGAACTCAATATCCTTTTTTCCCCTCTTGAGTTTTCACCTCTGTTTTCTTCGTTCCGTGCGTATTAGTACCCCTTTTCTCGTATTCGATGGCGGGTCCCTATATTTTTTCATTCATTCAGCTCGCCTCGCTCCCCATACTTCCCTTTTTCAGAGTCACCTTCCCTTCCCTTGTCCGCGGCTCATGAGGTAGACGCGACTCAGAATCTCTCTCTTCCGTGAGTAACCTTTTAAAACGGGAAGGATGAGTGGTACCCTCTTCCATTCTTTTTCCGTGGCAATGCAAGCCTTTCTTTTTCTGTTTTATCCGTTGTCCCTCCTTGCCTCTGTCTGTAGTTGGATTTCGTTTGTTTCGAAAGTTTTTTCACCCGTATGATGCCCTGCTTTTCTCCTGCCCTTTTTTCATCAATTGTTTTACTTTCCTTTTTCAGCAAGTATTGCCTCTTCCCTTGAAGAATTTACTTTTTATCTTTTCGGGGGCTCTCTTGTCCCCTATTAGTTTTCTTTGCGCTACTTGGCTTGCATTCGCCTGCCTTATTTGTTGCCTGTTTTTTTCTCCATCTTTTGAGCTGGATCATTCCATATGCCCCCCCCCCTCGTTCTCCACCCTTGTTGGATACTTTGGAATTTGATCGCAGGGTCAGGTTTCTATTCCGCTATTTTTTTTCTCCCCCCAGAATGCCCTGTCGATGGGATTTGCCGTTTTCAGGGGAAGTCTGTTTTGTGAATGCTTTAACTTACCTTTTCGACTCCGCCGACAATTGGTTACCTCCCCCCCACCCCCCCCCCCCCTTGTTGGGCCTCCCTTCCCCAACACGATTTTTTGGATCTCAAGAGAAAGAATTCGACCGCGCGCTAACCTCTCTCCTCAGCCCTTCTTAAATCAGTCTCCCGAATTACCGCAAGCTCCACCCCACCCCCCTTGACTTTCTTTTTACGAGCTGTTGCCCCCCCCTCCTCCCCTTTTTTTGAAATTCTCTCTACGCGGTTAGAATAGTAGCTCTATCTCTTTACTTTTTCCGTCGCTTTTATGATTGTCCTCCTATGTTTAGAGTGCTCGCTTGATAAACTTTTTGCTTTTCTCATTAGTTCATTTTTTCCCCTGATGGCTTTTCCATTGAGGGCTGAGTTACGTTTCCCGGCCCCTTCCCACTTAGATTATCTTGAACCGCCTTGCCGTCTAATTTCTTGGCTGGTTCCCCCCCCTTTTTTTTTATCAAGCTGAACCAAAAAGAGCCGCTGGATCTTGTCTACACGAGTCATTTTATGCCCCCTTTTCACAGACCTCCCCCCCCCCCATGTTCTCTTCCCCAGGCTCCCTCTGATTTACCTCCCTGAAGTTCCAAAGTCCCCGTTGCCGCCATACTTCCGTGCATATTCCCTGTGAACTTCCTCGACCCCCATGCATTGTCATTGCTTGATATTTTTTTACCCTTGACGAGACGAAAACGTTGGCAGCCTTGTTTTTTCTAAAGTTTTTTGAATCTTTTCCCTGTTGTCTGAGATTTTAAAGTCCTTTCTATAGTTTCACCTCCCCCCTGTGCTTCCCCCCGGTGTCTCCGGCAGGAATTTGGGACCATTCCGTCGTTTTTTTTCATTTCCGCAGCACTTCTTACGGCCCCGCCTCGGTTTCCCCCCTGGCTTTTCATTCCCCTCGTCCACTCACGTAATTGAGTGAGGTCTGTGTTAGCTGATGTTTATTTTTGTTTTCCCCTCTTCTTGTTTGAAGAATTTCCTTGTTTTTCCCTTCCCATCCCCGCTCCTTTTTTTTTCATCACTCCTTTTTTTTTCGATCTTGGATTATACTTTAATCCTTCGTTCTGTCCCCCCCCCTCCCCCGTCTAGCACACATAAATTCGAACAGTACCCGCCAACTGATATTTCTAACGTTTGCGTTTTCTTAGCGGAAGTTAGGCGCAGCTGTCAACTTTCTATTTGGACCTGGTCCTGATTCAAAACGCGGTCCGCTTTTTGTTTTTTCGCTCAACCGACCAAGTTGGCTGATGATGGTAGGTTTTAAACTCCCTTCAGATCACCAGTCCACCGGCTTCGCCGGTTCCCAGCCCCCTTCTCACAAGTTTTTTTCCTCTTGGTGATCCCACCAACAGAGCTTATTCCTCCTGGTCGTCAATATTTCCCACTTTCCGAATCGCCCTTTCTTTCGGCCACATTAACCAGGAGGACTCCTAGGTCTTTTGGAATACACCTGTTTTTGGACGCTTTCTTGTGCCTCTTAATTTCCCTGTTTGAGCCCCCCAGCTAAGAGTACAGTTCTTCGGTGGGTTTTTTTGAAACATACCTGTGCTCCCCAAACAACCCCCCCCTTCCCCTTCCCCCCGGTGCCGTCTATTCTGAGATGGCTCCTTTACAATCACCCCGCCGATTCCAGTTCCCCGAAATCATTGTCAACATTATCCCAATCTCAGGAAAAAATGTCTTCATTCAGTGTGAAAGCTTCTGCGCCCTAATCAGGCGCTTTAACCTTATCCCCCCCTGCCGGCTACCTTCCTCTTCGCTTTCGTTAAATGGAGGCAGGTTTCTGCAAGATTTGCCCTTTCACTTTTTTGGTTTTTTCTTCGGCTTTCCTCGGTGGTTTCTACTTCCCCCCCGGTAGTCCTCTCTTGGAGGCCCCCCTTGTAATCGCGGACGCTGCTGCGGCGGTCACAACATTTTTGCGGGGCTGTCCCCCCACCCCGCGTTTTTGTCGGTAAAAGATTTCGTGAGGCGTCCCACCGTTACCAAGTTTTAAAGATTCACCCCCAACCCTTTTTTTTCTCATTTTTTTTTCCTGAACATTCGCCAGCGATTGTCCCCCATTCTTTTTCTCCCCAATGCATCCGTAACATGCTCGTTCTTTCCCTTCCCCTTGCCGCGTCCCCGTTACTTAGAGATTGCTTTTTACTCCCTCTGCAGTAAAGCCTCCATTTTTCCACCCCCTTTCTTTCGTCTTCACAGGGTCAACCCCCCCCCCTTCCCCAGTGACTTCCACTTCCTCTCAAATGCTGCCCTTCCTTTTGCCGCAGCCCCATTCCCCAATATCCGCTAATTCTAAACAGGACCACGACCCCGGCTGCCAGGCTCACGATGGTCACAACTTTCGGCACACAATTGAATTGAAAGACTAGCCAATCCGGGTTTTTTTCCTTCCTGTGGATAACCAAATTTTCGGTCCCCCTTCCTTTATTTATACCCCCTCCCTCAAGCCTCCCGCGCTCGCTTTCCCATAGCTTTGATACACCCTAGCTTCGCTGATCCCCATCTCTTCCCCACTTCTGGGCGCCCACCTTGTCTTCCACCAGGTACACAATTGCGTTGTTTGCCGATGCTATTGACTGATCCATTCTTTCGAATTCTTTGTTTGTAGATTCGTCTCATTGTCCCCCCTGTGTAAGAGTCTCCCGAGAGTACGCTCCATTCACTCTTCATAGAAACGAATTCCACTTTCCTAATGACCACCTTTTAATTGTCCCCTGGAAAACATAGTTGAGTTGCGATTCTTTTTAGGCCGCACGAAATCTTATTACTGCTATCCCGTTCCCTTTGAGATTATCCATGTCTGACTGCGCCTTTAACGGCTTGGTTTTTAATGATTCCCCCCCCCCAGAGATAAGAAACTTGCTTTCCTCAGCTTTAGACATTTCTCGTTACACCCTCCGCTACACTTACGTCTCATTTTGTTTTTTTCTTGCTCGATGTCCCGTCAGATCTCCAAAGGAATTCTCTGGGTTCGATGTTGGGAACGTACCCCCCGTCCTAGAGAAGTTAACCAGTGGCAGGATTGCGCGCGGTTATCTTCTTGCCCCTCCCCTACCCCCTTCACGGGACCCCATCTTTCACGAGTAGTTTCCTCTTGCGTTTTTAAACGGAATCTCCGAATGTTGTAACGTTTTTCGATTTTTTCTCCCCCCCGATGTCCGCTTATTTCCCAAAGTGATTCTTTTCCCTTCGGTTTTTTGTTTTAGCGCATGCACCCGACACGTTTCCCTATGTCAGGATGTTTTTTTCTCCCTTCCGGATTTCAAACCTCTCATTCTCGCTTTTTTAATCTCGCCGCGCCTTCGTCTGTCCCTGTTTTGAACCTAGAGAACCACGAAGCCTCCGCCTTTTGCGCCCCCTCCCTTTTTCCCATTTTTCACTTCGGCGTCGCCGTGGAGGCCAGTCCTACCGGAAGTTATATTTTCCACGGGTTCCCCTTTTTAGTAGTTCGTGCCATCGAGAGGACCCCCCGCTCGACGTTAGTTACTGTGTAAGCCGTTATTATGGTAAACCCTAGGAAACTCACATTATCCGTGTTTAGTCTTCCCTTCCTCAGATCTGTTCTTTTCTGGTTAACTCCCTTTAGCCCCGTTCACCGTACAGGCTGTATGCAGTGAGACTGTCCCCGAAGGAACCTTTAACATAGACTGTCCCATCGGCGATATGCTTTTTTAATTTTTGCGTTCAAACACCCCCTCGTTTGTCCCATTTTTTCTTAGGAACTATTCTAGGGAGGCTTCCTTTGAAAGGTACGTTTTAGCCTCGCTTCACTCACCAGGGCCACGGTCATAAACTGAAGATACGCCCAGGTCATGATTCCTGCTACTAAGGCCTAGCATCTCCCCCATTGTGGATTTTTTTCCTCAGCAGATCGCCCGACCCGGAATGGTCGGAGTCCGTCCTTGTCAAGCATCTACTGAACATCGCTTTTCCTTGAATACATTTTAGGACTTTTTGTAGGGCACGTTCGTTCTCCCCTCAGTTATGGATCCCACTTGTTTCTTTCTTAACTCTTTTTTTCAAGCGTAATTCACCCGGAATTTGGGAAGACGATTCTGGGACCTTTCTTGTTTAAGGTTCTGTTTTCTCTTTTCCGCGATCTGCTGCCAATACTTCCTCCTTTTCCGAGTTCAGCGATTTTCTCAGGAGAAGTGGCGTTTTTTGCGTTGCCCTGGCTTTTCCTTTTTGGGATTTTCTCTTCCTCTACGTCCTCACCGTCGATTAATTTTGTTTGCCTCGGTTTTCAGCGTTGGAGGTTTCGCTTCCTGATTTGCTGCCCCCCCCTTAATCGCTTTTTTTATTTTTTTTTTCCGAGAAGAAATTTTTACCTGTAAACTTTCGGTTTCTTCGCGCCCTCCACCCCATTGCTTGTGTGGCCCCCCCCCCCCTCCTTTGAACCCCCCCCCCACATGTTGCGGACCTAAAAGCTTACCCCCCCCATCTCTGAAATCTGCCTCCGGTTAACTCGCGATACCAGTCTCCACTGATCTTTTCAAGACCCCCCCCCCCCCAACTGTTAATGTCCCGCGCCCGCTGCGTTACCTCGAAACTTTTAACCCCGGACCGATAAGTTTCCCTTTCGATAGGTTTGAGTAATTTCCGGCGGAGTGATCTCTCCCGACTTAGTTGCGACTTTAGGTTTTCACAGGTTTCCTCCCTAATTGTTATTGGCTGATAGGAGGGCTGTTGGCCGCGTGCGGTACCCCCATGGTGGTGATGTGGACCGGCCCTCCTTAGCCCTACAGCGACGTGCTCTTCAAAAGTCCTTGCGTTCTGATTATTTTGTTCTGCGCCCCAGTTTTTCTTTTTCTCTGAGAGACCCAGCCCAAGGCTTGAGCTTTTAGGAGAGGTCCCACGGTGAGCAGCGTTAGCGTTAACCGAACGCGTCCCCCCCTTTAGTTTTTCCTTCCCAGGCGTTTCTCTCTTTTCTTGCCGCGGACGGGCCCAAAATCCTTTCCCTTCGGTTACTTGCAGCGCACTGTTTTGTCTCTTCGTTTCTTTTTTTCTGTTCTGTTGCTCCCCTGAAACTGGCCATCCCCCCTTTTTCTTCCGAAAGAAAGTCGTTTGCTCTGCGACCTTTTCCATTTCCCCTCCAGCTCGGCCCGCAAACGGTTTGCTACCGGCGTTGCTTCGTTACAATTCCACGCGTTTGACTGATTTTCCCTGACCTACTTTCCTTTTTTTTCCGCCACTGTCCGGCATTCAGGCCCGTCACGCACGAGCGATTTGTTAGTGTTCGCGATGTTTATGTTTTTGACATGTCTTGGTTTCGTTCACTATCGTCGGGCCTCCAGTAGAAGCCGATCCCTTTTTCTCTCTTTTCTTCATCCTCCCTTTGTTTGGACTGGCCTTACGGTAAACACGGGCGTATACTTTTCCCCACCCCCTCAGACTCCACACAACATAAACCTTCCTTTTTTCCCCCACGTCACTTTTTCCAAGCTACTTCTCCGTGTCTCTCCTTTCCTTCCTGCAGCCAGGTTCTTCCTCGTTCTCCTCATGTCTGTGACCGGCGTTTCTCTCAAAACGCGTTGTCATGGCCGCGGTCCTTGCGCATTTCCCGACCCCGTTTGGTTCCCGGCTTCGCGGGAAATCGGCAGAGCAATTACAATTCTCGGTCTCGCCAGGGCGCCCCACTTTTCTGTCACACATGCCTGCAGCAAAGGTTGAGTTTTGCATTTCAACAGTGCTGAATTACGCAGTTCGGACTTGGTAACGTACCCGGAGACCTTTAGGCGTGTGGTAGATAGGGAATCTGTCTACTTGGGGGCATGGGGTTGGAATCTCGGTGTTAACCATAACGCTGTTTGGGACTAAGAGTAATACATCCTCACAGCGTCCTTTTTTTTATGGTTCCTCTCTTATCAAAACAGAAAGGGGTCAAATCCCCCCCCCAACCCGAAAGTCACGGTTGAACCGCTGTTTGTCTCTTGCTGGAGTTCACTATTGAAGGTACAACCCCCAGAGTCTTTTTCCCCCAAGTTTGGGCCGAGGATTCCCCTATCCAAATCTAAAAAGTTACCCCTCTAGTAAAAATCTTTTCGCTCCCAGCAATCAGTAAGTCCAAATCGTCATTACCAGATTCTCCGCGTAGAGTTGAGCCAGTCGGGCTTGGCCCTCCCCGCCGGCTTCAACTGTTTGGCTTTCGGAGTTCTTGGGCCTCCCCCCCGGTTGCTTCGTCTCCCTTTTGTTCAAAAGAGAATTCCGTATTTCTTGAACGGAATTCGCGGATTTTCTGGTCTTTTTCCTTTAGGTTCTTCCCCAAACAGGTCTTGTCGGCAGGCCCCACCATCGTTTTTTGGTTTTTCCCTTCGGTGGAGCCATTTTGCCACTTTCAGCAGTTCCCAAAAACCATTCTAGGGCAATTTGACCCCTCCTCCTCAAGTTTGTCATTTTTGGAATACCATTATCATCGAAAACATGAAATCCCCTCACGAGTCCGCAAACAAAATATTCAGACCCCCTCGTTTCATTTAAAATACTCCATTCACCCCTGGCTGCCCCCGGCCCAAATACAGGGCGAACCACTCCAGTTGCCCCCTGAGCGCACTTCTTGTTACCCGGAAGAAGAGTAATCCCCAAATGGCGCCTGAAAAAGTTTATTTTTCCTACCCCCTTTTGCACAAAGCATCACTCCAGTCTGACAGACCTGGTCTCCCCCTGTATGTCTTAACCTTAAAATTTTTGGATTCGACAGAGGTACCATCCCCCTTTCAGTGATGTTGTCGAAAAGCCCGGTGTTTTCCTTCCCCCAAATCAGAAGAAGAAAACATATTCGGATTCACCCTGGATGTTTTTGCACCATTATATGTTATTCATCCTCAGTATCCCCCGGGATTGGAGCCCCAAAACTGTAAGAGTTATTTTCACCCCCCGGTTTCCTCCATCTGCATTATCTTAGTTTCATTTTCATGAGCCTGGTTCGTGTCGCTCTTTGTTGGCCCTGCGGATCACGGTAGCGCTTCCCTATCAGTTTCCTTTCCAGAGTTACCACCCACACTCTGACTCCAAGAACCTTCCCTTGGACCCAATTCGTGGCTGAGCGCCCGGCTGATAAATCTTTCTCCAAGAATTTTGACTAAGCCATGCGCGACGGCCGCCATGTTTCAATTTTTGCCACTTGCTTAATCAGCCCGATCGCCTTGGGTTCAATTCCTCCGCTGAAGACCAGCGCTACCGTCAGGTTGTTTGCGCGTTACGCTCATCTTCCCCCATTGCCTCTATAATGTCGATTTTTAGGAACTGTCCCCGAGCCCAGTTCAACAGTTTCCCGAGGTCTTCTGCGCGGCCCTTTTCTTGACTGAACTCCCTTTCCCCCTTACGCGGTGTAGTCTCAGTTTGAATTTCCCTCTGCCTCCTTTTTCAAGAATTTCCCCGATGTATGGTTGACATCTTCGACCTGACCTTCCTATTTTCCCCGTGGTTTTTCTTTTTATGTGACATCCGTTGTTGGGTTTCCTGAGATTCCCCCCCGCACTGGTTGTCAAATCGTATTTATTTTCATCTTCTGGACCACCCTTGTTTCATGCTGCAGCGTGAACTTTCCCAGAGTTTAAGGCGTCTTTCCCGTGCAAGTCGGTGACCATAAGTTCACCCTCACCTTTAGAGAAGAAGATATCAAACTGTTCGCTTCGTTTCGCTTCCAATGTGCCCCCCCTCCCAAGACCTCCCTTCACGGGCCGTTGTAGTACCCCTTTCCTCGAGAAACCCTTGTCTGTACTGATCATCTGTCGATACGGTCCGCCGGCTTATTTTCAGTCCTGGTCTCTCTTAGAGCGCGGTAACCCAAGTGTCCAGAAAGCCTGGTAAATGTCTCCACTTGAATTTCGATCCTCCCCTGTGGATTTCTATCCATCGTCTAGCGCCCTTTTTTTAGTCCCCCCCTTTGTTCTGTTTCACTTTGTATTATGCCCTTTATAGTCCTCCCGAGGTGGATGTAAAGGAGTTCTCTCGCACCTCAGACTTAGATCCTCCAAGGGCCCCTATGACCCTACTAAGCCTTGCCTACCAGGCGCATGCTGGACTAACTCTTCAGATTCTAACATGCGTCCGGTGAAATTACCTACGCCTTTTTCGCATTGCTTGGACCTGATATATGGAGGCTTTGAAAGACCCCACCATCTCGTTTTATCTTTACCTCGGATTTTCTTATGATGCTTTTGGAGGTTCCCCCTTCTTTTCAGATTCTGATCCCAACCCTTTTTTGACTTTTTCTCCAATTGGCGTTCAATTAACTTTTCTTGTTTCCTCACGCATATTTGAAATATTCCTTCAGAAGGATGATCGGTCGGTTTGGTGTTACCTCCCTCGGCCCAAACTTATGTCCTTCCGGCCCCCTTTTGTCTTCAGCGTAATTGGGGGTTTCTTCTTTTAGGTGAAGAAAACTTTGTTGTTTCCTCTTCCCTGCAACAGCTTCTCAAATAGCGCCATTTTAACTCCGGCGGCATGTCTTTAGCTTTTCTGTGATCTAATAGCTTTTTTTGCCCCCACCAAACCTCTCCGTGATCTTGGGCGCTTCCGGTTCTGTTTGTGTGACTCTTAAAGTTAACGTGCCTCTCCCGAAAAAAGTTAAAGCCACCACCGCTTTGTTGGCCGCCTAGCCTGTTGTTTTAAATCGCCGCCTAAGCCTCCTCTGATTCTCATCTCGCGATCCCTCCCGTATCCAACCCTCGTACGGCCAAGACAAAACCCCTTGAAGGCCGGTCTTTAATTTTTCCGACCCCTTTTCCCTAGGTTTCAGATTAAGCTGGAGCTCGTGGGAAATTATAGCATATCTCTCCTTCGTTCTGGAGTTAGCACGTAGTTGCTAAACCGGGCGGGTCCTGATAATTGATGTAATTTGTTTCCCGATGGGGGTGTTGATGATCCCCCCTAGCGGGATTATGTGGCCTAGCCCAGCTCACTACCATTCATGAGGAGTTACTCTTCGAGGTTCTTTTTTGGCTTTTGGGCCACAGGCTGTTGTTAATCCGCTTACTTAACCAGTGAACGCTGGTCCGGCCGCGTCACCACCTCCTCCCCGTTTTCTGAATCGGAACTCCAGAGTTCTGAGTATCCCCCTTACCTACGATTTATTTCCCTCCGCCGGAAAAGTTTGACAGGTCCCTTCCGATACGGCACGGTTTACCTTCCCGAGAAATGTGCGCGCCGTCTTCGTTGTTTTGATTTTTCCCTAAGCCTGACCTTGGCATGTCTAGGCCTTGTCTTTGCTCTGTCCGCCTTGAACAGAGGACTACGCTCGGTCATTCAAATTCTTGTTCTTTTTACCGTCGGACGCCTCTTACTGTGAATATTCACCGAATTCGTTTTCCGTGTTCTTGCCACTCCCAAGGCCGGCATTAACAGACCCCGTTACCGCCACCGGTCGTAAGTTTGTTTATTTGGTCTCTTACGATGTTTATGTTGTTGACCCTCTATTTTTCCTAAGATTTGCGTGATTCTTACGTGAGAATTTAACTGGGTTCCC
>Ga0179593_1479256_pt1 | contig 10607 bp, 11 predicted proteins | sample CZODoug2_1_08_16_FD_185931 | JGI IMG/M metagenome (GOLD analysis project Ga0179593, IMG submission 185931) | Vadose zone soil fungal communities from Angelo Coast Range Reserve, California, USA - CZODoug2_1_08_16fungal (PacBio error correction) | ecosystem: Environmental > Terrestrial > Soil >... | reverse complement strand
ATAGGCAGCCTCCCTAGAAACCTACAAACCCGTATTTTCTTTAACCCTTCTAGACCTAATAAGCGTTCCTTCTTGCCTTGTTGAGTTTAATGGTTGTGGCATCCTTCCCTCCTTCCTGGTTTCTTACATCGGGCAGTAGAAGTCTTTGTCTCATCCCGGGTCCTTTTTAGAGATAGATGTTTCTGTCATTCCTCCTCTTCCTCAGTGCTCCCTGAACGTTCCGTGCGACGAGAAGGTTTGTATTCTGTCCGGAGGCAATCTTGGCCGCGACGAACGCTGGATGGTCGTTTTTGTGTTTTTCTGGGGGCCCCCGGGGGTGATTCCCTTTGCCCCATATGTTGAGTTATGTATGAGGTAACCTGTCTGCCTTGAGGAATTGGGGTTAAGAGCCTTTCACACTTTCATTCATGTACTCAACTTGTCCACTTCTCTTCCTGGTCCCCCGAGTTCGAGACTATGGGGTGTCTTTTTTTTTTTTGCGCCGATTCCCCTGTATTCACCGTTTCCGAAAATAGTCTTCGCCTTTGAAGGAAATAAGAATATCCTTCCCACCTTCTGGATTTTTTTCCTTCTTTTTGAATGTACCGGGCGCCCAAGTCCCCCATTCCCCCAATTCGCTCCCCCCCCCGGTAGTAACCTTCTCACATTTTCATCCGCCCCTTTTTGCCCCCAATAGTGGTGTCCTAATTTTCTTAGGTGTACCATCCTCTCCTAAGTCAGTCGAGGGCGATGGCTCCTACCAGTCAAGATGGAGATTCCAGATATCTTCCCAACTAGTTCTTTCAGAAAATAGGTTTTTCCTTCTCCTCGCACCTTCACCGACCGTCCAACCCCTTTACCCTTGGTGAATAGTTGTGGAAGCAACACTATCGATCGAAACCTTCCTCCTTCTGGCTAGGTCTGTTCCTTTGCAATCAATTGTGCGTTCCCTCCTCCACAGCATTCCCCTCCCCTCACGTCTCTTCTTTCTACAACCGTTCACCAAGAAAGCTTTTCCGTAAACTTCCTTTAAGAAAGAAGCGGTCTGCGCAAACTACTTTTCCTTCGTCATCTTATCTTTCCGCTGGTACATTTTCGCGCGGATAATCCCCCCCCTGAGCGGCCACTTCCAGCCTTGTTTTCGCCGCTCGGAGAAGAAGAAGACATACCTTCCATACTCTATCCATTTCCTTCCCAACTGGACCCCTTTCCAGCTTTCGGAGTGATCATCTCCTCCTGGCCCCCCCCCTCATTTAAGCCCACAATATCACATACGACAGACACAAACGCCAAGACCCTCAGCTTCAGGCTTATCAATTGACCTTCCAACTTCCCCTTTTTTCAAGTCCTCCCGCCTCTTTTTTGTGAGACGTTTTTCTTCCCGGTGATATCTGCGTGCTTTTTTTCGTGTAGGCCTTGCTTACGAGAGTCCCCCGAAGTTTCTAGGCAGAGACATTACTTCATCGGTCTCCCTATTGGCTTTTCATTTCTGGAAATCCCCCCCTTCCACTCTTATCCCTCCAGGAGACCGGTCACAATAAATGAGGCATGGTTCGTTCCTTCAAGTTGCTCACTTTTCCCCTCTTCCTCAATGCCCCCCCTTGGGGGCCTTCCCCCCCCCCCCCTCACTATTTCATTCTGTTCATTTACTAAAACTCCATCGTTGTTGCCCTCTTGCTTTCTGTGTATGTCCTCTTGGGCCGTTCCCTGCCTTCTTTTTCCCAGTTATCTTTCTAACTGTCCGGAGACAGCACCACCCCAAAAGGATAAGCTCTTCACAGTCCACTCCCCCCAACCTTGGAATGCCCACGCACCAAAAAATTCATCCCCTTTCCCCCCCCCCCCTTACCCCAGCAGTTTCCTGACCGTCTCCACCTGTACCTATTTCAGTCATCGGAGGTATCTGTCCGTCGCTTTACGAGTGCCCCCCCCCCAGACCCACACCCTGTTTCCTTTGATTCATCCTCAATTCCCTATCATGTCAGTGGTACCTCGTTGATCCCAGAGAATGCTTTCCTGACGATGTTTCTTCCCACGCCTTTATCAGTATCCATTGCTTTGTCCCCCAATCCTTGTAGAAATTTGACTTTTCCCAAGTGCGAGGATCTCCCCAGAATATACTTTCTTGCAATTTTCGAAAGAAGTCAATATCGCTTTCAGATTCACCCGTTACATTTACAGACTCTCTCCCCCCCAACCCCTTTTACGTCCCCAAAGTCCCTATCCCTCCCACCTATTGAGAGGAAATTCGGTCACCTTGTTTGTGCATTTTTCTCCAATAAAGGAAAGTTGCGGCATGGTATTTGATCTGGGTTTCCCGCTATAACTTTCTTTTTACGGCTCTTTGTGAGTACCTCCAGAAGACTATTTTTCAATCTCTCCTTTCTCTCCGTTGTGGTCTTGATTTTGATCTAGCCTACAACAAATCTAAGGTCCGTTAAAGGACCGCCCCCCCGACAAACCATTGAAAACAGACTTATAAACGTCTCACGGACCCCAAGCCCCTCCCCAGTTTACGATGGTGTCTTTGGGGGCCCCCTTAAGCAGTGTCCCAGACCCCTTGTTCCCTACCTTTCGGAATAATAATGGTGTATGGGTCCGCGTGTTCTTAGGGAAAGGGCAGCGTGTTTTTGTTTCCTCCCTTTCGTACACGGCGCGCAAACGAGCCCCAAAGAAGCTCAATCATGACTTCCGTAATAGTTTCATACATTGTTCTGGGGCCCTCCCTTCCTTGAACGGCCTTACCTCCATTCTTCCCAGACGCCACGCCGACTTGAGGATTTCCCTTCATTTGAGACTAAGCTGTCTCACCTTTTTCCCCATAGGCTCTTGCATATTCGGTTGGTTTCCCACCCTCTATACAACGTGACTTTGCTGGAGAAAAGTCACTAAGCCTAAGAACCACCTTCCATCCGGCCCCTAGACACTTCGGGTCAAAATGACGCCTTCCCTTTCTTCAGATACCTACCGGTGGTGGGTGACTACAACGAGTGACTGTTGGCATTCTACCTAAAGTCCATGGGGGTTCTCGTGATTCCCCCTCAAGTTCCTTTCCATTGTCTTCCCGGAAATACATTTCTGAATTCATTTTACACCCGAAAGAATATTACTAAACTGCGACGAGAAACACCCCTGACCCGACCCACTTGTCCATTCACCGGCTCAATCCAAACTGTGGGACTTTAAGGCTCATTACCATTCGATGTTTACTTTACTACTTGAACTTGCAGTTCCCAATCTGCACGTCTTCTCTTCTTGACCATCAGCGGGTCTTGGGGAAGTCGGGTGACGAGTTTCCATTGACCTCACACTTAAATTGCTGTATAAATCTGCCTGAATCACCCCATGCAGTCTTAGGGACTGACATTCCCCCTGTTACTTTGCCCAGAAGGTCCCCTGGCAGAGTGGCTGACCCCTTCATCTGGAAACATGCCTCAGGGCTTGGACTCTCAGTACCTCCCTTTGCCGTTGTAGCACCTTGTCTCCGGAATGGTCTGACAACCAGTGTGGTCTTTCATCGCTCTCCTATTCGTCTGAGTTCTCTGGTTCCTTACTTCATCCGATGGCTCTTTCTATGATGAGAGACTTTTCCGGGAAGCTTCCAGCATCTCCACCACCCGAGGGTAATGGCTGGGAGTCTTTTTCCCGTTTTTCCGGTGCACAATTCCCCCACATGCTGTTAGGATGGATCTTTCTTTTTCATGAGCCTTTTCTCCTCAGACAAATGGGTCTTAAGGTCTTTATCCCGGACACTCTTGCGCTGAGGGAACTGGGTTTCCCCTTATTATTGATGGCTCTATGTTGTCGCTGGCTCTGGCGCCAGGTTTAACACCCCTGCCCACCCTTCCGAGACCTGCGTTTCCCCCTCTTTTTCACACTCGCGAAAACCCTGCACTTCTCTCTTCTTGATGGAAACGGATAGTGCTTAACCTTCCGTGCATATGGGGACGTTGGTTGGACCTATTTGTGCGTTCCCGATTTTTCTTACAGAACAGTTTCCCCCTTCCTGTACCGTCTTCTGGATTAGAGACGCTGGATGTGGGCACTTGACTCCTTTTTTCTCACCTAAATCCGGAGCCCTGTCTTCCTATGTGGTCGTTCGCCTCCGCAGGAAATTGTTCGCCGTGGCGGCTCCAGGGGCACTGCTTGTTCGTTTCCCTGGTCCCTTTCAAAAGCGTCCAATCCAGAATTTTTCCTGAGCTCTTCTTTCTTTCCTCCACAGGCCTGTGCCAATTCCCCTTATCTACGCTTGATGGGACTGATACCGTTGCACTCGATCCTTCCGTTTACCACCCCCCTTTTTCGAATATCAACTCGGTTTCTCCCTGAACTTTAAGGGGAAGCACTTTCTTCTCTCCCCCTTCAATGACCGACAAGTCCTCATGAGCTAATCCTGAGGTGATGCCAATGAAATTGTGTCCTCAGTCTCTCCCTGACTAAGAATATCCTGCTCAGTCTTTCCGATGCCATAAAAGCATTCAGCCACACTATACGCCTCTCCCCCCCACCATCTCCTTAGTTCCTAACTTTCAAGTTTCACGATCTACGGCACCACCCGCCTGCCTGCAGACAACATCAGTCATAAGATTAAACCTCTGAGGCACCCCCCAGTTTCCAAATCTTTCTCTTGACCTGATTATTTTCCCTTTAGCAAATTAAGGGAAACTTCTTACGCGGACGGAACCCCAAAGGAAATAAAACCCCAGGTGTCTTCCTCGTGAGCTTCTGGCAACTTTCCTTTGGTTTCTCTTCTGCTTTTTTCTTTTACCCCCACTTCTTTTTCTGTGTTGCTCTTTTCTAGGTGAGAATCCGAATTCCTTGACCCGTCTCTCCCCCAATATGTTCAGAGTTGGCAAGCTCGAGTAAGCCCAGTAAGGCCCTTTTTGATTCTGGCATTTTTTTTTAATAAGAATACCCTCTTCTTATCTCATTCTAAAGGGGCCTCTCCGACTTTTTCTCGTTTTCCCTATTTCGGGTTTTATAGATAGATGGGATTGTTCGAAGGCCGACTATGCCGCCGGAGTTCCCCTACCTTTCAGGGCTCAGCGAGGTTGTTTTAGCTTTTTCTAATCGTGTTTAGCTTGAGGCTTATGTTTCCGAGTTGTTCGTCCCCCCCCAGGGCTGTACCCTTCTGACTCCATTTTGCTTCTTCCTGGAGGCCTTCGGGTGACTTCTGATGGACTCAGCCCATTCCTCCTCTTCCTCTCCTCCAAGGTTAACATTCGTATTTCATTGCGGTAACAGAAGATTAATGGTGTAACGCGATTTGATCTTCGATTGCGAGGTACTCCCCTTTTTTTTTCTCAGCTAGAGTCTTTCAATGCAATGTGTTCCCTAGAGTCATCTTCTCAGTACCCCATTATGTATGTACGTTGCTTTCGACGGAACCCCCCTAGCAGTTAGACTGCCCATTGAAGAGAAATTAAGCCTTTAAATGACCTCGACCGGGGTCCCGACTCCCCTAGGTAAGAAGACTAGCTGGGTTTTTAACCCAAGCTATTTTGTACTCCTCACACCTCTGGGCCCCAAGAAGCTCTTTACCGTCCCGATGTAGTTCCCGCCCCAACTAGTGCCGATTGTGCCCGGCTCATCATGTCCACCAACCCCATTATAAGGAGGTTAGCTGATCCCCTTTTTCCCAGCCCCGATTTGCCTAAAAGGGGCTTATCTTAGATTTGAGGTCCGGTCTGGAAAGCTGATCTCTTTCCACACCTAATTGAAAAAGCGACCCTTCCCAGACGATCCAGCTCCTCCTCGCAACCAGTAATCACGCAGTGTTTCCCCCTGATAAACACTTTTCATAGGAAGTAGCCGTAGTATTCGTTTTTTCCCGGTCGGCGCTACTTCTTTACCCAGACGCCGCTTACAAAATAAGCTCTCTGCCTCCCCAGCATCCCCCCCCATTCCAAGACCCTCCCCGATAAGTACTCCCACCCAGACCTCCTTGCCTGGTAATGCTTCGACCAAATTGGTCTTAAAACCCGCTAAAACCTTAGTTAATCGCCCCTTTTTATTCTGTAGAAGGCCCAAGGCCTTTCTCCCCGGACTCATTGTCCCAGATGGTCCTCTTTCAAGTTAGACCGTTGCATGTCGATCCTCACGTTAAATCAGGTAGGAGAGTTCTCTACCCAGCCTTCCCTGTTTGATACTCGTTGCCCTTGTCTGTCCTCTTATGAAAGAGGACTTCCCCTTTAATTTCTTATGAATGGCCATCTTCCCACCCTGACCCTACCTTCTCCTTCCAAAGAATTTCTCAGGGATTCCAGGAACGGCATAAACCCCCTTTTGTAACCTAGTCCTTAACTCGGCATTAGGATTCCTCCCTGACGTGATTGTTGTCCTTTAGGACTGAAAGAGCACCCTTGTTGTGCTTCTCTTCTGTAGCCCAGCGCGCGACGTTGTACCCCCAAATCACGGAAAAAAGCTCCCCGGGACCTGCCAAGTACCCAACGAACGTCCCCTTCTCTTCCCAGACACCCCCTGGCCTGCGCCGCCCAAACAATTACCCTTCTCCCCCGCTTCCCCTTCAGATCCCCACTCCTCTTAAGTGAATTTCTCGGTCACCTGTCAGGAATAGTTCAGGCGTATCTACTTCTCGATAGCTCTCTAAGTAAGTTAATTTCAGGTCCTGAGGAATCTCACTGTCCGACCCGAGTATTTTGGTGCCGACCTCCCACAGCCCCTCCACCTTATCCTTGATGTCTTTTATCTGGCTCCACTGAGTCTTAGAGTTTTCCACGAGGCTTTTTGCTTGCCCAAAAGCTTAAAATGGCCCTTGTTCGAATTTGTAATTGAGAGCCAATTCGTCGGAGGTTTCCCTCCGCTCGGGACCTCCTCTCTCACGAGGTGGCCGAGTTAATGCCTTGCTCTTGCTAGCGAGACCAACTATCTTTTGGAACGTGTTTCAAAACCACCCCACGACCACGTCCGTCAACCCACGTCACCTCCCTACACCTTTTTTCCGATTCTCAAAAAGTCGGCTGTCCCTTTGCGAGGCCATGCGCACAACAGAATGAGACGTCTGGCCTTGCTTTTTCACGTGATCACTCCCAGTTTTTTGACTGGTGGCACGCACACTCCTAGTCTGTTCCCTCCTTCTTTAAACTCACCTTTTTTTTTCTCTCGGGATTACCTATTCTTTCGTGTTCACGTCGTCCACCCCAGTGCCCCCCAGTTGCGTCCTTCCCCGACCCCTCAATACAGAAAAAACGCCTTTGTGTGTGCCCCCCATGGCAAGACCAATTTACCCTTTCATTTCGCCGTCCCCCCGGACTGGATTTTCCTTGATTGGTTCTCCTGTCCTGTTCATGGCCCCCGTGTTTTTTTTAACAAAATTTCGAGGAAGAACAACACAGAGCAAGTTCTATGACAACGCCGGACCTTGTTAACTCAAAGGTTCATCACTGTACCCATGCTAATTTGTTGAGAGCACTAACATTAAGAGTGCCTCACCAACCGGAATTGACGCATTCCTTGCTAAACGCCCGCTTGATTTGCCATTTGCTACAGGCAAGTGTGCTCCATATTAAGCCCCTATAATTCCCCCTGGGTATTTTTCTTTATGTGACCCACCTGACTCGATAGAAAAACTTTCTTTCTCTAACATTTTGAGCCCCCCTAGACGACGAATTCCCCTCCTTAAAACACTGTACCATCCCGAACCTTGACCTGAACGCGCCTAAAATGACAGGTAGTGGACCCCTATCTTCACCGCTCTTCTTTGGTGTGGTGTGTAGCTGGGCTTCTTCTCCCGGTGGGGAGGTGGACCCGGGAGAGTGATTATTCGTGGAAGTGGTTTCGGCGTTCCTCTTGGTGGTTTCTCTTGCCGCCGAAGAATTTTCGCCGGTTCCTTTTGTAGTCGCCATTATGTTACCACTTGACCTGTCAAACGCAGCCATTGGGCTACCCCCAACCTCCCAGGAGCTCTTACGTCCTGCACCTTCCGACGAGCCCCTTTCCATGTATACTCTTTTTGTTTAGTCCTTTTTCTTCGTCCTCCCCCTTAAACCGGCTCTGATAAAATACGTGTTCTCCGGTTACATTATCTACACATTCGATTGTTTTGAAGGTCACCTTGCGTGTCGTAACCCCATTGAGCAAGTAGAGAACTCCCCTTATGTCTATGTTTGTTATTTTACTGCCCTTCGGTGGGTCTTGTCCATGGTTTCTCTTCCCTTTGGCACCGAAGACAAGGACAGGTCTCAACTGCGCAGAAGAATTCCAGTTCCGAGACCCGGAGATCTTTTTCCCCCTCCCACCCTCCCCCCACAATTTTTCCCTCCCTTCCAGACTTTCTAAGGATCCGATTCCGGCCCCCGTTTATCTGACACCAGAGATAGGGGAAGAGACCGAGTAGCCCTTTGCCTTTTTTTTTTGCGAACTGCCGACGGTTGTGGATCTAGTTTCCTCCCCCCCCCCCCCCATGTGTCGATTGCCGCCCCATGAAGCCCTGGAGGGGTTAGCAACATGACCTTTTATCGGTCATTTGAACTTCTTTCCCTTTTCTCAGAATCACCGACGGAGGAGAGGGTGAATGGCTTGCTTATGTACCGTCGGAAGCACCTTTGACCAAATTCCCTCCACCTAGTTGCGCTCTTGGACGTATTGAATTGTTCTTTTCTGTTTGTTCTGACTCCTAACAACTTGACGGGAGAGAAGTGGCTTGATGCTGGCGTAGTTTTTTTTTACGCACTTCAGTTCAGATTTGTTTGGTGAGCATTGTGGGCAGAGGGGGCAATGTCCGTTTTTGTCAACGCACCATCCCAGGATTTGCCCTCCCCTCTCCCTCTACCATCGATTTTCCTCCCCTCTAGTGTTCCCTGTGTTTCACTCTTCTACCCCTTTCTATTTTGGAAGGGGGGGTTTTACTTCTGCGCAGCAGTTTCGAATGAAAGAACATGACTTGTCCCTACTTCCATCCTATAGCTCTGAGATTTTCCCTACACGCAGTAATCCCTTTTCGGAGGCTCCTGTACGCAACAATACGCAGTGTGTTCCGATTGGTGGGCCTGGTCTCCTCCTTCGCTTTCCTTGTCCCTTTATGCTTTGTGCCCCCCCAGTTCCCCTTTCTTTGCGGACGGGGGAAATGTCCTTCACACAGCGCCAAAAACCGTGACTTGTCTTATTCCTCGGTATGTAATTCAAATCAGTTTTCCAATCATCGACCCCGCTTCGGTCCCTTTCCCACACGCAAGCCCTCCTCCCGTTCCCCCCCACATGGCTCTCTTAGTATGTACTCGGTTATTTTTTTTTTTTTTTGTGGGAGCCGCTTCGTGAGGAAGCACGTGATGCCCCTTCTCTGTTTTTTGGAACTTGTCCGCTACCCCTGAACATTACAAACCCATATTCTACAATGATTGAAAATCCTCGGAACTTTATATTTCCCTGGTAAGTCTGTCACTGTAGAGTCCCCATGTTAATTCCTCATCCCTTCTCACCCCCGATATAAGCCTCCTCCCAAACCTCCTGTCGTGACCGAAGCGGTCAGGGTTCATCACTCACCTACTGTTCCTTCCTTCCTCCGTTTTCCCCTACTATTACTCCTACGTGAAACCTTACCTCTTTTACCCCCCCGTGACCCCTCGCCCCTCTTTTCTGCATAATGGTAAGCCCCTCAATAGTTTAGTTGCATAACACTTCCCACACCAATCCCCCCGTTCTCTCCTGTGAGTAGTCTCTTTTTGGCATGACTGGTTCTTTTTTTCTTCAGTGTGTTTCCCCCCCCTCTCTCTGTTAATCCACAGTTGTTTTTTTGTTCAGCCTATTTCTCTCTTGAAGACCTCTCCTTACCCCCTTTAGGGCAAAGTAGAAGTAAGAAACAGTCGAAGCATTTTTTCTTTTTTGGTATTTTCCTTTTTGGCCTTCCTCATTTTCCGCCTCTGATATTTGAGATGACCCTTCAGTTCTGTTGATGTTCGCCTCGGAAGGTTTTAGCGCGCTATGGTTTTTGAGGTCCATCCTCTTCGCGGGGTAAATGAACAGTTAAGTTTACTCTATTTTTTTCTTCTTCTTAGCCTTCGTTTTTCTGTCTCTGATGGACATTAGCTGGCAGCTGATCTGCTTCCTTCCTCGCCTCTACTGTCCACCACCATTCAGTGGCGAGCTGCTGCGGTTCACATTTTTCTTTTTCACTCGGCCTTTTTTACGTAGGACTTGAGAGATTACCATCCCTGCGTTCCACTTTTTAACATGCGAGCTTCCTGGGCGTAAACCTTATATGTGCCATGTTTTTACTTCTGTGCAGATGATTGTCTTTGTTTTCTTAGGCTTCCCCCTCCCCATTCCTTTCGATAGTGCATGAAATGCTGCAGGACTCTCGCTTCTCCTCTCACTTCGTGGTTCCGGCTGTCTTAGGCACCATCGTCACCATGCGACTTCCACGGCCCGCATTCCCCAGTGCCTTCTCTAGCAGAGTTCCCCAACACTCGGGTCCTGACAAGCGAGTATTTTTCTTCGTCCCGTTCCAAGCTATGGCCTAATACCCCCAAACGCTTGCTTATCCAACGAAACCTTTCAGTCATGAAAGTTATAACCGCTTATCGCGGACACTCCAACTCTTGCCGTCCAGAAAGGAAGCCCCCGACCCACGACGTCTGCATCTCTGGTTTGTAGCAAAGACCAGATCAAGC
>Ga0179593_1425200_pt1 | contig 10607 bp, 10 predicted proteins | sample CZODoug2_1_08_16_FD_185931 | JGI IMG/M metagenome (GOLD analysis project Ga0179593, IMG submission 185931) | Vadose zone soil fungal communities from Angelo Coast Range Reserve, California, USA - CZODoug2_1_08_16fungal (PacBio error correction) | ecosystem: Environmental > Terrestrial > Soil >... | reverse complement strand
AGACTGACTCCATACCAAAACCACTCTTTCACACGCGCAGCCCCTCTCACCCTTTCGTTGGAGCTTCTGGCTTCCAGATTAATGGTCTCATCTGTTTGTGGGCCTCATTTCCCTTCCGCGCGGTGTTGCGGGATTGTTCGACTGGTCTACATGGTCCATTTGGTATCGGTTTTAATTTTATTTTTTGAATCATTGCTCCCTTGGCGACCACTCTGTGATGTGCACCCACGGGAAAAGCGAGTCATCATTTCTCAGAATCATCCCTCTACTTCCCCCCAACCTTCTTTCTTTCCCCCCTGTGGTTCTGTTGTCACCCCCTAGGCGTGCAACCCTGTGGCCGGCTTTTGCGAAGACGACATTTGACCTGCCCATGAGAACCCGGTCTCGGCTAGCCATCATCCCCGTCGTAGCCACTTCTATTGATGGTTGAGATAAGCCGATTCGTCCGACCCGTTTCCTTTCCGTGCTTTTTATGGGGCCAGCGCGTTGAATAGTCTCAGAGTCGCACATCCCCTCCGTTGCGCCACTGTTCTGGATGTGGGTTTCTGATCGCGTTGTCGAATTTTTCAACCCCCACCATGTTTGAGATACGACCATCCGTTAAACTTACCCCCCATCTAATGATGCAATGCTGGGTCTGCTTGACCAATACCATACGCCCGGGACCGAGTTTGCCTGATTTCATTTACTTTCCTGTTTTGCAGGTAGACTGGTTCCCCGGCTCACTCGACCCTTCCTCGTTACAGTACTGCTATTGCCCCCTGAAGGTGCCGGGGCAGATCTGTTCCCCCCCATCCCTGTATACAGGGACACTCTGTCCCTGCTTTACCGTAAGATACCCTTTACCCCTTGGCGCCAATCATCATACCTACCCACACGCGTAGGCGAGCGTAATTCTGGGAATACTTACTGCTTCCCCTTCCTTGCGACCTTTTCCCCCAGTCCCGCCATAGTCCGCCGCACAACCCAGCGGTCGCGGGATCTGTCTCTCCTACTTCCCGCCAACACTTCACCTGACGGCAAGGCCAACATGTTATGATCTGATGCCATCGGGGGTTCTCTCAGACACATTTTTCCCTGTCCCCCCTGTTTGGGTCCTCTCTGTTTCGCTTCGCTCACTCGGCGTCGGGTCTTTAGTCTTTCCACTGGATGTGTAGGCTGAGTGTCTCCTCACCTCCCAAGGTGTCTGCCCCCCAGACGGCCCCGCGTCTGACTGATCTCCCCTATTAAGCAGCTACGTTGGTTTTTTCAACGTGCCCGTCCGGGGTTGATTCCCCCGCTAAACTTCATTTTGCTTTTTCCGACTCCTGGACTCTCCGCGCACGCCACAGGGACCCACCGAATCTTGCGCCTCCACCTCGGAATAGATAGGACATCACTGTTGCCTATATTGCAGTATTTTTGAGCCAGCTCAGTTCAGGCGTTCGTATTGGTCCAAACGGGGTCCGCTTATCTATTTCTCCTTTTTCATATGGACTACCAGCCCCTCCTCGCCGTGCCCAGCTTCCCTAACGCTTTTCACCCAGACTCATTACGATCCCCCCCATTTCCATTGTCGCCCGTGTGAAATGACTAGCAAGGGCTGTTCCCTGCTTCTGTACACTCATTTTTGTGGTGCAGCCAGGATGATGCTAAGCAATAATCCTGCCGTTTTTCCTTGACTTGGTATTGATTTCCGTGCTTTCCGCCCCCTCTTACGTCGTTATAGTCGACTATTTTCACCCGCTGTCGTCCACGCAATGATATCGGCTTTATTGCCCGGCCATTGTTCCGGTTCCCTCGGCGTTTCATCTCGGGCCGTTTGTTTTTTTTGTTGATGTCAGAGTCTCGCTTTTTCCCGACGGAACCTGCCCAACTGCCCCCCCCCTACTCCTGTATTCTTCCGGTTGTCAAGTTCGGACACTTTCGCCGTTATATTTCCCTGCCTCCCACGTGTCACCTTTGTAAAAAGCCGAAGGTACCTGGAGTGTGAGGTGTCACCCCCTCCCCCCTCACTTTTCTTGTTCTCTTATCGTGTCACATTCTTGCCACCCGGCCTTTCATTACGTACTTCCGGCCCGCGCCACTTTATCGCCTCTCTCCTCTTTCTCGTATGAGTCAGGATGACATTTCCTTTTCTCGTTCCCGGGCCCCCTCGGACAATCTTGCACGGCACTTTTCGATCCTTGTCAGCTTTCGCTATCTCCCACGGCTCGTCCCCACCCTAGCCGGCACCTCTTCCCACTGTTCCAAGTATCTCCGTCGCTAATTAGCAGTCTGTCGACCTGGAGTTGCCGCGCTTTTTTTGCCTTCAGCCCTCTCAATCACAGATCCAGTCGTCGAGTCACCCCACTCACTTCCTTTTGGTATTACTCTTCCCCAAACCACACGCCTCCGCGCGCCTGTTGCTGAATTTCTCCTGTCTCACGCGCTACCCTTCTCCACGTGTCTTGGTATCCACGTGTGCACGGAAATTCGCCTTTTTTGCGCGCACTTGTCGCCAATGAGATCTCGCGACTTTTGTCCTGTTACGCGACTCCCTCCCATCTGACACAATGTTCACACTGTTGTCGATTCGGCTCTTGCATGAACTGGACACCTTTACCGGCCAGGACGCTATTTGTGCCAGCTCGCCGTGCACCATAAGGGACTGGTTCTCCCTTCTCTCCTTTGTCGACCGATCTTGCTTGTCTGTTCTTTGAATTGGTTACCGATGTCGGCCTTTACCCCCCCCCTTATGGTTAGTCCAGCCACTTGACCCCTCTTCTCCTCGGATGTTGCTTGTCCTCCACCCGAAACCGGATGAGGGCCGTTCTTTTACTTTTGGGTTCTTTTGCGTATAGTCTTGCTTAATGGCCATAGCACGGCTGTGCCTCCTATTCCCCGCATTGTCTCGGAGTGATAATTGGCTCTCTCCCCCCAGGTCCTCTTTCTGTGAGGCTAGGAACCGCCCAGAACACGATCACGCTCCATGAGTGTTTTTTTGGCGTGAGTTCCGAGGGGTTCCTCCCCGATTTTTTTCCCTTTATATATATTGAGCTCTCCTGCAACCTCAACCGTCCCCGTTGCCGAACTTCACGAACAAAAAGTGCCCCCTACGCAGAGTGTTGTTTCTTTCCTTCATTGCCCCCCCGATTTCCTGGTTGCCGCTTATTCAGGCGGCGCACTTTTGGATTGTCGCTTCGGGATCTGTTTTTTTCTGAAGTATCTGTAACCACTCCCCTCGGCAGTGGCCCTCGACTCCTTTTTTCCCCCCCCGTTATTTTTCGTGTTCTTCTCGCCTTTCGATGGACGGCCACTTGTACTTGTTCGCGCGTCTGAGGTTACGGTCTCCCTAGAGCTGTCAGTTTTCCCTAGAACCAAACGACGACCAGTCTAAATCCCGACCAGTTACTTTGACCTTCCCCTATGCCACGTATGACTCCTCCCCCCCATCTGGATGGGCTGACCTGTGAGTTCGTTGTATCTCCACCACGACCCCCTCGCTGCTGTGGCCAAATTCACCTTGATTCGACTTAAGGAAGCCCCCCAGTATTCCTGTAGAATCCAATAACTCACGTATCAACTTTTTTCGCGTAGAACCCACACCCCCTAGTTTGATGACGCAACAGCCCGCCCCTTCAGGCATCTTTGGCCCTGCCGTCTTCCGGCCACATACTCATCGCTTTCGCACATGATTTGCTGTCTTCTCCTCCCCTCCAGAATTACCTCTTGACTCGTTCGTGATGAGTCTTCGCCGGAGTTTCCGCGTACTATTCCCACGCGACCGATGACGCCTCACCGACCCTACCGTGCCCCTAACCTAATCTATGAGAGTTTGAGTATCTTCCCGGGAGGAGCTTTCGTGTTCCACCCGTGCCCTACCACCGCTTCTTTCCTCATACTGACAGCGTATAGGGGGTGACGCTTGCATCGTCGCTGCTAGCGGCTACGGTTTTTGCAATCTTCCCTGGGCCCCCCATGGGGCTTCCCTCCTTAAACATACGCCGGCAGTTGCACGCGTGGCCGGAAAGCACCGGGCGCATCTTGCGTCTGTTCTCTTTCGCAGAGGCAGTATCCCCTGACGCAAGCTCTGTCACCTGTCCGGAGGTTTTGTACCCCCTCACATTTCGTGTGGCTCGGTTCCTAGTCGCCTGCGCACAGTTTCTGCTGTTAATATTCCATCCAGCCTCACGTAACTCCTCAGACACCTTGTATGATATGTACGTCGAGAGTTTCACCCCCGCACGTGATTGTTGGATAAAGTACGTCTGGGTCGTCCTTCGCCCGTCCCCCTGTTAACCACCTACGATTTTTCTTCAAGATCCGATTATATCTGATTCAAAGACAGATGCTCCTGTCCCCCAGGCTTTCCGTTTTTGTTAGTTTCCCTAGCAAAAAAGAAACAACCTACTGCTTCTCAACCTCCCTTCCAGACCCGGACGGAAACTCCCCTCTACCAGACCAGTTTTCTCCCTTGCCCTGTACCTTTCCCAATGGTGCTTTCCTTCTCGCATGACGAGTTACGCATCCGCGTCGTGAGTTGTCCTATTATCCCCCCACGCCCAAGAAAAGAAATTTCACTTGCCTAGGTTCTCCTTTTCTTCGTAATTGCCCGACGGTCCTCCGGGCCGCCCCCGCCCAGAGGGTTTCTCCACCGCCCACCCCTTGTGTACATCTGACCTCTCGGGCGAGCTGGAGGGGATTAAGTTTCTATAAGAAGGAACCGACTCGTGAGAGGACCTCATTCGTCTGTCAGGCCCCCTAGCCTCCAACTTGGCCGCGTACAAGGGCCTCTTATTTCGTCGGTCCTTTTACCTGGTAGTATGGCTTCAGTGTGTCAGTCAATACCTTCCTTTAAGACCTCGACGGCTTCTGTGGAACCCCATCGCAACTCCGCTCGCAATCACTCAGTCGGCCTGATTGTTCTTGCTCCTATACTCTCAGGACGTCACTGACACCCCTCCACAGTATCAGTAAAGGACTGTTCTTATGTTCATGACCGCTTCTTTATTTGTAAGCTAAGGAATAATCCCTCGACGCAGAATTCTTCTGTGTTTTTGAGATGTGTTCCGTAGCGCTCAAAATCCAGCTCGTAGTCTCTTTGCTGTGTTTCTTCAGGCCGCAAACAAGTTTGTCAGTTTTGTCTGGGCAAAGCGCAGTTCGAGCGGATGAAAGCGAGCGGTTGGCTTGCATAGCGCATATGTTTTAGATGACAACAGATGCGTTTCCTGCGACGTGCTTGATTTTCGTTGTCCCTCTTTTTTGAGACACATTTTTTCGGCCCTACGATGCTGTGACCCCCCACTGCCCTGGGCCGTTTATGGTCCCTTGCGCGTAGCCGCATTCGTCGCACCTTCGTTCCCCCCCGTGCGTGTCACCCCCCGAGAACAGCGCGCGCGCCTTTTTCTAGCCCGTCCCCGCTTGACTTTTTTACGAGGTTGTTCATGGAGCACGCCCTCATAATGACTTGCACCGCAGACAGACCCGCCACTGTTTTACACGCGCCTTTGAAGGCAATCAAGTCCAGACTACCTCAAGAGGCTTATCTTCCCTTTTTTTATAGCTCCCCGCCCAGTGTTTCTTCCTACGGCTGGAGCTGTCTACACCGCGGTTGCCGTCGGCCGTCGACCTTTTGTTGGTTCAAAGTTTTACTTGTTCATTAGTGTGCCACACCCCCCCCACCCGACCAGTCGTCCTGTGAACCCCTTTATCCACGTGACTGTCCCGACTGTTCTTTGGTATTCACATCCCCTGGTGCCGCCACCAGTCGCACGCGCCTGCTTTCTCTTGCTCTTTTTTTCTTGGAGGGTGCTCCGTAATGCCATTTTGTGCGTTTGTGTCACCCTTTTTCCCTCCCGTGCCCCCCCCTCCGGACCTTCCCCCCCCACCCTATCCTCCTTTTCCCCCCACCTCCCCCCCCCACGACGTTACTCCCTTCGGGCTTCCTCTCCCGTGACGTCTTTCCCTTGTGCGTGGCGGATCGTGCACTTGTTGACCTTCTCGCACGAAAGTATTATGCCCGCGGTCCCTTTTAATGTTTAGCCAAAAACACTCTCCACTCTTATCTCCGCCGCGTGTGAGACACCCGCGGGCACCCTATTCCGGATCACTCACAGGTACATGCCGCTCCTATGGATATCTATTATATGCCGGCGTTTTATGTCCCCCCGTGCGCTCCCCCTTACGTGCGACCCATCGCTACTGGCACCTCCCCCTCAGTATGATCCTACGAGGCCCTTGGTGCATGACTTTATTAACAACCGTCAATTGTGAACCCGTAACGATTTTTGTTTTCCGCGCTCTTTTCTATCGCAATCTCCTGTTTGGGGTGTCTTCTGGTCACCAGCTGAATATATGTTTTCCGTCCCTCAGGCACCCGTTCGTGACCCCTTTACCCGTGCCGCGAAATTGTCGTCTGTCCTTCCCATCACGCCCTCCCTTGAGACGTCATCCTGCCTAGCAGGAGGCGTTATCGCATTCTTTCGCCACCCCTGCCCCCTCCTTTCCTATACAGACAGTCCCATTGGCGTCGGGTTTGCCTTTCCCGGTGGTTTCCCGATATTTTTTTTTTACAGCCACATTCTGTGTCATGACGTGGTCTTGTCGTGTGAGTCTACGAAAGTTTCCACCTCTTGGTTGCCATCTTTATGATCAGACTCTTCCTGCGCACCTCTCTTTCGTATTTCCATACAATCTTAGACCCGCTCGATCGATTGTCTTGTTTCTGGTACATAAACTTAAATGCTCCGGTATGGCCACTATACTACCATTCGATGTGGAAGGACAAGTCTCCCCCGAACTTCTCCGCCAACTCCCATTCCAGGCTTTCAGAGTCAGGCCAAATATTGACCACGAAATCGTTTGCCTTTCTCGCTTTAGAGCCTCTCCTTTGATGCTGTGCCTGTTCATACGCTTTCGTTCCCCTCGGGTGCTGCCCATCAGACATTGACCACATTTTTGCACGGTCCCTTCACCTGCATTCCGCGGCCCCGACGGCCAGCCTTCCTATACCCCGGCTGCCAGGGTCTCGCCGTAACATGTTACAGAACTTTGTCTTCCTTATGCCCTGAATGTTTTATGCCCCGGGCCGCCCGTCCCAACACATGGGATGTTCCTTGAACCCGCATAGTGTCCCTATTTGTCTTCCTTCTCGACATCTCCTACCCCCACGTACGCCCAAGGCACTTCGTTTTACCCACCCCCGCATGATTCCTGTACTTTATGATATCAATTCGCACCCATCACTCGGACCGGTCACGCCCTGTGGTGCCTGTCTTTATCCCCTTGCCGAGATACTAACGTAAGCACCCCATCAGTTCGACAACCAATTAAACGACAATGCCTTTCCCCGATCGTTAGGGAAGATTTCGCAAAGCTTTGATGTCCCCATTCAGGTATTCGATAGCAAGGGTCCCACCCCTGGAGGAAGAGTGTCCTTTCAAGGTCTTCTTTTACCCCGAATTGTGATTGTTTCCTCTAGTGAACACTTCCCGGACCTTCGGTATTAGAGAATGTAAAGCACTTCATCGTAGTTGGTCTACTACACATCCGACAGATTCCAAGATCCTCTCTTGCTTGCTTTTTGACCCCCTATATGGTTGGGATAGCCTAAATCCACACCTTCGCGCACCCGTAGCCGCGTCTTGTCGTGACTTATTTGTTGCTTTCGGAAGAACCACTGTTTCTTGCCTGTGCCAGAAAATTTCGTGTTTTCTTATCCACCGCGAGCTGCCCCTTTCGTACATCTGTATATTGAGAGATTTTCCGACCTGTCTTGCGTGCACTGCTTGCCATTTGTTTCAACATGTAGGATGAGGCCTCCCATGGCATCCCTCGCACCCTCATTCTCCTTTGTCGCCCATGTCTCCCACTTCTCACCATGGTGCCCTGCCAATGGATTAAACCGTCATGTATTCAGATGCTCGTCTTTTGATTTTGTTTACGGTGGGCATACCATCGAATAGAGCGTCCCCGGTGAAGTTCGTGCCTTAGCCCCTCGAGGACTCTATCCGGTGTCGCTTTTCCTGCTGTCCTTGTGCATGCTGCCACGGGATGCCTTGTTTCTGTACGTTGACCTGAGTCCGATATCATCTTCATGGCGTCCTCTAGCTTAGTGATTATCGAGACCTTGGGCCCCACAGGAGGACTCTTCGTCAGCAATCATGGTGTGGTTGTTGTCTCGTTCGCAGCTCGGTCACTTTCTTTCGAAAAGGCACCGTACACTGTCAACAACGTGGCTGCATCCCCTGCATGTCTCTTTTGTTTGTGACCGAACGCCCTTGTCGAGCGCCGTTTGAGAGCGGCCCCTGTAGTCTTCCAGCCGTTCCATCGCACTGTTCTGAGTGAGTTTAGGTCACGTGTTGCGTGGCGATGCACCTTCCGCCATGCCTTTCCCTTTAGGAAAGCAGGCACCCCCTAAGCCTCTCCGTCCCGCTCGCGCATAGTTTCATAATTCAACCGGTTGCTACTACCAGCCCGCCTCTCCGCCAATGCATGGTTGTACCCATCCCCCTTTGCGCTAGGCCGACGTGTGCCGGTGACCGCTCACTGTTGAGGCTTCCGCTTCGCCTTGAGGACACACCAGGCGCTTCGGGAGCTGACTAACCTCGATCGTGCTCCCCGAGGATGCACGTAGGTCTTCTTTTGACCTTTTTCACAGTCAATTCGGTCAATGGATTACGGTGGAACTGCCGCAGGTTGCGCTGTCCTCGGGTTTGGGGTATCTCTTTATGAGCGGAGGGCCCCCCCCTCATATTCGTCGAGTATTGAATCCTGTTCTTCTGGCCTAGTGTTGTCATGCCCTTCTTTCCGTCGACGCTAGATATTTGCTTTTTCAAAGCCGAGAAGCCTCTCAGTTGCCCCCCAGTTAGACACACCGCGCCTCTGTTTCTCTATTTAAACGAGGTACGTTTGCTGAGGTTTTCCTTCACATCCTTGCTGGACATCCAGCTCCCCTAATATCGTCAGTATCTCCTCACACGTCTTCTCTTATCGGTGTCGGCCACACCTGAAGGTATCACTTACCCTGATCATGTCATCTTCTACTCCTCGATGCGACCGTGTGCCTTCCCCCTCCGTTCGGAATGGTGCCTCCGGTGTGCAATGGCAATTGCCATGGCATGCATTACCCGTCACTACCTTTCGGTGCACCAGTTTTACACGGCCTCGGTGATCTCTCTTTTCCCGAAAAGGCCCTTCTGTGCTTTCCTCCACAGTACCATACCTGTGTTACTTCACTCTATTCACCAGCCCTGTTTTCCCCGCGCGCCCATAGGACATGTGCCCTAAGTACGGTTCACATTGTACTGTGTCGTCTTATGTTTCTTTCTATCCGTAAGGAGTGCATTCCCTTTTCGTCACATTTGAATTTAAGAATCTCTTCGTTTCTGTTACGGGAAGTACGATTTTCTCCTCTGCTCTGCAATTTGGGATCTGAGTACACGGCTTTAGATTAGTTGTTTTTTCCGCCAGCTGTGCTCCGGAGCCATCCCACACAGGCCCCGGCCCTCCGCACCGTGTAGTCTCACCTAGAAAGTCCCCCTCCGTTCCGCTCCCGATATCCTAACACAGTGGACCTTTCAGCGGCCGATACATGTCCTCTCTCCCGAGCCACTTTTTTACTGCGCGGTCCCCCTAATCTCCTTGCATGTCCTGCTGGTTATAGTGCGCCTCACCGCTAAGAAACAGCCAGCATTTGATCATCGCAACGAGCGGTCTCCCGTTTCCTCTTCCGTCTCTTTCTCGGACCGGAGTTATGAGTTTTGGTTTTTTAATTGCACTTACGCGTCTCTCTCTGCCAATTTAGTTTCGCCAGCCCTCTACCCTTTTCTTTCTGGTCTCTTCGGTCTGGTCAGGCACCTCCGTCCCATTAAAAACATTATACCTCCTGCCATCCCAGATCCTGGGTTCATCATGGTTATGTTGCCACCCCAATACGTCTGATGACGCATTCCCCGCCCCGTCCCGCCGGCGAGAGACCTAGCCACGTGGTTACGACTGCATCTTCTTTCCATTTCCATGTCTGAATCACCTTCCCCCCCCCACCCCCAGAATGTCGCGTATGTAGTTTTGAGAACCGAGATACGCCGGGCTTTTCTTACCCGACGCCACATATGGATAGCTCTGGCCTTGTTCTACTGCCGTCGTCTGGCAGTGCCGCGAGCGGTCGATCCCCCGCTTTATTTCCTGCAACTCAGTTGTAGCGTCTGTCCACCGTCCACGCCGCGGAGGTCTGCAATCTCCGTTCAGGTTCTTTATTCTCTCTTGGGGGCAGGAACACGAGCGCCTCCGAGAACGGCGCCATCGCACGCGACGAGACCCTTGTTCCCCCTTCTACCCCGTCCCCTTGTGTCACGATGGTCCTCCTTCCCTCATTTTGTAGGTAGGGCATTTTTTGTCCTTCTTGATTTACCAGGATCTCTTCAAAAAGTCGACCTACACCGGCTTCAGACGGGCCAGATGGCTGGGCACGCGTTTTTCCTCAAAGGTTCGCCCCCGGTCATACTTTACGGCCTGCGGTGCTGTGTTGTTGCCTGTTTGTTTGCGTTTCTCCGGCCATTACCCTTCCCGCACCGACCTGTCCTCCCTCGTCCCCCCAGTTCTGGCAATGGCGACTCAAAGCCACCGACACGATCCTGAACAGTTGT
>Ga0179593_1414993_pt1 | contig 10607 bp, 10 predicted proteins | sample CZODoug2_1_08_16_FD_185931 | JGI IMG/M metagenome (GOLD analysis project Ga0179593, IMG submission 185931) | Vadose zone soil fungal communities from Angelo Coast Range Reserve, California, USA - CZODoug2_1_08_16fungal (PacBio error correction) | ecosystem: Environmental > Terrestrial > Soil >... | reverse complement strand
CGCCGTCCTAGGTCAGACGTTTCGCCGTTGTGACCTATAACCAAGACCTTTTTTTTTCCGTGTTTCTTGGTCTGCCCCCTCTTGCCTGTACGCGCTAATTCAGTTATCTCCAAGGTCTGCTGGCCCCAATCGATGTTTTCTCGCTTTTCCACCGTGTTTCCAAGCCTTTTGGTCTAAGATTTTTGGTCGACCTGACTTTGCCGCTTCTCTTTTGTGCCGTCCTTGTTTGCGAATGTTAAACTTTTTTTCTTTTCTTGGCGCTTCACCTGCGTCGCCCAGGCCCAGTTTCCACGACACGTGACAGGGGCGTTTGTCAATCATTCGAATGAGTACCTCTTGCGCTTTGCGTTCGTCTTGGACCCTTCGATGTGTTTTTTTTCTATTTTTCTCATTGACTTCATTACTTGTATCCCGTTCCTGGCTCCGTAGATAGTTGCCTTTCGATCCCTTACCCTGTGCCCCATCGTTAAGCGTATCAGATTTTCCTCCCCCATTGACCTATTTTTTTTTGTGTACTCGGTGAGAGAAGACCTGCCCTCGCCCTTCTAACCGGCTCAGAGGCCCTGTCCCAATGCCCTGCCCATGTCTCAGCAGTCTCTTATACATCCCTTCCCTTCTGCAGACATGGGACCTTTTCTCCTCAGGTCTCTCTACTTTCCCCAGCTTTTTTTGTATCGAAGTCGTTCCCGATAAGTTTTTGAGCTGATCACGGGCGTCAACAACTGCGTGTTTTGGTCGCCCTCTGAAATGTACACATAACTGGTCGGCAGGCTTCTTAGGGATGCTGTTTGACCACCCGATGATTCCAGGTGCCTGACCCCCTCCGTTTCCCACGGCCCTCGGTGAGAAGATCGGAGTAGATCCTGTTTCGTAAGTAATTGTTTGCCCCGCTGGGTCCCCTAACCTCTCTCTAAGTTCCCTCTCTGTTTTTTCACTTCAGGAGGCCACTTTTTCTTTACCCTAGAACACATCCCCACAGAATTGCGTCTATTGACTCGTGATAGTCGCCGCTGCATTTCATTTCCTAGCAACATGTCGCCCCATCTTCCCACCTAACCGACTTTTCCCCCTTGCCTCTTAGTTACTTTAACGTGCCGTGCTGTCCTTATCGCGCGGGCTTCGACTCTTCCTTCTGTGCCCGACATGGTCGCCCCCGTAATCGCTGTTCCTGCCCTTATGAGGCTGGTCACGGGCGAGGCACCCTGTTAAATTTAGGGTCTTCCCCCTGGGACCGAAGTCAACTCCTCAAATGTTTCCATTCAGTTCAGCTCCAGGTCGCCCGTTCTCCGCTGCGCGTCTACGACCCTGCTCTTCAGGACCCCTTCCCCTTTTCCTTCCAGCGGTGGTCTCGGTTTCCCCCTTTTAGGAAGACATTACTTAGTTGGCCCCGCCACGGTACTGTCGTTTAGCGTCTTCCATACACCCCCAAGTCCCCCCTTTTCCCCCCCGGCTCGTTTCGCTGATGGCGATTTTCCTGGGACGCGCCAATTTCCTGAGCATGCGGCTTTTTAAATGTACGTCGCTCTTGGGCATGGCAGTGTCGGCTTTGCCGGGCGGCGCGTGAAACTCTTCTGGGATTTTCGCCGGCCGCTCCCGCCGGTGCCCACGTTCTTATTTGGTAACATCAGTCACAAGCCTTTTTTTCCGATGTCTTTTCCGAGATCACCGTCTCGCACTTCTTTCCCCCTTTTCCGGCCCGGTTGCCCGTTCCTACAGTAACAGTCGCCGTCCGTCCGTCGACCGGACCGTACGCCGAGTCCCTTCCGGCACTTGCGTTACGCTTTCTCTGCTTGTTCTACCTCCTTGTTGTTTTCTTTTTTGTTTTTGGTGTCCCACCAACCAAAACACCAACCCCCAACCACAAAAAAAAACAAAACAAACACCAAAAAACCACCAAAAAACATTTCACAACCCTTCTCTGGGGGTTTGGGGGTGTCGCGCCGGTCTGCCCCGCCTGTGGTGCTTCCCCGAGCTGTTTTTTCTGGAGCGGGCACTTTCCGGGGTTGGCAACCCTTCCCAGGGTGATCTGTGCCTCTCCCGAATTGCGTTTCCCTTTCGGCCTTTCCGTGTCGTCTGCTCTTTTCGTCAGCCTTCCCTCCCCGAGAAGGATTCCGCCATGAAGTTCTTTGCGTGACAGTCTCCCTCCGGTCTTTTTTTTTCCTCATTGCCGCGGTTGTTTTGTGGCAGGCCGGCCGGACTGAGCGGGTACGCTTTCCTTCAACGCTTGAAAGCCTCTCACATCGTTCCCGCATCCGCTTTCTCGTTGATTCTTTCTTTCCTTCGCGTTCGTTTGATGCGTTCACTCTCCACCGCAGCTACATGACCTTGTTTTCGATGACGCGGGGTCGCCTCGTTGTCCCGCGTTTTTGGGAGACTCCTTGCCGGCGCACCTTGAAGCTGATGCAGGCTCAGTAAGGACTTGAATCGCTACTATTCAGGCGATGTGCTTTTTTTTCTCTGTCCCGAACCGCACATCTAGAATTTCTCAGGATCCTCCTCGGTTCATTTCTCGTGCGCCCACCTCGGGGGCGCGCTTCCTCCGCGTATAGACAACTGCACGTTCGTTACTTGCTTTTCCCCTCTTTTTCCCCCCACTGGGGTCAAGCGCACGCCTTGTTGATGGCCAAAAGCCATTAATTTGGCAGCCTCCGTTTTTTGACCTTGTTTTTGGTTTCTTTTTGTTGTTTGGTTTCTCCGGCATTTTGACTTTTTTTGATTGGCTCGCGCCCCAATCTCTTTGTCCTCCTCTTTTTTTGTAGAGGGATTGTTCTATAGCACCCGCGCCTGGTAGTTAAACCAGTTTTTCTCGTCAACTTTTTCGGAGGCCCGGGGAGTTTTCTTCCCCATTGTCGTTTTTTCCAACGGTGCTTTGTTCTGCTCCCGTGTGGCACGAGGGGTTCCCCGTGGTTTTGTACTCAGCCAGCCGATTTTTGGTTATGTAGGTTCGACGCTCCATTTGTCGCACGAGCGACTTCTCCTTATCTCGCTGGCTCTACCAGGCCTTGGCGGACGTTTTGCCACCGGACCTTTTCTTTCGACCTGATAGTTACTTGCTTTCGTTTCCGAGCAGACGACGGTTTCGTCATTCTTCAGTAGTTAGTCCTCCCTCCCTTGAAAGCGGCGTCCCCCGTCTTTTCTCCGGAGGTTTCTTTGCCCCCCCCTCCATCGGCTTGTTTCAGTGCTTTCTCGTGTTCCGCCCGAATACGATATTTTCTTCATCTAGAGATGGGCGTTTAGGTTATCTGACAGCGTTTCTTTTCTTTCTGTGGTTTGAGCCATCTGAGCTCGTTTCCTTTTGGTCCCAGCCCCCCCCCAGTCCCTTTGCACGGTAGCATTCGGCATCGTGCTAACCAGCAAATTTTCTCATGTTGGGTTCAATTTCGAGGTGTTCTTCCCCTTTTAGACCCCCATTCCCTGGGGTGCCGGGGTCCCCCTCCGCTGTCCGTGCTTAATAACGTGGAAAAGTTTTGTTTCGCGGTCGCCCCCTTCGTTTGCCGTCCCTGAACCCAACCATCCTTTTGTCGTTCCTTTGCCTGTGCGATTCTTCGATTGGTTTTTGAAACTATTAGTTTGGCGGTCCTCTTCATCTCTGCACTCTTTTCTACGTTTTGCCTTTGAGAGTCCTTTGTCTTGAGTTCGACGGGTCGTGTTTTTCCCGGGAACCCTTCCCCAGGTAAGGCGAGTTCTATCTGCTCGTGACATCACAATGCGCAGGTAGGTCACTGGCTTCATAGTACCCCCCCTTCTCAGACAGGCTTCTTTGGCCTGTCCCGGCGGGCTTCGTTCGGGTATCTGCCCCTGCTACCGGCATCACCTCTCACGTCCAATGTCCCCCGCCCGCGTAGTCTTTCAGGCCTCTTTTTTCTCAATTCCGCGTCGAAGCCCTTGGAATGCATACGAGCCTCCCAAGTGGCTTCGGCCCGTAAGGCGGTTTTCTTCCCCCCTTTTGTAATAGTCGTAAGCGCTTCCAATCCGTGGCGTGCCCATGTTCTCCCGATCTTTCCATGACACTTTTCCGATGCCCGTGGATACTAAGCTGCTTCCCTTCTAACGAGCCGGAGTTTTCCCACTCATCCCTTTCCCCTCCTCCCCTTTTACCTCTACACCCCCCTCCCCCCCTACCCTTTCTATCCCCATTCCTCCCCCCACGGTACTCGACTAGTCCGCGATAGGATGATTTGATTCTTTTTTTTCCAACGTGCCTGTTGGAGCTGCTCTTTCTTAGCTACCTCGCCTGGTCTCCCAGGTCCCTTTCCTTCTGGGTCGCATGCCCGCGACTGACTTTGGCTTACCTGTCGTGAAGTTATTTTCCCTTTCCGATAGCGGCTCACCTTGCTTCTTTTTGCTTCGTCCTTTCCAGTTGCTTGACCGTCCGCCATGTGAGATGGAACCAACTTGGGTATTGGTCAGGTGTTTCTTCCCCCTCCTAGACTTGAGGGGATGATTCTTTGTTTTCTGCTTTTTTCTCACGTCTTTTATCGAGTCGAGTCTTTGGCTAGACTTATCTGTATGGGTTTCCTTCGTGATCACTTCCGTGGTTTCCCCTTTACGTTACGTTTCACGTCTTTTGGCCGTTGGCAGCCTCCCACCTCTATGCCCCTCCCCCCTTCGTCTCTCACGATAGTGCACATTAAGTCGCCCTTTCTTATGCATGTTACTGACTTGGTCCCAGCTCCCGGACAAGCCGGCAGCCCTGTATTTCTTCCCGTTCTTGTTTGGCGCAAAAGGTGCTCTGTTCCCTTTTGATATTCTACCTATGGGCAGCCTCCTATACCCGCGTATGCTTCCGGTTTGCTGTGTACCTGATTGCCATTGAACTGGAGGGTCTTTTTTTTTTTTTTGCTTTTATACGGTTAAGAGCCCTCTGTTCTCTTCTTGATGGCCTGTGGTGGCTCTGTCTCGCTCTGTTCAGTGCGACGAGGCCGTTCTTTTCCCGCCCCACCAGGTGGTCCTCGCACTCCCTTTTTTACGGCTCGCTTATCTCTGCTTCCCCGTGGCGACTCACAGTGGATATGTAGGTCTACTCTCCAGCATCTTTTGAGAATCAGTTGACTTTTTGAAGTGGCCTTTGATTGTCTTGTCCGCCCCTCTTTCCCTCTCCCACCTTTCCTTCTCCTCGAACTTCTAGGGGCGTTGAAGCTTTAGAGGTGTTTTTCCTCCCCTGCTTCATAAGTTGTCTTTTTCTTATCCCCATTTCCGTCGTTCCCCAGCACCCCGTGTTTCCCCCTTTTGCCCCCTCAGTTCGAGCATTGCGACAAGCACTTCCCTTAAATCTTCCCCTTCGTGAATTTCTCCCTCAAGTTTCATTTTCCCCCTTGTTGGTTTGTTTTTTTGGTTGTTTGGATCCCCCAGCGGCTCCTCATCTTTCCTCCAGAAGACTTTTGTCTCGATAAACCTTTCTCCCTCTACTCAAGAGGGATGCCCCGAGCGTACCCGCCGTAACTGATTTTTTGGTGAGCTTTCACTTCTATCCTCCTCTTCCTTGATTGCTTGGCGATCTCCCCCTCTGTCCCTCCTCCTCTTTGTTTTGTTCACGCCGGCCTTCCTTTACCGACGGCATCCTTCGGGTTTTCCCTAACCCTCCCTCTGTTGGTTCTTTGGTACGCTTTCATGTCACCGGCTATGTACTCCTTCAGTCCCGTTATCTCCAAACTTTTGAAAAATACTTCGTTTTTCGATGAAAGGGCCTCCCCTCTCCGTGTTGCAATTTGCTTGGGTTTCCTTTCGCCTTGTCCATCGCTCTGATTGGAGCATCTCGCCCTGTTTGGTCTGTGTCCACTTTCTTGTAGGATGCATACGTCCGCCTCTTCTAGTCACGCCCACGCTTAACGGATCTTCACCTTTTCATCCAACCCGAATTTTTCTGTAATTCTGCACCAATTAAGTTTGGTGAGTTTTTCTTCGTTTTTTTTTTCTTCGACCTCTCTTCGTTTGGACGTATGCCTCCTTGTCCTAAATATTCCTTTTCCCTCCCGTTTTTTTCAGCCCCACCTATGAGTGTTCTCTCCCCCACTTTTCCTCTCTTTTTCAGAGCTTCCTTTCGCCCCCTTCCCCTCTTACTCCCCCATTTCCCCCCTGCCGAGGAAGGTCTATAAACCTGGTTGGTTGGGTTCTAGTGCAGACTGCCTTTTCTCACCCTCTCCCCTGATCAGAGCCACAACCCCCCACTGCCGACTGTTGTAGTTCCCCCCAACCAATTAGAAGACATGTGCCAATTTCCCTCCGTCAGTCCGCGCTCCCCTTTCGTCCTTTTCTTGCGTTCTGACGGTCTGTTTTTCATCCAGTGGTTCTGCTATCCCCCGGGCGACCCTCAAAACAGGTGACCTTTCGCACAATCTCAAAGTGACTACAATACTGGGGCGGCGTCATTTCCCTTCCTTTTGTTTAAACCCCGCCGAGTAGGCTGCCCAGCGTGGTTCATCGGCTTCACGGAATAGTGGGAGTCTATCGGTTTTTCCCCCGAGCGAAGGTCTTCCTCTCCCTCTTTTTTGCAGGTGGCCTCGTGCCCGCCCCTGTCTCGTTAGATCTGCGAAGTCCCTGTCCCTTACGCGGTCTCTTCAATGGAGTCGGTCAATGCCCCAAGACATCTTCTTACTCCTCTCTTTCTTCGTCTCGCCTGAAATAATCCCCTTTCCCCAGTCCTTCTCTTTGAATGCACCCCATATGTCCCAATAACCCGCATTTTCCAGCTCAAGAAGTTGGGACTGTTTTGTACCCTTACGAGTATGAGTGGTCTTTCATTTTTCGGTTTTCTCTCATTCGTAGTAAATTCGTGCTGCCATGACCTTGGCCCCATTCCCCTGTGTCTTTTCAAAGCAGTCCTTTGCTTCGTCTTTTTAGTTTGTCACGGTTTGTTTCTCTTCGAGGAAGATGGACAGCCATGAAGGAGGTCATTTCCGTGGTCCACATCCATCTCATTTTTACTCTGCTGCTTCTCTTCTCTTTCCCGGATCTCCCTTGTTTTATCACAGTTCATAGCATGGGTTGCGTACGAAGTGTATTTCTGACGACTCGTTCGATCCCCTTGCCTTTTAATTTAGAGGCAGGCGCGTCTTTCTACCAAAGCCAAACAAGGCCTGCTTGCATTCTCTGCTCTGTTTTTCTCCGTGATTTCCCCCCTGATTCGGGACTTCCGATCTCCGCTCCCTTTTTCGGCTTTACCAGTCCCGCCGTGTGGCTGAAATGGCACTTTTCTGCTTCTTCCCGGGCGTCCGCTGTCTCTCTTCGGGGGCGGATCGACGCTGGCAAGCCGCCTTCTTCTAGGGTTGGGGTGTTCTTAACACATGTACATCCCTTGTTTATACCGCCTTTCCTTTTTCCCTGAGCCCCATATCGACTCCGTCCTTTCCTTTTTTCTTTTTTTCAGTCGCTTTGACTTCCACCTCAACCCGCCCCCTCCCTCCTGTCTCCTGTGATTTCGAGTCACCCCGTTCCAGGCACGGCGCCCCCGATCCCTCTCCCCCGAGGGCGCACGTTTGCCCCCTCTTCCTTCCCATCCATTCGTCGCGTATATGAGCTCCAATTCCGCGTGGTGCCCTCTCGTTTTTTCTATGGTCGGTTTCAACCTGACCCGGGATTCGGCAACCAGCCACGGTGCCCACTGGTTTCGAAAGCGGTTCCGATCAGCGGACTTTTTCCCCTCCTTCCACCTCCCAAGGAACTGTGTCGTCAGCGTCTTTTTTCTCTCTCCCTCCTTCGGAACGTCATGAAGAGCCTCGCATCCCCCTCAGGCTCTGTTTCTGAATTCTTTTGTGTCTATTCGCCGCGCGTTGATTCCGCCGTATTCGTTGCTGCCTACAAGTCCTCCTTCCCCTTCCAGCATCCGGCGTCCGTCCCATCTCACGGTCTCTGATGGTCATCGTACAGGTTCTCCGCGGCGTTCCATGCGCTCAACCGCACGTATCTCTTGTTTCATTTCCCTGGGTGGTCTTTGGAAGAAGATGTATCGCTTTCGGACTTGCCTCGTGAAATTGATGCGGTCGCCTTGGCCCTCCTACGCAGCTCTCTCAGGCGCGCTCTGGTCCCCGGGGCCATGACGTTTTCCATCCAAGGACCCAATCTCTTGGAGCATGCCGCCGTCCTTTTCTGCTCGTTTTCGCCGATGGTACGTCGCCGGCTTTTAGAAACCGCCAGTCGTGCCCTCGTCCGTGCCCAAGTTGACCCCCTCTTTTCCCTTTTTCAACTGCTCTCCGTGGTTGATGGTCCTCTACCAATCGCCTTTTTTCCCTCAAGCCCCTAACCCTGGGCTCCTACCCCTCTGTGATTCGCTGTTTTGTATCGCTTAACTCTATCTCTTTTAATCCCACTTATTGCTTTTTCTTGCTGTTCCTTCTGCAAGCGGCTTACATCGTTGGACCGCTCCCCTTCAATCATTTTGCTGCGTCTTTGAGGCCTTTTTCTTCTTTTTCTGGCCCCCATCACCCAAAAAGGAGTTTTCCCATTCCCTTTGGGAAACGCTTTGACCGTGTCCCCGTATGCGGCCTCCGCGCCGGTCTTCCGATAGCGTTTTTTCTCGTCCCTCGTTCTCGATCCTTTCGGCGTAGGATTGCTTCGTACGATAATTGTTTCTGAGTGGCGATCTTCTTCGGATTTTTTCATTTCGTTTTTTAGTAGCTGCTCTTCTCTGTTGGCCTGCCTTCTCCTTCCAGAGTCTTTTTTGTAGCCCTTACGCTTTCTACCCGAGGCGCCCTGTCCCTTTCTTGTCATCCCCCATAGCTCGCGGGGTGCCCCCTTTTTATTCTCGTGTGCAGCATACCAGAGGACATGCCTGTTCGGATTCCCCTTCTCCCCAGATTTTGGCTTGCTTCCCTCATGGTGGTTGTTGCCACACCTTTCTTTTTCGGCTGCTTTCGCTCAGTTTGCGTCGGTGACGAACTAGTCATTCCTCTTTTTGTCCAGACAACGGCTTCCCCCGTACTTATCTTTCTTTTCTGACTCCATGTCATCTTTCTTTCCTCTCTCGCGAGCTGACTTGCTCATTGAATACTTTTTTTTTTCACGCAGCTGTAGCCGATTGTCTTCCTCTTCTTTCCCTTGGGGGTCAGGGACGCTCGCCAACTTAGTTGACGCCAGAAACCCGCCTCTCTTGGCCCTCTTGTCCTGACTTTTCCTATAGCGATGGAGTTTCTTCAATCTTATATTTTGGCCTGCCTCTCGTGTATGGACCTTAGTGCTGCTGCCTCAAACGTTCGAGTCTGCTCTCTTTTCTGACTCCTTTGTCTCTTAGTTTTCCTTCACCTCCACAATCCCAGGGCTTCATGTTACTGTCTGCTTTTGTCTCCGAACTTGCTATTGTCTCAACTGCTCCCCCTCTTCTCTTTCCCACCTCTTAGCCCTCCGGCTCTTATTCATTCCCCGGTCCCCCTATCGTATCGGTAACGCTTTCCATCCTTGCAGATCCCCGTCCACGTCCCATTCCCAAAGCTCGCGTCCTTTTTGTTACCTCCAGTGTCGCCCTTTTAGGTTCCCACGAGAATCTCTGCCTCGAGACTCCCTGATCCTTGCCTCTTCCGTGCTCTCTGTTTTTCGGCTTTTACTAGTTTCTTAGCGCCGAGACTATCCGTGGATGGAAGGTAACTGGGGTTGGACCCGTCTAATGTGGTCTTAAGCCCGCAACATGCTTTTCTCTCCTTACCTTTTTGCCTTGAGACGCACACCCGACGCCCCCTGAGTAACTTTATTCCTCGTCTTCGTTGATTTTAACTTTCGATTAGTGTCCCCCCGTTTATTTCCGCCTCTTTTAGTTTTTCCTTACCTTCTTTTTTTCTGAGCCTCCCCATCCGTCTCCCGGCCGCCAGGCATGGCCCTGCGTTGTTCGTCCTGCCCTCTATGGCCTTTTGTGACAATGAGGGACTCTCAATTTGGTATACATTCTTCATTTTGCCTTCGTCTGCGTTCGCCAAGCTCCGCGCTTGAAAGTCCTTCAGCTCCTTAGGGAGCATTTGATTGGGGTTCTTCCATTTTGGTTCGTTCTCTCTTAGGTGTCTCTCTTACTGTGTTGAGGCTTGATCCCCCCTCTTTTTTCAGCTATAGTTTCATTGCCGAAAGATAATATGCGATTTCGAGCGACGTGCCCTTCACTGTGGGGCTTTCCCTCCAGATTATTATCCCGGATTCTTGTATTCCGCTGTGGCCCAGCAGCCCCCAAGGTCCTTACTCCCCACCGACTCGCGTTAAACCGAATTGCCGTTGACTCGTTTTTCCCACACCTTTGTATGCCTGTATGATCTCGTTGTTTCAGCATCCCGTCATTACCCCTCCGTTTAAGTTTGTCTTCAAGTTTGTGGGCGCACGTGTACGTTGTTTAGCACGGCTTTTAGATCCTCCCCCTATTTTACAAGCACTTTCTCATCCCCTAGTGCTTTGGACGTTTGTTCGATAGTAGGCAAACATTGGTTGAGGCTCTTTTGCATGGTTTTTATGTGAGAAGGAGACATTATCTCTAGATTGCTGTCCGTTTTTCCTTTCCTTGATCCTCTGACTCACTTTTTCTACGTCGGCCTTTTTTATTCCTCGAGCACAACCAGTTTGTGCATTTTCCCTTGAAAGGCGAGTGATCCATCTTCTGCTGAACGTTGTGGTAGTTCACCCCCTTGTTGGCCATATTC
>Ga0179593_1323042_pt1 | contig 10607 bp, 14 predicted proteins | sample CZODoug2_1_08_16_FD_185931 | JGI IMG/M metagenome (GOLD analysis project Ga0179593, IMG submission 185931) | Vadose zone soil fungal communities from Angelo Coast Range Reserve, California, USA - CZODoug2_1_08_16fungal (PacBio error correction) | ecosystem: Environmental > Terrestrial > Soil >... | reverse complement strand
CCTGGCCTTACTTTTAATTTTCATTCAGGGAGTGAACCGTCTTTTTTTCTCGATCCACTGGCCGCTTCCCCCTGTACCCTTCTCCGGATTTTTTTTTTTTTTTTTTTTTTTTTTTAAACGCTTTTCAAGAACCTTTCCCCCCCCCCCCTTTTTCTTTTTAGGCCACCAATTTTTCCGATGCTGCCCTGTGCTTTTTGCCCATGCAAAACGTTTTCGACCGACAGTTTTTTTGCCCTTGACTTCTCAAGTTTCAATGTTCCAATTCCACTTTTGAGTGCTGGTTTCATTTAAGGGTTTGGTTCGGTCAAATACTTTGCCACTGGATTTTCAGATCCTGTCTTCTCAGCTACGGTCTCTTCCTCCTTTCCACAGAAGACCAACATTCGTTTCCGTAGATTCCGGTTTTTTATCTTCTACCGGAGATGTTTCTTCGATTAGACAGGTACTTCCCCAAACTCCGCTTTTTCCCCCTTTTCCCCGACGTTACTTGAATGCGTCCCCCAGCGTTTTGGTTTGGTGGCGGGTTTTTTGGTGGGGGGGGCAGCCGGCCCCTTGTAAAGTCACTTGAGCGTCCTTGACCAGTCATAGTCTGCTCATGGATGTTTTGATCCTTCCTGTCGTTTTCCCACTATTTCCCCCCCCCCTGGAAGAGCAGGCAAACTGAAAACAAAACGCGCCTGGCCGTCCTCACTTTTGGCCCAGGTTCACCCCCTCTTTGCTGACCCATAACCCCATTCTCCCTTCTTGCACTCCAGACTCAAACTGCTTTTGTGGCTTTATTTAAGTCAGTTCCTTTTTTTTTTTTTTTTGAGCCGAAAAACCGTTCTTTTTTTTTTCTTAGGCCTTTAGTGAATTTATCCTCAGGACGTTACTTTCTTTTTGGAAATTAAGTCTTTTCCCCCCAATGTTCCATGGCCGTCATTTTCTTTCGGCCCCAAATCATCCACTATTCAAGCCTCACAGTCGAAACTCCAGTCTTTCTTCAGGATATTGTGTTCTCCCCAAGGTAATTGTCCTCTAGGTCCTGCTTCAGGAAGATGGGTCCAGGACCCCCCTTCCTTTACGTGAATTATCGTTCCCCACCTCCTCGAGCCACTCCTGTATTTGTTTGCGTTGGTTTTTTTAGCAAAGAATTTGAGGGCCCGGTGTGTCAAATCCCACTCATTGGAAAACTGGACTTCGCTCAAACGGACGGCCGCTGTTGCCCCCCCAAGCTGCTTGGACACAACCGGCCAATGGTACTTTGAGTTCACCCCCTTTAACGGACCCATTTTTAGATGTCTGCAACGGTTTTTAGCTTCTCGTCTGGTCATGCTCCATCCTCATGTTCCTTCTTTTTCAAGGTCTCCAAACGGACTTTTTTTTTTTTTCGTACCGATTTGCGGCCTGAGGCCCCGGTGACCCACCTGCCTGGTAGGGGCTCACACCCTGCTGGATTTGCTCTTTCCGACAATTGATTCGCACCTCATTAGCTCAACTCTTCATGTCTTTTAAAGTTCTTTTTTCGTTGGTTTTTGTTTTTCATTCATCAATATGGGTGTTTCTCTATCTTCACTGTTATTTTTCCTTTTTCCAAACTACAACGACCAAAAACCCTTTTACTAAGCCCCATTGGTTTTCCTTTCCCCCCAGTCCTTTCCCCCCCAAATTACGTGGCCCTTGCTCCAGTCCCCCATCCCTACCCCAATACAGTGTTCAGCCGAAATTTTTTTCCCGGTCAAAAATGTTTTTCTGCCAAAGAAGAAGCTATACCCCTCTTTTTTGAACGGTTCAAGGGTTCATCCCCATCCCAACAAATGGACTTCCAGGGCGGAGTCAGGCAACCTGTGCTGACGGTCGGTTTATCTTTCCTGCCCAGGAGTCTCCTTTCCCCAATAGTGTCAACCCCAAACAATATATTCCCTCCCTTCTTTCCTCCCCAGTAGTTCCCTTGCTCTTACATCTTTCTTTCATTTAGCGTTCACACACCTGTTTACTCCAGGGAAAATGCTCTGACTATGTGGTTAGGGGTCCAACCCCCTCTCCTTTCACTATATTTTAATCCTTCCTCAGTTGCCGTTTGACTCATATTTTAGAGTTTTTTCGCCACATTATTTCTCCTTGTCCGTTTCGTTGTTTTCCTCACTTGGTTTGTACATGTACTGGATTTTTAGGTCTCGTCCGAAACTCTTCTTGAGCCTTGACACTCACAATTCCTTTTCTTGTAGTCTTTCTCCCCTACTTGAGGTTGCCCTTTCCACCCTTTAAAGGGTTATCCCCCTATACGTCCCCCCCCCGTCAGCCTTTTAGGGTGATGTAAAAACCGTCAGTTTTCCTTCATATTCTGGGTATTTGTCTTTGCCGGTAAGTAAGTTTATTATTCTAAAGGTCGGCTTCTTTCGCCATTGTGTCAGTTTTCCTTTTCTTGCCCCTGCCTTGACCCCCTATGGCTTCTCGGTACCTTTTGTGGTGTTTCGTTCCCAGTCAAATAAGACAGTTCCTGCCCGCCAACAACTCTTCTTATTCACCACAACCCACACTACCCCTCAATGGTGCGACCATCAATATTGTTCCAACTGCTCTTCTTCTTTTCTGTGTTTTCACCGTTTTTTTTCCAAGACATGCAACTGGTAATTGTGCCCTTTCCCTTCATCTCGTTACTACCCATACTTAGGAAGTTTCCGTCACCACACTACTGTTTCCCCAATCATGAGTGGCCGACTACGACCTGTGCGCCTCTCCTTTTTTTAGTAATAAAGGAAACCCCATCTTGACGGTGTCTTTTTTTTTCCTCCGTGATGTTCCTTTGCTGGTCTTCATCTCTTGTCTTTTTTTTTGGAAATGGCCCGACGACTTTGCCCTGACCAAGCATTGCCATCCTGCGATTTATACGAGGGGATTATTTCACCTCACTCGTGTTCCTTGTTGCCTTCTGCCTTATTGGTTCCGCTAACGGGCGGGACCTGTCCCTTTTGCCATCGACAGTTTCTTCAGGTCTCCTTTTACTCCCCACTTCTGACTTTGCCCGGGGGCTATTCGTATTTTTTTCCCTTCGTGGTCAGGGACCTTTTTTAAGATGCTTCCCCTGACCTTGCCGTGTAGACAAACCATTATCACTCGATCAACCTGAAAAATTTTTTGTTTTCTTCTACTCGTGCCGTTCCTATCCCTCTAAAACCCGATTTTTATTTGCTCTGTTGTTTAGTGTCACATTTGGATCCAATTTTTTTAATTGCAAGTTTGAATTTTTTTCACCCGTAAGAACTGTCGTCTTTTTTTTCCTTTTCTTCCTAGGATTTATTCTTATTGAATTTGAGTATTTCACAACTCTTTTGCTCAAATGTCTTGATTTAGTGTTCCCTTTCACGGAGCCCTCACTGAACCAGCATTTTGTCTCTTATTGCAAAGTTCGGCTTTTTTTTCATTGCATTCATAGTTTTTTGATAGAGTGGATTTCGATACGCAAGATTAGGGCCTGGGCGCACCCATGGAACATTTTCAGCTCCTTTTTTTCAGTTTCTTCCTTGGCTACCAAAGAAAGACAGAAAATTCCCATGATCCTTGGACTCTATCTTTTCCCTGACCACCAACTGGGGACTTGTTTAGCCACCTGGGCGTTGTCCCCATTTCCCCAGCCTACTCTCACGTGTAAGGCTTTCGTCCATGTGCCTTTCATTTAATTGCTTTTACATTTGCACCGTAGCCCCACCGTTTGAATTTTTCTTTCCTCGAGACACTCCATTTTTTCGTTTTAGTTTCCTTTCATTCTTTACCTTTGTCTTCCCGTGTCCCGAGAGTTGAGGCCCCCCAGAAGTCATATATGTCCGCCTAATTCAGTTGTTTTGGGATGCTAGATTCTTGGCCCTTTTTTTTCATCTTAGTCAAGTTGGTTCTTTACCACCCAGTTCCGGCCACTGTTTTACGACTCTGAATTGTCCGTGTGGGCCATCCGAGATGTTTGCACATATTCCACCAAGGGTTTTGTCGCCCGGTTGTCACGTCGTGCTTCGTGCGTTGTCCACGGAAAACACACCCCCTCCAGGTTTTTGCACCACCTGAACCTGTTCTCAACTTCCGAACCGTGCTTTGTTTACTTTCATTCCCTCCACCCACCTTCCCCCCCCAGTTTGCTAGCACTTTTGTTCCTGTACATCCCCTGCACGTGATTGGTTTAACTCTGTCCGTAATTCCCCGGTTTTTGGTTGTCCTCCCTGAGAACAAGATCCCATAAACCCAAGTTTTCCGGATTCGTCGCTTTTGAGCCCTGCAAGTTCCCCTGTTGAGTTTCCGGTTTTTTTTGTCTATCCGTAATCCCCCGGTCCTCTCCCACCTCTGTCTTTTTTCCGCAGATCGACCTGGGCATCGTCGACACCCGTTTTGTTCTCATTTTTGATTCCTGTCGTCCTGCACCCATGGAAAAGTGTGATCCTTAGGCAACCCCCACTTTTATTTTTGAACCAAAATATGTGATCCCGGGATTTGTTTTTTCCGTTTCTCTTTTCTCCAAGCCTTAGAAATTTTCCCCAACCTTGCCCCAAACCCTTTCTTTTTGCGTAGTGTTTTTTGCGGTTTCACTTGCCACCCACCCCATGCTGACAGCGAATTTTTTTCCTTTTTCCACCCCCCAATCTCCTTTTTTCCCCCCCATCTGGCTTTTTTTTCGTGGTATGTTAACACTGATGTTTTCTTTTTAATCCCGGTAACGGCCGCAAGGGATGCCATGCCCCCGGTCTGATTGTTTTGTCCCGCGGAAGTTTCTTTTTAACACCATGGTTTCTCTTCTCCCCACCCCAAAGTCGGACCGGCACCCCCAGTGCTTTGGGATGACTGATCCGTCCCCTTTTTTTTTTTCCATTTCCCTCTTGCCACCTTTCGAAAGTCTACTTCCGTACCGTTTCTCCCTTTGCCAGAATTTTCTTGTCCCTGGTCTTGTCTATTTTTCTTTTTTTTCCAAGGTCCCATTATTTTTCCGCTTTTTGTGCCCGCAGGGTTTGCCTTTGCTTTTTTTTTGAACCCTACCGTCGTTTTTCTCATCCGCCCCACATCTGATACTTCCGTCCCGGGGTTTTTCACTGCGTTGGTTGGAGAAAACCGGAGGTCGGTCCGTTCCAACTTTTACCAATCATAACCCGTCATCAGCTCCTGTGGGTTCTTGTTCTTCCCCACACTTTTTTTCCCGGTGAAGAAACCCTTCAAGTATTGTCCCTGGATTCCTCGTGTACACCTCCAACCACAGTCAATAGATCGAGCCTTGGTTTCGTATTTTGTCACTATTTTTGCTACGTTGTTCGTTGTTTTGTCGGTTTTCATATTTTCTTTTTAAAAATCCTGGGATAATTGGTTTTTCATTTTTTTTGTTGTCAAGCTGTTTTTTGCCCACCCCACCGGTGGACCCACCTTTTAAGGCTTTCCCTGCTGCTTTTATTAGAGCATGATCTGCGCTTCATATTTCAGGGATTTGCGTTTTTTTGCGCACCCGTTCTTTTTTGTTTTGTTTCATCTCATCGTGTTGGTGTGCAGGCCAGCCCCGTTCCGCACCCCTCGCTCGCCCCCGGCACACCTTTTTTTTTTACCCCATGAAGAACTCCCCCCATCTTTTTGGTCCTTCCCCTACCACGACCACCAGATTCACCCAGACTCCCTTCCCCTAAGACCTATGAGTGTTTCTAGTTGGTATCCCCGCTCCCCCCCCATCTGTGACCAGAACGGTACAGGGACTAAGGCAGAACGGTGATTCCTCGCTTCCCACCATTTTTCGGATAGCACGATAACGAGAGAAAAGGCCACCCTTCCCGACAAACAGTGCTACTCCACCCTTACCCCCTGAGGTGGCAGAGACCCCCCTGGTTACCGTTTTCCCTATTCCCAGAGCATAAAACTTTCCCGTGAAATTCGGGTTGGACCCTCCGCATTCCCCCTGACGTCCCCCGTTTCCTTGTTACTTGTTTTTTTTATACCCCCTCCAAAGGCCTTCGTTTTTAGGATCCTTTCTGTTTTTTGACCCTTTTTGGTTTTCTGCTCTTTTCATTGGTTTGTCTCCAAGACCCAAATGATCGGCGACATACGGGCAACTCTTTTCGTTTCATTCCCTTATTTGTTTTCATTTTCCTTTTCCCCGCATTACTCTGTCCGATTTTGAGGTGGACCTCCTAGGCGTTCTTTAGTTTCACCACTTGTGGCACTTTCACTCCACATTTTCCTGCTCCTCACTCTTTTGGTTCGATGCCACAGGTCCTTCTCTCTTTTCTTTCCTCCTCTCCTTTGTTTTTTAGAGCCTCTCCTTTTTTTGGCTTTGCCCGCACCATCCCCCCATCTCTTCTCCCCGTTCGTTTTGATTTTCCCTCCACCTCCGGTGACCTGCGGTCTCCATGGGGGACCTCCCCCGTTAGTTATCGGACTAAAAGTCGTTTTGAATTTTTTCCACCCGGCTTTTTTACCACGCCTTGCGGCCTCAGGCTGGTTTGCCGCCTTCTGCCCGCGTCACCTGATACCACACCCCGAAGGCCCAACTCCCAGACCCCTTTCCCCCCCCCCTGTTTGATGCATTTCACCTTGAGGTTTATGACCCCCAACCGTCTTTTGGACTTTCCTTTTTCATTGTACAGGCTGCGTTTTGTATCCCCTCACCCCTTCCTTTTCCCCCTGACTCTTTTTCTTTTCTAGACGGTTCCTGTCTTTCTCTTTTTGATTTTTAAGTCTATTTTTGCCCCCCCGGCCCCTACTTTGAAATGACCCACCAACTTTTTCTTGCTCGTTTACCCCCTTTTTTTGGTTTTCTTCTTTTTCTTGCACCCACAGTCCCCCCCCCCAAAATAAGTTGAAATCTTTTTTACTGGCCCCCTCCCCCCACCGATTGTTGATGACCAACCAAAACATGCATCCCTGCACAAGGTTTGGTCTTCCCCCAGACTCCCCTTCCTTCCACCCTTGGAATGCTTTTTTGCTTTTTCCCTTTTTTTTCCTTGTATTATCCCCCGCCCCTTTTCCGGTTTTCACTTCACTTGGGTGGCTTTCAATCTTGTTCCTTGGCCGTTTTTCAAAGTCCTGCCCCGCCGTTCATACCCACCCTATCCCCCTTATTTCGTAACAGTCCTCCACAACCGGTACCCGAGGAATTTTATCATCGTGAAAGTTTACTTACGCCCGGTCGGCAGCTCTCCTGTTATTTTTTTTTTCCTCTGAACAGACCATTTCCCCAACTGCTTTCCCTCGTCTTTTTGTATTTGGCCCCTTATTTTAGGTTTTTGTCTCCTTCCCCTTTTATCTTGTATTTTGTGTTCCCTTTGCTTGGTCCCCCCTTTTTTCTTACGCGCACTTCCTCCGTGCGTTATTACCGATGTTGATAGGCACGTAGGTTAAGGTTTCCGTCTACCTGAGGGGCGACCCCCCCGCTTTCAACTTTTCCCGTTTGAGCAGCCCCCCTCCCTTCTACTTTGACCCCAGTCGGAGTTTCCGTGATATTTAGGACCCCCCTTGGTCTGGTAATCCGTGCGCCAGTTTCCATTTGAATTAACTTGCTTCCCAGTCCCTCTTGTGGGCCCCTCCCCTTGGTAGAAACCGTTCCCCCGTCTTTGACAACCATATCCAGGTCTGCTCCTTATGTTTTTTTTTTTTTTTTTTTTTTTTTAAGATGAACTTCACCTTCCTGATTTTAGTATTTGTGTAGGTCACTGCTATACCTTTCTTTAAGCAGTGGTCCTTTTTTTTCCAAATTTCAACACTTTTAAGTCCCTGTTTCTGGTCTTTTTTTTTTTTAAGTTGTCTTTCTCGGCGGTGTCGTATTCACTATTTGTCGGACCATCCCTTGCTTTTCTTTAACAGATTTCTCTCTTCTACGCTCCGTTCTGCGCCCTTGACACCACCACTGGGGGGGGGGCTGACTCGGATTGCCCCCCCAGTGTCATGCGCCCGTTTTCCTTACCCCCCCCCGCATTCGTGCAAGGTCCTTGTGAGCGATTCTCGCAAAGCTCCTTATTCCCTTGTGGCAGAAACATGATTTTTCTCCCGACCCACTTTTTCTTTTTGAGGTTGAGGTTGACCACACCTTTCAAAGCCATCTTACCATGTCTCCCTTTTTTGTTTGGTCCCTGTATTTGTACCGTAAAAAACTTACCCTGTCTGAACCTTTTTCTGTCTGGAATGTGGCCTTTAATCTCACCAGGTCTGATTGGGTGGATACTGGAGTTCTTTTCCTGTTAACGACAGGCCGTGACGGCAAGTTGTGGCAAAGGAGACAAAGTGCATTCGTTTTTTAATCTGCGTGTGTCACCTCCTTCCCTCGGGAACTGTATCTTTTCTCCTCAGATCTACTTTGCTGCAAGTAGCGTAAGAGGGAGTGACACCTAGAGACCTCTTGACCCTCCTTACTCCGTTGTTTTGGTTGCGCGTTCCTGTGGCCTCTCCAGATCAGTTTGCGCCCCATTCATCTGATCTAAAGAATTCCCTTTGGCCCCGCTCCCTGCAGGGGGGACCCCCCACCCACATCGCCGGGTTTTTTCACGAAGTTCCCCCAGTTTTGATCGCTACACCCAGGGGCTCATTTTTAGCTGAGTGCGGTTTTCCTTAAAGCCCGTGACCAAACCGGTCTTTTCCACTCCGACCCCTGAGTTTCGGTTGATTGCTTTTTTTTTTCCGTAAATTTCACCCTCCCAAGGGTGAGTTTTTTTTCCACGTCCAGTTTTGGCTCGGGCAAAATCACCAGGTCCCCACCAAGGCCACGTCTTCCCCTTTTTCATCTTTTCCGTAATCTTTTTTTGTTTTTTTCCTCCTCCTTCCCGAACAACCTTTTCCTTGGTCCCGGTTCCTGGCGATTTCCCCCCCTTTTTTCTCCCGTGTATCGTTGTTCTGTACGAAACTTTTCCCCCCTGGTTACTATCCCCCCCCCCCCCGTCCGCCGCGTTTTTTTTTTTTTCCCTCCCGACTCCCGACCTGCATCCCCGGCGCACAATTGTTTCTGTTTGCGTTTTTAGTGTTGTTCGAACTTTTTGCCCCCCGTCCCCCTGAGGGTTCTTCCAATGAGGACCCTTTGGTTTTTTCTGACCAGGGATTGTCCCCGCCGCTTCTTTCGTTTTTCAATAGTCTCCACCAAGTCCGCATTCAGTAGCCAACTTTTTTCCAAAACCGTTTTAGTGGGGGTCGGTCTTGATTTTTTTGTTTACCCCTCTGAAAACCTTTTTAACGGCTGTTGAACCCGTCCCCCGTGTTAATATTGCCTCCCCACCAGGGATATCCCCCCAACCCGTTTGTTTTGACGTTATTTGGTATTTACAGGTAAAGTGTTCTCAGGTTAATATTTTTTTTTTCCCAGCCCACTCCCCCCTGGTTGATAAGTCGGTTTGCGGACTTGGCGTGTTGGTCCTGGTTCTTCCTTTTTTTTTTTTTCGGGACAAGGCGTTTTAAAGCCCCGTTCTTTTCCCCCCCCCCATTGAGAATGACCGCAAGTCTGAACCGCCCCATTCACCGTTTCCCTTGGTACTCCCCTTTCGATTTGCTCGGCGTTCGTCCGCACCAAGCTTCATCCTCCTTCGGTCGCCACTCCCCCGGGTTCTCTTGTCGTGCAACCGGAAACCTTTACCTCGTTTTGCTCCGCGATAATCCATCCTGAGTCCCTTCCGTTTTCTTTAATCCCCGTCTCCCTTCCATTTTTCACCAAACTCTCAGTACCCCCCTGTACTCTCCCCTTTCGTCATGACACCAACCCCCTCTCTTTCCCCAACTGAAGTATTTTTTTTTCCCGTTTCCCCTCTAAACACCTAACCATTTCTCTCTTGACTTTCTTCGTTTCACTATGAAATACCTCTGTCCCGTTGTTTTGTTGTTCCGCTGTTCAACCTTTTGCCCTTTTTCTTTCCTTGATTTCCGCTTTTTCCGTTTTCCCCTTCGGAGTCCTTGAACACAGTTGTCAGGATTCTGCCACCTCCTTTCCGCTTTCCAGAAGCATCTTTTTTAAGATGCAGGATTTGTACATGGGACGCCCAGGAGGCTTTTTGGCGGTCTGGAGTCCAAGCGTTCGGATGTTTGGTCCTCAGAAGTTTTTGGTTTTTTCTTGCGTATTGTTTTCTGACTGTTTCTTTTTCCGCACCACCCCCTCCGACCCCCCACCAATTTACGATTTTTCCAAGGACCATTGGTTGGTTTCAGGGTCTATGGCAAGCTTTTCCCCCCCACCCAACCCTGACTCCACTTTCCCAGTCCCCCCCACTTTCATGCACCGGTTTTTTTTTCTTTAGTTTCCTTAATCAACCTTTCAGTGACCCCATCCGGCGTCTTCATAATCACCATTCCGCTATTCCCCCTTTGCCGGACTTACTGTAACTTGGTTCTTCTTTTTTCATCCCCCCTCCCTTTTTCCAGTGACTTTTCTTTTTTTTATCCCTTTTGGATAGTAGTTTTTGGATGCCCCTTGTCAAGTTTTTTGTTTTTGGGTTTTAATCCTGTGCTCAAGGCCGATCCCTGATTTCCGTGAACCCCCGCCCTATCTTCCCCAGGCATTTTCAGTTCTTCACTACAGCTGTTTTCGGCTAGAAGGCTTTTCCTTTACTCTTTACAACGTATTTTTTCTCCCTCACAAGGGACACTCTACTATGTGGAGTTGTTTGAGAGACACGGCTCTTCTTCTTCTTTTTTTA
>Ga0179593_1810056_pt1 | contig 10608 bp, 9 predicted proteins | sample CZODoug2_1_08_16_FD_185931 | JGI IMG/M metagenome (GOLD analysis project Ga0179593, IMG submission 185931) | Vadose zone soil fungal communities from Angelo Coast Range Reserve, California, USA - CZODoug2_1_08_16fungal (PacBio error correction) | ecosystem: Environmental > Terrestrial > Soil >... | reverse complement strand
CTTTGACTACCCCCGCTCGGCCAGAATCGTCCTATATCTCCAGTTCCCTTCTCTCCTTCGGCCCCTGACGCAGGTATCTTCCCCCTCACTTCCGACGTCTTCGGTTGATAGGTTCGTACCCCCTTCGCGTATGCCGTTCGAATGGCTAATCATCCCCTATTTCCCTGTTTTCTCGTTTACTTCGAAGGCTGATGGTTTCATCGCCCGATTTTAGCTCTCTCCCGCCGTTATACTGGAGAAAATATGACGTTCCACCTTTTGTTGTCGGCGCCTTCTTCCACTTTCTTCAGATGTAACAAGCCGTTCAATCACGCCCTTTTACTGGTGTCCCCCCAGGTTTCGAGTTTGCTTTGTTTCTATTCCTTCCGCCCCGTGCTTACAGGTTGGCATTTCGTTTACAAGGTTTCTCCCGTACCCTCCTCCTGCGCCCACCGCAACCCCCAATTGGAGGGTTTTTGACTCCTTAGCCGGCGGGACCGTCCGTGTACGTTTGCGGGAAACCCCAGGTATCCGATGGGCGAGACTTTTCTTAGACGTCGACGGACTTTAACCCCCCCCCCCCCCCCCCCAGGTTGTCCCGGCCTGTTGCCAGGCGTATTACCTTCAGTTTTCGACCTTCCTTGGAAGGCGTTTTTTTTTTGTAAAGTTTTGTACTATTTTTCATGCGGCTTCCCCGTCCCTTTCCGGGGTGGTAACTGTCTGACTTCATTCGGGCCTGGTACTTCCGGGCCCAAGCCCCAAGTGTAATTTTTAATATTTTTTTTCCCCTCCACGAGGTTCTATTTTGATTGGGAGAACCGATGCTCCGCTAGCATTATAATCAGCCCACGCCAGTCGATCATTTCCTAACCCCTTGATACAATCCTTCTTCTGGCCCGCAGGATGCCCCATCGAAGACCCCACTTCCCCTACCCTTTTCTGTAGCCAATTTTTTCTCTGTGTCCGCGATGCACCATAAGTGCTTCAATCTTCGCGGCGGCTTTTTCTGCGCCCCCCCCATCTCGGCGACTCACATGACACATTGCGCCGAAAAACGTGTCATTGTCATTTTGTAACAATCTGTCCTGTCTTTCTCTTTAATTCACCGGAACCCCAAGTTTTCCTTTGGGATAGAGACGTTTTAACTTTCTGCCTCCCCTTTCTGAGCCCTCTTCCCCCCAGTTTAGCTGTCGTCGGGGTAGGACCCCCCTCTCCAGAGCTTACCCGTCCTCCACCGCGCCTGCGACTAATTTCGATGTTACTCCCCACCCTTGTTTTCTGGGGAACGCTTGTTTCGAAGTTCTTCTAGTAGGCTCCACGCGGTCCAGCGCATCCTGATACAGCCCCTTGTGGCCTTCTTCGAACGTATCACAATTTATCTTTTTTTGCGTCTTCCCCCTCTCTGCAAGGTCTTCGTTGTCACTAGTTTTCTAATTACTGGGATCGCGGCGCGACATATTCTGTTCAGTACAGATTCAGCAAGACCCACCGTTCTAAGAAACACCAGCCGTCTTTCGATTTGTAGTTAGGTCCAAACGCTCGCCCTTTCGCCGTAACCTTCAGCTCTACTCGGCGTTTACGAAGGCAGCCGGAACTAATGGTGTCCCATTTTTCCCGCCTGTTGAAAACCCTTGGCCCTTCTGATTTCCTTTCACTCACCCTTTTTCCTAGTCTTTATTTGCGGATCCCCGATAGATCCGCCGGGGGCTTTTTTGGGCGTACCCAAATTTTTTTTCCTCCCTTAAATTATTTCTTCGCGGGTTTTTTTCGGTTCCCATATGCGCCTTCATCGTCCGGTTTCGCATGCGTCGGCTTGGCAAATTTTTCACTTGTGCGTTCTACTCCTGAGGTGTATTTCTTAATGTCAATCCGCGGGTTTTCTTAGGGTTCAGTTTCTCCCTTTACGGAGCGACTAGGCTTCCAAAGTGACCGTGCTGGTGTTTTAAATGGTTGTAGTTTTTTAGGACGGCCCTCGACCTAATTGCGCATCTCCCGTGGCTTCCCTTTCAGAAACAATTATTCAGATTTCCCCCCCATTCTGCGGCGCTTTGCTTTTTGTTTATATCCGGCCCCATCCCGGGTAAGGTATTTGCCTAACGATGTCATGATCCTTTTGACGGTCCGGCCGGATACCCCCAGCGGGCTAACTTTCTCCCCCCCCCCTATTCATTGAAATTTCGGTACCCCCTTCCACGTGACATCCCCCAGTTGTATTTCTACCCGATATTGGACCGTCGGAGTACTGCGCTCGATGGGGGATTCTTCTCCGCTTAACCTTCCCCTTCTCCCTCCACACTTTCCACAAAGTGGACGTAGTTAGCCTTCCATTTTTGCTTTCCCTCCGGTCTTTCGCAAACGGGCCCCCGCGTCTTCTGGCATTCATGACAACATCGTTCGAGACCTACCACCAATCCTTTTCCCTATGTCGGATCGGTCCAGCTTTTAAACCCCAAACTGTGGTCGAACCCCGCTCCATTCTGTCATCGACTGAAATACAGTATCGCCGGCGCTTCCCCTGATCCCCCCCTTAACAGTGCCACCGTTCTTCCTCGTTCCCCGTCACGACCAGCGAACTCCCCCCCCGTTTCACAATGCGACTTAAAATTGGCTTGAACGCCCTTGTCAAGTTTTGCACACTTTCACCTGTCTTAGTTTTCCCGTCGTGTTAGAAGCGAGCTCCTTTTCAGAGGATACCCTTCCTTTCACCCAATTCAGAGGAGCTGCGCCAACCGACGCCGTTACTTGCCCACCCACCCGGTTTTTTTTCCCATCCCCCCCCCCCCCTTCACCTCGTGTCGCCCAGTCTCTAGGCGTTAAAAGGGTTCTTTCTTTTTTTTTTTTCTTCTCGGACCGATCATTCAATTTTCAAACCTGTTTCAGCCGTCGGAGTAAAATTGGTCTTGGCGAAGTGTTGCGGGAGCGGGTCCGGGAACTATATGAAGCGCTCTTTTTTGACCTCTGAGTTCTCGGTTTGTCCCCTTTCAAAGGGAGCCCCGTGCCAACCTTTTACGCATGGTATCGGAGTGTTACATGACTTACCCTTTCGTCATTCAACCGCATCCCCTGTTTCCCAATAGGCCTTCAGAGGTTCTGGGCGCGTCCTGTTATTCGCTGCGATTTCTTGGCGTAAATCTCGCTCAGTTTTTCTCCGGCCAAAGGGTCGTGATTTCCCCCCACTCCTCCAGCCCTTCTCCTACTAGCACGCCTAGCGTACCTGTCGTGTTTAGCCTGCCGCGGTTTGTGTTTTCTTTAGTAGGCCCTTAATATTGATTTCGCCGCCTCGCACTTTTTTTCCCCCCCCCCCTCCCCACTTTCCCCCCACTATGTGTATCACCCGACGCCTTGAGCGCGGTTAATAAGATTATTTTGTCCGATGTGTTTCCCGTCAATCTCTATCTTTTCCGTCCTCCTCTTTTTTTTTTTTTCTATTTCGGTTCTTACCCGCTCCCCCCGTCCGTAAAGACATCCCTTACCCTGATTTTTCTTTTGGTTGTCGGGCTCTTTTTTCGGATTTTTCTGTGGAGGAGTTTAACTGTGTATCTTCCTCCTTCGTTCCGATTGCCGCCATTTATATTCCGGGAGGAAACGCTTTATGCTATCTGGCATTCATCCCCTGTTCGTTCGACACGCCCCCGTTGACCTCCGGTTTTCGTCTGTTAACAGATATACCTGCCCGATCACGCCTCCTAATACTTCCCCCAGGATTTCCCCCTGTACCGACTCACTTGGAACATATGCTCGGCTATCGCCGTCTTTTTCTCACGGCGTTGATTGACCACTCCGAGTACCACCTTTTCTATTCTCCTGGAGTGTGCCCCAACGCCTCGTTTCTTAATTTAGGTCTGGAAAAGGCGCAAGAATACCTTCAATTTTTTTTTTCCCTCCCTTAGACCGGACATCGCTCTCTGATCACATGCATCCCCCCACCCGTTACCATCACTAGCAAACGTCGCGAACCATTTTCCAGGACTGTAGGGTTATACACCGACCCTCCCATGAGCCCTTAGCCTCTCCCCCTGCTTAGCGGTAGCCTTTCCATTCGCCTGATCCCCTACGTTTCCAGAAATAGAGGTCCCCTTTCCTTTTTCCCCTTCGCTCGAGTCTTGGCCTGCGCCCCTTACTTGTTTCCCGCAACATCCTCTTCTCTTTGCGTCCAATTTCGTATCCATAACCATAAGCATAGAGCATCCATTTGGATGCAAATGACCGCTTTTCCCAGTTCGCTTTCAGCAGATTTCGTTCTCCAGGCTTTGGACCGGCTTTCGTCCTTTGTTGCGTTTTTTCTCCCTTTAGGAGTGGCGGTATTCGGCGACGCCGACTTTTCTTTTGATTTTTTTCTTGTCTCCTCCGTATCGTTGGGGTTTTCCAACTGTGAGGACCTGCGTGGCTTCTTATTCCACGGAGTTCTTTTGTTGAGCCCATATGGTCTGAGAATTGTAATTGTCCCCCGGTGTTGGGTCGACCACCCTGTCAGAAAATAGAGAGACAGTTGTGATCTCGGTCTCGGGGGGATCCCGGGCGGTTCTTGAAATTCCCTTTTGCCAATTTGGCTTCTGGTGCTTTGTTCTCTTTGCTCTTCCCTCGAGTTTTTGGCTTTTTCGCGACGCCCCGTTTTTTTCTTCCCTATCAATAAACCTATAAACGTCTTTTTTCGCTCACTTTTATATAACTGGTTCGCACCATGCGCTGGTTTACATTGTTGCCCACTTAACTAATGGATGCGTTCCTCTTTTCCCCCCCTTCACGATTTCAAATGGTGAATCCCCCCTTCTGAGGACAACTATCCCCCCAGCTCTCCCTTGAAGGGGGGGAGTTCTCCAGACTCTAGCGTCGGGAAGGACTGCAGTAAAGAAGCGCAAAGGTAAAACCCCGGTGTGAATTTCCGCCTTCCGCTCGACCCCCCCCCATGCCCCCAATTGCCAAGGGTCATTTTATGGCCCGAGTCTTTGAGTCCCCCCGTGAGTAGCCACGACCCCCAACCAATCAGAGATTGATTTGTACTCCAGTCCGGACCCCCTTTAAGTGCTACCCCGCTTCTTGGAAGCGACCTTGTTCTTGAGTTTTTGGAAAGTCATTTCCTTCGCTCCAACCCTTCCCCCTCCGTAACCCAACGTCTTGTGACACTGTCCCCTACCTCCGGGCGGATACCCTATAGGTGTCCGTTTCGCCTTCCCCCCATACAAGCTCGCTTTTTATCCCGGTTGGTCTGAGTTCCATGGTTTCAAAGGTCGCGACGTTGTTTCCTGGTGCGCGTTCGGGGTTCTGCTTCGTTACCCAAACCCCTCAGCGATCCGAGCGATTAAGATCTGGGCTTTTATCAATTTCACAATCCATAACTGGCAAATCCTTGAACTCTTTAACATGCGTCTCGATCATACCCCAATCGTTATGTTGTAGACTTACATCCCATGCGATTTTGGAGAGACGTCCATCGTTATCTTCCAGCATCAGCACCTTTGTCCCCTCCTTCGCTTTCTTTCGCCGTTTTGTAACGCGTAAGCCAAGAACCTTGATACGTCGCCCCCACATGCCCGTGACTCCATCTAGTGCTCGACTGCTCCTGGGTTGTGGTTGTGCCCCTGCGTCGAAAACTTCTAAACTCGCCCCCCAGCTCGAAGCTATGTTTGTTTTCACCCTCGACTTTATTGCGCTTTGACGCGATAGGTACACTGTTTTTTGTCGTCTGGCACCGACAACGGTGCTTGACCTTACGTCCACTGGATCGGCATCCGCGTCCTTTTTCATCCCGCGGCTATTTGATCCATAAGATCGTTTCTGAGCGTTTCACGAGTGTCAGAGATATGCTGCAGGCGTATTACCTGCGCCATGCCACTTCGGCCACTGTTGCAGGTCCCTGTATCTCTTGGGCGCACGGCTGGCGTTGTTTCCCACTAGAGTCCTCATCCTCCCCGATAGCTGCTGAATCTTCGCGGGACCAAAAAACTTCATCGGCAGGACTCCCTTTTCAACCAGATTTGCTTTCTTGCGCCCCCCCCTGAATCCGCGCGACCTCCGACGAAAAACTGAAGCTCGGTTATTTTTTAGATTCGTGCTGATTCTTCCGGCATCTGCCGCATATCTTTGCCCAGAACAGACACAGCGCAACCTCGCAAACCCCCCTTTCTCGGGTTACTACGCCCCCCTGGTTATTTAGAAGCTCCAGGACGCCCAAAGGTACCCTATCCTCATGAAGGATAGGCAGCCTTCTTCCAATGACCTAATTTTTCTTAGGCGTCAATAGTACTGGTTATCTAGTTACCCTCTCTCTGTCACTTCGCGAAACGATGGCTTAAAGGGCAATGCCAGGCCGAGCGCAATGTGAAACTTTCTCCTCGGGGAACTCTTCGTCGCGCTGGCTCTTAGTCAACATCTCCCGGTCAACCACACCCGACATGCAGAAGTGCCGGCTGTCTTTTTACTTGTGGTGGCTTTATTATGTGAAGCTCCCACCCGCGTGCCCCCCCGTCACCAACAACCCATATTTTTCTAACGTAGCCTGTTCATTGATTAAGCTCCCATGGCACAACAGCCCCCAATGGAACCCTTTTCCTCCTTCTGTTTAATTTTCGCGAGCTCCCGATCTGGGGCAAACTTTGAAGGCGACGCCCGATCTTGGTGGGGTGGGCTTGGCTCTTGCGGCCCCCGAGTCTGCGTATCACGCCGGCTGCATTGATGTACCAGTGCTTGTTGCAGTATGACATCTGGCGATCTTTTTCAAATCGTTACTACACGTCGGGCGCCGGCATGTTCACCCCACGGGCATTTTGTGCACGACCGACATCCAAGGCTCATCTTTACGTCCCCACGCAGGCGTGAATCAGCCTCTCCTTTTTTTTTTTTAAATGGCCCTCCGCCGCTGCAGCCATGCGCCCCGAGATTCTTCGATTTCTTACCATATCTAAACCTGTTTCTTGCATCCTCCCCCGTTGTTGTGGTTTGAGATCTCAATCCCCCCGACTTGACCCGATCGCATCTATAGCCCCGACGTCCGGCAGTGCTGGAGAGCGGCCATGCCGGCCGTTCATTATGCTTTCTGACTTCCTAGGGTTCGTAACTGCCCCCTACTTTCTCTTTTCCACATGCTTTTAACCTCAGTGAAAATCCCTCCTGCAATGGTGTTTACCGTGTCCGCCGCAAAGTTTTGATCCGTAAGCGGCTTGAGAAGGCCTCAGGTTTCTCGCCTCTCCGACGTCCATATCTTTGTAGTGACCGGCATCTGTAAGTTCCCTTACCCGATCGGGGGTCGCGGCCCCTTCTCGTTGGACACTTTCTTTCTTTCTCCTTCGATCTTTTTCACTCTTTTTGAAGCCGCGCGTTCACGACGAATCCACGAATTGGTACATGGTGTTTTTATCTTTTCTTGTGATGCCGCACCTGATTGCCGACCCTTTCCCCGGTATGGAGTGTCGTCTTTTGGCGGGTTTGTCGAAATAAATCCCCGTTCCCCCCACTTACCCCAAATAATTGTCGTTCACCGGCCTTTTGAATCGGTTGTCGGGATAGGGCTAGTTTTTGCCTTTCTTCCCTCTCACCTTTCGCGCAGACCCGGACCTTCCAAGCGATTCGAAGCTGAAGTTTCCTTGGAGGTCCCAGCAGTTTTTTCCCCTCCACATTCTTACGTTCCTCCCGCATGTTCGAGTAAGCGCGATTTTCATTCCGTTTCTTTCTTTCACCCGGTAATCCTAGGATCTGGACCGCGCTTAAGACCCCCCTCCGGCGTTGCTGACCCCATCTAGATATCCCCCCATATTTTGTTCCCGCTTATTTGTTTGCCTTTTTGCCGACTCCTCGCGCCGACTAGCTAACCATCACTCATTATTCGAGACATTATTCTGCCCCACCCCCATTTCGTCTAGGTTCCCCCTGCCCCTTTCACTGCCCCCCTTTCAATTTGTAGATAATCTACTTCTCCCCCTAAGCTCTTGTTTGGGTTTTACGCGAGAATTTCCTATCACACCCTTCGGAATCTTCTAATTCTAAGAGCCTCCTGACATGATCCGCAGTATCGCAAAACTTGGGGCAGCACGTTCCATGCTTGGTTGCGGCCGTAGTACCCATGCTATGATCGCCGGATTGCGTAGACCTCTTTTTTCCTTTTTTGTAGCGCTAGCCTTTACCCTTGCCTGAAAAAGATAAAACGCTCGAGATTAACTTCTGCTCCCCGAGAAACGGTCTGTCCCTCTTTTTGTTGAGCTGCCATTGAGCATATTCGAGATCTTTTTTCATATTTAATCTCTCGCCTACTTTTCGCCTGAAGACTCCGTCGCTTACTTGCTATTGCAAAGCAGGTCTCTGAACCGGCCCAGTTCTTGATTAGAGTTGGCAGTGCTGTCCCATTCCTTTTTGAACCTTTATTATGTGATTTAATTCTTTTTTTTTATTTTTTTTTGTTTTTTTTTTTTTGGTTTTTAGGATCGCAGTTAGCCGAATTTCGCGTGTAGATTCCAGAGAACTTCTCGATTCTTTAATGAGAGAATTTTCCGTATTCCCTCCCAATTCCTTCGTCTACAATTTGCGCCGTGATTTTTCGTATTTCATTCCTGCAGCACTGCCGAAATTTCCACTTCTGGATACAAGTTGAAACTTTTCCTGCCTTTTCCCACGTCGCGAGCTTTAGTCCTCTTTCCATTATAGGATCCTGCATCGGGGTATTGGGAACCTATCGAGTAAATTTCGGTCTTTGTTTCTTCGTCGTTTTTGGGTTCGAAGATCGGTATTTCGTCCGCGGGAGTTTTCCAGCGTCTGGATGCGTGTCCAAGGTTTAGCGTTCGGATGTGTCAGTGTGGCGGCGTCCGGGATTGCCTCTTGGGTCTTTCGTTTACCAATGTTTATGTGCTTTGCGGGATAGGCAGATAGCCGGACGAGAGTGTCGTACCCCTGGTTCTCCCGGTACTTCCCCTTGACACTTCCCTTTCTCCGGGCACGTCTGCCTGCCCGCCAAACATTCAGTTAACTCCTTTCCCTACTTCCGTACCACAAAATTAGGCGTTATCCAGTCTAGACGGCGCCAACACTGTTTGTTCATTTCTCGGGTCAGTTGAGGCACTAACGCTACTTGTGGTTTCGGACTTGAAAACCTCCCCCCTTTTTTTGCGAGATCCTTATTCACTTCTACACTTACGCTGAATTGATGAATTTATTTTTGGTTTCCGTTCAGCGAGAGGCTACGGTGAGGAAAATGATGTGCTATGCGGTTTCTAAGCACATAGCGTAACGTCTCCTACCTCACCCATTCCCGTATCCATTATATCGCTCCCCCGGACCAAGCTACTCTATCACCAAAAGCGGAGATCTTATGGCCTAACCCCTTTAAAGTTCGAAACCCCCACCCCCTAAACGGTTCCGGACCTCTTCGGATTCCCAACGTGCTCTCAGGGTCCTCAACCAAAGTTTATCCCCACCACGACTCCTTTAATCCTCCGACAAGAAGTTCTACTTTTTGGCTTGATATTGCCGATAACCTTCCAGTTAAACAAATGTTCCCAACCCAACAGCCATACACGTCACCTACAATTCCCACCCCACTTTCCCCCCTGCTCCGTCACCCTCTGCCTAGTAAATGCTCCCTTCCGCGTGCACACGAAACTAGGCGCTTTCCTTCCTTTGTCGACGCTTCTTCCGCGATTAGACTGACAAGTCAGGGAGCGCCCCATCAGACGCCCCCCTCTTTCCTGGGAAGCTTCGCCAAAAACATGACCCCCGAATTATTTCGTCGAACCCTCTTCTGCGCCTTTTCAAAGTTTCGACCCCCCCCTCTCTTCTGATAGTCACTTTCCCCCCTAGGTTCAAGTAGTCCATGGACCCACCATTTTGAGTTTTTTTTTCTGCTCGCCCGCTTCATGGGCGAACGTGGTTGCGGTTGAATCTGTTCCTTGATCGATTGACTTGGCTGAGATCTGTTCCTCCATGATCTATTATTGTTTTTTCCACCGCGGCAGATGTAGTGCTTTTTTGCTGTGCCCTTACGTTACGTCTCCTGGCGGAGTTGTCAATACCTTTTCCCCGTGATATTCATCCATTAAAATGAGCAGGTGCCCCCCCCTGCCAGTCGTTCCTTTACAGCTGGTGGACTGTGGTCGTCCGCATTTTTCGCTCTCCCTCCCCTGCCCTAGGGAGCCATATCTCGCCAAGCGAACCCCGCCTCCCGGGTGGGTTTCAGAAACGCTCAATGCATTGCCTCTATTCCGATCGCGAAGAGGGAGCCCCGCCTGTTCGGAAGATTGGAATGCGGTGAATCGAGCGTGCAATCGCCAGCACAATAAAGAAGGCTGTGGGACAAGGCTCCCTAATTTTACATCTTGCCACTGGTGAGTAACACCTAAGGGGAATTTCTTTTATACACGAAACGCATACCTGCTTTTAGAATGAAACGCGCAATCTTTGCTGCCTCCTCCTATTGTTCTGGCGTTTCGCTTTTTTCGGCTGCGAGCCCCCATGCGGTTCACACGTACAGCTTTCCTGTTTCGCGGGTCCATTGATACCTCTGTTGTTGGGTTTATTTTGTTTTTCAATTCCCTTGTCTTGGTCTTGTCTTTTGTTCTTTTCCCTGAGTTATGTGAACCACGATAAGATGAACAGCCCATCGCTGTTTCAATTCTCAAAGCCGTCTTCACAGCTCCACCGCGTCGC